>Ga0187893_10000182_pt1 | contig 153153 bp, 131 predicted proteins | sample MA1701074metaG_FD_139574 | JGI IMG/M metagenome (GOLD analysis project Ga0187893, IMG submission 139574) | White microbial mat communities from a basaltic lava cave in the Kipuka Kanohina Cave System on the Island of Hawaii, USA - MA170107-4 metaG ...
CCAGCACCCGCTTCCGAAAATCCAACGAGTATGCCTTCATCTCAAGCCTCCATGCTAAGAAGGCTTGTACACTACCCCAACAAATCACAGGGCGCTAGGCCTGATCGTGAAGTGCTCTAGTCGTGATTCGGAAAGGATGCCCATGCTGCACAAAATGATCCCCGTAATTCTCCTGATCGGGTCCAACCTGTTCATGACCTACGCTTGGTATGGGCACCTCCGCGACCTTCGTGACAAGCCCCTCTGGCTGGCCATCCTTGCGAGCTGGATGGTGGCCCTGTTCGAGTACTGCCTCCAGGTGCCCGCCAACAGAGTGGGCATCACCCTGTTTTCCCTGCCGCAGCTCAAGGTCATGCAGGAGGTCATCACCATGGTCGTGTTTGCCGGTTTCTGCGTTTTCTACATGAGGCAGCGCTTGACCTTGGATTTTCTCTGGGCCGGGCTTTGCCTCGTTGGGGCCGCGTACTTCATGTTCCGCAGCATGGCCCCGACTCACGCATAGTGCGGAATACCCAATCAACCAACGAGCGACCTCGTTCTCTAGAGGCTATCCCAAAACTGTGCGAGCCGCGAACTTCAGTTCGCGCGGATCTTCGAATTCCCTAGGGTGGCGCTGCGTTTGACACGCCCGCGCGCCCGAGTAATCGAGTTTTGGGATAGCTTCTAGTATTAGCTGATCGGTCTGCTGCCATCACCTGACCGAGCGCCCGTGAAGTTATTACGGCAGATGAAAACACCAGCGCCCATTCCGCGCCCGTTCGCTTAGTAACACCGCACCGATGGTGCGGGACGGGTGCGTAACAGCGCCATTACCGAACGAAGCCAGTTGAAAATGGCGTACGTGCTTGCCGAAAAATGACTTACGAAAAAATGCCCTCGAAAAAACGAAGCCAGCTAGGAGAAAAACGAACCCAGTCGCGAAAAAGCGCCCGTACCAAACGAACCCGATGGAAAAAATGATAACTCGTGGCCGCGAAAGGAATTATCGAAAATTGCACGCTGAAAAACAGACCCGATTCAAAGCCGATTGGGCTCTGTCCAAGGAGGCCGGTACGATTCATCCCATGTCCGTTGAAGACGTCAAAGAAACCCTGGTAACGGCCGATCGCGGGGTCACGCGATGGATGGCCCGCTACGGCCTCGTCTTTTTGCGCCTGAGCCTGGGGATCGTCTTTCTGTGGTTTGGAGTCTTGAAATTCTTCCCCGAGATGAGCCCCGCGCAGGACTTGGCCGCACGAACCATCACCGTCCTCACCGGCGGTTGGATGCCTCCCACGGTGGCCCTGCCTATCCTGGCTGGTTGGGAGTGTCTTATCGGGATCGGACTGCTCGCCGGTCGCGCCCTGCGTACGGTACTGCTGCTCCTCTACCTGCAAATGCTCGGCACACTCACGCCGCTCGTGCTCTTTCCCCGCGAGGTGTTCATCCACATCCCTTACGCCCCGACCTTGGAGGGCCAATACATCATCAAGAACCTGGTCCTCATCAGCGCCGGCATCGTCATCGGGGCCACAGTGCGCGGCGGCAGAGTCGTGGCCGACCCGCCGCGAAAAGGAAGAAAGAAGAAGTAGTCTTACGTCGGCAGCCCCTTGGCGATGACCGTTTCCATGGCCTCACAGAATGCATCGACCTCGCCGAGTGTGGTGTACGTATTGGGCGTGATCCGCAATCCGTCGATCTGTTCGTGCATGATGGGCGAGGTCAGGATTTTCTTCTTGTCGAAAAGATACTTGCTGAGGTCCCCGGCCTTGATCCCTTCGATGCCCACCGTGCCGATGGCGCAGGACTGCTTGGGATCGAGGCTGGTGAAGAGTCGAATCCCTTTCTTGCCCATCAGCCGTTTAGCCCAGCGATCGCGAAGGAATCGCAGACGAGCGGCCTTTCGCTCCGCGCCGATGCCTTCGTAGAACGTGAGCGCCTCGGCGATGGCCAGGCGCGGGGCCGTGGGGTGCGTGCCGATCTCCTCGAACTTGCGGATGTCTTCGCGATTCTCCGGCGGCGGGGCCATCAGCGGCCAGAGGCCCGCGATCTTGGATTTCCGCACGTACAAGAAGCCCGTCCCGATCGGGGCGCTCAGCCACTTGTGCAGGCTGGTCCCGAAGTAGTCGCAATCCAGATCGGCGTGCTTGAAAGGAAAGTGGCCGAAAGAATGCGCCCCATCAACGATCACCTCGATGCCGCGCTCCCGCCCCAGCCGCGCGATGTCCTTTACCGCGAGAATCTGCCCGGTGATGTTGATGATGTGGCAAACAAGGATGATCTTCGTCCGCGGGGTGATGTTCTGCTCGTAGAGTTTGGTGATCTCGGCCATGTCCTTGGGCGGCGCGGGAATGGGAAACGTCTTCACGACGATGCCCTCTCGCTGCTCACGCTGCTTGAGCGTGTTCATCATTCGCGGGTAGTCGTGGCTGGTGGTGAGGATTTCATCACCCGCCTTCAGGTCGATGCCGAACAGGCACGTCTCCAAAGCCTCGCTGGCGTTTCGGGTAACGGCGATTTCTTCGGCGTCGCATCCGAACGCCTTGGCCAGCCCGGCTCGCACCGTCTCCGCCTGCGGATCGAGCACGTCCCAAAGGTGTCGCGGCGGCAGATGGTTCGTGAACTTGTCGTGCCGGTGCATGGCGTCCATCACCATGCGCGGCGCAGGCGCAACCCCGCCGTTGTTGAGGTTGATGAACGAGCGATCCACGTCGTAGGCCTGCTGGATGATGACCCAGAAATCTTCGTTGTCGGCCAGCTTTTCCGGCGGCGTATCCCCCGCGTCGGCCACCGCCGCACGGACCCGTTCGATCGCGTCATCGCGCAGCATCGCGTACCCCAACGCCGTCATCGCGGCCGCCCCTTTCATGAACCGTCGCCTGCTTGTCGGCATAATCAATCTCGATCTATCGTCTACGATACGCGAGGACCAGATGCACCGCCACCGTTCCGAAAACCACGCCAAGCACCACCGGCAGGAACGCCGCGCCCAGTCCTTCCGATTTGCCCATGGCCACCCGTATCGTTGTCCACGTGATGAATGCAAACATCCAAACGACTTCGGCCTTGAGCCATCCCACCATCGAAACCGCGACTCGGTATTGCTTAGCGGCGTTTTGCTCATTGATCGCCCACCAGTAGTTGAACCGATGGGGAATACGGGAAAGGACCGTCAGACCGATGTACATCACAAACGCGACGGCGGGCAGGAATACCAACACCCATTTCCCGCCCCACGCGTCAGGCTCTCCCGAAAAACCGAAATGGTGCGGTATCTTTTCCGGAAGCGCGTTCCACGATCCGACGACGGAGACGATGCAGCCCACAACGCCCGCAAGAGCAATGACTTCAGCGACGTAGTCGAGCGGCGAGCGTGGAACCCGGAGAACAGGACGATCAGCCGTTGATGACCGCATGGTGTTCACAGTCACTGTGACCGGACCTCCGGCGGAAGTCGATCGAGAACGAAATCCCAAACCTCGCGCACGACGACGAGGGCATCACGAACTTCGTCGACTGTGGGATCATTCGGTCCAGGATATCGAAACCGGACGGCGTATACGGTTAAAGGCGCGACCCGTTCGACCAGCGACGAGAACGACCGATCAAACGCAGCGCAATCACGCGTGAGGACGTCCAAATCGTGGATCTTCTCGAAATGGAATCCTCGCCACGTAAGAAAAGCCTTGAGAAGCTTTTCGACGGCCTGTTGACAGTGAAATGCCGCCGTGTCCGTGACCGGTTTCGTCAAACTCACCGCGACCTCGGCGGTGCGCCGATCGTGGTCGGCCTTTTCTAACCAGCGTCGAATCTCCTCCAACTCAGGCGGCATAAAGGAGGCGTCCCTTCGACTTGACCGTTCGCTCAAATGAGACTGGTAAACTCGCGCGTTGCTCGAACTCACTCCGCGTGTACACCTGCACGTCTTTCGGGACGCCAAGACCCGAAAGCGCCAGATATGCCGCTGCGTCCCGTTCGAATGGAGTGCCGTTGCTTTGCTCAATGATTACGAGAAGGTCCAGGTCGCTGTGAGCTTGTGGCTTGCCGTAAACATAGGAGCCGTAGAGGTAGATCGCGCAGGGCGACAGCGCGTCGCGAAGTCGTGCGACGGCCTCGGCCAGAGTCTCATCGAGCTTGTCTTTGGGCAATATGCTCATACTGAACATTATACGATAGTCGCTGGCGGCGGGCGATTGGCGGCCTCAAAGTCCCTCTGCGGTATCCGGAACGCGCGAGCAATTTCATCCCGCGACCCACCGGCTTCAAGATTGTCGACGATCATTCCATTTCATTGCGGCAGGGTATCCCAAGCATCCCGAAAATGAGCGACTATGTTGTATTGAATACCAAATGAGTAGGGGGCGTAGGGTTTGCCCCGCTTTTCTTCTTTTTCCTTGAGCTTGTTGCGGTACTCCTCGTGGGCTTGACGGAACTGTTCATTGTTCAAGAGGCAATACTCCGGCGGGCCTGGGATCGTCGGGAGATAGACGAATACGAAGTAAAGGTTGGGGTTTTGTTTCAAGACGGACTCTCCATATTGAAAATCCGCTTTTGTGCTACTCGACTTGACTTGGACAGAGAACGTAACTCCGTCTGGGCTTTGACACAGCAGATCAGCCGCTGGCGCGTTTCCGATTGTAAATGCTACCAAATAACCGCGTCGCGCAAGCTCGTGCGCGACACCAAATTGCCCAGCCCACTGTGTTTGGTATTTCTTCGTCATCTGCTCGTTCGGGCACGAAATTCTCGGGCCTTTTGCTCAAGGGCGATTTGGATGGCCTCCGATTCACTCATTGCGAGCTTGGCCGCGTAGTCGCGGACTTCCTGGGTGATCTTCATGGAGCAGAACTGCGGGCCGCACATGGAGCAGAAGTGCGCGACTTTGGCCCCATCCTGTGGAAGTGTTTCGTCGTGGAACTCCCGGGCCGTGTCGGGATCGAGTGAAAGGTTGAACTGGTCCTCCCAGCGGAACTCGAACCGGGCCTTGGACAGAACATCGTCGCGGAGTTGCGCGCCGGGATGGCCTTTTGCCAAGTCCGCAGCGTGTGCGGCGATTTTGTACGCAATCACCCCGGCCTTGACGTCTTCCCGATCAGGCAAGCCCAAATGCTCTTTCGGCGTCACGTAGCACAGCAGAGCGCACCCATACCACCCGATCATGGCCGCTCCGATCGCGCTGGTGATGTGGTCGTAGCCGGGAGCGATATCCGTGGTCAACGGGCCCAAGGTATAAAACGGCGCTTCCCCGCACACGGCCAGTTGCCGAGTCATGTTCTCCTGAATCATGTGCATCGGAATATGGCCGGGCCCCTCGATCATCGTTTGCACATCATGTTTCCAGGCGATCTGCGTGAGCTCGCCAAGCGTGTCGAGTTCCGCGAACTGGGCCTCGTCATTAGCGTCGGCGATGCACCCGGGCCGCAGGCCGTCGCCCAGGGAAAACGACACGTCATACGCCTTCATGATCTCGCAGATTTCTTCAAAGTGCGTGTACAGAAAGCTCTCATGATGATGGGCGAGGCACCACTTGGCCATGATCGACCCGCCGCGCGAGACGATCCCGGTCACTCGCTTCGCAGTCAATGGAATATATCGCAGCAACACTCCCGCATGGACGGTGAAGTAGTCCACGCCTTGCTCGGCCTGCTCGATCAGCGTGTCGCGATAGATTTCCCAGGTCAGCTCCTCGGCCTTGCCGTCTACTTTTTCCAAAGCCTGGTAGATCGGAACGGTGCCGATGGGCACCGGCGAATTGCGCAGAATCCACTCCCGCGTCTCGTGGATGTTCTTGCCCGTGGAAAGGTCCATCACCGTGTCCGCCCCCCACCGCGTGGCCCATACCATCTTGTCGACTTCGTCCTCGATCGACGACGCAACGGCGGAGTTCCCGATGTTGGCGTTGATTTTCACCAGAAAGTTGCGCCCGATGATCATCGGTTCACTTTCCGGATGGTTGATGTTTACGGGGATGATCGCCCGACCGCGGGCGACTTCGTCGCGCACAAACTCCGGCGTGATCCGACGTGGAATCGCGGCCCCGAAATCATTGCCGCGATGCTGCCTCGCAACAATCTCCTCATAATCATTCATTCGCTGGTTCTCACGGATAGCGACAAACTCCATCTCCGGCGTAATGATACCCTGCCGCGCGTAGTGCAACTGGGTGACATTTTGTCCCGACTTTACGCGAAGCGGCGGGCGGCGTGAGACATCAGGAAAACGCTCGATCTCCAGCTTGTGCGATGCGCCCTTGTAGCCGTTGTCCTCGGGACGCACGATCCGGGCGGGATATGACTCTACATCCCTTCTGGCCTTGATCCACTCCAGCCGCAACGCCGGCAACCCCTGTCGCAGGTCGATCGCCACCGCCGGGTCCGTGTACGGTCCGGAAGTGTCATATACAGTGAGCGGCGGATTGGAACTCGGCGCTCCGACATCTCCCCCGTGAACGGCCCCCTGCGAAAGAGAGATTTCCCTCATGGGCACGCAAACCTGCGGATGCACCGCACCGGGCACGTACACCTTTCGCGATGTTGGGAAGGGAGCGCTCGATGTCCTTCCACTTCGGACTTCGGTCCCTTTTTTTCCTACCATTTTGTGGTCTGAAACTTGCTCTGACGGCGCGGACTTCGGAAGAGCAATCGGTAAAGGCGTCATGGTCAATCTCCTTCAGGGGGAGCACAGCGAAGCGAAGTGACGATGCGTCGACCGACTCCTAAGAAATTTACATTGGAGTCGATGACGGCGTCGCTTCCCTACGCAGGTTCCTGACGGACCCGGGCCTGCCCGGCGTCTATCCAATCCTGATCAGGTTCAAAGGCTCTATTCTCAGTCCCGACTCATTCGGGACACACCCAGCGACAGCCGTTTTCTACCCCCCAAGGATTCAAGCGTCAACCCAACTCCCCATCAATTGGTGCAAAAGTCCTAATACTACGAAATGCCTTCGCCGATGGTAGCGAAAGCGTATAACCGCAGAATGGGAGTCGCCCGCAGATGAATGCTCGCGTTCTCGAAACCATCAAGAAATCGGCCGCCGTTCCTTCCATGCCCCAGGTCGTTTTGCGCCTCCTGGAGATCATGCAGGACCCCAACTTCGATTATTCCAACCTGGTGAAAGCCCTTTCGACCGACCCCGGTACGGTGAGCGAAATCCTACGACTGGCCAACTCCGCCCTGTTTGGAATCCGTAACAAAGTGGTATCCACCAGGCAGGCGCTGACCCTTCTGGGCCCAAAGCGAACCCGATCGTTGCTGCTGGGTCGCTACCTCGTGGATGCTCTTTCGACGAAGAAAACCGCCTCCCTGGACATGAGCTATTTCTGGCGGCGGTCGCTGGCCTCCTCCATAGTCGCGGCCCATATTGCCGAAGCTCTCGCGCCGAATCAGCGCGATGAGGCCTTCATAGCCGCGCTGCTGGCCGATATCGGCGTTCCCATCCTCGCGGAAGCCCTCCCAGACAAATATGCCCCAATCATCGCTTGCTACAGGCCTAATTCCGCTCCGATCACGGCCGAAGATGAACAGGACGCGGTAGAAGTTTCTCACGCCGAAGTTTCGGCCATGGTGCTCACTCATTGGACCCTTCCGGAAAGCGTCGCCGGTGCGGTCAATCTTCACCAGTCCGCCAATCCCGGGACAGGCCCATTCGCGACGATCGCCCGTGTCCTTAACGCCGCTGATCGAATCGCAACACTCCTATGCGAGACCCCGGAAAAAACCACCATTTCGGATATTTGTAACTCGGCGGTGGAGTTTGTGGGCGTTGAAATGAGCGTGCTGCTCAAGCTCCTGCCGATCATCGAAAGAGAGATCGAAGAACTTGCCGACGCCCTCCGAATCGACGTGATCCCCGGCAATACGTACGCGATCGTGGCAAAAACCGTGCAGGACGAGTTGCTTCAGTATACGGCCTAGAAATCGGCGTGGGGCCTCATCGTAAATCCAAGTTCCAAGCGTCCGGTAAGAAACCTGTTTATCAGCATTTCCACTGTGAGCACGATGATTATCGGAAGACGTTTTCGCAATCCCAGCATCAGGGTTGTTCAGCAGGTCCGAATGTGGGGTCCGAATGTACTAAAGGCAGATAACCCGTGAGACGATTGATTGGGTTGTTTGGTGTCCAGGTAACGGGCCCGCGGCCCAAAAAAATCAGGCCGCTTAGTCCTGCGGAAAAACGCCGCGGCGCTTTTGGAGGCACGAGCCAGCTATGAGTCGGATCAATACCAATGTCGAGTCGTTGATCGCACGAAGAGCGATCTCCATCAACAATGATTCGCTGAACGAGGCCCTCGAGCGTCTAAGCTCCGGACTGCGCATCAACAGCGGTAAGGACGACCCCGCGGGTCTGATTGCCTCTGAAACCCTTCGCTCCAGCATCCGCGCCATCGATACGGCCATCGATAATGCCAATCGTGCGGACACGATCGTCGCTGTCGCCGAAGGCGGACTTCAGGAGGTCAGCTCGCTTCTGCTTCAGCTCGAAAACCTGATCGATCAGTCCTCCAACGAGGCCGGTCTGACGCCGCAGGAGATTACCGCCAATCAATTGCAAATCGACGCGATCCTGCAGTCGATCGACCGCCTGGCTGAAGCAACGGCATTCGGCGACAAAAAGCTGCTCAACGGCTCTTTGGCGTTTACAAGTTCAGGCATCAACGTTGATCAGCCCACGGGAGCGACGGTCGACCACCTTGACAAAGTACAGATCAACGCAGCCAAGATCCCCTCCGGCGGCTTCCGAAACGTCGTGATCAACGTCGTGCAACGGTCTGAGCTGGCCATCGTAAGCGCCGTCGGCGCCGGGACCGGCGGAACGATTGATGACGCAACCACCTTACAGGTTCGCGGGAATTACGGCAGTGAGGTTCTCAGCTTTGCGTCGGGCACTTCCGCGGCCAACATTGCGGCTGCCATCAACGCTTCCAAGGAATTGACGGGAGTCTCCGCCACGGTCTCGGCCGCAGGAGGAACCCCCGCGGTCGTCTTCCAGAGCACCACCTACGGTCAAGACGCCTTTGTTTCTGTATCCGTTTTGGAAAATGTTTCAGCATTCGTCACACAGCCCGCGGAAACAAGGGATGAGGGTGTGGACGGGACGGTAACCGTCAACGGGGCAAATGCCATCGTGCGAGGGCTGGACGCTTCCGTTCGTGCCGGTTCCTTGTCGATGGATATGACGCTGTCACCTTCCTTCGGAGGAACCACCGGCGGCACCAGTAACTTCCAGATCCTCGGCGGTGGCGCGGTGTTCTCGATTTCGCCGACTGCGAGTCTATCCGGACAAGAGACCATCGGGATCAATGAGGTTGCGGCGGCCAAGCTCGGAGACTCCGGCGTAGGGTTCCTCAGCACGTTGGGATCGGGCTTGGGCAACGATCTTGCAAGCAGGCATTTTGCAACGGCACAGCGGATCGTCCGAACTGCGATTAACCAGATCGCCAGTCTGCGAGGTAGGCTCGGCGCGTTCCAAAAGAATACCCTGCAGACCACCGTAAACTCGCTTGAAGTCGCCCGTGAAAACGTCACCGCGGCCGAAAGCGCCATCCGCGACGCTGACTTCGCCGTGGAGACATCCAACCTGACGCGAGCCCAGATCCTGGTCAGTTCCTCGACGTCGGTATTGCAGCTTGCGAATGCTCAGCCTCAAAACGCTCTGGCCCTTTTGGGTGGATAGGCGCGAGCGGAGGTAACGACTAGGGCCCTGAACGGATTGAATCAGGGGCATGAGTCACGGAAGACTCGATGAGCCGGATCAACACCAACATCCCCGCCCTGCAAAGCCTGCATCAGTTGCAGGGAAACCAAAGCGAGCTGAATCTCCGGCTCGAACGACTGAGCACGGGGCTGCGGATCAACCGCGGCAAGGATGACCCGGCCGGACTGATCGGCTCGGAACGCCTACGTTACGAAATCCGCGGCATTCAACAGGCCCTGGAAAACTCCACCCGCGCCGACAACGTCGTCCTGACCGCCGAAGGTGCCCTGCACGAAGCCTCCGCCCTGCTGCTGGATTTGCAGGCCCTGATCGTATCCGCAGCCAATGAATCCGGTCATACGCAGGAAGAGATCAACGCCAACCAACTCCAGATTGACTCCATCCTGGCCAGCATCGACCGCATCGCCAACACGACGACATTCTCCGGCAAGAAGCTCCTTGACGGCAGCCAGGCCTACCTTGTATCCGCCGTGCCCACCGTCGCTATCGACTCCGTAGCGCTGTTCTCCGCCCAAGTGCCGCATGGCGGCAACCGGACGGTTACCGTGGAAGTCACACAGTCCGCTCAAACCGCAACCGTCAGTTTCCTGGGCTCACAGATCGGAGGTCTCTCCACGACTTCGGCCACGACGATTGAGCTCAAGGGCACCATCGGCACCGAAATGCTGAGTTTCGCCTCGGGAACGAATCTCGTTGAAATCCGTAACGCGATCAACACAGTCACCGCACTAACGGGCGTTTCCGCGGTCGTCTCCACTCCGACGGTCGGCCCCGTCCGCAGCGCGCTGCTGCTCCATAGCACCACTTTCGGTTCCGACGCCTTCATCTCCGTCTCGCCCATCGGAGGCGACTTCATCGCGGCCGGCAACGAAGGAACCGCCATCCATGAATTCGGCGTCGACGCCGCCGTCATTGTCGATGGGATACTCGCGAATGTTCAAGGACTGCGAGCCGACGTCCGTTCCAATCTACTGGACGTCCGCCTGTATCTCACCCAAACTTTCGGGCAGACTCTTTCCTCGGCCACGTTTTCAATCACGGGCGGCGGCGCCCTCTTTCAGATCACCCCCGAAATAAGCACGAATGGTCAGATCCGCTTGGGGTTCAATTCCATCCATACCACCCAACTTGGAACGCCGCTGATCGGGTTGTTGTATAGCCTGGGTTCCGGTCAATCGAATGATCTAGCGAGCGAAGATTTCTCTACCGCTCAGAAAATCGTCACCGAAGCAATCAGTCAAGTAGCCTCCTTCCGTGGACGCCTTGGAAACGTCCAACGGAACCAAATACAGACCAATATCAACAGCCAGAAGGTCACACTTGAAAACGTCACAGCATCCGAATCCATCATCCGTGACGCCGACATCGCCGTGGAAGTCTCGAACCTGACGCGGGTGCAAATCCTCGTACAGAGCACTCAGGCCACCCTACAAATCGCCAATTCCATTCCCACACAGGTCCTCAGCCTGTTGGGACAGTAAAAGTAAGGCTTGAGCCACCTTGATTCTCCGACCGATAAAGACAATGGCGAAGCTGCGCGCGGACCTGAATGACGAGGGACTGAACATGAGCGGAATCTCCAGCGGTATCGGACTCATTTCCGGAATCAACACAGCACAGCTTCTCGACCAGTTGATGGCCATCGAGCGGCGGCCGATCCTGAATCTCGAAAACCGTGTCAAAACCATTGACCGCGAGCGGGCCAAGTTCCTGGAACTATCCGCCAAGCTGCTGGCGGTGCGGAACGCCGTGGGGAACTTCCACAAGGCCGAGTTTTTCAAGCGCTTTAGCGCCGGCAGCACCAATGAGAGCGTCCTTTCCGCCACGGCGAGCTCAGCCGCCGCCGCCGGCAGCACCACCTTTCGAGTACACTCTCTGGTAACCAACCACGCGTTGGTGAGCCGCGGGTTCGCGGACGCCGATCGCTCGACCGTCGGCGTCGGGGCGATGTCCATTGAAGTCGGCCATGGAAGAGTCAACGCAAGCACCGACCTGGACCGTCTCAATGGCGGTCTGGGCGTGCGACGTGGAATCATCACCATCACCGACCGCAGCGGGGCCACCGCGGACATCGATCTTTCCAAAGCGTTCACCGTCAATGACATTCTGGACGCCATCAACAACAATACCACCATCAACGTCCACGCAAGTGTCACGGGCACTGGATCTAACGGAGCGACCGGCGACCGCGTCGTCCTGGAAGACCGCAGCGGCGGGACGGGAAACCTGGTGATTGCGGATCGCATCGGAGGTTCGACGGCCGCCGACCTGGGAATCGTCGCCAATGTGGCGGCCAATCGATTCGATGGTACGGACGTTTTCGGGCTGTCGATGTCCACTCTTCTCAGCGCATTGAACGACGACAACGGCGTCGATCGCCTGCGGCAAGGCGCTCAAGCGGATGATATGCTCTTCACAACAAGTTTCGGAAACTTTGGAGTGTCGCTGACCGACGTGCTGCGACTCTCCACCGATTTACGCGCCGTCAACGACGGCAACGGCGTCCGGCTCGGCATCATTCGCATCACCGATCGCACGGGCGCTACAGCAGACGTCGATCTGACCAATGCGACGACTGTTCAAGACGTCGTCGACGCGATCAACGCCTCCGGCCTCAAGGTTAGCGCTACTACGGTAAATTCGCGGTTCTCCATCGCCGACAACTCCGGCGTCACGGGGGAGAATGCCAAGAATCTCAAGATTGAGGACGTCTCCGGGTTCGCCGCGGCTGACCTCGGGATTGCCCAGGATGTAGCCGGTACTTCGATTCAGGGAAGAGATATTTACCGCGTAGCGACCGTCGGCGACCTTGTTCGGGCCATCAATTATGCCACCGGGAATGCCTCGCTGGTTGAGGCCTCCATCTCCGCCGACGGAAAAGGCGTTACGCTCCAGGCATTAGGCTTCGACAATACCGTCACCGTCACTGCTGGAGCGGACTCCCTGGGCAATGTTTCAGGCGCTGCCAAGGATCTCGGCTTGCTCGACGCAACCTTCACTACAAATAGTCCATTCGAGTCCCAAAACCTGGTCGCGGGATTGAACACCGTCCTTCTGAAGTCCCTCCAAGGAGGCGCGGGCGTGCAGGGCGGCGTCGTCTCTCTGACGGATCGCCTCAATCGAAACGCCACCATTGACCTTTCATCAGCCCAGACTCTGCAGGAGGTCGTCGATCAGATCAACGCGGACAGCGCCACGTCGCTCGTCGCCTCGGTCAATGAGGCGGGTAATGGAATCGTCATTCTCGATGAATCCGGCGGGACCGGTTCGGTGACGATCACCGACGTTAGCGGGACCCTCGCCGCCGGTTTGAGGATCGCAGGGACATTTGCCCCCATCGAAGGGAACTCAGTTTCCGGTGGCAACCTGCAACTCCAATATGTCTCGCGCCAGACGCGGCTGGCCGACCTCAACTTCGGTCGGGGCATCACCCCCGGCAGCCTGAGAATTACCGATTCGCAGGGCATTCCGCGGGTCGTCGCGCTCGGCGACAACATCAAGGATGTGGGCCACGTGCTTGATGAAATCAATAAGGTCATGCCGGATACGATTCACGCCCGGATCAACGATACCGGCGATGGCATCCTCATCACCGATAGCAGCGGCGGACTGCTGCCGCTTACGATTGCGGATGAGAGCGGAGGAAAAACAGCCACAGATTTGCGACTGGCCGGTGCGGCCAAGTCGGGACAAGATTTCATCGACGGTTCCCTTGAGACACGCATTGAGGTTGGACCCGCCGATTCCCTTGATGATATTGTCAGAAAACTCAACAACACTTCCGCCGGATTCACGGCGGCCGTGGTCAACGACGGCGGCGGAACCAATCCATTCAGTCTCACGCTGACTTCCAACGTATCCGGTCGGCGCGGCGAACTGGTCATCGACTCCGCAGGACTTAATCTGGGTCTGGATACGCTGACGAAGGGGCAGGATTCGGTCGTTTCCATCGGTGCGCAGGGCTCCGCCACTCCGTTCCTCGTTACCAGCGCCACGAACAAGCTGGACGACGTCATGGACGGAGTAAGCATCCAATTGCACTCCGCCAAGGATGAAGACGTCACCGTGACCGTCGAACAGGACCTCGACGCCATCGTGACGGCCATCAGCGACTTCGTTCAAACCTACAACGACGTGCAGGGCGCCATCGATGAGTCTGTCAGCTTCAATCCGGACACGCTGCAACGCGGTGCCCTGATGGGCGATCCGACTGTGGACCTGATTCGCAATCGGCTGCACAGAGTGGTTTCACAGCCCTTCCAAGGGGTAAGCGCCGAAGTTTCGCGCCTGTTTACGATCGGCCTTCGCCTCGGCGCGGACAATCGTCTCGAGTTCAATGAAGAGAAGTTTCGCACGGCCTACGAACAGTCTCCGCAGCAAATCGAGGATTTGTTCGCCGCGGAAAAGACCGGCCTCGGCGCTGTTTTGCAGGGAACACTGGACGATCTTACCCGTAATTTCGACGGACTGCTAAGCCGCAAGGACGAGCTCCTGGGCGATCAACAGAAGGTCCTTAACGATCGGATTGATAGCCTAAACGTGATCCTGGCAGGAAAGCGGGCACGCCTTGAGGCCCAGTTTGTGGGACTGGAATCGTCTCTGGCCGCCCTGCAGGGGCAGCAAAATGCCCTTGGCGTCCTTTCCGGCCTGCTATCCAGGTGAGCCCCGTTTCGCATCACAATCGTGCTTTTTTTGCCGGTACTGACCTGCAAATCATTCGTCGTCGCGCAGTGACCGATATTATGGGCGACATGAGCACCGCGACCGACAATCCCTATCTTCGCGACGCGGTTTTGACCGCTTCGCCTGAGCAATTGCAACTGATGCTCTACGACGGAGCGATCCGCTTTGTCACGCAGGCCCGTGAGGCGATCGAGAAGAAAGACTACGAAACTTCGTATCTGCGGCTGACGCGGGCTCAGCACATCATGATCGAAATGCAAAACGGCCTTAATTACGAAGTGAACCGGCCTCTGTGCGAGCGTATGGCCGCCATCTACAATTTCCTCTATCGCAAGTTGATCGACGCCAATGTCAATCGCAGCGTTGCTCAAATCGACGACGCTCTGAAAGTGCTGCATATCGAACGGGAAACCTGGCAGATGCTGGTAGACAAGGTTGCGCGCATGCGGGCCGGTAATGGGGACAACGCGGGATCAGCCGTGGCACATGCCGATGAGCAACCTAAGCTTTCCGTCCAATGTTGAGTGAAAACCATCCGTCCCGGCGCGCGCCACTGTGTAGCACTGCCGACCCATGCCTGGATGTTGCCGAAGATCGTCAACTTCTCTATAGTTTTCCGAAGCCATGATTCGACTTCTCGTTCCGTTAGCTGCGCCCCTGTTCTTCTTTGTCTTGACCTGCCACGTAGCAGGGCAAGAACCACCCGGGGCCGATGACGCCTCAGCGCGTGAAGAAGCCCTTCGTACAGCGATTGAGGCCATCGAACGAGCCGAACTACAGCAAAAAGACGACGGCCTGGTTGCGCCGACGGCGGCTGAGGAGATCAACCGACGCCTTACCTCATTACAAAAACTCGATCCCGCCGGCCCCCTTCTGCCCTACCTTTTTGGCCGAGCCTATGCCTTATTCGGTCGAGTGGGTGACGCCATCGAGCAACTGCGAAAGTTCGTCGAAACTCGCGACGGCCGAAACGAGTGGGAGGCTCACCGTCGGCTCGGGGACTTGTTCGTCGAAGAGTTTCCAACCCTGGCCAAGGCCAGTTACGGCAAAGCCCTCGCACTGAAAACGGACGAACCGACGGCGCTTCTTGGGCTTTCGATTTGCGCCTACAAGTCCGGCGACCTGGATGAGGCCTTGCGTCTTGCCCAGCAGGCCGTCGAATCAGACGGGCGGCGCACGGTGCGAGTCGTCGCCCACCTGGCCCGTATGTTCATCGCCAATGGACAATGGGCCGAGGCCGATCGGTCGGCCGTCCTCGCTCTCGAACTTGCGGAAGCGGCGGTACGCAAACAGCCCGGGCGGCGAGGGCCATTGCAGACGATGGAGGCTCAATACGACCTTCTGATCGATCTAGGGAAAGCCCGAATCAAAGAGAAAAGCACTTCAGCGGAAGACTTCGTACGATTCGCGGGGTATATCCGCAACCGAAGCGACGTCAGAGCTCGGCTTGCACTTCATGATGCACTTCTGGTACTGGAACGGGGAGTGAAAGCTACGTCCCCTTCAACCCTGCCTCGGCTGCTGGAACAATACGCGGTGACGCTCGCCGAAGTCGGTCGGACGGAGGACGCCATCGCCGCCTTCGAAAGACTCCTCGTTCTCGATCCATCCAACGCAACGGCCGCCGAGTGGCTGGGGCGTTTGCGTTCAGCTTCGAAACCGTAAGGTGACACAATTACTGCGAACCGGCGATATCCGTTGCGGAACTATTTCTTCTTTGCCTGAATGCGGTTTGATTTCAAGTCGACGATATCGATCATCGAAGCAAAGTCGCCGTCAACCAAATACTCAGCCAATTCCTCAGCGGTCATCTGCGCCTTGATGCGGAAAGTGGCAATCCCCTTGGTCATGGCATGGTTGACATTCTTGATCTTGTCCACGCTGATTTCCTGAAGCTTTTTCTTGAACTTGATGGCGTCGGCGACGGACATGCCCTCGACCTCAAGCGTCAACTCTCCACCGGCGCTGATCCGCGTGGCCCACTGCTTCATCACGCTTTGATAAAGCCGATCGACGAGTTCCTGACCGGCATTTTCGAGGGCCTTCTTTCCGGCCTGGGGTGAGTCGGTGTGGTATCCTCGTGCGCCTCCCCGCCAATTTGCAAGCGATTCGCTGGCGAGCATCTGAGCCGTATCGGTGTAGTACATCTTGATCATGCCGTCGCCGTTGTACATTGCCGTCGCCTCTCCGGCGAGCTCCTTGACGCCCGCCGCGTTGGCCTGTGCAGTACCCGTAATGAAGATTTGGGTTCCGAAGTCTTTGGCAATGGCCTGCATCTTCGCGACGTTGCCCTGAGAGGCCGCATCGGCGCCCTCCTTATCCGCGATGGCGCGGATCTGCTGCCCTGCATAGACATTGAATCCCGCCTTCAACAAGCGGTTTTCAATCTGTGATTCCAGGATGCTGCTATCCTGCTCCTGTCCGTCGATTCGCTCCAGGATATAGATCGCGATACCCGGCCGGCCGATCTGATCGAGCACGTTCTGGACCTCGCCCCAGGTCGAGGCGATGGCGGTCTTGCTGACCATGGCCATGATCTTGCAATACTTGACGCCGCCCGCGGCGTCGCCCTGTTCGATGATCTTGTAGTCGGTGATGATCCCATCCGCGCGCGCATAAATTGTGTCGCGAATGAGCTGGAAGTTCTCGGCATGGCTGTGGGAGCTGATCTCGACTCCGCCGCCTTGTTCCAGCGCCTTTCGCAAGGCGTCATTTCGAGCGCTATCCTCGCTGATTCCCTGGCCGGTTACGGTCACTTCTACGACACCCGCATCCTGCGCTGCCGCTCGTACCGTTAGGCCGACAACCAAGGTAAGGCTCAACCGCCCCATCCATCGTACATTTTGCATGACGTTTTTTTCCTTGTTCTGCTGACTCCCGATCCAAGGCGTTGATTGTGTTCAACCCATTGGGCCGGTCAAGCCACCGCGTTAAACTTCGTGTCGAGTATATAGATTGGTCAGAACGGCCCTGGTTAGAGGAAAAACTCGGTTATCTTGCGACTTGCTTAGCTCATATACAGCCTCGTCTGCCGCATGCGGCCGTTTTTCATTACGCACCGATACCAGCAGGATTCAACGTGCAACGACACCCATTGCCGCTCCTCCTTGCGGTAGTGCCAATCTTTGTCATTCTTAAAATATAGCTGGATACCCGGGCCTTCGATGATATTGACGATCTCGTTGTTGTGGTAGTTGTGTTCGTCAAAATCCGTGACCGCGCGCTGGCCCATTTCCGAATACAGATGGTTGAGTTCCAGGAGTACGTCGTTGAGCTCCGGATCGAGCTTCTTTACGTTTAATCCAAGCTCCCGCGCCTCCCGGGGAGTAATGGGATACTCATGCGCCGGATACTGAGCATTCAGGGCGTTGGCGATCCGCTCGGCGTCCTGCACACCGTTCATGTGATAACGGAGGATTTCGGTGCATAGGCGGATGGAAAGAGACGTCGCCCTATCCACCGCCCCGATCACCAGCGGGTGCAAATACTTGTAAAGCTCCTGGAACGGGTTGATGTCGCTTTGCGGAGAATGCTTGGCCCAGAGGTTGAGGACGCGCTGCACTTCGTCCTGCCCGACAAAGGCCGTTTCGTTGCGCGGATCGACCGGCCCCATGGAGTGCTCGAGCGACGTATCGATCGGAGTCAAAAACGCCAGCGGCCCCATTTGGATCTCGTCCGCTCCCAGGGCCAACATCGTTGCCGCCGAGGCGCACTCCAATGGCACCACCACCGTCAGATGGCTCACATGCTCGCGGAGCAAGTGAATCAGGCGCAGCGCCGATTGACCGTCGCCGCCGTCAGACTTCACAAACAGCGTGATCCGCGTTTGAGGTTTCACGACCCGAACCGCCTCGTACATGGCCTGAACGTCGTTGCCGCAGATTGATCCGTATTCCGAAGTCCAATAGGTAAGAAACGTTCCGTCAATCGATTTTTGGATGCGTTGGACGATGCGCTGGGTCTGCTCAAAGAGCACGGGAGGCGTTTTCAGATCGCCTTTTCGCCCGCCAGGCCGTCTTGAGATTCGTCTTGGAGTTCGCTCGCTTTTCATCGTGAATTCGCGTTCCCGTAAGTCCTTTGGAGATTCGCCCGACCGCGCCGGTACCATCTTACCGAAATCGCTGTGGTTGAACATCGGGACACTGATTTCGCCAAGCTCAGCAAGAATGTTAGTCCATAGGGCACCATCCGAAGCACGCACCAAGGCCAATGTCCGCAGAAAACGGCTCGAAGTACTGAAACCCATTTTCGGACTGTCACCCATGCGCAACGTTCCCACGATTCGATTGACCGGGGCATATCCCATTGGCAATATCCAGGCAGAGGCAATGTTGTTTGCAGTTCCAATCACGGCGATTTGGAGGGCCTGAAAACGTGCAGACGTTCAAGAAAGCGCTCTTAGACCTTGTCCTCCTCGGCTTGTTGAGCATTGCCGTGGGGTTTGGAACCAATACCGTTCGGATTCGCGGGGCCATCAAGCCAAACAAGAACTACTTCGAAAAGATGGCGCAACTTCCGGCGGCGGCCGTCAAGAAGGTCGCTCCCCCCCCACCTGCCATTGAGTCCAGGTCGTCTGCAGCGACAACGGCTAATCCCAAGTTGCCCGCCGTAACCAACCCTCCGGTCGACGATGCGGAACCGACCAAACATCTCGAACACGATTATCAGGAAATCAAGTTTCCGGATTTGGTGAAAGTGTTTAACGATCCGGGGACAGCGCAGGGGCTTAACCTCATTGTCGATGCCCGAAAACCCGATCTGTACGAGGAGGGCCACATTCCCGGTGCGGTACGGTCCTACCCCTATGAATCCGACGGCACGATCGACGACGTGGTCGCCCGTACGAGCGGCGTGGAGCGTGTGATCGTATATTGCGGCGGCGGTGACTGCGAGGACAGCATCTTCATGTGCCGTGAATTAGTCGACGCCGGAGTTCCCTACGAATCCATCTACCTCTACCCCGGTGGCTGGAAGGAATGGTCGGCCAAGCAAATGCCAATAGAGACGGGATCGGAGGAACAATGAACGCGGGCAGTTCGTGGGTTCGACGTCTCGATGAAACCGGCGCTCCTTTCCTGATCGCCAGGATAGTCCTGGCCCTGACCTTCATCTACATGGGTTCGATGAAGCTCGGCGAACCGATCGAGTTTCTCAAGCAGATTCGGCTCTATCACATGCTCCCCGAGTCGCCTCCGATCTTTCTCAACGCGGCGGCCATCGTCCTTCCGTGGTTGGAAATCGTGGCCGGCGTCGCCCTTTTGATCGGTTTGCGCTTTCAAGGAGCCGCGGCCGCCGTCGCGATTCTGTTGTTGATCTTCACTCCCGCCATCCTGATTCGAGGTCTGCAAATCCTGGCCGAGAAAGGCGGTTCTTTCTTTAGCCTAGTCTTCGACTGCGGTTGCGGAAGTGGGCCCGTCGTCATCTGGACGAAGATTCTTGCGAACCTGGGGCTGCTGGCGCTGGCCATCCTGGTGCTTCTGTCCCGTTCGCGCAAGCTCTGTCTTTCATCTGTTTTGGACCGCCGAACGACGTATTAGGAAGCGCTGGAGCAGGCTTCAAGACCGTTCAAAGTAAGATCATCGGCGTGGTCGTCCCGTCGAACATAAAAGTCGTTGATCTTCTGGCGATGAAACTTCCGATAGCCCCTGCCTTCCAGATACGGTTCGATCGATTCCCCCGCCGGGCGATCGTTTTCGATGACCAGTACGCGAGGACGGAACCGTTCGAGATTGAAACCGTCCAATACATCCAATTCGCAACCTTCAGTGTCGATTGAAACCAGGTCAATCTTCCACCCGCCGTTCGACTGCCAGGGCCCTCCACACGGCCCGGGGGTTTGCCGCTCTTGGAGGATTACATCGTCAAGCGCCATCAGGGGAACCTCGATTTCCTCGAGTCTGGCGCCTTCCCGAACACATCGATCAATGTGATCCTGATCTGCTCGCAAGAACGACAATACGGGCACGTTTTGCGCTACCGTGAACCGCGTCGTGCCGCGACTTCCCTTTTTCCCACAGGCTCCGTGAATAACCCGGGCCAACGGACGAGCCTGCGCCGCTCGGTGACAAAGCGGTAAGATCGGTTCAATCAACAAGCCCTTCCACCCCATCTGTTCAAGGAAAAACGTGTTACTGAGCGAAACTCCATCGTAGGCTCCGACCTCAATGAAATAGCCGGTCATCCGCCTGCGAAACACGTTCCATAGAACCCGGTCCTCGCCGAACTGCGCCCGAAAGAGGTGATCAATTCGAATGCTGGTCAAACAAGGCTCCCGATCCGCTTCGTTGTTGTCGGACGTGTCGGTGCGTTGGAAGTTTTGACGTAAAGCGCATCTCCCCAGTTGCGAGGTTGATCGGACGGATACAGGGCGCGGCGCGTGTAGCCGCACTCAAGCATGAATGCATCTACATCGCCAAAAAGCGGGGAGTCTTTATACATCGGCACAAAGGAGACTTCGACGAGCACCATTCTCGCTTTTTCCAGCAGTTTCCGCGCGCCGTACAATGCTTGAAGTTCCGCCCCCTGCACGTCCAGCTTAACCAGATCGACACGTTCGGCGGCGATGCCGTTTTCTTCGCACCAGCGATCAAGCGTGCATATCTCGATCTCTTCCGATCCGATGATCTTCGTCCATTGGGCGCAGGGGTTGCCTTCCTGAAAGCCAAGAAGTGAATTGGCCTCCGCGCTCGCAGTAAGATTGATCTTGGCCTTGCCGTCTCGATCGCCGACGGCCTTATGAACCGGATGAATTCGCATCTCACATGCACGTCCGCGCAGTTGCTCAAAGACGGCCTTTACCGGCTCGAAACAGAAGATTTCCGCCCGGGGGTATAGATGGCGAAACCCCGTCGCCATTTGCCCGGCGTTGGCCCCGCAATCCAGAATCACATTCGCATCGGGGATCACGGATTTGCAATCCTCAACCCAGGTCGTCGTCGAATACTCCACCGGTAACCGCTTGGGTTCCATCAGGTGCAGGAGCTGACGCAATCGGTGACTGTACAGATGCTGCGACAATGTCTTTATCTGCCCCGCTTGAGCGATGGCTGCCCGCTCCTCGGGATGGCTAAGATAGTATTGAATCTTTTCAAGCAGGTCGGCCTCGCTCGTGAAAACAGCGCATTCCTTGCCAATCTGAAAATGCTCGCCCAGCTCCGGTTGCTGGTAACAGAGCATGAATCCTCCGGCCGCGGTGATTTCGAAATGCCGCATGTTCAGACCGCTCTCCGCGTTGCCGTTCACAAGGTTCAGATTGATCGCAGCTTCGCGGAAATGGTTGAAATAGTCGTCGTTCGAGGCGAAACGCGGACGAACCGTCAACCCATACGCGGTGTCCCACCGATCGCCGCGAAGCTCAAAAGCGTCCCCTAATTTACGCGCCAGGAAAATGACGAATCGATCCCGGTTGCGGATGCAAAGGGACGCATTGAAAAAGAGCTTGGCATTGAAATATGCATTGACCTTTTGCGCGTTGACATCCACGCCGGAGAGCGAATCGACCGGCTGACCTAGACCGAACAAATCATGGTACCCGTCATAAAAACTCACTTCCGGCATGTCCGATCGAACCGCCTGGGCGAGTGTACCGGCCAGTAGGCTGTTCGATGGAACCATGGCACGGGATGAGAAGTAGCTCGTGTTCTGCCCGCCGACGAATGACACGATGGGTCTGCAACGAGATGGGTCGAGGGGTCGGGTGTCATAAGGCCGGTTTGGGGCGGCCATGGGCAAATGGACAACTTCCGGCACGCCGAATTCCTTTAGCTCCCTCGCATGGGCCCGGTCCCACACGGCCTTTAACCATGTCCGGCTTTGCAGGCTCTGCCACAATACGCGACAATCGAGGCCCTGAAACGTCGTGGTCAACGGATCAATGAAATGGGAGCAGAGAGGAATTGCCGTAACTTCATGTGCAAGTTTCAATCCTTCGGCGCAATCCCCACCTCGCACAAGTCCCAGCCCGGTTCCCCCATTATCGAGCAATAGATCGACACCGCTGCCGCCAAGCAGGGAGGCGACGGTTTCGCCATTGGCGATTCGCCCGCTTAGTTGGGCGGCATAAGCATTGCCGGATGAATGCTCCGCGATCGGCAGTGCGAACGATTCGCAGCCCACCGCTTTACATGCCGGATCCCACCAACCGTGCCTGAACAAACCAAGTTTCATTTTGCGTCGATGCCTTGGTGAACCCGAATCGGGGAACGAGCGTTCCCGCATACTTGGAGAGTTATCGGTCAGACTCGAGACCGAAGTGTACGACAGATTGTCGTACGATCAGTCCGGGGGAGGTAACAGCCGAGAATCTCGGCTGCCTGCGCTTGATTTTGCGTAGACAACCCGACACGGGCGGAGAGCTGCGGGGCGAGTTCACTACGCAGGACTAGTGCCCTAGAATGGAAAATGAAGTACCCGCGGTCCATCCTTGGCCGTCACAAAACGGAGTTGGCACTCGCCATTGCCTGGGTAGCAACTACGTGTTGGAGTGGGACAACGCGAGCCGAAGTTCAACCAAGGCTGAGCCTTGCGGGGTGGAGCGGTTCGAACAACGATAGCGAATCACTACCAGCTGGGATAGTCCCACCCCCGCCCGGCCTTGCTGCAGAACCTGCGCGTCGAGCAAACAAAGTCTGGCATCTAGACCTCGGAATCCGCAACAGCTGCATCAAACTCGCGTCCACCAAGCAACAGCTCGACCGTCGATTGGACTTACCCATGACGCTGGATGTGTTTCATGTTTTTGACGAGCCTTATACGCCGGTCGACCGAAAGAGCGATTTTGCTCTTACGAGCTGGTTCGTCGGTATCGGCCGCGAGGAAAACCCGCGTTTCATCTGGAGTTTCTATATTGGCGGCGGTGCAGGGGAGGATCTCAATCATCAGCGGTTTCTCATTCAGACGCTTGAAGTAGACTTTGAGTATGCCACGGCCTACGCAGGCGTCACAGCGGAGTATTATCCCTGGGAGGTACCGGTGCGTCCTTCAAAACCCTCCTGGACAGAAAGCCTGAAGAGCAGCCGTCCCTTCCTTCTGGCAGGGCTGGAATGCGGGTATGTCAGCGCCGAGGGAGAAGGAGATTACAAGGTTGCCACGATACCCCTATACCACGACGAGCAGAAAATCCGCGACTGGCTGTTTAGCGTCGCCCTTGGCTTAGGCTGGGCCGTGCCGGTCAACGATGACTGGTCGCTGAACATAACAGGTGACTATCGATTCCATTTCTACCGCCCGGAAGAATACAACGGTTGGAGCGTTATTACGGCGCTTCGATACCGATTCTGAACGATTCCATCCTGCCCACTGGCCATCCTTTGCTACGCCCGGTACACTGAAAACCCTTGCGTTCTCGCAGGAGTTGGCGGGAAGAGTCGGAATCAAACCGGAGAAAGATATGAGGAAGTATGCAACCTTGTTCGCCTTGGCTATTTGCTTGTCGCTTTGCACAGTGGCAGCCCAGGATAGCGCGAAGAACGAAGGCGAGATCGCCGACGGAAGGGAAGTCCTCAAGAAGGCTGATGCCGCGGCAAAGGCCTTGAAGGCCGTGCAATACAAGGCGGCCGTCAAGGGACTCGGCGCTGATGAAGCCCGCCAGCCCAAGGTCGAGGGCAAGGTCGTCATGAGCGGATGGGCCAGCTCGGCGCCTCAGAAGTTTCGCTATGACGTTAAGGTCCAACGCTCCGGATCCAGCGACAACGAGGAATACTCAGCCGGCTCGGATGGGAACATGGTTTTTCTCGTCGATCCCAGCAAGAAGATCGCCTACGAAGACATCGACCCGGCCGTGCTGGGCTCCAATGCCAGAGTCGTAAGTTCCGTGGCGGTTCGCAAACTGCTGAACCCGGACGCGTTTGCTGATGAAATCAAGGCGGAGAAGATTGAACTCAAAGGAACGGCCACGATCGGGGATCAAGATTGCTACGAGGTCCACGTTGACTATGGCAAGGAGAGCGGCCAGGGTGTTTGGTTCTTTTCCAAGAAGGATTTTCTTCCGCGCCGCGTCGATCGCATGTTCCCTTCACGAAGCGGGGAAATGGGCGGACGGCAGACCATTTTGACCGACCTTGTCATCGACCCCAAACTGGAGCCGGAACCCTTCAAGCTTGCGTTACCGGCGGGGTTTACGAAGACGGATGATTTCGCTCCGTGAGAGCAAGACGATTCGGCGCCAGATGCCTAGTGACGGGCCGTTTCCAACATTCGTTTCTGGACGCGAGCGCTTTGGACGGCCCTGTTGCGTGAAGCAAAAGCCGCATCATCGGAGACCTTCATCGCCATAGCGTCGGTTAGCGAACGCTGCGCGGAAGCCGCATCCAATTCTTCCACCTTCCGCGCCTGCTCTGTAAGAATCGTAAGCCGGTTATTGAGCATCTGGGCGAACCCGCCATCGATGAAAAAAAATTGCTTGCCGTCCGTTCCGTCGACACGCAGGGGTCCGATCCCCAGTTTGCACACCAACGGGGCACGGTTCGGCAGCACACCCATTTCACCATCGTGCGCTGGAAATGCGGCGAACCTGGCGTCGCATTCGAGCACCGCTCGCTCAGGCGTAATGACGCTGCAATGGAATGTATCTGTCTTGGCCATATTCGTGAGTTTCGGAGGTCGTGCGTTATCCCTTCGCCAGCTTCTCAGCCTTGGCCGCAGCTTCTTCGATCACACCGACGTACATGAAGGCCTGCTCGGGCAGTCGATCCCACTTTCCGTCGCACAATTCCTCAAACGATCGAATCGTCTCTTCTCGCGGTGTGTAGTTGCCCTTAAACCCCGTGAACTGTTCGGCGACGAAGAACGGCTGCGACAGGAATCGCTCAATCTTGCGGGCCCGTGCCACGATCACTTTATCCTCGGCGCTTAATTCATCCACGCCCAGGATGGCAATGATATCCTGGAGGTCCTTATAGCGTTGCAGGATTTGCTGCACACGTCGGGCGACCGCGTAGTGACGTTCGCCGATGAACTCCGGAGCGACCAGACGACTGCTCGACGCCAACGGATCAACAGCCGGGTAAATGCCTTTCTCCGCGATGCCTCGCTCCAGGTTGACCGTGCTATCCAGGTGGGTAAACGCCGCTGCCGGCGCGGGGTCCGTGTAGTCGTCCGCGGGAACATAGATCGCCTGGATACTCGTGACCGCCCCGCGACTGGTCGACGTAATCCGCTCCTGCAACTGTCCCATTTCCGTGGAAAGCGTCGGCTGATAACCGACGGCCGAAGGCATTCGACCCAGCAGCGCGGATACTTCCGACCCCGCTTGCGAGAACCGGAAGATGTTATCAATGAACAAAAGGGTGTCCGCACCGGTCTGATCGCGGAAGTGCTCTGCCATGGTGAGCGCTGAGAGCGCGACTCGCAAGCGCGCGCCGGGCGGCTCATTCATCTGCCCGAACACCATTACCGTTTGATCGATAACGCTCTTGCCCGTATCGCCGATCTTGGCCTCCTGCATTTCCAGCCAGAGATCGTTGCCCTCGCGCGTTCGCTCTCCTACTCCCGCGAAACAGGAATAGCCGCTATGAAATCGGGCCAGTCGAGCGATCAGCTCCTGAATGATGACCGTCTTTCCAACTCCAGCGCCGCCGAATAACCCCGCTTTTCCGCCGCGAACCAGAGGACACAACAGGTCGATGACCTTGATTCCCGTTTCGAAAAGCTCCGTCTTGGAAGTCAGGTTCTCCATCTCCGGAGGATCATGATGGATGGGCCGCCGCTCCTTCACCTGAATATCACCGCGACCGTCAATCACCTCTCCCACCAGATTGAACACCCGACCAAGCGTTTGTTCGCCCACGGGGACGGTGACCGGCTGACCCGTGTCGCGAATCTTCGCTCCACGCTGAACGCCGTCGGTGGATCCCAGGGCAATCGCCCGAATCCGGCCGCCGCCTAAGTGCTGTGCTACTTCGCACCAAAGGCTCTCTTTAGTGGTTTCTCCAAGCACCGTTCGGCTTACCTCGATCTCCAGCGCATTGAAAATCTTGGGCATACTCTCCTCGGAGAATTGCGCATCCAGAGTGGAGCCGATGACCTGAGTCACTTTTCCGATATTCCCGTCTTGCATTTCCTTCACCTTATGCTAATGCATTCGCTCCGCCGACGATGTCCAGCAACTCCATCGTAATCTGCGTCTGCCTTGCGCGATTGTATCGCCGCGTCAGCGTCGTAATCATTTCTTCGGCCGCTTCCGTCGCGGCTTTCATGGCCACCATCCGCGCGATCTGCTCGCTGACGTTGGCATCCGTAAAACACTGAAACAGTTGCACACGGACCGTGGCCGGCAGCAATTCCGCGAGCAGCTCCCTGGGCTCCGGTGAAAACTCGTACAGTACCTGCGACTTTTTCTTTTCTTGCGTCGTGTGCCCCTGGGTCTCATGGGCCAAGGGCAACAGTTGTAAGACCGTCGCGCTTTGTTTTCCGGCGGAATAAAACCGCGTGTAGACGACCCACACGGCGGATATCTCCCCCTTGATGAACCGATCCATGAGACCGTTCGCTATCGGCTGTACTTCCTCAAACCGCGGAGTATCACCGACCTGCGTGATCCTCTCCAAAATCGGCCGCTGTAGAAACCGGAAATAGCTGATCCCCTTCTTGCCCACCATATAGACATCGCTCTCGACGCCCTTTTCCGTCTCGGCGTCGATGTGAGCCATGGCGGCGCGCAATACATTCGTGTTGTATCCCCCGCAAAGTCCCCTCGAACTGGTGAGCACCAGGACCGCCGAACGCTTTGCGTCGCCCCGCGCCCGCATCAGGGGATGGGCGGCATCCTCTCCCACCGCGTTGGACAAATCCGCGACCAACTCCCCCATCCGCTCCGCATAGGGTTTGGTGGCCATAGCTCGCGCGAATGCAGCTTGAAAGCGCGCCGTGGCGATCAATTGCATCGTCCGCGTGATCTTACGGATGTTGCGAACCGACTTGCGTCGCTTGACGATGACCCTCGCGTTAGCCAACGTGCGTATCCTTCTTGCCCGATGCGGGGGCGACCTTAACGTCGGGATTGCCAAGTACTTTGGGCTTCGCCGCGCCGGCGTCCTTGGGCGCCGGAGCGCTGGACGATTCCGACTTTGCCGACACCTTCTTCCTCGACACCCACTGAGTTTTGAAGTCCTTGATGACCGTCGCCATCTTCTCCTGGAGCTCGTCCGGCAGATCGCCGGTCTCAGCAATCGCCTTACCCCGCTCGGGATATTCGTCATTGGCGTGCTTGAGCAAGTCAGCCTCAAACTGTTGCACCTGGTTGAGAGGGAGGTCGTCCAGATAACCCTTGGTGCCGGCGAAGATGCTAACAATCTGATCCTCTAGTTTGTAGGGCTTGTATTGAGGCTGCTTGAGCAATTCCACCATCCGCGCCCCTCTGTCCAACTGCTTCTGCGTGGCCGTGTCGAGTTCCGTGCCCAACTGTGCGAATGCCTCCAACTCTCGGTAAGCAGCCAGGTCCAGGCGCAACGATCCCGCGATCTTCTTCATCGCCTTGCGTTGGGCATTCCCTCCAACGCGAGACACACTGATGCCTACGTTTACCGCAGGCCGGACACCTGCAAAGAACAAATCCGGCTCCAGATAGATTTGCCCGTCGGTAATGGAAATCACGTTCGTGGGAATGTACGCGGAGACTTCCCCTTCCATGGTCTCAATCACCGGAAGCGCCGTCATCGATCCGCCGGAGTCCTTGAAGCGCATGACCTTGTACTTGTCCTTGTCCGGAAGACTGTTGAGCCACGCCTGGGCTTTGTCTCGCCCATGTGAGCGATGGTACAACCCGTCTTCGTCGTCCGGCCTATGCTCGTGCGGCGCTTTGAAGCCCTGCGGATGCTTCTTCGCCGCCGAGCGCTCGCGATGTTCCTCCTTGGTCTCTTTCGGGACTACCGCATATTCATCGCGCAACTTGCAGCTTCGTTCCAGGAGTCGGGAGTGCAGATAAAACACGTCGCCCGGATACGCCTCCCGCCCCGGCGGACGACGGAGGAGCAGCGAAAGCTGTCGATATGCATGCGCCTGCTTGGTTAGGTCGTCATAGATGCATAGCGTCGCTTGGCCCTGCTGATACATGAAATACTCAGCCATCGCCGCCCCGGCGTATGGGGCGATGTATTGCAGCGGCGCCGGATCGGACGCCCCGGCGCTCACCACGATCGTGTAATCCATTGCTCCTTGTGAGCGCAGCTTTTCAACCACGCCCACGACCGTGGATTCCTTCTGCCCTATGGCCACGTAAACGCAGATAACATCCCCACCCTTTTGATTGATGATCGTATCAATGGCGATCGCGGTCTTACCCGTCTTGCGGTCACCGATGATCAGTTCTCGCTGGCCGCGACCGATCGGGATCATGCTGTCGATAGCCTTGATGCCCGTCTGCAACGGCTGGTTCACGGGTTGACGCTGGGCGATTCCCGGGGCCTTGAACTCGAGCGGACGACGATGCGGCGTCTCAATGACACCTTTTCCATCCAACGGTCGGCCCAGCGGGTCCACCACTCGTCCGACCATGGCGTCCCCGCAGGGAACGCTCAATAGTTCGCCGGTTCGTCGGACTTCATCGCCCTCTTTGATGCCCAGGTAATCACCGAGAACGACGACGCCGACGGAGTTCTCCTCCAGGTTGAACACCTGGCCGGAGGCGCCATTCTCAAAATCCAGCCGCTCGCCTGCTTCCGCATTGCTCAGGCCGTAAACTCGGGCAATGCCGTCGCCGACCTCGAGCACCTTCCCAACTTCGGCCACTTCCACCTTGCCGCGGTATTGCCGGATTTCCTCCGCGATCACCGACGAAATCTCATCCACTCTGAATTTCATAACGATCTACTCGTGTCGCCTGTATACCAACTGTTCATTCAACAAAGGTCACGCCGACCCGACGGCGTACTTCTTTCCCGTGTACAATTCACTGGAAGATCGTTCGAGCAGCGCACCCGTAAGAACGTCGAGCTTACGTCGAATGCTGCCGTCGAATTTCCTATCGCCAAGCTGTAGAACGATCCCGCCGATGAGCGACGCGTCGATGCGCTCCAGTAGATCAACCTGCTTTCCTGTCGCACCGCCGATTTTCTCGCGCAGCTTGGTCCGCATACCGTCCGTCAACGGCACGGCAGTACGCACATCAAGTTCCACGCGGCCCAATGACTGCTCTCGCAAGGCGTGAATTGCCGTCGCAATGTCGCGAAGGATTCCCAGCCGGTTATTCCGATTGAGAACCTGCAGTGAATCAACCAAGTCATCACAGTATTTGCCGCGAAACAACTTCTCGATGGTCAACTTCCGGGCTTCCAGACCCACGACCGGCGAATCAAGATATAGCTGAAAGTCCGGGTCGGCCTCTACGGCGTCCGCGAGGCTCCGCAATTCCGAGGCCAGCAGGTCCACCTGGCCGACGGATTCGGCTGCCTCGAGCATCGCCGCGGCATACACCTTGGCTACGGCAGATTCTTTATCGCCAACGTTCGACATATCATCCTTTGGCCGCGGCGGTTTCTAGTTCGCCCAGCGATTCCTCAATAAGCCGCTCGTGCTCGCGCGGGTTAAGTTCCTTGCGAATAATCTTTGCGGCCACGTCCGTCGCCAGTTTTGCGCTGAGTGAGTACAGCTCCTTGACCGCGGTATCCGTGGCGATCTGAATCTCTCGCCTGGCTCGGTCCATGATGGCCTTGGCTTCTACTTTGCCATCCTCTTCCAGCTTTTGGCGCAGGGCATCGCCGTCGCGCCGCCCTTCATCCACGATGGCCGTCGCCTCGGCTCGCGCCGCGACGATCTTTTCGCTGTACTCCTTCAACCGTCGTTCGGCCTCGTCGCGATCGCGTTTCGCCTGGACCAACGATTCGCGGATGAAGTCCTCCCGCTTCTGTAACGCGCCGAGAATCGGCTTCCAGGCGAACTTGCCGAGCACGACGAGCACCAGTACGAACGTCAACAAACTCCAGAAGACGTTTCCCAAATCGCCCGTAAACAGATTCGGTCCTTCGCCGCCTTCAGCCGCGAACGCCTGCTGCGCAGCAAAAACGAACGCCGCCGGGATCGCCCTATATGTCACTCTCATGTGACCGCCCTTGTCATTTCGACAGTTCGAGTTCCTTCTTACTTTGCAACCGACGCCAAGAAACATCCCAGCACCGCGAACAGCGTCGCCCCTTCAATCATGGCCGCGGTGATGATCATGGCCGTGCTAATGTTTCCCGATGCCTCCGGCTGCCGGGCCATGGATTCCACGGCGCTGCCTCCGATGCGACCGATGCCGGCTGCTCCGCCCATGACCGCCAGACCCGCCCCAATCGCTCCGCCCAGGTTAGCCGCCGTCTTACCAGGAAATACCGGACTGGCCGCGCTGATTCCCGAAGCGCCCGGCGGATCAGCGGCCATCGCGGGTGATGCGCCGAACATCAATACAACGCCAAGGATAATCAATAACAAACTCACCTTCGTCATCAATCGTTGCACCTTAACTACTCCAAATCTTTGCCGTCGTGCGGGAGCCGGCGGCTGTACCTCATCGCCATCGCAGTCACGCCTCGGCCCGTTCGTCCCACTTCTCGAGCATGGCGATTTATTCGTTATTTAGATCTCGTCAGTGCGCCGTATGCGCAGCCTCCGCCGCGCCATGTCCGTGTTCTTCGTGTTCGTGTTCGTGTTCATGATGAAAGACCACGGCCTGACCAATAAACAGCGTGGTCAAGAACGTAAAGATAAACGCCTGTAAGAAAGCGACGAAAATCTCCAACAGATTAAAGGCCACACTGGTGAGCACGACGACGAAACCGATGCCCGCAGCCGCTCCTGTGCCCAATGCAGCATAGCTCAGACTGATGAAACTCAGCAACACAGCCAGCAGAACGTGTCCCGCAACCATGTTGGCGAACAAACGCACGGTCAGCGCGAAGATCTTGGCGACCAAGCCGACAATTTCCACGGGTATCAGCAGTGGCGCCAGCCACAATGGTCCCGGACAGAAATGTGCCAGATAATGCCGTCCCCCTAGACGCAGACCGTTAACCACGATCATAACCAGCGTGCAGACCGCAAGCGTTCCAGTAACCCACATGCTTCCCGTCGCCGACCCGCCGATTCCGTGATGGGCGTCCGGATAGACGCTCTTGACCAAGCCTCGCGTCAATGGTTCCAAAGGAAGCAGCCCCAGCAAGTTCACGAAAAGAATATAGAAAAAGGCGGTCCAGATGTAGGAAATAAACCTGTCAGTATGCTCACCGAGGATCGGCCGCGCAACCGTATCGCGCAGATAGGCACAAATCGCCTCGAAGAAATTGCCAAATCCTCGGGGGGTCAGGTCGCCGACATGATCCCCCGTATTGCGCAGTCTTGCGAACATCGGTATCAGAAGGATGAGGAGCAGCGCGGCGAGTATCTGCATGATGACAAAGTTTGAAACCAGAGTGACGTTCCCGCCCGGAGTGAATGGAATCTCGATCGGTCCCAACGGAAGAATGGCGTCTGATTCCCAAATGTGGGCACGTTGATAGACCCACTGATACACGTGGTCCATGGGGTCGGCGGCGGCAAGTGCAGCGAACTTCATCTAACCCGTTTTCTCCCCGGCCCGCTGAATAATCCGCACGGCCAACAATGTATCCACGAGCAGCATCATCAAATAACTGATCGCCGCGAACAGCACCAGGATCGTCTTGTCAAACCATTCGCTGAGGATCAGCGGCGTCAACAAAGCCAGCACGGTGACAAATCGCACCAGCGTCGAAGCGAGCACGGCCGCTCCGGCTTGCCCTGGTCGTGACGACAACGCCGCCGCCGTTGGCAACGCACCGAAGCAACTTGCGATCCAGCTTACGCCGCACCCTATTATGGCGGCAGACGCCCCGCTGCCGCCTCTCAGCCGCACCGTCGGAAAATACCCGATAGCTACAACCAGCAAAGCCGTCGCCAAACCGAGCCCGACGAACGCGAGGTAGTACCCACCAAACGTCGCTCGCTCACTTCTCATGGTCTTGCGACGGTCGTTTCGATGCCTCATCCAGCGGGGGCTTAAACGCTCCCAGCGACTCGCGGATCAGGTTATACATCCCGCCGATGAGTCCCAAGGCGGCACCACCCACTAAGCCCCACGGAGCGGTATCCCACTTCCGATCGACCCAATAACCCAGGAAAGCAAAAACCGCGAGAGCCGCGACAAACTCAAACCCGATCCCTGCGTATCTAAGCCAATAAGGCCTATCTCCACCTTTCTTGGCCATCGGGAAGCCGCCAGCCGCTTAGGGACTTTGTACCAAAATGGCACAAAGTCGGCGACAAAAGTGGGCGCGGCCCACGCGCCCAACCCTCTCCGGCGGATTATTCACCTTCAACGAGGGACCGCAGTCTAGCAATGCGAACCGCCCGATTCAAGGGGCCTGAGCAGGCGATTCAGGACGATTATTTCAGGGGTTTTCGCCTACAGTTTTTGTTGTGATTTGCGCCCTAAGGGAGTTCCGATAGATTGGGAGAATGATTCGAAATCTAGCAATCGTTGGGGCCACCGGGGCCGTTGGGCGCGAGGCCTGTAACATCCTGGAAGAGCGTGGGCTGAGTTTCGACCGGCTGACGCTGCTGGCCTCCAGTCGCAGCGCGGGGACGAACGTCTCCGTAAACGGCCACTCAATGACGGTTCAAGAGCTTTCCGATCGAAGTTTCAAAGACGTGGATTACGCGATCTTCAGTGCCGGCGGCGATCGCAGCAAGCACTACGCCCCGATTGCGGTCAAAGCGGGCGCCGTGGTCATCGACAATTCATCGGCCTTCCGGATGGACCCCGGCACGCCGCTCGTAGTGCCGGAGATCAACCCGGGTGATCTGAAAGGACACCGAGGCATCATCGCCAACCCGAACTGTTCGACGATCATCATGGCCATGGCCGTCTGGCCGCTTCACCGAGTCAACCCCGTAAGGCGGATCGTGGTGAGCACCTATCAATCGGCCAGCGGAGCCGGTGCGAGCGCGATGGAGGAGCTAAAGACTCAAACGGCCGACCATCTCGCCGGACGAAAGGTCACACCACAAGTCTTTCCTCATCCCATCGCGTTCAACCTCTTCTCACACAACACGCCGATCGGCGCCGATGGATATAACACCGAAGAACGAAAGATGATCGACGAAACCCGAAAGATCTTTCATGCCCCATCCATCGCCGTCGCCCCAACCTGTATTCGAGTCCCCGTTTTGCGAGCGCATAGCGAGGCCGTCAACCTCACATTTGAACGCCCGATCACTGCCGGCGAAGCGCGATCCATTCTGTCGAAAGCGCCGGGAGTTACGGTCGTTGACGACGCCAAGGCGAACCGATTCCCCATGCCCTTGGAGGCTTCAGGACAAGACAACGTGCTCGTCGGGCGCATCCGCCAGGACATTAGCCAAAGCGACGGGCGCGGCATTGAACTATTCGTCAGCGGCGATCAACTTCGCAAAGGCGCTGCTCTCAACGCCATCCAAATCCTTGAACTGCTGCACTCAGGCACTTGATCCGTGGTCGATCAATGGTGGTGATGGCTGCATCCTTCCGTGCAAGCGGGTGCTTTCAAAGGCTCAGGCGCTTTCGTTGAGACGGCCAATATCCATCTCGTGCCGTCAAAATGATGTCCGCATCCCGGACCGTGAACGTGACCCTGGCGGACCTTGTAGGAACGTCCTCCCTCATAGTAGTGATCGCAGTCCCCGGTGCAGACATGCCCCGCGTCGTAACTTACGAGCCTCACCGGTTTCGGACGATCGTCATAATAACTGACCGAAGCACCGGCCGAACAACCGATGCACAAAAGCCCCATCGCCGATGCACAAGATAATCCAAGCAAACGTGAAAAACGCGCCAACATGAGGTGTCCCTCCGATACGAGACCCGCAACGCGAGTCTAACGATGCGCCCCTCCTCATTATTATAACTCTGCCGAAGGAACAAGACTGTCAGCACAAAGTTTTTTTGTCGCTGGAAGAGTTGCGAATTCTCAGGGTCGGACTTTTTGTCGCACCGAATAGGCGCGACGTCCACACATGCCGCGTCGGCGGCGTGCAGGTACCGGTTATTCGGTCAGACCCGGACGCGGGTCGTTGGCTGGCCGAGCGCCTTCCGAAAACCCAGTCATCGTAGATGTTCGGAAGGAACTTAGTAATGGTCAATCGACCCAAGTTGGGCCATAACGGTAGCCAATTCGCGGCTGCACTCTTTCACCATTTGCGACTTTGCGGAGGCCCGAAGCAAGTTCATCGTAGTCGCCTTCTTTGACCAGGTAGCCTGTGGCGCCTGCGGCCATTGCCGCTTCAACTTTTTGTGGGTCATCAACTGAACTAAAGACAAGAAACCCCAGCGTCGGGAACTGGCGTCGCGCGGAAGTGAGGGCTTCAATGGAGTCGCGGCCCGGCATGGCGAGGTCAAGTACAACAACGTGCGGGCGGAAAAGGATGATTCCGTCTTCGAGACTCTCGGTGTCTTTTAATGTTCCGACAGTCTCGAACTCGGCATGGTCTTTCATCAACAGTTCGAACAGTGCGCGAACTTCGGGGCTGTCATCGACCGCCAGAATCCGAATCTTTTCTTGCGAACTCATTTCGATGACCCTTCAATCTCCCCCCCCCCCCCGCAATTTGGCTCTTTACAAATACACCGACGGTCGCCACTAGTTCGGCGGGTTCGATAGGCTTTGAGATGTGTCCCTGATATCCCGCACGAAAAGCCCGGAGCCTATCCTCTGACCGAGCAAACGCGGTGACCGCAAGTGCGGGTGTTTCGTCGCCTCGATTCCGCATTTCCTTGATGAACTCGTACCCGTCCTTACCAGGTAAGCCAATATCACACAGCACTACGTGGGGTCGATGTCCCTCCAGAGCGTCGAGAGCCTCTTCCGTCGAGGCCGCGGTGACTACCTCAGCGTGACATTCTTCGAGCACGCGCTTAAGAAGCTCACGTGCATCCTCCTGATCATCGATGGCCAGCACCCTGATGCCGGTGAGGTCCACGGAATCACAGATAGCTGGCGATGCCGATTCGTTTGATTCAAGCCTGCACGATTCAAGCTCGGCAGGGGCATGCATTAACGCCTGTGGTATCCGAACCGTGAAAGTTGCCCCTTTGCCGTCGCCATCGCTCATCGCCCCAACGGTACCGCCATGCAACTCAACCAAATGTTTAACAATGGAAAGACCAAGGCCGAGACCGCCGTATTGTCTTGCTGTGGAGCCATCGGCCTGGCGGAACCGCTCAAAAACATACGGGAGAAAATCAGGTCTTATGCCGGTCCCCGTGTCGCTTACGACAATCTCCGCCGAAGAATCCTTTTTGGCCAAAACGATCTGGATGCGACCTTCCTTGGGAGTGAACTTTATTGCATTGGAAAGAAGATTCCAGACAATTTGCTGAAGGCGTGCGGGGTCGCCTCGAACCAGGTCAGGAATCTCGCTGACAAGCGACTGAATTCTAATGTTCTTGGATTCTGCAGCATGTCGTACCGAGTCTATTGCCGCCGAAATCACATCCGATAGATGGATGTCCTCAATCTGCAAGCGGACTTTGCCTGATACAATTCGGCTCATGTCCAGCAAGTCTGCGATTAAGTCTGCCTGAAGCTTCGCATTCCGACTGATAACCTCAATGCCTTCGTTGACCGTCTTTGGGTCGGATGGGTTTTTCTCAATCAGGCGAACCCAGCCAAGAATAGCGTTCAAGGGATTCCGTAACTCATGAGAGAGAGTCGTAAGAAACTCCTCTTTGACGTGGTTCGCCTGTTCCGCGTCTCCACGTGCGGCTTTTTCGCGCTCGGCGCTTTCACGAAACGCTTGCTCCGTCCTCCGACGTTCCGTGAAATCTCGGAACACGAGTACGACGCCAAAAAGAGGACCGTTCGGTTGCCGAATGGGGGCAGCGCTGTCGTCAATCGGCGTCTCCCGGCCGTCTCTGGCAATCAGTACAGTGTGATTGGCAAGGCCGACCACTGCCCCCAGACGTAGAACCTTTTCGACGGGATTCTCCGCGGGTTGGCGCGTTTGCTCATTGACGATACGAAACACTTCGGCCAACGGGCGGTCGGCGGCCTCAAAACCTTTCCAGCCGGTGAGTCTCTCCGCTTCAGTGTTGAGGAAAAGCACACTGCCTTGGGAGTCGGTGGCAATCACCGCGTCGCCGATGCTCGCGAGTGTTGTGGCGAGCAACTCTTTCTGACGGCTGGCTTCGAAGGCTGCGCTCGCGCGTTGAGCCGCTTCCTTTGCAATTCGGCGGAACGCCCATCCCAGAAAGATCAGGTTCAAGAGGCAGGATGCAATAAAGGTGGCGGTGCGCAGGGCCATAGCTCGACTTGAACGAGAAGAGGCCATAGCGAATTCTCTCTCCTCCTCCGAATGCATTTGTCCAATTTCCTCGCGGATTTGGTCCATAGCCTGCTTGCCTGGATTGGCATGAAAGCTGGAAAGCGCGGCATCAAGTCCCTCGTCGCGACGAATTCGGGTCCGTTGCTCCATGAGAGAAATTTTTTGCTGGGCGAGGGCCACAACGCGTTCAATCCTCTCCTTGGGAAGTTCCTCGGACCGTGCAAAGGCTTGCAGGCCGTCGAGGTTTGTTAGCACGTTGGCAAGCATTTTGGGGTAGGGTTCCAGGTAAGATTCGTCGCCGGTGAGGATGTATTCTCGCTGAACCGTCTCGGCATCTTTCAGCGATGAAAGGAAAGTTTCGAGCTGCTGCATGACGATAAGTTCGTTCGTCATTTTTTCCTGGGAGTCACTCCGCAGCAAACCGACGCGATAGATGAAAAACGTGCTTCCGATAAGCAGAAGTGCAGCGGCTAGAAACATGGCACCCGGAAGCCGGCCGGGTGAGGCCTTGATAAAATCGGTTACCAGCAACGGCCATCGGCCTTTGTGCGGGTCGAAGACTGCGGAATCGCGAACGGTTCCAAGGGTCGTCGCAAACGTGCCACGAAGCTCCGCCAATTCCGCTTCCACGCGTCGGCGCTCAATGGTCTCCTGCTCGACGCGTGCCCTTGCGCGATGCATCATTTCAATCGCGCCCACGATGAACGCGCATGAAACGGAGAATCCGGCAAGAGCCGCTACGTCGTAGACCGTGCGAAAGCTGAGCGAATGGGTTGGCTCCAGGAAAAACCAATTCGCCGTCGCTGCGCTTAGTGCGACGGCGAGCACGCCTGGTCCTAAACCTCCGTACCACGCGGCCATCGCCACCGCGGCGAAGAACATCATAAAGGGGTTCGCGGTCGGGCCGAAAGCTGGTGTGAGGGCTTCCCTCGCCAACCATCCAAGCAGCACCGCGATAATCGCCGCGGCGTAGCGTGCAATAACCGACGGGTCGCTTTTGCCGGGCGGGAAGTTGGTTTGAAGGGGGTGCTCCGAGTCCTTTACGTTGGGGCGATCTGCTGATTGGCGAGCCATCTCATCACACCAGCTGAATTCAATTTAGACCCGATTCCACGGTGGTCAGGCCGCAATTACAAGCTTTCCCGTGTCGGAAAGCAAGCTTCATGGGCCTAATTGGCAAGAAAGGTTGCTAAGCCGGTCTCAAGAAGCCTCGCTCTATTTGGCGGACACCGGGCACTTTCCGCTTTCCGCAGACCCGCCGTAGACTTCGTGGCGAGGCCGTCCGGAGAGGATTTGCTCTTTGCCCCAATTGGCGACGTTGCGGAAGGTCTCCGAAGCAATAAAGGCGTCGAATGCACTCTTGTCGCTCCATTGAGAAACGATCAGGTATTGCAACGGGTCGTCGATGTCTCGAAACATGTGGGTCTCGCTGTGACCGGTGATCCCATTCATGGCCTTGACCACTTTGCGGAAGGCGTTCTCAAACGTCGATTCCTTGCCCTCCAGCACCGCGTAATTCATTCCAATCGTGACCATGACGCGTCTCCCTTATCCCGCAAGACCAAATCCGCCAATGCCGTAGTGTAAGGCTTTGGGGCTGATTTACCAGTCAGTCAAACCGCGGCGGCTTGGTGCATTGGCCGGCTTGGAAGCCGGTCCCACAAACCGACGGGCTCGCCGGTCATTGCGGCGCGTTCGAGGTCGAGAAGGTGCTGCTTTCGCCACAGTCCTCCTCCGTAGCCGCACAGGGTGCCGTCGTCACGCACAACACGATGGCATGGGATGATGATGGCGATTCGGTTGTCGCCGTTGGCCCGGCCGACGGCCCGCTGGGAACCGGGATGCCCGATCCGGCGGGCCAGTTCGGCGTAACTGATGGTCGTTCCAAAAGGAATACGCCGCAGCTCCTCCCAGACGTCCCGCTGGAAGATGGTTCCGGGAAAAGCCAATGGCACGGTAAACGTCCGAAGCTTTCCGTCGAAATACTCGGACAGCTCTCGGCGAAGCCGGTCCAGGTGCCCATTGTGTCCGGGTACGATGACGGCCTTGAGTCTGTTCCGCAAAGTCGCCATCTGCCGTTGGAAGGCCCGTCGATCGGCGAATTCGAGCAGGCAGACGCCGTCTTCAGTCGCCCCAGCGACCATCGGACCGATCGGAGTTTCCACGCGCATGGTCACAATGCGACGCAATCCCGCGCTGCGTCCGGGAGTGGTGCCGAAGGTGCGCTTGAAGGCGTCCCTAAAACCGCTCAATGATTCATAACTGTGGTCGAAGGCCACGGGCAGTGAGCCATCGCCTGCCTGGAGCTGCTCAAGAGCCAGACCCATCCGCCGCGCTCGATGGTATGCCTGAAAAGTCATTCCGAAGTTCCTCACAAAATATCGACGCACTCGGTAGGGACTAATTCCCGCCGACGACAGGTCGGCGTCGGAGAGCCGTTCAGCCGGCGCTTTTTCGATTTTTTCAATCAGCTCATCCAGCCAGTCTTCGGCGTGCCCATTGATTGCCAGAGGCCGGCAGCGCTTGCACGGCCGAAAGCCGTCCAGCAAGCAATCCCGCACCGTTCGATGATAGATAAGGTTCTTTTTTTTCGGCTTGCGGGCCCCGCAGGAAGGCCGACAGAACACACCCGTGGTCCGCATGCAGGCGAAGAAAAGGCCGTCGTAGGCCGCGTCCCTGGCATACATCGCCCGATCCATCTCCGACTCACTTGGAAGTGTCTTAATCATGCCATTAACGTACTCGCCGCCTGCCAGCGCCGTCCACCGATTTCTGAGCGCGGATTTCATGTTCATCAGAAGGCGGCCCACCCCCTCAAACCGCATGTCCACCGTAATAACGTGACGGGCGCTCAGTCCTTGAATGGTCCGAGACCGATCAAGAGAGCGTAGAGTACAGTAGCGGACCTTTTGCGTATCGTTTGTTGGGTGAATGGTCTACGATTGTAAATCGTCCCGCGCGCGGTAACGTGATGCCATGCCGGATTACCGCCGCGCTTTTGCTCCGGGCGGGACCTTCTTTTTCACGGTCGTTACCGCGAATCGTGCGCCGATATTGTGCACTCGCGTGGCCATTCCGTTGTTGCGGTCCGCGTTTGCGGAAACCAGTCGTAAATGGCCCTTCACCATCGACGCGATCGTGATTCTCCCCGATCACCTTCACGCTCTCTGGACGCTCCCCAAGGACGATCATGATTTCTCAATCCGCTGGGCGTGCCTAAAGAAAGCGTTTACCAAGGGCTGGCTGGCTGCCTCCGGAGGGGAGCAGCCGACCAGTGAATCTAACCGTCGCCATCGCCGACGCGGAGTGTGGCAGCGCAAGTTTTGGGAACATACCATCCGCGACGAGAGCGATTTCGGTCGCCATTTCGATTACATCCATTTCAATCCCGTGCGCCACGAATTGGTCACCTGCCCGCACCAGTGGGCGCATTCCAGTTTTCGCCTGTGGGTCAAGAAGGGTGCGTATGAATGGCGTTGGAATTGCGCGTGCGGCCGCCGCCGTGTCCGCGCCCCGTCGTTCGACGGCATCGCCAAATCCGCAATGGAATAACGTCACGAACCACAACGTAGGGTCCGCTCCGCGGACCATTTATTCATCCAACCCGTCGCGGACCGTTTCCGTGTCAACCGGAGAATGAATGTGCCATGACGTGGCATTAAAACGTAGGGTCCGCTCCGCGGACCATTTCCGTGTCGTCGGTTGGGGGATTGGTCCGCGGAGCGGACCCTACGGAACTGAGACCGATCAAGAGAGCGTAGAGTAGAGTAGAGTAGAGTAGAGTAGCGGACCTTTTGCGTATCGTTTGTTGGGGGAATGGTCCGCGGAGCGGACCCTACGGATCTACTCACCGTTCACCGCCGACCAAGCACCGGCGGTGGCGAAGCGGTGCTGTCGTTCGACCATGTCGCGGTACAAGCCATCGTTGGCCATGAGTTCAGTGTGCGTACCGAGTTCGACGATCCGGCCATGATCGAGCACGACGATGATGTCGGCATGGGTGACGGTGCTGAGGCGATGGGCGATGACAAAGGTCGTGCGAGTAGAGAGTAGATCGACCAGTGAAGCCTGGATAAGCTGCTCGCTTTCCGTGTCGAGGTTGCTGGTGGCCTCGTCGAGGATGAGGATTTCCGGGTCCGCCAGGATCGCGCGGGCGATGCTGATCCGCTGCCGCTGACCGCCGGAGAGCTTTACGCCGCGCTCGCCGATGAGCGTGTCGTAGCGTTCGGGGAGCCGGTCGATGAACTCGTGGGCGTTGGCCCGGGTGGCCGCGTCCACGATGGCGGCGTCGTCCGCGTGCCGGCTGCCGTAGGCGATGTTCTCCCGCACCGTTCCGTCGAACAGAAACGTCTCCTGCGGCACGATGGCCAGACGCTCGCGGTAGCTTGCCAGCCGAAGATCGCGTAGGTCCATCCCGTTGATGCGAATCGCGCCCGCCGTCGGGTCATGGAAACGGGCCACCAAGTCGGTGAGCGTGGTCTTTCCGCCGCCGCTAGGCCCCACGAGGGCCACGGTGCTGCCGGCCGGAACAGTGAGCGATACGTCGTGAAGGACGGGCAAGTCCTTTCGATATTCAAAGCCGACGGCTTCGAAGCTGATTTCCTGGATCGGATAAGGGGCGTTGACGGCATGCGGCGCGTCGGGCTTTTCTTGCGGCCTTTCGAGAATGTCAAAGACCCGTTCCAGAGCAGCAAGGGCCTGCTGCGTTGAACTGTAGGAATTGACGATCTGCGACACGGGATGGAGCAGCATCAGGGCGTACATCTGGAAAGCGACGATGTCGCCGATCGTGCCGCGGCCCTGGATGACGAGGTAGCCGCCGAGGCCGATGATGGCCAGCGTTGTCGCGGGGATGAGCAAGCCCCAGCCGGAATTGACCGCGAGTTGCAAACGCTCGGCAAGGAGATTTTTGCGGATGATGGTGTGATGTCCGACGGCGTAGTCCCGCTCCTCTCGGCGCTCGCGGCGGAAGGCGCGGACGACGCGGATGCCGCCGAAGGTCTCCGTGACGCGGGCGTCGATGTGCTCGCGCTCCTCGGCCATGGTGCGATAAATGGGGCGGACACGCTTAATGTACAGCAGGTTGATGAGCACGATGGGCGGCAACATCAAGGCGGCGATGAGGGCCATCTGCCAGCTCAGAAAGATCAAGACGCCGATGGTCAGCAGGACACGAATGGCCGCGACGCCGGGCGTGATGACCCCGATCTGCACCATGCCGGTCACTTTGTCGGTGTCCTGCGAGAGGCGGGAGACGATGCCGCCCGACTTCAGCTCGGACAAATCGCTGAGGGGCAGGCGCAGGAACCTGTCGAATAGCCTCTGTCGCAGTCGAAAGATCACCTTGGCGTTGAGCAGGGCCATCATGTACCAGCGGATGGTGTCGAGAATCTGCGTGAGTAGCAGTAGGGTCATCATGCCGCCGCACACCCACAGGAGGCGACTTATCCGCGAGTCGGAGCCAGACGGGCCGCCGGGCAGGATTTCGTCCACGACATGCTTGGTCACCAGCGGCAGAACCATGCCCGCTGCCACGCTGAACAAGGCCAGGATGAGGATCGCGGCAATGGTCCCGCGAAACGGCCAGAGCCATTTGCCGTATTCGCGGAGATAGCGCTTGCGAATGCCTGGATCGCGCTTGGGGCGGTCGTCGGCACCTTGCGGAACGTTGCCCTGTCGTTGGGTAGAACCACGAAAGGCCAGGTAACGATGTTTGGATGAACGAGGCTGAGACATCTACCCTCTAGGCCTCGTTGGACAACGTCGCCAGTCTCATTCGTACGCCTCACTGCGATGCGCGATAATCGCCACGATGACGATTCGTCCGCGCTGGTCGATGCGGTAGATCACGCGATGGTCGCCGACGCGGAAGCGATAATACCCGGCGAATGGTCCCCTGAGCCGTGTAATGTTTGAGTGGTTTCGAGGGTCTTGTTCGAGCTGTTGGAAGCACCGGGCGAGTTTCTTTGCGAGGGGGCGATCGGCGTTCTCGTAAAAGCGCCGAGCCTGCGGCAGCAGGCGAACGCTATACATCCCGCCGGACCTTCCTCCACTCCACCAATTTACTCTTCGAGGATGCCTTTTTAACCTTCTTGAACTCGTCGAAAAAACCTGGGATGCGAAGAAGTTCGTCGGTGGCCAGATTGCTTTCTCGCTCCTCGAGATAAGCGAGGAAATCAGCGGCAACCTGAAGGCGTTGCGGTGAAAGGGACTTGATTCGTTGCCCGGCCTGGCGCCTTAGTTCGCGCGTGCTCATAACACACCTCGTCAACTCATCGATTGTGCCTTTCAGTGTATCGTCTTGCCCACGCGGAGTCAACAATTGGTTGCAGCCCCGCACAGGCGCGGGTATACACACCACATAGGAAAAGTCGTATGAAGATCATCAACGAACCAAGCGTATACCTCGTGGGTCGACAAACGCTCGACGACAAAGAGATCGCGCGGTTTCTGGCTGATCACAAAGTGGCTGATTGGAGCACTGATACGTCCAACGCGGGGCAGGTGCTGCCGGAAGTGGCCGGGCGGCTGTGCTACATGAGCTTCGCCAAGCCCCGGCCCGGCGGCAATCAGGCCTATCTTGGGCACATCAAGGAAGTCGGGCACGGCAGCGTGCTGGAACACACCGTCTGGAACTTCATCATTACCGGCGTATCCAGGTCGTTCACGCATGAACTCGTCCGGCATCGCGCGGGATTCGGTTACTCGCAATTGTCGCAACGTTATGTCGATGAGTCCGTTGCCGACTTCGTGGAGCCGGATTGCATCGCGGAATCGCCGGAATTGCACGAGGTCTGGCGGTCAGCGGTGGAGCACGCCCAGGAGGCGTACGTCAAACTGGTGGAAGGCTTGCAGGCCAAGTTCGGGCAGGTGGAAGACAAAACGCTTCGCCGCAAGCTGGCCCGGCAGGCGGCGCGATCGGTGTTGCCCAACGCGACGGAAACCAAGATTTTCGTCACCGCCAACGCCCGTGCGTGGCGGCACTTCATCGAGCTGCGGTGCAACGAGCACGCGGAAACGGAAATCCGCATTGTGGCCTCCAAGGTGCTGGAAATCCTCCAGAAAGAGGCGCCCAACCTTTTCGGCGATTATGAGTTATTCGCCCTTCCGGATGGGACACGCGCGGCGCGGACAAAGTTCCATAAAGTGTAATTGGCGTTTTGCGACGATCGATTGTCCGATGAATCTTCTGCAAGGGTTTCTGCCGATACGATCAACAGCCGGAGTTAGGCAATCGTCCATTCCGTGCGGCGGAGTATAGAGATGTTGGGAATCAAGAAGGGACCGGATCAGCAGACGCACAGCAGTGACGGGTGGATCGGTCCCGCTCCGTCGATTCAAACCGAGCTGCCGGGGCCCAATGCCAAGGCGTTGATGAAACGCGACGAGCGTTATAGCTCGCCGTCGTATACTCGTGACGTGCCTCTGGTCGTACGGCGAGCGACTGGATCCGTCGTCGAGGACGTGGACGGGAATCGCTTCCTCGACTTCGCCGCGGGGATCGCGGTGTGCGCCACGGGCCATTGCCATCCCAAAGTCGTGGCCGCCATCGAGCACCAGGCCCGGAACCTGATTCACATCTGCGGCAGCGACTTCTATTACCCGCCGATGGTCGAGCTGATGGAAAGGCTGGCGACGATCGCGCCGGGAAAAGAACCCAAACGCGTGCTGCTCACCAACAGCGGGGCCGAGGCCGTCGAGGCGGCGTTCAAGGTCGCGCGGCATCATACCAATCGCAAGTGGGTCATCGCGTTTCACGGAGCTTTTCACGGGCGGACCATGGGCGCGCTCTCGCTTACGAGTTCAAAAGCGCGGCAGAAAGAACGTTTCGGGCCGCTGGTGCCTATGGTCGCGCACGTTCCCTATGGCGACGTGGAACGGATCGAGAACGAGCTTTTCAAGCGGCAGATGTCGCCCAACGAGGTCGCGGCGATTTTCGTCGAGCCGATTCAAGGCGAAGGCGGGTACATCCTGCCGCCGCCTACATTTTTGCCCGATCTCCGGACCCTGTGCGACAAATACGAAATCCTGCTCGTTTGCGATGAAATCCAATCGGGCTGTGGGCGGACGGGCAAGTGGTTCGCCTTCGAGCACTACGGCATCGTGCCCGACCTGATCCTCATGGCCAAGGGACTGGCCAGCGGAATGCCGCTGGGAGCGGTGATCGCCAAAGCGAAGTACATGGACTGGCCGCCGGGGGCGCAGGGCAGCACGTTCGGGGGCAACCCGGTATGCTGCGCGGCGGCCTTGGCAACGTTGGAACTGGTCGAGAACAGTTACATGGCCAATGCCGTCACCCTCGGGAATCGAGTCGTCGCCGGCTTGACGGCCATCAGCGAGCACCGAAAGTTCCTCAGCGGCGTTCGCGGGTTGGGACTGATGTGCGGAATTGACGTCGTCAATCGCAAAACGGGCAAGGGCGATCCCAAGCTGCGGGAGAAGTTGCTGCGGACGGCGTTTGAGCGAGGGCTCATTCTGCTGCCCTGCGGTGAAAACAGCATTCGCTTCTGCCCGCCGCTTTGCATCAACGAAACGCAACTCGACGTGGGACTGAAACTCTTCGACGAAAGCGCGGCAATGGTGGGCTAGGACGATTGTCGATTGCCGATTTTCGATTGGCGATTGACGTTTGCCGCGTCCCCTTTCCGACCAATCCATACCCCTCGCCGAATCACCGGAGCGCCGGGGCAACTGGCTTTGATTTAGCGTTAGCTGGCTTCGTTTTTCCAAAGGTATTTCTTCGTAAGTCGTGATGCAACAAGCACCTGCGCAGTTTTCAACTGGCTTCGTTTGGTAAATAACGTTTTCTCTCCACTGCACGCTCCATGACTGTCGCGGTACCGATACCCGCGCGCGGACAGGGCGCATTAGCCACAAATCCACCATAATAACTTGACGAGTGATCGGTGGGAGGACGATCGCGGAGCGATCAGGACAGAAGAATAAAAACATCGAAATACGAACATGTGAAATCGGATGCCGTGTCGGCGCAGCAGGACGACGGCTCCTTTCGGACAACAGCGAGATTGCCGCGTGCGACCCGCTCGCCCACAGTCGCGGTTCTGATCACTAGCTTAGTGCGACGGTCCTGAATGGGTCGTGGTTTCAGGGGTCAGTAGGCAAGGCGGATTCGCGCGGAACGGTCTGTCGCCGCCCGCACTCCGGGCATCGATCGCTGGTAAGACCGATCAGAACATAACCGCAGGAACATGCCTTCGGGTCCGGTGGATGACCCACGCGGCGAAAGGGGCGCAATACGGCGACAGTCCCCGCGGCGAGCAAGTGATAGGCGATGGAGGCGACCACAAGGATCGGGCCCATTTGTCCCAGCAGGCTTCGCAGCCAACCGGCGTTTAGCGGCGGGGCATTCAGGCCGCGCGTAATGAGAAACACGAGCGTGGCCAGGAACGTGCCCGCCAGCACGACGCCCAACCGCGGATAGACGGCCGCCAGCGAAATGACCAAAACCGGCATCGCAATGTTGACGGCGAAAGCAACGGCGTACCCTGCCCGGCCAAAGTGGGCGGCGGCAAAGCGTTGCATCGGCGGAACCGCCGCCCCAACGAGCAGGCCCCCGAATAGATAGGCGGGTAGAACGTAGCGAAGTAGTCCGGGTTTGACGTAAGTCATGTCAATTATCCGTTAATAAGAAAGTCGGGTGGCGTCTTACTTTTTACCCACGAGATTGTCGTAGTCCGAATGCGTGCCGATCCAGAACCAGACCAAATCGGACTCGTCCTCAATAGCCAACGCCCGGTAGTGCAGGCCAATGCGGACCGACCAGTACGAGCCGACCTTTTTCAAGTGCAATGATGGGTGGCGCGGATTCTGTTTGATCAACTCAAAGGTGTGGTTGGCAGCACTTTGGACGCCGTCAGGCAGCGCTTGATAGCAGCGCCAGAAACGTGGCGTTGCGCGATGCTTCACAAGTCTTTGCAGCGCCCTTCGCGGAACTCCTTCCGCGCTTCTTCGGCAAGCTTGTCGAGCCGACCGGTGGCCACATCCCGCTCGATTTGCCGGTCCCACATGTCGGCGTCGAATTCAGCGAACCAATGGCGAAACGCCGCCAAATCATCAGGTGGAAGCTTACGGACAGCGTCCTCGATTTCGCGGATCGTGCTCATGGTGACCCAGAGTATACCATACTTGAATCGCGAATTGCAATGATCAGTTGTGCCACCACCCTGGGAGCGGCGCGTGTTGCGATCCCCAACTGGCCCACTGTTGACACAACAGTGGCACACCTACTTCGAGAAATCATCTTCGGTTGTTCACCGCGGCCGGGCGGCGGAGCTTGATCTTCATGTCCCGGCGGGTGTTTTTGACGCCCTCAAGGACTTTGGCCGCCTTCTTGATGTCCGGCACTTTCAGCACCACGACGGTCTTGCCGCCCGCGGCGCCGCCGGTGCAGTACATGTAGCTGACGTTGATGTGCGAGTCGGCCAGGCGCTCGCAAAGGTCGGCCGCGGCGCCGGGGCGATTCGGCAGCATGACCGCAAGAACTTCCGTCTCGCTCACGGGTATGTTCAGCTTGCTCAGGACGGACCGCGCCGCCGGCGGATCATCCACGACCATGCGGAGCACCCCGTGCTCCATCGAGTCCATCATGGCGATGTTGGTCATATTGACCTTGGCCTTGGCAAGCTCGCGAAAGATCTGCGACAAGACGCCCGGCTTATTGACCAAAAATATGGAAAACTGAACACATGTTTCCATTGAATTCTCCCTTGTTCGGTGACGCGAACCAACTCCGTCTCATTTTACAGTATAGTCGATCGCGGACGGGACCGTAATCCTCCTCCGCCCGATTCGAAGACAGCCTAAAGTCCACAGGCTCAGCAGCATTGAGCCGACGACGGATTGGCCGCAGCCGCCCGTGGCGCGGGGACCGGTGTTGCGATCGTCGGGGCTGTCGGGATCGGCATTGTCCCCTACGCCGTCGCCGTCCGAGTCCCGAGTCTCCGTCGGATCAAGAGGAAAGGCGTCCGAAGCGTCGGGCGCGCCGTCGTTGTCATCATCGGTGTCGGCGTTGTCACCCTCTCCGTCGCCGTCGGTGTCCGCCGACTCGTCCGCATCCAGCGGGTATTCATCGTCTTCATCCGAAACGCCGTCGCCGTCGTCGTCGCGATCGGCATTGTCGCCCTGACCATCGTCGTCCGTATCCACGGTCTCCGTGGGATCGAAAGGGAAGGCGTCCGCGGTATCGGGGATGCCGTCACGATCGGTATCGAGCCCCCCTCCCCCTTCGATTTCCAGACGGAGCGTGCCGCCGGTGACGTTTCGGCCATCCAGATTGAAATCGACCGGCTCATCGAACCCGGCCCGAAAGGAAATGCCCCCGTGCGCGTCGGCACCCGGATTGCGCACGTCGAGCGTCCCCGAATTGTTAACGGTCGCCTCGACCGTGGCGACGAGCACGGGTGTCGCATCCAGGTCAATGATCGAGTTGCCGACCCGGTTGCTGGAAAGGTACACCAAGCGCGGTTCAGGGAGGGTTTCCAGTTGGGAATAAGACGAATCCTCCACGCCGGGGGGCAGGTCCCAGCGAAAATTGCTCAGGACGATCGTTGAGGTCGTTGCGCCAAAGTCGAAGTGGATGGACCGGAGGTCCAATAGCGGATCGTCCTCCTCATCCACGGAAAGCAATATGTCTACAAAGATTTCGCTTCCCGCCGGAAGGGCGTCCTCTATCGGATTCCCGTCAGCGTCGAAGGCCTCCAAGGTAATGATGATGTTTCCGTGCAATAAGGGCGCAATGAGCAGCAAGACCATTGCCGCTCGCCAGATCATCGATCGAGCGCAGGTCATAAATTCTTGAGCCGCTGTTCCTTGTCGTACGTTTGTAGCGCCTCGATCAGTTCGTCAAGTCCGCCCTGCATGATGCGATCGAGGCTGTACAGATCGAGATTAATGCGATGGTCCGTCAGCCGGTTTTGCGGAAAGTTGTAGGTGCGGATGCGCTGCGAGCGGTCGCCGCTGCCGATCATGGTCTTGCGGGCGCTGTCGCGCTCCGCATTGATTGTCTGCTGCTGGGCGTCGAACAGGCGGGTAAGCATGATTCGCCGGGCCTTGGCGCGGTTTTTGTGCTGACTTTTTTCGTCCCGCATGGAGACGGTGATGCCGGTGGCCTTGTGTACGAGGCGGACCGCGGATGAGACCTTGTTGACGTTTTGCCCGCCGGGGCCGCCGGCGCGGGAGACGAATTCCTCAACATCCTGATCCCAATTGACTTCGATGTTGATTTCCTCGGGTTCCGGCAACACGGCAACGGTGGCCGCAGAAGTATGAATGCGCCCCTGGGCTTCTGTCTGGGGGACGCGCTGGACGCGGTGGCCGCCGCCCTCGTAACCCAGCAGCCGATACACCTCGGGTCCTTTGATGTTCAGCGTGACGTCCTTCAGCCCGCCAAGCTCGCCGCCGCTTTGGTCAAGCACTTCGGCCTTCAGGCCCTTTTTCTCACAATAGCGCAGGTACATCTCGTACAAATCGCGGGCGAAAAGAGCGGCCTCGTCGCCCCCGGTGCCGGCGCGGATTTCGAGGATAATCGAAGTAATGGCCGCGTCGTCGTCGCTGACCATCGCGGACTTCAGTTCGTCCAGCATCTTGTCGTGTTTGGATTGAAGGGCATCGATTTCGGATTCGGCAAGCTCCCGAAGCTCGCTGTCCTGACTGCGATCGTCGATGATAGCTTTGGTTTGCTCCATTTCGCCGCGCACTTTGCGGAACTTGCGGTAAGGATCGACGAGGCGGCGCATCCGGCCCAGTTCTTTGGTGATGGTGATGGTCTTGGCCGGATTGGACGCAACTTCGGGTTCGGCAAGCTGATTGTTGAGCATGTCGAAGCGATCGCTCAGCTCTTGCAGCTTGGCGATCAGCCGGTCGTTAACGTCCTGTTGGAGTTCCTGCACCATATGTTCTATCGTTCCATCGACCTAACCATTACCGGAGCATAAAAGAACCACGCGCCGGGCCGACTTCTCGGCCGCAGCGCGTGGTTGATGTCGGAGGAGGCACCTAACCGCGAGTGGTCTTGGTGGTCTTCTTCTTTTCCGGTTTGGCGAAGTAATCGCTGCCGAATTTCTTGGTGAAGCGATCGACTCGACCGAGCGTGTCGATGAACTTCCCCGTGCCGCCCTTGAAATACGGATGGCAAGCCGAACAGATTTCGATCTTCATCTCCGGGACGGTACTCCGCGTCTGCCAAGTCTCGCCGCACCCGCAGTGGACCTTGCAATCCATGTATTTGGGGTGAATGCCTTTTTTCATCGTTTCATTCCTTGCTCGTGTCCGCTACTTTGGGACAAGCAGGGTAGTATACCCCCGCTGTTTTCCGTTTCAACCTCCCGATCGGTCTTTTTATCCCTTCGCGGGAGCGACAATCAGGCCGCTCGCCGCCACCAGCAAAGGGAGAGTAAGGCCCAGAGGAGGTCGGCGTGCTCCGACCGGCGGGAAACATGGTCCCGGTAGATCGTCTGAATCGCCGGGTAGGAGAGCATTCCGAAGGACTCAACGGACTTTGGAGTGACAATATCGAAAAACATCTCCTGCAAGGGGCCTCGAAAAAACTCTCCGATGGGCACCTCGAAGCCCTGTTTGGGGCGGTCCAGTATGGCATCGGGTAAGTGTCCGCGATAGGAGTCTATGAGAATGCGTTTACGCCGCCCGCGGTCGATCTTGAAACTGCTCGGCATGGCCATCGCCAGTTCAACAACCGACGGGTCGAGGAAGGGAACCCGGACCTCCAGCGAGTGCATCATGCTGGCCAGGTCTACCTTTTGGAGCATATCGGCGGGAAGCTGATGTTGAAGGTCGAACGCGAGAATCGAATTGAGCGGATCGCGCCCGTTCAGGGAAGCCGTCATACGTCGCACCGTTTCAACCGTCCTATGGTTGCATTCAATAACTTCGCGGCGTTCAGCGAAAATTGACTCCGCTTCCGGCGAGAGGATGCGCGACCAAGCCACGTGGCGTTCCAGAGGGTCCGCGGCGCCCGCGTGCAGGAGTTTGCGAAATTGGCGGACTCGGTTGCCCATCATCGATGACTTGGACCCGGCGAGTTTCGCAAGGAATGGCTCGATCAGGACTCGGCGCAAGGGCGACGGAATCCGGGTGTACGCCGCGAGGGACTCGTGACCAAGGTATCGCCAGTAGCCGCCGAAAAGCTCATCTCCTCCGTCGCCGCTCAGGGCCACGGTCACCGATCGGCGGGCGAACTGAGAGAGTAACGCCGTAGGTATGATCGAGCTGTCCCCCACCGGCTCGCCTAGATGGTCAAGAAGTCGTGGGATGGCGTCGAGCACGTCGCGCTCGGTCAGGACCAGCTCGTGATGTTCCGTGCCGAAGCGTCGGGCCGCGATGCGGGCGTAGGATGTCTCATCGTATGATTTCTGACCCGCATAACCAACTGAGAATGTACACACCGGACGCCCAATCGCTTCTGCGAGGTGTGATACAACGATCGACGAGTCCATCCCGCCTGAAAGGAACGCCCCCACGGGCACGTCCGACACCTTGCGCCGCACGACCGCGTCAGCCAAACGCCGACGGAGTTGGACGGTTGCTTCGCCGTAATCTTCCGGTGTCCATCGAGTCTGCGACGTGGGAAGCTCATAATATCGAACAGGGGCTTCGGCTCCCGACCGATTGAATCTCATAAAATGTCCAGGAGGAAGGCGGCGAGCGTCGCGGTAGATCGTATCGGGGTGTGCGATGTAGCCGAATTGAAGGTGAGAAACGACGGCCTTAGGATCAATCGCGCGATCACAATCAACGAGCGTTGCGAGCGCCCGAAGCTCGCTGGCGAATCGCAGGGCCTTGTCGTCGGCGACGTACATCAACGGCTTCACTCCGAAACGATCCCGCGAAAGAAAACCTCTGCGTTCCTGAGAGTCGTAGTAGGCCAGCGCCCACATGCCATTAAAACGAGAAAAAGCGGCAACGTCCCATCGCGCACAAGCCGCCAGAACGACTTCGGTGTCGCCGTCGGTCTCGAACCGGTCACCTGCTGCGATCAGCTCTTCTCGAAGCTCGCGGAAGTTATAGATTTCCCCGTTGTAAACGAGATGAAAGCGGCCGGTGGGGTCGTGCAGGGGTTGGTCGGCTTTCGCCGAAGGGTCGAGGACTTTCAGGCGCGTCGCGCCGAGGGCGACACCGTAGCCGGGATCAACCCAAATGCCCGTGTGATCCGGACCGCGATGTTGAAGCGCGGAGCAAGCCAACTCAACATCAACCGGTCCGACTGGGCGACCGTCAAACCGGATGATCCCACAGATCCCGCACATTCATCAACTAGAGCTAAGGTGATGTGCCTCTCTTCGAGGCCACGCGATCAGGGCGATTGTGTAAGTCGAGTTGCTCCTCGACCCACTGATTTCTCGGATCGAGGCGGTTGGCCTCGACCAAATGATGGTACGCGGCATTGTCGTTGTTGTGGCGCATCAGGAATCGGGCGGTCGCTATGTGCGCCTCAGTGTTGTTCGGTTCCATGCTCACACCTTGGCGATAGCGCATGAGCGCCGCGTCGAGGTCTCCGCGTTGTTCAAATTCCACGGCGAGGAAAATCTGTTGCTTGGCGGACGGGCCGACAAACTCCGCCACCCATTCCGCATGTTTCAGCGCTTCTTCAAACTGACCCTTGAGTTCCAACGCGATGTTCAGCCCCTCCAGCGAGGCCTCGTGTCCCGGATAGTTGTCGATGGCGCGACGGTAATACGCAATAGCGTTGTCCAGCTCGCGGAATGCGGCGGCCTGATTTCGTTCGCTGAACTTCTGCTTGGCGACCATCACGCTGCACACGCCCAGGTCGTTCAGCGTCTCGACCCGGCGATGAGACTTCTCGTCGGCATTGAGCAAGAGATACCTGGCCGGACCATAGTCCCCATTCAGCATGGCGATTTGACCCTCGCTGCGAAGCTGAACATAATTCGGCGCGCAACCGCCAAGCAGGGCCGCGGCGATGCAGAAGATCGCCACGGCGATGAGGGTAACGCCGGACCAATCGATCCATTTCGAGTCGCTGGCATGGGTCATATCGAAAACCTCCGTGAGTTCGATGGATACTGTACGTTCCGGACTCGACCGCCTTCGAGTCCTTCGGGTCGCTGCACCACTTTAACGATTCAGGCCGTCCATGGCTAGTCGCTTCGTCATTCTACATCATCGGATATCCGACGGCGAGCACTGGGACCTAATGCTCGAACAAGGTGAAGTTTTGCTTACCTGGCAGCTTTTACGCGAGCCGATCGACCGGTCCAGCCTGCCCATTCCAGCCCGCCGGATCGGCGAACACCGTAAGACCTATCTCGACTACGAAGGCCCGCTAACGGGTGATCGGGGGGTCGTCCGCCGGGTCGATTCCGGCAGCCTCGAGGTGCTGGAACATACGCCAAGTCGGCTCCAAGTAGTCCTGGAAGGACGCAGGCTTAATGGAACGTTCGCGTTGCTAAGAAAAGACGACGAATGGATGCTGGGAGATTGCGACACGAACGCCGCGGCGCTTTCGGACGCCTAGAGCCCATCCATCTCAGTATTCGTAAGAACGGGGGGGTGTGAAAAGTTGGGATCGGGAGTCTTGGTTCAAGACTTCCGACCCCTTTTCGACCCCGAGATTTCCGACGACTGCCGACCAGGTGGTCCCGCTACTCCGCCGGCGGCGTCGGGCCGCAATCGCAGTACTTAACGTTTTGCTCGTTGATGTGGACCTTACAGACTCCGGAGCAAGTTTGCTTGATACATGTAAAGGTTCCGTTGGGAAGCTGTACTCCTTCGCATCCCGCTGCGGCAACTCCACCAATGGAGTCACGTTTTAAGGCAAATTCAATATTCCCGCCGATTTCGCGAACGTGATCGACCGCGATGGCACCATTCTCGATTCGCCAAACGGGCGAAGGGAGCCTCAGAACGGCGTCTGCTTCAAAGTCGCCGTCAGGCTTGGCTAATACAACCATCTTTCCAGCGGCATTAACTGAGAACCCCACGATTCCGGCAATCTCCAAATCGCCATTCTCCTCAACGATCAGCGAGAGTTTCGAGAGCATCATTCCAGTCTGCGACTGGTCCATTAAAGCACCCTCAGCCCCGGTCGCTACCACTCCCCGTCTTGCTTCTAGCTTTGGCGAACCGCGATCCTGAGCAAGGCAAGCAAAACCCACTCCCAACACCATCAGTCCTATGAGTCGCTTCATGACATGTCTCCTCTGTGCTTGCACACGATGGACAGTGGACAGTGGACAGTGGACAGTGGACAGTGGACAGTGGCGACGCCACTGTTCGCGCTGTTATTCATCGGACAATATGAGCCACATTCTTTTGACAGTCAAGAGGCGTCCGTAAAAAATAACCGTTTATTACAGCCCAAGATCCGGGTCGCTGGCGGTCTTCGATGGGACTCGCTCTATTCACTTGCGTTTGCGTTCGATTCGTTTTTTCAGGGCGGCCAAGGGAAGGCAATTCACAATGTCTTTTTTGGCGGCCCCGCCCCGACGGGCGGTGATGACGCCGAAACGCATCTGGGCGAGTTGCTCCGTGTGGTGCGAGTCGGTGTTGATTCCCAAAGTCACACCGCCGGCCAGGGCCATCCGAACGTGAACGTCTTTGAGATCCAGCCGCTGCCAGCTTGAGTTGATCTCTAAGATGGTCCCGTTCTTGGCCGCTGCCTGCACGACGGCGGGCATTTCCAGTTCCATCGCCGCACGCTTATTCAGCAACCGTCCGGTAGGGTGTCCGATGATCGAAACATAGGGATTCTCGATCGCAGCAAGGGTTCGATACGTCGGCGTGAATTTGGTTGACCCTTGCGCCGAGTGTATACTCGCCACGACCCAATCGCACTGGGCGAGGATTTCATCCGGATAGTCCAGCGTGCCATTGGCGAGGATATCGCATTCACACCCCACGAGAATGGCGATGCCTTTGATTTTTTTGGCGGCGGCCCGGATCGCGGCGATGTGTTCGATCATCCGCTCAATAGAGAGGCCATTGGCGATGTGGCTGCTCTTGGAGTGATCGCATATGGCGATGTACTCGTAGCCCCGATCCCTGGCGGCGGCACCCATTTCCTCGATCGTACAACGTCCGTCGCTCGCCACCGTGTGCATGTGCAGGTCGCCGCGAATGTCCTCAAGGGTCACCAATTCCGGAGGCTCTTTCAGGTCCAGTTCCCCGCGGTCTTCGCGCAACTCCGGCGGGAGACAAAGCACTCCTAGTTTTTTATAGATGTCTGCTTCGCGCTTGCCGGCGATGGAGCGCTCCCCATCGAACAGACCGTACTCATTGAGGCGCCATTTTTTGGCGATCGCTCGCTCACGGAGGCGGACGTTGTGCTCCTTTGAGCCTGTGAAGTACTGGAGCGCCGCTCCGTAAGATTCCGTTGCCACGACCCGCAGGTCGATTTGCAGCTCCTTCCCCGCGCCGAGTTCGACCGTCACCGAGCCTTTGGTCTCTCCCGCGGCGAGAACGCGCTTGACTCCCTCAAAGGCCACGAACTGTTTGATAATCTTTTCTCCGTCGGGAGCATCACAGACGATGTCGATGTCGCCAATGGTCTCGAGCCCGCGTCGCAACGAACCGGCCACTTCCGCCTGTTTCACCCCGCGCAGCGCTCGAACACGCTCCACAAACGCCTCTGCGATGGGCATGGCGATTCCCAAGGGCGTCCGCCCGCCGCTGCTTTCCAGGAAGGAGATCCCCTCGGCTATTTTCTTGACGCTTGCAGCACCGAGTCCCGGCAGATTCTCTAATTTTCCCGAAGCGATCACCTTCTTGAGGTCGTCCAGGCTTTTCACGCCTAGCTCGGCATGTACCAAGGCGACCTTCTTGGGCCCCATGCCGGGTATGTCCAACAAATCCGGTAGGCCGGGCGGAAACTTCGCTTCCAATTCGTCGAGAACGTCAATGTGCCCGGTATCGAGGAACTGCTGGATGCGCTGGGCCGTGCCCTTGCCGACGCCAGGAAGTTCCTGCAGTCGCCCTTGTACAGCGAGTGCCGCTGCATCTTCATCCGTGTCTTTCAACGTCCGGGCCGCACGACGATAGGAATTGATGCGAAATCCGTCCGCACCGTCGATCTCCAGCAGATCGGCGATCCGTTCAAAAGCGCGAACCAAATCGGCGTTGGGCATTGAGGGATTCCTCAAGCGAAGCGTAGCGGATGGTTATCCACCGTGCAACGCTATCCCATTCCGAAAACGGTAATCGTGCGCGCGTTGACAGGGTTCGGCAGGATTTCTACCGTACCCACGATGCAACGGCACGATGACCGATGATCAACACACTGTTCAAAACTCCTCTCCACGATATCCATGTAAACATGGGCGCGAAGATGGTGGAGTTCGCGGGCTGGGAAATGCCCGTACAATTCTCGGGCATCGTCGAGGAGCATAACCATACGCGAACGGCCTGCAGCGTGTTCGACGTCTCACACATGGGCCGGCTGAGGATCGCCGGGAACGACGCCGAACCCTTTCTCAATCACATCTGCACCCGTAATCTTTCGGGCGCTGAAGTCGGCCGGTCCTTTTACTCTCATATTTGCCGTGAGGACGGCGGGATCCTTGACGACGTGATCGTCTCCCGCTTCGCGGACTACTGGGGCATTATTTGCAACGCCTCCAACCGCGACAAGATTCTCGCCTGGCTGGGCAAACACTCGGCGGGTAAGGACGTGCGGATCGTCGATGAAACCGTAGGAACGGCGATGGTGGCCTGTCAGGGGCCCAAGACGCTGGACATCGCCAAGGAGCTTACCGGCGACGACCTGTCCACACTGAAACGCTACCATTTCGTCGTCCGTGAAGTCGGGCCCCTGCAGATCGTCATCTATCGCAGCGGGTACACGGGAGAGGACGGGCTGGAAATTGTTCTTCCAGCGCCGCTCGTACCGTTCCTGGTGCCCAGGTTGTTCGGCACGAAGGAAAAGCCTCACCCGGTTATCAGGCCGGCCGGCTTGGGGGCACGAGATACTCTGCGCATTGAGGCAGCGATGCCCCTCTACGGTCACGAGCTGAACGAGGACGTCGATTCCCTCACGGCCGGGCAGGCCTGGTGCGTTGATCTCAAGAAAGATTTCATCGGCGCGGACGCAATGCGGGGATTGAATGAGCGGGGCTTGACCCGTAAGCTCGTCGGGCTAGAACTGGAAGGGCGGAGGATTGCTCGACAGCATTTTGCGGTTTATCGTGGCGAGCAGGCGGTCGGCGAGGTCACCAGCGGGACGTTAAGTCCAACCCTGAATAAAAGCATCGCCATGGCCTTTGTCGCCGCCGAAGCGGCATCAGAAGGGTCGTCGCTGGAGGTGGAAGTCAGCGGAAAACGCATCGCCGCGAAAGTCGTCAAAATGCCGTTTTACAAACGACCCCGATGACGGTAAATCGTTATCTCCATCACTGACCGGAAAAGGCTATCTTGATACCCGATAAGGCGGAGTGAATCGATGAAGGTTCCAGCCGATCGAAAATACGCCGAAACGCATGAATGGTTCCTGCTCGATGACACCATCGTCACGATGGGCATCACGCAATTCGCGGCTGACGAGTTGACCGATATCACTTTTGTGGAGCTTCCCGAAGTCGGCGCCAAGGTGACGGCGGGCGACGTGATCGGGGAAGTCGAATCGGTCAAGGCCACTTCCGAGATATTTACGGCCGTGACCGGTTCCGTCGTGGCCGTCAACACCGCCCTCACGGATCATCCGGAACTCGTCAACGACGACGCCTTTGAGGAAGGCTGGATGGTCAAGATCAAGGCGAACACGCCCGATCCTCTTCGCGCCCTGATGGCCGCCAAGGAATACACCTCGTTCGTCCGCAACAGCGCGTGACGTGCTGCTTTGCAAGTCCGGCGCACTCAACGCAGGGTGAATCGAGATTGACCTTCCTCGTCTTCGGTTATTCGCTCAGCCTCTTTTGCTTCAATCCACCCTGAATTCCCGTCCGCCAATTCGACGTTCCACCAATTGCCGCGGCGCTCACGAACCGTGCATTCGACGCCGGGCTGGAGTGGCTGCTCGAACTGGCGCTGGTAGCCCGACCCCGGTCCCTTGTACACGACCACGTCCATCGACGTAACCACGGCTTCCGGAGCATTGCGATCGAACCACCGCTCGGCAATCACGGAAGTCGCGCACGCGCCTCCGATCACTGCACAGGCCACTGCGGCCCCGCTGATCCATCGGCGCGGGGTCGCGGCACGAATCGTCAACCATACGCAAACCGCAATGTACATGACCAGGCCGACCCGAAACCGCGTGGCCGCAGCGGTCTGGTGATGCCAAAAGAACAAGCTCTTGAAGAACTCGGTGCTCCTAGTCGGCTCGATCGAGGTCAGACACCGTGAACGGGCGACGGCCAGGTTATCCGCCAAGAGCGGATCGCGGGGAATCAACCGCTGGGCGCGACGGTAGTGCAGGATCGCCCTGCCTACGTCCCCCGCCTGCAAATAACAGTTGCCGATATTGAACTCCAGGCGACCGTTCACGATGCCGTCGGCCGCGATGCTGCTGAAACGCTGCGCGGCCGCTCGAAAAAGCTGCCGGGCACGATCGGGATAGCTCCCCAGAACCCGCTGGGCTTCGTCGAAGTCGCGTTGAGCCTGCTCCAATTCCTGTTGCAACTCGGAAACCGCCGGCGCGGCCACTGCCCACTGGGCAGAAGCAATAAGGACCATAAATGTGGGAAACGCCCATCGACAGAAACACACCTTCATCTTGCGCTTCTCTCGATCCGCACAATCCACTCCCGCACGTTCGCCGCCGTTTGCGACGTTGAGAGTGTCCCGATCGCGCCGGGGGCGTAGCGGGCCGCATCGCAATTCTCAAGAAACTGGGCAATCTGATCGGCGGCTGCGGCCTCCATCCCGCTGGTTGTGAGCAGCGTTCGAACCTCACTGGGCGTGAGCGCGCCGGGCGGAAGACAGAATCGATTCGCCACATAGCTTCGCATGGCATGAGACAGAGCGCTGATTTGAGTTACGGAGTCGCCGTCTCGTAAGGCGCGGTCGATCAGGTCCTGCGCCTGTCGCTTCGCCCCTCGCCGCCGGGCATAACGAATATCTCCCTTCAGCCGCGAGCGATGACGCAGAGTGAGCGTCATCGTGAGGCACAGGAGCGGCGGCAACACCAGCGACGCGACCGTCGCAGGCGTCGAAAAACCAAACGAGGCATCCACCAGAACCAAGGACGGGTCCACGTAGTTCGGGGAGATGCCCCCGGGCACTTCCTTCAATGCTGCGATGTTTCTCTCCAACTCGTCGCGTGTGCCGAGCAAACTGCCCGTCGAGCCCGGCGGCGCCGGATCAACAACGATGGCCATCGGCTCACTCGACAAGTTGACGTAGCGCTCCAGGCGCGGATCAAAATACGACCATGTGATCGCCGGAACGGTCTGCTCCCCCTGTTGCTTGGGGAAGATCGCGCGACGAAATACTTTCGCTCGGCCTTCGATATCCCCCGTCAATTCGTCCGCGGCGAAATCGAACCGACTGGCAAGTTCGGCCTGTTTGGCAAGTTCCGGTCCGGCCAGTCCCTCCAACGGGGCACCTTGGATGGCAATGCTCAGCGTAACCGGACGACCCTGCTCGACCCGCGTGGGCTTAACTTCAGCTCGCATGGTGAACTGGCCGATCGCCCCGGTGAAGTCGGAGGGCCGACTATCTTCGGGCGGGCCCTTCACGTCCACTACAATCGCGTCGGCGCGAGCCGTTTCTTTTCGAGAACGCGCGACTTCCATTCCACCGAAAAATCCTCGACGCAGAGACGTTGGATAGTTGACCTTCAGAAACACGGGACCGATCGTCATGGGTCCGACCTCTTCCGCCCGGACATCGGTGGTATTCTTGAATAGGACGTAAGGGTGCCGTTGCCCTGCGGAATCCGTCATGGTCATTTCACTAGAGCTGAAGCGAGTGCCGTAGATCGACAGTTGGGAGGCCCGAGCGTCAACGGTCTGCAACAGGTTCTCCATGTCCACGACCCGCCCGTCGATCTCGACCTTCCGTATGCCGATCACCAAAGTGGCCGTAAGACTCTGAGTCACGTAAAGCGATCGCGGTTCGACGCTCAAGCGAACGAATATGAACTGGTCCTGTTCCGACTGAGAAGTGATCTGTTTCTTCTGGACCCTGATCTGCACGGGAACGGTTTGGAAGGTCGAGGACTCGCCAACCACGGTGAACGGGCCGAGCGTATAGGTGCCCTCTTTTCGTGCCGTCAGACGCAAAGAATAGGTATGCGTGGTCTTCTGCGAACGTCGGCCATTGAGAATGGACATCTGCGAAAACTGCGCCGGAACTGGATTGGTGATTTGAAGGTCTAGTCCGCTCGGCGCCTGTAGCTGCGGCAACTCCGGCTGACCGGTGTTCGTGCAGACCAATTGAGCGTCAACGGCCTCGCCGACTTCCAGAGTCGTGGACTCAATGCGCAGTTCGACTCCGGCATCCTGCGCCGCCGCCATGTCTGTGCCGAGTACCGACAACAAGGCAGCAAGGCAGCAAGGCAAGAAGGCCCCGCCCTTAGCGCCTCTTTGCGTCGTTGCGTTATTGCCTCGTTGCCTCATTGCCTCTTTGCCTTCTCTTCGTTACCAATCCTTTTCCACGGGCGATATCGGAACTTTCCGCACTTCTTCCGGTTTTAACTTCTTTCGATCCTTCAGGGCCTGCATCATCTCCCGAAGTTTTCGCTCTGCCTGTTCGCGAGAGACTTGCTCCTTTTCCTGTTGCTCCTTCGCCTGCATCTCCTTGGTCTGCTCTTCGGTTTCCTTTTCTTCTCCGGATTCAGATTGTTGCTGTTGCGACTCTTGTTCTTGCGACTGTTCCTCTTGTTTCTGATCAGACTGTTGCTTTTTCTGCTCCCCTTCCTTTTGCTCCTGCGACTGTTGCTGGTCCTGGTTTTCCAGCTTTTCGCCTTCCTCGTTTTGATCCTGTTGATCGCCTTGCTGTTGTTGCTGCTGCTGTTCAAGCTGTTGCTTAAGCTGCCTCCACGCCGAAGCCGCCTTGTAGTTGGCGTCCCGCGCGGCCTGGTGCTCGGGTCGCCGTGACAGGACGCTTTGGTAGCGCTGCATGGCGCTTTCCAGTTTGCTGAGCGCGGCCTGTGGTTCAGCGGCCTTGGCAAGCCCCTCAGCATGATCGCTTGCCCCCGCGCTGTATACGGCATCATCGGCAAGCGCGTCGCCCTTGCCCCCTGCGGCCTTTTCAAATGCCTCGCGAGCCTCATTGAATTGTCCCAAGGCGTAGTGTCCCAACCCGCGATCGAAGGCAATCTCCCGCGCATCAGGTTTCAACGTTTCGGCCTGACGGTAGTGCTCCAAGGCCGACGCCGGGTCACCGGCCTTGAGTAACAAGTTTCCTTCGCGCACGGCCTTCGTCGCTGTCGTTGGCGGCTTTGCACTTTCCTCCGCAGCCCATGTCGTTGTCCCTCCAACAACGATCAGAGTCGCAAGCAGGAGAATTCGAAATCCGAACTTCATGCCGCCTCCTGCTGCCAGGTGCGCTGGAGTTGTTCGCCTGCAACCGGCCGAACTTCGCGGATCAAGGTCTCCAAGCCGAGGAGCAATAGAGCGACAGCCACGAACCACTGATATTGCGGTTGATGCCGCATTCGCTCCTCGGTCGTCAGCTCCGTCGTCCGCATATTGCTGATTCTATCCACAACACGATGCAGACCGTCGATCGAGGCGTAGTCCCCACCGCCTGCGACTGCGATCTTTCGCAGTCCCTCCACGTCCAGCTTGGAAAAGACAATCTGACCGTCGTGCAACAATGGTTTAGAGACTCCTGCCTCGCCCGCCGGCACCTCGGCCCCCACCGTTCGCGTCGCGTCGCCCACGCCGATCGTGAAAACATGGATGCCGTGTTCCTTAAGCGCAACCTGAGCCTCTTCGATCGGACCGCCTTCATGGTCCTCACCATCGGTGCAAAGCAAGAGGACTTTGGTAGCCTGCTGCGGAGATTTGGCGAACAAATCGACGGCCGTGCGAATCGCCTGGGCAATGGCCGTACCGCCGCGCGGAACGATTCCGACGCGTAGTGCTTCCAGTTTCGATCGAAAGGCCACATGGTCAGTCGTCAGCGGCAACCGCAATGAGGTTGTTCCCGCGAACGCCAACAGTCCCAGGCGATGGGCGTTTTTGAATGCCCCGCGCTCCGTGAGCTGTTGCCGAAGCTCGCTCTTGGCCCGCTCCAAGCGGTTCGGTTGAAGATCGGACGCGAGCATGGATCGCGACACATCCAGCGCCACGACGACATCGACGCCGAAAACTCGCTGCTTCTCCAGGTATATCCCCCAGCGGGGACCGATCAATGCCGACACGATCATCACTGCGGCCAGGACAGTCAGCCCGGCACGGACGGCCTGTCGCGATGGACTCAGTGTAGAAGTCAACAGCGGAGCAAGTTGCGCCGAAGCGAAGGCATTCAATGCCCGTCGTCGTCGGGCGATGCCGTACAGCCACATCATGCCGGTGGCCGGGACCACTATTCCCATCCACCACAAGTGCGGATTATCAAATACGAGCGTTTTCGCGTCACTGGTCGCAACCATGAGCGCGGCCAAAGCCATGAAACAAAGGGGCGCCGCCAGCGTCCACGCCGACCAAAGCGATAGCGGATACAACACGCGTCGATTCATGGAACTCGCCGATACCTCGTGTTGGTGAGCAGAACCTCGAACATCAACATTCCCAAAGCGGTTAGCATGGCCACTTTGCTCGCCAGCACGTTGTCGCGGAAGCTGCGTTCTCCGGTCCGGCGTCGCTCCAATTTGTCGATTTCGTCGTAGATCGTCACCAGCGAATCGGTGTCCGTCGCCCGAAAGTACTTTCCACCGGTGGCTGAGGCGATCCCTTTCAGGGCCGCCTCCGCCGCCGGATCGAACCCGCCGCGCATGGGAGCGAAGAGGCCAAAGCCCTGTTGTTGCGGCAATGCTCCGAATGCGGCGATAGTGTAAATCTTGATTCCCAAAGTCGCGGCAACCTTCGCGGCATCAAGTGGTTTGGGTGGGGCAACGCCGGGGAATGGCGCGGGGTTGTCCGCGCCATCGGTTAAGAGAATCATCACCCGGCTCTTGGCCGCCTCGGCACCGGGCACACCCTCCACCGCCTGCTCACCGGCGCGACGAAGGTCATCCGTGGCGAGGACGATGGCGTCGCCCAATGCCGTGTATCCCGCCTCCTCCTGCTGGCGAACCTGACGACCCTGAACCCATCCAGGAATTTCCGTCTCACGGAGAAGATCACGCAGACTCCCGTGATCCAAGGTGAGCGGGCAGGGCGTATCCGCGAACATTGCGAAGGTGCTCATGCCGATGAGATCACTCTCTCGTCCTCGCAGCGTTCCTCGCCCCAGCACAAAGTCCTCGAATACTCTTTTCACTACGTCGATCCGTCGAACTCGCTGACCGTCGAGCACAAAATCATCCGCGGCCATGCTGCCCGAAACGTCGAGCACCATCTGAATGGCGATGCCCTCGCTCGTATCGTGGTATTCGCCGCCGGACTGCGGACGGGCCAGCGCTACAATCAGGGCCAGAATGGCAAGCGTCCGAAGCAACGGCAGGACAAATCGCGTACGTACGGCCCAGGTCGCACGCAGCCCGTGGAGCGATTGCAGGGAACTAAATCGAACTGATGTGCGCGGTCCTTTGCGACGGGCGCGGATCCAAACCAGCGGAATCAGAATAAAAAACGCCAGGCACAGCCAGGCAAAGAGCGGTCCCGGAGCGAAACTGTCACGAAACCACTGCATCATGCCGCTCGTTCCATCCTGGGACTTCCATCGGCGTCGGTACGGTATAATGACTCGCGGGTTCGCTCGACGAATCCACGGGCCGCCTGAAGCACGGAATCAGCCTCTCCCGCGCCGGGAATCTGTCTTGCATACTTCACCAGATCGCACGCATTCAAGAAAGCATTAAGCTCCGTTGTATTCCGTTCTCCAAAACGGCCATCCGATGCCGCCGCCGCGAGGAACTCCTCGGTGGTCATGTCCGGCGCTGACACGCCAAAACGCCGTTCGACATACCCGCGAACAATGTCGCTGATCCGGTAATAGAATTCCTGCACCCTACCCTTACGTACCAAGTCATCCCCGATGAGCGCCTGAATCTGTCGCCGGGCCCATTCGTGTGCCGGGATCGGGACCACGACTGGTGGACGACGTGAGCGTAGGACCAGAGCGGAGACAAACGCCGCTAGAGCGGCGAGGAGCGGCACCCCCGCCCACCACCAGCGGCTCCTCGGCTCACTCAGCTCGACTGGCGGCAACGCCGTGATGGTCTTCATCTCTTCAGGGGTGAGCGGCTTGGTGCTTGTGTCCTTAGCAACAACGCTTAGATGCTCCGTCTTCAGCTCATGGGCTTTGACAGGAGTCGCCGAATCCGAGGCTTCCCGCGAGTCCACGAAAGAAACTACGGCGGGAGGCAGCACATAACTGCCGGGGAGGAAAAACTCGACCGAGAATCGATGCGTCCACTTGAGCTTCCCATCGTTGGTGGGGACGGCCGCCTTCCTATCCACGAGCGTTAGCCGATACTCGAACTGGTGCTCGGCAAGGGAATCGTCTCGTTCATACTCCGCAACGTCGACCGTCACTCCCTTCTCGGCGATCACCTCGACAACGACCTCAGCATGTTCGTTGATCTTTGGTTCCGCCGGTTTGACCGTCAGGGTCAATGAGACCGGCCCCTCGGTTGCAGTTCTCGCAAGGCCGATCGCATCGACCCCTTGCTCCGTCTTATCGCCCGTTCCGCATCCGCCGACTTCGTTCGCACAGATCACAAGTCCGAGCACAATCGACAATCGACAATCGACAATCGACAATTTCATCGCCGTCTTTCGCGCTTATGAAAAAATCTCACCAACGGCTCGACGTAGGAACGGTCGGTGCGGACCTCGATGGTCTCCGTGTCCATACGACGAAACATACGCTCTCGTTCATTCACTCGACGGGCACAGGCCGTAGCGTAGTTTCGGCGCAGCGTTCGGCTCGATGTATCGACCAGGGCCATCTCCCCTGTCTCCGGGTCCTCCAGTTCCACGAAACCGATGTTCGGCAGTTCCCACTCCCGAGGGTCGCTCACGATGATGGGGATCAGGTCGTGCCGCCGTCTCGCAATGCGCAGCGCTGAATCGTAACCGCTGGTCAGAAAATCGCTCACCAAAAAGCACACAGACTTGCGGACGGTGACGCGGTTCAGAAAGTTTATAGCTTCGGCGATGTCCGTCCCGCGGCCTTGCGGTTGGTGGTACAGCAGCTCACGGATGATCCGCAGAACGTGGTGAGTGCCCTTCTTGGCCGGAACGTATTTCTCGACCACGTCGGTGAACAGGATCAACCCGACCTTGTCATTGCTGCGGATGGCGGAAAACGCCAGCACGGCGCATAACTCGGCGGCCACGTCAAGCTTGAACTGATTCGTGCTGCCGAACAATCCCGAGCGGCTGGCGTCGACCACGAGCATGACGGTCAGCTCGCGCTCCTCGCGAAATTTCTTGATGAACGGCTCGCCGTAGCGGGCGGACACGTTCCAGTCGATCAGCCTCACATCGTCGCCGATCTGGTAGGGACTGACCTCTTCGAACTCCATGCCCCGCCCGCGAAAGGCGGAGTGATACTGCCCCGCGAGCACGTCGTTGACCGTACGGCGGGTGCGGATTTGGATCTGGCGAACTTTGCGAAGCAGCTCCTTTGGAATCAAGGCGTTTTCTGCTTTCCCAATTGTCGATTGTCGATTGTCGATTGTCGATTGATTCGTTTTCTCGCCGTCTTGCGCGATGCCGATACAATTGCCGTCAGTTCGTCAAGCTCTTGCAATAATCCCGACACGCGAGTCATCTTGATGTGCCCTGCTTCAACCATGAGTTCGATCCAGTAGCTACACTCGTCAACTTCTTCCTCCACGATTGCGAGCTTGGCCACAAAGTCTGCCTGCGACCGAGCACGGCAAGAAGCCCGGTAATTCGCACCCACGGATGTTCCACAGCGAAGTAGTTGACGCGATAAAACGTCCGTCGTGCGGTTTGAGGGTATGGCGGAACACAGGCGAATGATACGAAGCGCGAGTTGTTTCGTGCGGGTTTTCAGTTCAGTCGAATTCATGCCAGTTCGTCATGTTTTAGAGCGTAATCCCCGCTCGCCGCCCGCAATCGACAATCGACAATCGCAAATCGAAAATCCCATTACGGCACTGGCACGTGGTCGAGCACCGCCTTCACCACGTCCTCCGACGTCTTTTCCTCCGCCTCCGCTTCGTAGGTGACGATCACGCGGTGGCGGAGCACGTCCATGGCGATGGTCTTCACGTCCTGCGGCGTGACGTATCCACGGCCCGCAAGGAATGCCGTAGCCTTGGATCCGATCGTCAAGGCGATGGTGGCGCGAGGCGAAGCGCCGTACTGAATCCAATCGGCAATGGGTAGCTTGTATGCAGCAGGCTCGCGCGTCGCGAGGGTCAGGTCCACAATGTAATCCTTGATCTTGTCGTCGATGTAGATTTCGTCCACGACTTCCCGCGCTGCGGTGATTTCAGCCGGCGACATCACCGGATCGATGTCCAGGACGGGCGAGGTGACGGCCATACGGTCGAGGATCAGGCGCTCTTCCGTTTTCGAGGGATATCCGACCTTTAGCTTCAACATGAAGCGATCGACCTGGGCCTCCGGCAGCGGATAGGTGCCTTCCTGCTCGATGGGGTTCTGGGTCGCAAGTACATGAAAAGGCTCTTTCAACGGATATGTCTCTTTCCCGATGCTCACTTGCCGCTCCTGCATGGCCTCCAAGAGGGCCGATTGAACTTTGGCCGGGGCGCGGTTGATTTCGTCGGCAAGGATGATGTTGGAGAAGATCGGGCCCTTTTGGACCACAAACGCCCCGTCGCTCGCCCGGTAGATCAGCGTGCCGATCAGGTCCGCGGGCAGGAGATCGGGAGTGAACTGTAGGCGTTGGAAGCTCGTATTGATCCCCCGGGCCAGACACGACACCGCCATTGTCTTGGCGAGTCCCGGTACTCCTTCGATCAGCACGTGGCCGCGGGAGAGCACCGCGACCAACATGCGATGGAGCAACTCATCCTGCCCCACGATGACCCGGTGCATCTGCACGAGCAAACGCCGAAACGGCTCGCTCGCGGCGGCCACTCGGGCCCCGATCTGCTTTACGTCCAACTCCGCTGCAGGCATGGCTTCATACTCCTACCAAACGTCCCATCTTTATTTGATAAAGGGAAGAAAGCTAGCCGTGTGTACTTAGAGACGCAAGCGAAGACTGCGACCTGTCAGAATCCCGCGAGCCGCGGCCTTCCGGCCGCGCGACCGGTCGCGCAGGCTAAAGCCTGCGGCTCAGCGAATAGTTACAAAGTTGAAAACAAAGCGCGGTTAGTCTTACTTTCCAGCACCCTTGAGCGCCGTGCGGATTTCCGCGAGGAGTTGATCGACTTTGAAGGGCTTAAACAAAACCGCCGCGAGTCCTTCGCGGCGTGCCCGTATGATCGAATGGTTGGGATCGTAGCCGAAGCCCGTCGTGAGAATGACGGGCGTGGCCGCATTGGCATGTTTGGCGGCGGCGAAGACCTCGTATCCGCTTTTGACCGGCATTTTGATGTCGCTCAACACCAAGTCGAACTTGTCCCGGGACAGGAGGTCGATGGCCATGGCCCCGTCGGCGGCGGTGACCACGTGACAGCCGTACCCGGTCAGCACGTCGCGGACCGTATCGCGGAGGATTTCTTCATCGTCCGCGAGGAGGATCCGGCGGCCCTCCAGATCGGGGTCCGTCCGTCGATTCGCGATGGCTCGCGAGCCGATAACGCCGGGCTTGGGCGCGGTAAGCTCCTTGACCGTCTCGCGGATGCGCACCGCGTTGCCTGAAATGGTCCGCAGACGATGCCGCAGATCATCGTGCCCGATGTAATCTTCCACGAGGTTTTCGACATCCGTCAGAATATCGTTCAAAGGCGCGGTAATTTCAGCCATGACGTTGTGCCCAAGCTGGCCGGTGGTCACTCGTCGTTCGGTCACGAGGAGCTCGAGCAAATGCAGGGCGAGGGCGACGTAGCGGGCGAAGATTTCCGCGAATTGGCGGTCATCCTCGGTGAAGGCCGCCACTCGTGTGCTCTCAAAATTGGCGATGCCCACTACGCGGTCCTGAAACTTCAGGGGTACCGTGAGCGACGAGCGGGCGTTCTCGATCCCCGGCAGATAACGGGAGTCCTGCTGCACGTCGGGGCAAAGATAGCTACGTCCCCTAGCGGCCACGTAGCCGCAAATCCCGCTGCCTTCGCTGTGAGCGAGAATCTCAACTTCGGTGCCACCGGCCGGAATCCCGGAAAACAGCACTAACTCCAGTTTCCTTGTTTTTGGATCGAGTACGCGAATCTCGAAATTCTCAAAGTTGAGCACGTCCTGGGTGCAGCGGAGTATTTTCTGTTCGAGAAGTGAGAGACGCTCCTGCGGCTCCAACCTTGAGAACTGCTCCGCATCGAGGCTGAGCAGCTCTCGACCCGCGTTGTCGATGGCGTCAATGGTATCCTGAAGCCGGCCGGCCGCGGTGGAACTCCAGACTACGGCAACGATGCGTGAAATCGCTTTATCGTCTCCGACAATCGGAGTCGCCGAAACCTCAAAGGACTCGCCGGCGCTGATCGTAAAACTAAAACGTCGCGTCCCAAGGGCCGCGACGTTTGAAACTTCGTCCTTGCACGAGGCATAGGTCTCGACACAACACTGTCGCACGCGGTCACGAACAGCGTCGGCCAGGCTCAGCATCTTGGCATTCGACCATACGACCTCACCCGTCGGCCGTACGAGGCAAACCGCTTGCGGCATCGCTTCGAGAACCGCTGCGGGATCCTCGACATTAGCCTTTGGCGTTTTCGGTATGCTGGTGATAGGCATTTTCCGAAGCCTCAATGACTTCTAATAACCGCCCCTAGATATTATAGACGGAGAAAAGCGGTAATTCGATGAGCGGTTTTCCCCACCTCTCCGGAAATCAACAGGATACCTCATCATGGCCTGTATATTCAAGCCTACCTAATTGACCCGGTGTGACGTTTTCCCTAAGCCCGAAAAAGACGCGATAAGCTCACTTGTCAGGACACACCGGCGTCCTTTTCGGACGACGCACGGACCACACGTGTCTCCGTTCCCGCAAGAATTCGCGCAATATTCGCGCGGTGCCGTCCGACCACCAATCCCGCCACCCCAATGGAAAACACCAGAAATGGCCACTGGTCCGCTAGAGAACCTCCATTCCACCAGACGACAACGGCAAAGAACAGCGGAAACAGAATCGCCCCGCTGATGGACCCCACGGAACTCATCCGCGTGAGCGCAAGACCCAGCGCCCAGACCACGAAGGACATCGCGGCGGGCACGGTTAATGCCGGGTAGACGCCCAAAGCCACACCCAAAGACGTCGATACGCCCTTTCCGCCACGAAAGCCGAGAAACACCGGATAGTTGTGTCCAAGCACCGCGCACAACCCGGAAATCAACCAAAGTAGATTTCGAATCGACTCGGACGAACCATCGGCGGTGGCCCCGCGGAAGAGGATCCATCCCGCGAAGACGGTCGGTACAAGGCCCTTGAGCATGTCGAGGATGAAGGCCGCGAAAAACCAGGGTCGACCGGCGACTCGCCCCAAGTTCATCGCCCCGACGTTGCCGCTGCCGATCCGCCGGACATCAATGCCCTTGAGTTTTCCAAGCAAAAGGGAAAAGGGAATGGACCCGACGACGTAACTGGTCGCGCAACACAACAGGGTAAGCAGCCACAGCTTCATCGCCGAACGTGCCTCAGGGAAGCAACTTCCTCGTACAAAGCTAGCATCTCTCGTGTGTGACGGCTCATACTCACGCGGTCGGCGACGGCGGCGGCCTCCGACCCCATACGCTCACGGAGGCCCGCATCGCAGAGTTGCTGCACTCGATTCACCAGCGTCTCCATGTCCTTCGGGTCGTCGAGTACGAAACCATTAGCCCCGTTCACGATCATCTCCGACGCACCGTCCCACCGAGTCGTGATGCAAGGGACGCCCGCGACCATGGCTTCGAGAACCACCCTGCTGCACGGGTCATAATAGGTAGGGTGAACCAGCATATCCGCGGCGTGAAGAAACTCCGACACGCGCTCGCTGGGGCCGACGAAGGTCAGGCGCTTGTCGATGCCTAGGCGATTGGCGAGGCGATACCATCGAGGTGAATCCCCCCTCCCGACCACCAAAGACCGCACGTTTCCCACTCCGCGTCGCCCCAGGGCGGCCAGACCCTGCATCCAACGGTGGATGCCTTTCAGCCGAAGGTTGTGGGCGATGGAAAGAACCAGCAGTTCGTTATCCGCGATGCCGAATTCCCGGCGGATGCCCTTGCGGTGTGAGTTACGTTCGCTCGGCGTGGCCTGATCCCCGTCCACAGCATTGTAAACCCTGCGGATGCGATCATCCGGTAAGCCATAGTGTTCTTTCAATTGTCGAACGACGTAGTCCGAGATGGCCGCGACGATCGGACCTTCGCCGGAATCAAACAGTTTCCTTTCAAGGGACAGCGCGTGCCGTTGCTTGAGGTTGAGGCCGTTTACGCAGCGTTTCAAGCACCGCGCTGACGCTGTATCCCGTAGGGCGATATTGCGCTCGATCGTCTCGGCCACCGTACCGCCGCGGGGTTGATAGACGTCCGCGAAACGACACGGCGAGATCGCGTGCACCACGTCGAAGGAGCCGTCGCGCAGAACCCGATCAACACGATGGGAAAACGTGATACTTTGCCGCGTGCGCGACATGGACGCTCCGCTGAGGGTGTGTACGAACAGTCCGGGAGTCGGCGAGGGCCGGCTGCGTGTATAGACGTGAACCTCGACGTCGTGATCCATGAGATGGTGAATGAACTGCTGGGTGGAAGTCTCGGCTCCCCCCCGCCAGGAATCCAGCCACTCGCTGACCAACGCCACCTTCACCGACGTCTCCGCTCCCTTTCCGCGATGCGTTGAGTCTTACCCACGACTCGATAGAGCAACCGCCGCGCCATGTCATCCAGTTTCTCGATACCAAGGTACCCTCGCAACCATCGAACGCGATCGGCCTTTGAGACAAGGTGCGACGGAGTCGAGTAATTCAGCGCCGCGAGGTCTTTGACGATCCAGCGCCGAAAACACCATTGAGGTCGAATCACGCGTTGAAGGTCGATCAGGAAAAGTGACTGTTCGATCGGTTGCGAAGGATCGAAAAACAAGTGGGACAGGTAAAGGTCGCGATGAATGTATCCCCGGCCGTGAAGCCGCGAGATCAGGTCGGCCGTCGCGGGGATGAGCCGCCGAATCGTCGTCCGATCCGCTGCAGACCAATCTGCGGCCCATCGCTCAAGAGACTGCCCGGCGACGGCGCTCGTAAGGATCGCGCTGCGTACTTCACGGAAACCACGCATTTCCTGCCCAAACGCAACCGCCTGCACGCAAGGAATCCCGTCCGCAGCAAAACGTTGAATCCATTCCCATTCGTTTCCGGCAAGGCTGGCGGCGCCGCTCCCGGAACGTCGCACGCTACTCCGGGCGGCACGTGGCGGAACCTGGAATCGCTTCAGGTAAAGGGTCCGCGTCTTGCCGCCTTCTTCGAAGGTCATCCGCCACCGCTGCCGCCAGGGATCCAGCCCCAGTTTGTCGAGCCGTTCGCCGGCGGAGTACGCGAACAAGGCGTCAAGAGAATTGAGGTTGTGCCTTCTGAGGAGTTCTTCGTATCCCTCAGAAATCGTCAGATCACCGCACGTATTCCCTGAGCCACGGGTTTTAGCCAGCGCGGCTTGGCGCCCGTGGCTCGCTATGCGCGCATCATTGTGACTGTGCATGTTGGGTCGCGTGATTTCGCACGATGTCGCATGCTGCGGCATAGACCATGTCCACGGTCACGCCGGTCATGCACTGATGATGCCCCAGCGGGCAGATGCGTTGCTGACACGGGCCGCAGTCCACGTCGATCCGCACGATCCGCTCTTTCTCGTAGCTCGTCGAGGTCCAATCCGGATGCGTGGGTCCAAAGACGGTGACCACCGGCACGTCAAAGGCCTTGGCGATGTGCCTCGGACCGGCGTCGTTGCAGATGAGCAGATCGCTGCGGCGGACGAGCGACTTCAATTCCCCGAGGGTGAGAAGCTGATCGTCGAACACGAAACCTGCGCGTTTCATGGCCTTGCCGATTTGTCGGGCGATCGATTCCTCGCCTGGGCCGCAGGTGACGATCACCGTGGCGTTCTGCGATTCGATCAATTGGTCGGCCACTGCCGCGAAGCGTTCGGGCATCCAGCACTTGGCCGCCCCATATTTCGCTCCGGGACTGATAACGACCAACGGATGGCGATCGGCGATGCTCAGCTCTGAAAGCTTGTTTTGGATCGACTCATCGCAATCGGGGGTCGCGAATAGCTCCAGTCGGTCACCGGGCCGTTCGCATCCGATCGCCTCGGCAAGGTCGGCGTAATACTCCACCAATGGCATGGGAACGTAGGGGCCAAGCCGCACAGGGAGATTCGGGCCCATTATTACAGATTGTCGATTGTCGATTGTCGATTGTCGATTGGGGCCTACATTCTCCGAACTTTGAGCTTCGATCTTCGGTCTTCGGGCTTCCAACCGGCGCAGGTTTCGCACCGGTATTCGATCCGTGAGCAGAAACGATCGCCCGTCGCGGGCATACCCCATACGTCGCTTCGCCCCGCTTAACCACGCAATGCATGCCGACCGGAACGAATTCGGCAGCACGATCGCCAAGTCAAATCTATGCGCCTGCAGCGCGCGGCGTAATTCCAACCACGACACTGGCCGTTCCACGATTTTGATGTTTTGACTTTTTGGCGTTTCGACGTTTTTCCACTCGATGCACTCGTCCATCCAATCCCCGCCCGCAACAAGGTCCTGCAGGTTCGGATTCATCAGAAACGTAATCCGCGCATCGGCAAAGCGTTCCCGAATCGCCCGCAGCGCCGGCGTGGCCATCACGAAGTCGCCCACCCAACTAGGCAGGATGACGAGAATAGTCCGAGGAGCTTGGGCAGCACGCCAATCCGACTGTTGCATCTTACGGATTCTACTCGATCCAAAGCAGGCGTGCAGAATCGGCGTGGAAATGAGCCTCCCCTAACCGAGCCACCCTAGAATCTCCTCCATGGCTCCCCTTGGAGTAAGGAAAAACCACATCGTGGTAATCATCGAAGCCAAGATGGCCATGACCTGCACTGCAATCACGACGCCAAAGCTATGGGGCATCCGAATGTACCGCCGGTATGCCAGTCCGACCGACCACGCCGCAAAACCCACGATGAGCGTCAGCGCCCCAGCCGCAGCTTGAAACCAATATGCGTTAAAGGCCTGAAGGAATGCGAATGGGATAAAGGATACCAAGATGGCGAGTGGCGCAATCCCGACGACGGCGTACACGCAGACACGAAACACGTGCGCGGTTAGCACTTTGCACCGCCGCAGCGACTGCTGGAAAACCAACAATGACGCAAACGTAAAGAAGCTCCAAACTCCCACTAATCGAACAAGTTCAAAAGTGAATTGGTTACGCCAGCTTAGGCGCCACACTACCGCAGGTAGGATTCCGCTTAAGGTCGGGACTGATCGGCCGGCCCCCCCCATCTGTCGGGCGAATCGCCAACGCTCAAGGACTTCTTCAATGAAACTAGGAACAACGCCCACGACCATCAAACTGATCGTCGCGACAATCAAGAACACTAGTAATGGCCCGACGCGGGGACGATCATAGATGTCAATTGTTCGCCACAACTTCCAGGGGCGAAGAGTCAACCTCCAGGTGTAAATAAGCGATCTGATCGGTCGATCGCGCCAGCGGTATTCGAACAACGGCTTTTGTCGACGGTGGTAGTCGTCGAGCACATCCTTCCAAGTAAACGACTCGCCGCATTCCGGGCAGCGCGTGTCGCGCAGGCCGTAGAGGTGATAGCCGCACTTGCGGCAGATGAGTTGTTCGATTGGGACGGCCTTGGCCCAATCGAAGTCCAGGCCGCACGCGGGACACTTTGGCTGGGTGAGTCCGCGAAGGTCGTGGCCGCAGCGCGCACAACCAACCTCGAATGGAACAACGCTCCAATCAGGAGGATTACGCATGCCAGCGCTATCAAGCGTCGCTTTTGGAGCGTGTATCTGGGAGGGCACAGGCTCATTGTCACAACAGGGAGAACGGTGTCAAACTGGGCAAAGGCGGACTGAGCGGCGCAATGGCGCAGCGCAGGTTAAGAGCCTACCGCTCCCGGCTGGGTGATTGACAGTGTCGGCCTCTGAATTACACTTTTGGGCGGTTCGAGAGTTAACGGGCGCCGGCGGCAATGTGGCCGCCGACGATCCGCCAAATAGGATCGGCAGTTCTGAGGAGATGAACACAATGCGTCGTATCGACAAGTTGGCTTTGTTGCTAGCCGGAGTGGCGTTGGTCGGGTTGGCGTCGATCCCGGCGTACGCGCACTGCGGCAAGTGTCCCGCCGATGCGAAGGAAGTCCTGAAGCAGATGGACGCGGGCAAGTTGACGGCCGCCTCTATGATCGCCACCGCGGAAGCCGACGCCAAGGGCAAAGCCGTCGGGTTTGTGGTCGACCTCGAGAAGGACAAGATGGATGCCGACGTCTTCGTCGTGGCCGGTGACAAGGTGCAGGCCGTGGCGATCGGCGCGGACGGCAAGGCCGGCAAGAAGGACGAGGTCAAGAGCATGGCGGGTGCGACCGCCGTGGTCCAGGCCATGGACGCCGCCAAGGTCACGCTCGGCGCGGTTGTCGCCGCCGCTGAAGAAAAATCGAAGGGCAAGGCCCTGGCCCTGACTTCCAAGGCCGAGGGTGGAAAGGCCACGTTCGAGGTCTACACCCTGGCCGGCGACAAGATTCAAAAAGTGTCGGTGGATTATGCCGGCAAGGCCGTGGGAATGAACGAGGCCACCTCCCTGCCTGCCGCTGCCAATGAAGAGAAGCCCAAGATCAAGCCGGGCGGCTGATGAAAAGCAATTGCTCCGCATGACGCGGTAAAGTCATCGGACAGTTATGATTGGAACTGCGGGCGTCGGCGTGATGGACGCCGGCGCCCGTATCGTTTCCTTTGCAGGAGGGTACAGACCGTGATCGACAAGGTAATCCAGCACATCGACGCCAACCGCAAGGCCAGCGTCGAACGTTTGAATGAATTCCTGCGGATTCCGAGCATCTCGACGGACCCCGCTCGCAAGGCCGACACACGCAAAGGCGCTGAATGGGTCAACAGCGTCTTTTCCGGGTGCGGGATCAAAAGCGAGATTATCGACACGGCCGGACACCCCTGCGTGCTCGCCGACAGCGGCCCGGCGGCCAACGGCGGACCGACCCTGCTCATCTACGGTCACTATGACGTGCAACCGACGGGCGACGAGTCGCTGTGGAAGTCGCCGCCGTTCGAACCCACCGTGCGAGACGGGGATATCTTCGCCCGCGGATCGGCGGACGATAAGGGCCAGGTGCTGACGCACATGCTCGCGGCCGAAGCCTGGATGAAAGTCGCCTCGAAGTTGCCCATTCGAGTGAAGTTCCTGATCGAAGGCGAGGAGGAGATCGGATCACCCAACCTCGATGCGATCATTCACAAATTGAAGGACCGGCTGTCCTGCGACTATGTCGCCTTGTCTGATACGCCGAAATTCGACAAGACCACTCCGGCCATTACCTACGGGACCAAGGGACTGATCTACAAAGAGCTCATCCTCACCGGTCCCAAGCAGAACCTTCACAGCGGTTCTTACGGCGGGACGCTCACCAATCCGGGCAACGCCGCCGCGACGATCATCGCGGCGCTGCGCGATGCGGATAACCGTGTCACCATCCCTGGCTTCTACGATGCGGTGCGACCGCTCTCCGCTGAAGAACGCAAGCGTCTGGAAGCATTGCCATTTGACGAGAAAGGGTACCTTGCAGCGATGGGTGCTCCCGAGCTCACCGGGGAGAAAGGCTACAGCACGATCGAGCGTCGCTGGGCGCGGCCGACGCTGGACGTCAACGGCATGTACGGCGGGTTCATGGGAACGGGGGCTTCGACGGTGATCCCCGCCAAGGTCGGTGTGAAGGTCTCGATGCGCATTGTGCCGGATCAGGACCCGGAGAAGATCAATAAGGCCTTCGAGGAAACCGTCCGGAAACTCTGTCCTCCGGGAGTGAAGCTCGAAATCCTCACTCACAGCTATTGCTCGGCCTATGCGGCGCCGACGGATTCGCCGGGAATGCGAGCCGCAGCCGAGGCCCTCAAGGCCGGTTTTGGAAAGGCCCCGGTTTTCATCCGCGAGGGGGGTACGCTTCCCATTTTGCCGTTGTTCAAAAAAGCACTGGGTGCGGACTCGATTATGCTGGGCTTCTGCATGCCGGACTGCAACGCCCACGGGCCGAACGAATTCTTCAGCATCGACGACCTGCACAACGGTACCAGGACCGCTGCTCATTTCTTACAGTTTCTCGCCAAGGCCCGATAGTTTGCCGATTTTCCGAGCCGTTTTGCCGGAAAGCCCGCATACCCGCGCTGTTAGTCCAGGGCAATTAGGATTGACGCCACGAATCCCTCTCGGTTAATATGGGGGATTCGAGGGGGGGTGTCATTATCCGCAGACGGATGAGGGAAGGATTTTTCATATACGTAAAACAGGCCGTCCGGAATAACTCGCCGTACAGGGGTGATGATGCGCAAATTCGGGGTTTGCGCATGCAAAGGTCAGCACGACCTTTAGGCGTGCTCATGTGGTCGGAGACCGCAAGAAGGGGCTGAACGGAGCGGTGAATATGAACGCGAAATGCTTTCTCGAAAAAGGAACGTGGATAGCGCGAGGGGCCGGCCGTCACATTCGCACTCCAAAGTTCATTCTGGCCGCGGTGATCATCGCTGTATCTCTGGTAATCGTTAACCGAGCATTGTCCCACAGGTCTCCCGATGGCTGCACGAACAACGGTTCCGGCGCGTCGATCGGGTTTGTGGTGGCACCGGGCGCGACGGCGATCCTTCATGGCGACGAAATCTGCTTTCAAGTTGGGATCTTCAATACCTGTAGCGGCTGTTGCGATGTCACGCTCCTGGACACCGAGTTGGTCCTACCGGATGGAACGGCGATACCGATTACGGTAGATACCTCGGTCAATTTTGGAGATAACTTCTTCTGCCCCGGCGATCCGCGGTGTGCAACCGCATCGACCTGCACCATTCCCGGCGAGATCGGTTATCGATACATCGTTAACCACGATGACGAACACGGAACCACCGGAACAAACTGTCCGCCCACGCCCGCATCAGGAATCGGAGAAGTGTCGGCGTTCATCCGGGCCACCGGCGGCACAGTACATCTGCCGATTCACGTAGGCGCAAATCTCTGCCAATCCATAGCGGCCAACATTCCTCACGCCTGTTGCGACCGGTGTACGGACACCGTTCCGCGATCCTCCGAGTGCATCAATGTAAGCGGGCAGGGCGGCAACTGTCCGGCCCCAAAGATTTTTTTTCCTGAGAGCAACTGCGACGAAATAACTTGCGATCCGCTTGCCTGCGACGACGGATTCACCTGCACCAACCCTGACATTTGCAACCCAACGACAGACCTTTGCGTCATCACCCCGGTGAACCTCAAGTGCGATGACGGGAAGATCTGCACGAAGGATTCATGCTCGCCCGGAGTGCCGGGAGCGGACCCGCTCACGGGCTGTGTGAACGCACGATCGGACGCCAACTGCAACGACAACATCAGTTGCACCAACGCCGATGTCTGTAATCCGGACGACCCGCTTGCCAACCCGACGACCGGCTGCGTCATCACCCCCGTCGGATCGAAGTGCAACGACGGGATCACCTGCACCAAGGACTCGTGCTCGCCGGGAGCTCCGCAAGCCGATCCGGTTACCGGCTGCGTGAACGCGCGGACCAACGCCAACTGTGATGACAGCCGAAGCTGCACCAATCCCGATGTTTGCGACCCGACCCATCCACAGGCCAATACGGTCACCGGATGTGTGATTACACCGGTTCATAGCAAGTGCAATGACAGTAGAAGCTGTACGAACCCGGATATTTGCGCTCCAAGCGATCCTCTGGCCGATCCAACGACGGGCTGCGTCATCACGCCGGTAGATTCAAAGTGCAACGACGGATTCAGTTGCACGAATCCGGATGTTTGTGACCCGGCGGACCCAGCAGCCAACCCGACGACGGGCTGCGTCATCACGCCGGTGGACGCCAAGTGCATTGACAACAAGGCCTGCACCAATCCGGACGTGTGCGATCCGGGAAATCCCCTGGCCAATGCCGCGGGCTGCGTCATCACCCCGGTTAACGCCAAGTGCGATGACGGCATCAATTGCACCAATCCGGACGTGTGCGATCCCGCGAACCCTGCTTCCGATCCTTCGACGGGCTGCGTGATCACGCCGGTCAATTCCAAGTGCAACGACTTCTTCAGTTGCACCAACCCGGACGTGTGCGATCCGTTGAATCCGCTGGCCAATGACGATGGCTGCGTGATTACTCCGGTACACGACAAGTGCAATGACCTCAAGGCGTGCACCAATCCAGACGTATGCGATCCGACGAATCCGCAGAAAAATGCCGCCGGTTGCGTCATCACGCCGGTGAACAGTAAGTGCGACGACAGCATAACTTGCACCAACCCCGACGTGTGCGAACCGACCGATCCTCTTTCCGACATCCTGACGGGCTGCGTGATCACTCCCGTCGGCTCGAAGTGCGACGACGGGATCCTTTGCACTAAAGATTCCTGCTGCCCCGGCTGCCTGGGAGCGGACCCGATTACGGGGTGCATCCACGCGCAAGTGGATTCCAACTGCAACGACAACATCAGTTGCACGAACGCCGATGTCTGCAGACCAGGGGCTCCCGGGGCCGACCCCATCACCGGATGCGTTATCACCCCTGTCGGCTCGAAGTGCGACGACGGTATCACCTGCACCAAGGATTCTTGCTCCCCGGGCGCTCCGGGGGCCGACTTTCTCACCGGCTGCATTAACGCGCGGACCAATTCCAACTGCGACGACAGCCGAAGCTGTACCAATCCTGACGTTTGCGATCCGACTCATCCTCTAGCCAATTCCGTGACCGGTTGCGTCATTACGCCGGTTCATGCCAAGTGCGATGACGGCATCAGTTGTACGAACCCGGACCTTTGCGCTCCGAGCCATCCTCTGGCCGATCCAACGACGGGCTGCGTCATCACGCCAGTCAGCACGAAATGCGACGACTTCATCGCTTGCACGAAAGATTCCTGCTCGCCCGGAGCGACGGGATCGAATCCGTTCACGGGCTGCGTCAACGCCAGAGCCGACTCCAACTGCAACGACGGATTTACTTGCACGAACCCGGACGTCTGCGATCCCGACAATCCCGCCGCCAATTTACTGAGCGGCTGTGTATTTACTCCCGTCGGCTCCAAGTGCAGCGACTCGATTACCTGCACAAAAGACTCTTGTTCGCCCGGCGCGCCAGGGTCAAACCCGACCACGGGATGCCTCAATGCGAGAGTCAATACGAACTGCAATGACGGCGTCAGTTGCACCAACCCGGATGTGTGCGACCCCTTGAGTCCCTTGGCCGATCTAATCACCGGCTGTGTCATCACACCCGTGAATGCCAAGTGTGATGACTTCAAGGCCTGCACCAATCCCGATGTGTGCGAACCGGCGAATCCCTTGGCCAATCCGGCTACAGGCTGCGTCATCACGCCAGTGAACGCCAAGTGCAACGACCTCATCAGTTGCACCAACCCCGATGTGTGCGTACCGACAAACCCACTTTCCGACATCCTGACTGGCTGCCTCATCACTCCCGTCGGCTCGAAGTGCGACGATGGGATCGACTGCACCAAGGACTCGTGCTGTCCCGGATGCCCGGGAGCGGACCCGATCACGGGGTGCATTAACGCGCAAGTGGACTCCAACTGCAACGACAACATCAGTTGCACGAACGCCGATGTCTGCAGACCGGGGGCTCCCGGCGCCGACCCCATCACCGGATGCATCATTACCCCCGTCGGTTCAAAGTGCGACGACGGCATCATCTGCACCAAGGATTCGTGCTCGCCGGGAGCGCCGGGCGCCGATCCAGTCACGGGCTGCATCAATGCGCTGACGAACGCCAACTGCAACGACGGCCGTAGCTGCACCAATCCGGACGTTTGTGATCCGGACCATCCCCTGGCCAATGACATCACCGGCTGCGTCATTACGCCGGTTCATAGCAAGTGCAGCGATAGTAGAAGCTGCACGAACCCGGATATTTGCGCTCCGAGCGATCCTCTGGCCGATCCAACGACCGGATGCGTCATCACGCCGGTGAATTCCAAGTGTAACGACGGCTTCAGTTGCACGAATCCGGATATTTGCGCTCCGAGCAATCCTCTTGCCAATCCGTCGACGGGCTGCGTTTTCACACCGGTGGATGCAAAGTGTATCGATGGCAAGAGCTGCACCAATCCGGATGTCTGCGAGCCGGCCAACCCCCTGGCCAATCCGTTGACGGGCTGCGTCATCACCCCGGTGAACGATAAGTGCGATGACGGCATCAGTTGCACCAATCCGGACGTGTGCGATCCACTGAATCCTCTGGCCGACTTGGCCACGGGCTGCGTGATCACGCCGGTGAACGGCAAGTGCAACGACTTCTTCAGTTGCACCAACCCGGACGTGTGCGATCCGTTGAATCCTCTGGCCGACTTGGCCACCGGCTGCGTGTTCACGCCGGTAAATGCCAAGTGTGATGATCTCAAGGCCTGCACCAATCCCGATGTGTGCGAACCGGCGAATCCCTTGGCCGACCTCTTTACCGGTTGCGTCATCACGCCGGTAAACAGCAAGTGCGACGACGTCATCAGTTGCACCAACCCCGACGTGTGCGATCCGGGTAATCCTCTGGCCAATCCCACGGGCTGCGTCATCACCCCCGTCGCGTCGAAGTGCGACGACGGGATCGTCTGCACCAAGGATTCGTGCTGTCCCGGCTGTCCGGGAGCAGGCCCGGATGGCTGTGTGCATGCGCAAGTGGACGACAACTGCAATGACAACATCAGTTGCACAAACGCCGATGTCTGCAGGCCGGGAACGCCCGGGGCAGACCCCGTCACCGGATGCATCATTACTCCCGTCGGTTCAAAGTGCGACGACGGCATCACCTGCACCAAGGATTCGTGCTCGCCGGGAGCGCCGGGCGCCGATCCGATTACCGGGTGCATCAATGCAGCGACTAACTCCAACTGTAACGATGGGAAAAGCTGTACCAACCCGGATGTGTGCGACCCGTCGAACCAATTGGCCAATCCCGTAACAGGGTGCGTGTTTACGCCCGTTCATGCCAAGTGCGACGACAGTATCAGCTGTACGAACCCGGACACGTGTGATCCCGCCAATCCCACAGCCGATCCGCTGACAGGCTGCGTGATCACGCCGGTCAATTCCAAGTGCGACGACGCAATCAGTTGCACCAATCCAGATGTCTGCGATCCCGGGAGTCCCTTGGCCATTCCAGGTACGGGTTGCGTTATTACGCCTGTCAGCTCCAAGTGCAACGACCTCATTGTGTGTACCAAGGACTCTTGTGCCCCAGGTGCTCCGGGATCGGATTCCCTGACCGGCTGCGTGAACGCGGCCGTGGATTCCAACTGCAACGACAACATCAGTTGCACCAACGCAGACATCTGCGAACCCTTGAACCCCTTGGCCGATCCGGCGACGGGCTGCGTGATCACTCCTGTGGGTTCAAAATGCAACGACGGCATCGACTGCACTAAGGACTCTTGCTCGCCGGGGGCTCCGGGCGCCAATCCGCTTACAGGTTGCATCAATGCAGCGACCAACTCGAACTGCAACGACGGGAAAACCTGCACGAACCCGGACGTGTGCGAACCGACGAACCCATTGGCCAATCCCGTAACGGGCTGTGTGTTTACGCCCGTTCATGCCAAGTGCAACGACGGCATCAGTTGCACGAACCCGGACCTGTGCAGCCCTTTGAACCCTGCCGCCGATTTGATAACGGGCTGCGTAATCAGTGCCGTCCATACCAAGTGCGACGACGCCATCAGTTGCACCAACCCCGATGTCTGCGATCCGGGGAACCCCCTGGCCATTCCAGGCACGGGCTGTGTCATCACTACCGTCGGTTCGAAGTGCGACGACGGGATCGCCTGTACGAAGGATTCGTGCTGTCCCGGCTGCCCGGGGGCGGACCCGCTCACGGGGTGCATCCACGAAAGAGTGAATTCCAACTGCAACGACAACATCAGTTGCACGAATCCCGATGTTTGCGATCCGACGCACCCGCTTGCTAATGCGCTGACCGGCTGCGTCATCACGCCCGTCAGCTCCAAATGCGACGACAGCATTACCTGCACGAAGGATTCGTGCTCGCCGGGAGCCCCAGGCGCCAATCCGATCACCGGCTGCGTCAATGCACCGACCAACACCAATTGCAACGACAACCGAAGCTGCACTAATCCCGACGTTTGCGACCCGACCAGTCCATTCGCCAATGCGCTTACCGGTTGCGTGATTACACCGGTTCACACCAAGTGCGATGACGGAAAGACCTGTACGAACCCGGACCTTTGCGAGCCGGCCAACCCCGCGGCCCATCCGGTGACCGGCTGTGTTATCACTCCCGTTCCCTCCAAGTGCGACGATTTGCGCGCCTGCACAAGGGACCTTTGTTTTCCAGCTTCATCCTTGTCCGATCCGGCCACGGGCTGCCTCATCCTGCGGATAAACTCGAATTGCAACGACGGCATTTCCTGCACCAATCCGGATGTATGCGACCCAGCCGCTCCGGGCGCCGATCCGCTGACCGGGTGCGTGATTACGCCGGTTACCTCGAAGTGCAATGATGCCATCACCTGTACCAAGGACACGTGCTCGCCGGGCGCGCCGGGATCGAGCCCCACCACGGGGTGCGTCAATGCAAGAACGGATTCCAACTGTAATGACAACGTCAGTTGCACAAACCCCGACGTCTGCGATCCGACGAATCCCTTGGCCGTTCCGGGTACGGGCTGCGTGTTCACGCCTGTTCATGCGAAATGCAATGACAATATAGCCTGTACGAACCCGGATTTGTGCGACCCGACAAACCCCGCGGCGAACTCCGCCGGGTGCGTCACTACGGCAGTCAATGCCAAATGTAACGATGCAATTGCCTGCACGAATCCGGACGTCTGCGTCCCCAGCGATCCTCTGGCCGATCCGTTGACCGGGTGCGTGATCACTTCGGTCGGCTCCAAGTGCGACGACGGGATCGCCTGCACCAAGGATTCCTGCTGTCCCGGCTGCCCGGGCGCGAACCCCGCGACGGGGTGCATCAACGCGCCCGTGGATTCCAATTGCAATGACAACATCAGTTGCACGAACGCCGATGTTTGCAGCCCCGGAGCTCCCGGGGCCAACCCCGTCACCGGCTGCGTCATTACGCCCGTCGGTTCCAAGTGCAATGACGGCATTACTTGCACGAAGGATTCTTGCTCACCTGGAACGCCGGGGGCCGACCCGGTCACCGGCTGCATCAACGTGCGGACCAACTCCAACTGCGACGATGGTTTGATTTGCACGACTCCCGACGTGTGCGATCCGACGAATCCGCTGGCCAATCCCGCGACCGGCTGCGTGATTACTCCCTTCGATGCCGCCTGCGACGATGCATTGAGCTGTACGAGTGAGGATATCTGCGGTCCAGGCAATCCATCAGCAGATCCGCTGACCGGCTGCGTGATTACCCCCCTGGCCGCGAATTGCGACGATGGCGTCGCCTGCACCAAAGACTCGTGCTGTCCAGGCTGTCCGGGATCGGACCCGGCAACTGGCTGCATCAACGCACGAACGAACACCAACTGCAACGACGGCTTCAGTTGCACGAATCCGGACATTTGTGACCCGACGAACCCCTTGGCGAACGTTTTGACGGGCTGCGTGTTTACGCCGGTGAACGCCAAGTGCGATGATTCCATCGGGTGCTCCATCGACACCTGCATACCGGGCGGCGCGGGCACGGATCCGCTTACCGGGTGCGTCAATGTCAGGTCCGACGCCATTTGCAGCGATGGCGTCAACTGTACTCTCGATGTCTGCGATCCCTTTGATCCCGGGGCTGACCTCGATGGCTGCACACACTCACTCTTACCCTGTGTCTGCTGTGCAACAGACGCCGATTGTCCGCCGGACCCGAGTGGGTGCTTCGTTAGCGTTTGCGATCCGCTGGACAACATGTGTAAGGTAATTCTCCTCGCCACGGGAGCCTCGGAATTCACCTCAGCGTCCGAGTCAGGTGATACAGGCGCGATGGCGCAGGATTTGCCTGATATGACCTTTGAATCCCCGGAACAAATCGCGGGCCCCGTTCCAGTTGCCCCAAGTCGAGCCAACGCCAGCGAAAAGGGCAGTATTCTGTACTATTCGAAAATCGAACTGAAGTGGAACGCGGCCGGAGCGCCGATTCAGGACACGTTTATTACTCTGGTCAATGATCTCAATCGTGACGTGTGCGTGGAGTGGCACTTCATTAATGGAGACCCGCCGCTTGCCGCGGTTCCTGGCGTCGAACGTGCGCACGCCGGCTGGAATGCTTATGACTGTCTCACCTGCTATACGCCCAATGAAAACGTCTTCATGTCCATGCAACGGGGCGGCGGATCCTTGGGCTGTCAACCGTTTACCGCCCTGGATCCCGGTCCGCCGCCGGGTCGTCCCGATCCACAGGGGTTGCCGGGAGATCGAATCCTTCGCGGCTTCGCCGTGGCGATTGCAGTCGATTTAGATGGAATACCTGTTAGCTGGAACCATCTGACCGGCCACGTGGATATCGTCAATTATCGAGATCGCTCCGCATGGGAGTATAACACCTACGCCTTCCAATGTTTGGCGACTGCTGTTAACGGTGCACCGTGCGATTCCACCCCCGCCGCGCCGAGTCCGACGCTTTTGTCACTTGACGGCGTTGAATATGACTTTGCCTGGGACCAGGTGCTTCTGGACTTCTACGCAGTCGGCTCGACGGCATTGTCTTTGCCGCCCGCCCCCACCATAACATTGAACACCGATCTCACGCTTTATCCGGTGAGCATTGACTTCCGTCCGAACAACACGAATACCGACGGTCCGATTCTGACCCGGGCGGATATCACCATCTGGAATGAAAACGAAGACGACCGAACCGGTACGTCTCGGTGCATATCCTGCTGGGACCAGACACTGCTTTGCTCCTATGATGCGCCCAATAACTTCCTCATAACGTACTTGAACACGAACAAGGGCAAGGCCCGAATCAACGGAGTCCGGGCCGATTCCTGCGATGCGCCGGGTGCATGCTGCTGTTCGACTCGGTGCAGCGTCTCAGGCGCCGCCTGCAGTACGGCCACTCCCTGTCCCGCCGGCGCCGGCACTTGCGGGTTCGCCGGCGGAACCTGTTTCGACCCCGATTGCACTCAGGCGGATCTCATACGTGGCACACCCGATCGCGATTGCAGTGAGGACGCGGCCATGCTCGGCGTTTCCGACAAGATCATGTATTTCAGTTGCGCGGGTACAGGTCAAACGGACGCGGGCAACACGCTGGTGGGTGTTGGCACTCAAGCCGCTTCCATCAAAAGAAATGTCGTTGCGCCAACGGCCCCACTGAAGGCGTACCCGCGAGCACCGCGAACAAATCCGGTATCGGAGGGCGCCAATCCCAGTAGCCCGGGTAATATCCGAGGCCGCTAGGGAATCGCTGTCTTCCCCGCTGGTATTTCGCAGAATGTGCCTGCAAATGCCAGTACGCCGATCCGCCAAAGTCGATTGTATTACTTGACCGGAATTGTGCGGTCGGGTAGTTTCCTGTCTTGACACAAACGGACAGCGCTTTGAGTTTGAGCCGTACTGACAGGGTAATGCATAAGGAGTGTTATTGATGTCGAGAATTCGAATTCGGTTGTTGTGCGGCATGGGCCTCACCGCCGTGGCCGTCGCTGCTGCCTCGGCCCAGACGCCCCCTAAGCCGGATGCACCGGCCGCCAAAGAAGGGGTAGCCGCTTACATCGGCGGGGAGCCGGTCACTTTACAAGAGCTGGACGCCAAAGCCCTCAAGACGGACATGAAGCTGGCGCAGTCGCTGTACAACGCCCGTCGTGCGGCGCTCGATCAGGTCTTGCTGGATCGACTCCTCGGCCCGGAAGCCGCGACCCGGAAGATCACAGTTGAGCAGCTCGTCAAGGAAAAAGCCGGCGCGACAGCAAAACCCATTGTAGATACCGACATTGAAACCTTTTACAACGCCAACAAAGCCCGCATGGGCAACCAGACTCTCGAACAGGCCTCTCCGCAGATCAGAGGGCAGCTCAGCTCCCAGCGCGAAGCTGAAGCGCGCGGGATCATTCTTAAGGAATTGAAGGACAAGGCCGGCGTCAAGGTGACGATGGATCCTCCGCGGGCAGACATCGTCATTGCCGCCAACGATCCCACCAAGGGCCCCGCTACAGCGAAGGTCACCATCGTCGAATATTCAGAGTTTCAGTGACCGTACTGCTCCCGGGTCGGTCCGACCCTTAAGCAGATTCGCGACACCTACGGCGACCAAGTCCGGATCGTGTGGCGGGACCAGGCTTTGCCGATGCACAACCGTGCCAAGCCCGCCGCCGAGGCCGCTCACTGTGCCCACGAGCAGGGCAAATTCTGGGAATTCCACGATAAGCTTTTCGCCAACCAGCAAGCCCTCACCGACGAGGATTTCAAGAAACACGCCACTGAGCTGGGCTTGAACTTGGAAACTTTTAACGCGTGTTACAGCTCCGGCAAATACCGAGCGGACATCGAGAAGGACAGCGCCGAGGGAACGAAGGCGGGAGCGACGGGTACGCCGGCGTTCTTCGTCAACGGTCGATTCCTGTCGGGCGCTCAGCCGTTTGAGGCCTTTAAGGCCATCATCGACGACGAGTTGAGTCGTTGAGCTGATCTAATCGGCGAACCGATCGAAGACGAGGCAGCCAGGGCACGCCGATTTTTGAGAACTAAAAGAGTCCGCCGGTCAGCGCTTTGCTGACGGGCGGACTTTCGTTTGATGAGATTGTAAGCAGGCGGGAATCAACCTCCGCCGTCATTTCTTCCCATTTCGTCCCATGCGGCGATCTGCACACGGTACGATCCGATTTCGTCCAGAATGCTCCGTCGCTCCGCGTGCAACCGAACAAGCTCGGGTCGCAAGTCCACGAGCGTGCGTTGATAGGTCGCCCGTGACAGCGCCGTCGGCAAGGACGCGATGGCTTCGGTCGCCGCTCGCGGCGAACGGCCGACTGATTCTAGCTTGACATTGGTCGCCGATAATTGATCGATCTGTGTTCCGATCTTGAAGATTGCCTGTTCGACTGCGGCCAGCCGAGCTTGCGCGTCTTTAAGCCACCCCTTCAAGAGTGGCAGCGGATACGGCCCCGCCCATGCCGCCTCGGTCGTCAACAAACCCACAGTCACCATCCACAACGCCCTGTTTCCACGATTCCGAGCTTTCATGACTCATCCTCCCGATTGTTGCGCCCGCATCGCCGCTCCCGGCCGATCCGGGCTCTCTATCCGGATGTACGGGCCCGCCTCACACTTCTTCCTCTCGAAAGAAGGATTTTTTGCAAGCCCATGCTGACCCCCCGTCCACCACCTAAAAATGCCCCCGGGACCTCCCAAACACCGCTTCAGCGGCCGAAGAGGCATCCTAGGCCCCGCCGGATTTAGCTCGCGAACTTCGTGCGGTTCTATTATGCCGAAGGAAGTATGATGTATCCCCATGCCGGACCCTTTTCCCAATCCCGAGCAAACCAATCCCAGCCTTCTGAGACGCATCAAGGACCGCAGGAACGAAAACGCCTGGAGTGAATTTGACGCCCTGTACCGGCCGATGCTTCGCCGTTTTGCTCGGATTCGGGGCTTGGGAGATGCGGATACGGAAGACGTCGTCCAGTATTGCATGACATCGATCTGCATGAACATCGAGAAGTTCACCTACGATCCCTCCCGCGGTCGATTCAAGAGTTGGCTGAGGACGATGGTCAACAATCGCTGTCGCGACCTGCTGCGCAGCCGCCGGCAACCCACGGCCGAGATCAACGCCGCCGATCAAGTGCCCGCCGATGACGCCTCACCTCAGGAAGCTTTCGACAGAATCTGGATCGACGAACACGTCAACCATTGCCTGCGGACCATCCGTCGAGAAGTCGATGAACCTACTTTCATGGCGTTTCAACGATACGTGCTGGAAGGTCAACCTGCGGATGATGTTTGCCGGGAATTGGAGCTCACGCCCGAGCGGCTCTACAAGATCAAATGGCGGCTGACCAAGCTGCTGCGCGAGCGCGTTCGCGACCTGATCGGCGACGACCATCATTGGCCCGATTGAACCGTTTCACGCGTATTTTTTGCGCATGCGCAATGGCGCCCGTCCCATAAATCTCCAATCAACGCCGATGATCCCTAATCTATCGTAAACTACGGACGTAACGCCGAATTTTGAGCCGCAAGGCTGCTTGAATTCGGCCGATAAATACGGTAGTCTGCGCAAGGGGCTGTGGTTTTACGCATCTGGAGTGTAGCAACGTGGTTTCATCGTGTCGACATTTTTTCGTTGCTCTTTTGACTGCCGCGCTGGCATTGAGCGCCCCAGCCCGTGGGGAGGACCGCGACAACCTTGCCGCTGCCCTGAGCTACGTGGGGTTCGACCTCATCGGCCAACCAAATCCCCTGAGCGGCGGAGTCGATTTCCTCGCCACTAACACTTTTGACGGCACGCAATTCGACTTCGGCATCGCGGATTTGTCGCTCTCCGGTCCGCTGTCGTTGCAGGTTTCCACCGGCGGGCGTCTTCTCACTCAGTTGGAAGTCTCGTTTTCGACGGCGGTCAATGCCAACGCCAACGCCACCCCCCTGAGTTACGTATTCAACAGCGACATCGGCCCTCAGTCATTGCAGATCAACGGAACCGTTTTCGCCGATGGAGACTTCACTCTCAACTCGCTTGGCTTCTACGATTTGAGCCTCACGTATTCGTCTCGCCGCAACATCACCCACGAAGGATCATCGGGAGAGGATTCAACCGAAGACTTTGACCTAGGACCGATCGATGTATCAGGCAATTTAATCGCCGACATTCTGACTGTCCTGACCGAACCCTTTTTCAATGCCACCGGACAGGACAACCCGTTCGAGCCCTACAGCGGCCTGGCGGAGCTTTCCGAAATCCTCCAGGTTTCTACAGCGGAGTCGCAGACTGCGTTGGCCGAAGGCCGCAGTTCCGCGGATGCCGTAATGGCAAGGCTTCTCAATCCCCTCGAAAACGGTTCGAGCCGGGCGATCGTCAGTAGGGTGATGACCGGAGCAACCGTCCCCGAGCCGGCCGTGTTGGTGCTGATGCTGCTCGGCATCCCCGCCATCGTGCTGCGTCGATCAGCGCGTTACTCGGCTCGATGAGTCGATTCAGGTGCGCTCCGAGCGGAGCACGGCGTCAACGGTGCGACGGACGGTCAGAATAACGTCGCCGGGCGCTACTTTTTGCGATTCGCCTGTTCGCCGAATCTGCAACTCAACCACGCCTTCGGCCAGGCCCTTCTTGCCCACCGTAATCCGAATCGGGAAGCCGATCAGTTCGGCGTCCTTGAACTTGAATCCCGGGCGTGCATCGCGGTCGTCGAGAAGTACGTCGATCCCCACGGCCTCCAGATCATCGTGAAGCTTGTGGGCCACGGACGTGACGGCGTCCTCGCGAACATCAAGGGCACAAATAACAGCCTGAAACGGGGCTATGCTCATCGGCCATGAAATGCCCTTGTCGTCGTGGTAGGCTTCGATGGCGGCGGCCATGATGCGGTTCACCCCGATCCCATAGCAGCCCATGATGAACGGCCTCGACTTGCCCTCGGCGTCCAGACACTTCGCGTCCATCGCTTCGGAGTATTTGGTCCCAAGCTTGAAGACGTGGCCGATCTCGATGCATTTCTTGAACGCAAGCGGAGAACCGTTCGGCGCGCGATCGCCTTCGACCGCCATGCGGATGTCGCCAGACTCTTTGATTTGAAAATCGCGTCCCGGGTTGACGCCGGTCAAATGGTAATCCGTCTTGTTGGCCCCCGTCACGGCGTCGCGCATCATGGTCACCGCTTGATCGGCAATGACTCGGGTGTTAAGCCCCACCGGCCCGGCGAAGCCGACCTCCGCACCGGTGAGCTTGCGTATCAGATCGGGACCGGCGGGACTGACTCTGCCTACCCCCGCAAACCGCCCGAACTTGGCCTCATTGACCTCGTGATCCCCCCGAACCAGCGCCACCAGCGGCGAGCCGTTGGCCTCATAGACGATCGACTTGATCATCTTGCGCGCGTCGCATTTCAAGAACCCCGAAACCTCGTCGATGGTCTTGAACCCCGGCGTATGTATTTCTCGAAGCGGTGCGCTTCCGCCGTCCTTCACATCAGCAAGCGGCGCAACCGCGGCTCGTTCGAGGTTGGCCGCATACGAACCGTCCTCGGATTGCACCAGGTAGTCCTCACCGGCCTCCGTGGGGACCATGAATTCGTGGGAGGCATCGCCGCCGATGGGACCGGACTCCGCCTCCACCACGACATAAGGCAGCCCGCAGCGCCCGAAGATGGCGCAATAAGCGGCATACATCTTCTTGTAACCCTCATCGAGGCCGCCGGGCCCTTCTTTGCAGGTATGGAACGAATAGGCGTCCTTCATCAGGAATTCCCGCGTCCGCAGGACACCGCTCTTGGGCCTGGCCTCGCCGCGAAACTTGGTTTGGATCTGATAGAAGTTGACCGGTAGCTGCTTGTAGCTGTTCAAGTAGGCGCGGGCGATCTCCGTAATGACCTCCTCGTGCGTGGGCCCGAGCACGGTTCGCGCCCGCCAATCATCCCCTGTGCCGCCCCCCAGGCGTAGCAGGACTTCGCCCATTGCGGCTACGCGCCCCGTCTGCTCCCACCATTCGATGGGGTGCAGGGCCGGCATGTGCAACTCGATCGCCCCGGCCTGGTTCATTTCCTCGCGGACGATTGCTTCGATCTTCCGCAAGCAGCGATAGCCGAGCGGCAGGTACGTATAAGCCCCGGCGACGACCTGCCGGATCAACCCGGCGCGGATCATCAACTGATGCGAAGGCACGGTCGCATCCGCCGGCGACTCCTTGGCCGTGGGAATAAAGAATTCGGTCCATTTCATGAGCGGATGAATACAGGGAGCGTCGTCGGCTTGCAAGTTGACGATTGATAAGGGGAGGTCAGCCTGTGCGCGAATCAACCATGTCGAGCAGACTTTCGACCTGATGAGCAAGGCGTGTCGTGGCCTGAGGCTGAGCATCCGCTGCGATGGCCATTCCGTTTCCGTTTTTGGCGCTGCGGACCAACTGCCGCAAATCGAAAAGACTGTCCCGCGTCTTGCTGAGCATCTGTCCAAGGCCCGCGGGGCCGACCGAAACGGTCTCAACCGGTCGGGTCTTCGGCACGGCTGCGACGGCGACGGGCGCCGTCTTTGGAGGCGCTGCGCTGGGCCGGTCAGAGGGGGGAGGCGCCGCAAACCGAAGTTTGCGCCGCTCCAAGTCATCGGCGAGCTGAAGGGCGCGTTGCGTCTGGGTGGCCAGATGCCCATGAGCCTGCTGCGCGGCCACAAGGTCCCGCCGACCCTGTACCGAGGCTTTCTCGATACGGTTTAACAGATCGCTAAGCCCACCCGCAGCCTTGCTCACCACCTTGCAAAGGGCTTCCAGCCGCTGCTCCCGGTGCTGAAGATTCTGGACTATGTTTTCGCCGCGCCCTATGAGCGCCTTGGCCTGCCCGCTCACTGTCTCGAGCGCGGAGCGAAGAGCGCGAGCCTCCGCCGCTGCGGCATGGATGACCGCCTCGGACTTGGTAGCTGCGGACGTCACCTTAGCTACCGTTTGGCCTTCTACTTTCATGGAGCTTGGTAGTACACGATGAGAAACCGGGGCACATGATGAGTCGGTCGACGCCGGCGCAGCGAATCCCGTGACGCCTGGCGTCTGGAAGGACACTGGCGCGACGGACATTGGAGCCGGTCGCGGAGCCCGAACCTCGCCCGCAAGCATCATCTGACCAAGTACCGACTCAAGAAAATCCGCCTGTATCTTGCGATGATCGGCGGAGTAACCGCTGAGCATGGCATTATCGCAGATGGTGTTGATAATTCGCGGCAATCCTCCGGAGACGGCATAGATTCGATCAATGGCCGCCCCGCTGAAAATCGCCACGTCCTTGGCTGCCGCGACAGAGAGCCGATATCGGATGTACCCCTCGGTCGATTTGCGATCCAGCGCCGGCAAGTGATAACTGCGGAAAATGCGCTGTTTGAGCTGCCGTAGCTGCGGCGATTGAAACAGCCGTTGCAGTTCCGGCTGTCCCACAATTGCTATCTGAAGAAGCTTGGCGTCGTCGGCTTCGAGGTTGCCGATCATGCGAAGCTGCTCGAACGCCTCGATCGGAAGGTTCTGTGCCTCGTCGAGCACCAGTACAACCGGTATGTTCTGAGCGAACTTGGACAGCAGATAATCGTGTAATGTACGGACAAGCTGGGCATTGCTCGTTCCCGGCTCGTAGGCCAGCTCGAACTCAGAGCAAAGCGACTCCATCAAGTCGCCCGTCGTGCTTACCGCATGATTGATATTGGCGAAAGAGACGCTGGTACCGAAGTGCCGCAACATCATCCGTGAAACAAGGGTCTTTCCGGCCCCCACTTCACCGGTGAGTAGAACGAAGCCCTTCCGCTCCTTAACCGCATAAATGAGCGACGCTAGGGCCTCTTCGTGATCGGGCGTGGAATAAAAAAAACGCGGATCGGGCGTGTTGTTAAAAGGCAGCTCGCGTAGTCCGTAATACTCTGCGTACATGGAGTCTCATCACGGACTTGCAGTCCACACCCCCGGATGACCAAAAGTCGCCCGTCAAATATCGGTCCCGCCGACGGCCTACTTGAGGTCCGATCGTGGATGTTCCCGGACGTGCAATTCGCCTATAAGAAAAGGCGTTTTTCATCATAACCTTCGCGGCGTTTTCCGGTCCCGCGGCGACGCGAGCAGGTTCAGATCACGGCACTCCGACCCGATAAATCAGCACTGTTAAAGGCCGCACGAGCGGGGCTCCATCCGCGGGGTACGAGCACCGCGCGCGGGGCCAACAGCCGGACCCAAGAGGGCCGATAGAAATGGTTTTATGTACTCGGTGGCGGAAGGTGACCGCGGCGATAGCGCTTATCGGCGCTGCAAACGGTTGCGCGTCCAAAAACACCGACATGCTGCACTTCCTGCGCGATCACGAGCACGAGGTCTCGGCCATTGAGTATCGCGTGGGAATCCCCGACTCCATCGCCATCAGCGCCCCGCGGGTTCCCGAAATCGACCGCGAGACGCAGCGCCTTCAACCGGACGGGAAAGTCAACCTGCGATTGCTCGGCGAGGTCAAAGTCGTGGGCATGACCGCAAAAGAAATCGCCGCCAAGCTCGAAGTCCTCCTCAGCAGGTACTACGTGTCCCCCAAGGTAAGGGTCCGCGTCATCGCCTACGAGAGCAAGAAGTATTACGTCTACGGGCAGACGTCGGGCATCGGTCCTCGCCCTTACACGGGCCGCGACACGCTTTTGGATGCGGTGGTCAAGTCGGGGCCGAACTTCCTCTCCTGGACGAGCAAGGTCAAGGTCATCCGGCCGGCTCATGACGACGTACCCGTTCGAACGCTCGAAATCGACGTCGACAAGATGGCAAAAACCGGCGACTGGAGCGCCAATATCCTCCTGGAGCCGAACGACATTGTTTACATCCCGCCGACGCCGGCGGCCTGGTTGGGACTGCGCGTGCGCGAGGTCTTGTTCCCGATCGCCCCGATGGCTCAGGCGTACGTCGCGCCCGCGCAGATCCGCGACCTCGAGGATGCCTATGACGAGGACGACGACAATAGCACCGTCTATTCAGGCGGTATCTACAACAGCGGAGCATACGGTCCGTGAGCCTCTCAGCGTTCGGAGACTACGGATAACCGGATAAGTCTTTATGGGCAGAATCGCCGAAGCGTTAAAACGTGCGGAGCAGGAACGCGGCCGCAACATGGGCTCCTCCGAGGAGCACGTCAGGGGCGCGCCAGAAGGCTTGCTCGCCGACATTGTTGACCGATGCGCTCCGCCCCCTGCCCCGACGACTCCGGAGGAGCCTCTGACCGAGCCGGTCGCCCTCTCCGAAGGACTCTCCGAATCCCTCGTTCCCTTCTACGAGCGCTCTTCGCTGGTCACCGAACAATACCGCTCGTTGCGCACGCGCCTGCTGAGCCAGAACCCCAACTATGAGCACCGCATTCTCGCCATTACTTCCGCCGTGCCCAAGGAAGGGAAAAGTGTCACTACCCTGAACCTTGGCTGCATTCTTGCGGAAATCCGCCATCTCAAAGTGCTGGTCGTAGACGGCGACTTCCGCCGCAGCTCCTTGGCGCAGATGCTTAATCAGCCGACCGGGCCTGGGCTTGCGGACGTGCTGGACCGACGGGCGACATTCGAAGAAGTGCTCAGGCCGACGCCGATCCCCAATCTCATGTTTCTGCCCGCGGGCAGTACGAATGGCCGCCCCGCCGCCGAGCTGTTGACCTCCGCCGGCACGTCCGCCGCCTTCAAGAGGATGCAAAACGACTTTCACTACACCATTGTCGATACCCCCCCGGCTACCACCGTCACTGACGTGGGCATTATTGGGCAGATGTGTACGGGCGTCGTCGTCATCGTTCGCCTGCACCGCACACACGAAGCAGCCGCCAAGCAGGCCGTCCGGCTGTTGCAGGTCAACAACATCCCCATCGTCGGTTGCCTCCTCGTCGGCCGGGACTCTCCCGCGGGCGGCTACTACGGATACGGATACGGCTATGGCTACCGTTACAACTACTACCGCTACTACGACTACCTGAACAAAGGTGACAGCGATAAGTAATCCGCCGAGCCGCCGGCTTCACCCCGCGCGATGGTCCCAATGATTGAAGGCCGCCTCATCGTCTGCATTGCCAGCTCCTGGGATTACGACCCCACGAGCAAGCATCAGATCATGAAGATCCTCGCCCGCCGCAACAATATTCTCTGGGTGAACTATCACGGCACGCGTCGCCCGAATGCATCGGCCGCTGATGTTCACGCGGCCTGGTCAGCAGTGCGGCGCTTCGCCAGGGGGCCGCGGCAAGTGGCTCCCTCCATCGTGCAGTTCACCCCCTTGGTGATACCCGGCGAACCACGTGTCATTCCCCGCCGATTGCGCGAAGCCATGCTCATCCGCCAAATCCGCCGCGCCATTCGCTCTATTGATCCCGAAGGAAGAAAGCCCGTGCAACTCTGGTCCTTTGCCCCGGACGTCCCGTACCTCTGCGGGCGGCTGAATGAAGAGTGCTCGGTTTATTATTGCGTGGACGAATACAGCGAATTCGAGGGATTCGATCCCGATCGGATAAGGAAAGCCGAACGGGCATTCATGGACCGCGCGGATGTCGTCGTGACGACCTCCGAACCTTTATGGGAAGCCAAGCGCAAACATAGACCCGACGCCCTGCTCGTCCGGCACGGCGTGGATTACGAGCATTTTGCATCTGCCTGGCGAACTCGCTTGCCGCGACCGGATGATCTGGCGGAGGTCACCCAGCCCATCCTAGGCTTCTTCGGCCTCATCCATCACTGGATCGATTGCTCCCTCATCGCTCGCGTCGCTCGCCTGCGCCCGCAATACTCGTTTGTGCTAATCGGCGATTGCCGCATCGATGTATCCGAACTAGCCAGCCTGGAAAACGTCCATCTCCTCGGACGACGCCCCTACGCAGATCTACCGGCTTATTGTGCGTCGTTTGCCGCTGGGCTTCTTCCTTTCGTGCGAAGCGCAATGACTCGCAACATCAACCCCATCAAAATGTACGAATACCTGGCCGCCGGACTGCCGGTAGTTTCCACTTCACTGCCGGAGGCCGCTCGCTACACAGGCCCCGTCACGATCGCCGACACCGCCGAAGATTTTGCGCTCGTATGTGACAACGTCGTAGCAGCAGACCATCCTCTTCGACGGGAATCCATCAGTGCCGTCGTCAGTCATGAGACGTGGATTTCCAAGACCGAGGAACTGTCCAATGCCATCATCAGTGCGCCACGACGTTCCTCGTATACACCTTGTCGTACCGCGCCTCAACCGTTAACATCTTCCTCTACGTTGCCGTTAGAATACGCATTGCCGTTTTGAAATGAGATTCTTCAGCGCCATCATCAGCGCCTTCCTGCTTGTCGCCTCTGCAGGCTGCGGCGGCAACGACGTTACCACCTTTCCCAATCAACTTCTGGACCCTCTCGGCAATCCCATTCTCTTGGACGACGTGGAAGCCATCGTCAACGATGACTCACTGAGCGACGACGAAAAGCGTGATAAGCTCCGCGACCTCGGCATCGAAGACGAAGACCTCATCGAAGCGTTGTTACCGGGATAACCAACGCCTTTGCCTTTGCAGTCGATGGGCTTATAAGGGTACCCACATGGGCGCTCTTTTCCCTTCTGAAATCTCAGACTTCAAATCTGGCAAATTGGCGGAAGAGTAAACTGGTCGGATCACGCAGCGTGGAAAAACATTTTGATTCGCCGTCGCTCCGAATATAATGCCCGGTTGGCCCACGAGCGTCTCGCGGGAACGAGTCAAATGGGAAATGTCGGCCAAACAGGAAATGATGTCGGGCCGATGACCCGACCTACACGGCTCCCGGGGAGAAATACATGACGTTCCCATGGCAGGGGCGACCCTTGGATCAAACACTTACTGTGCTGAGGTCGGCGCTGACTGAACTATGGAAACGCAAGCCGACTGGCGTGTTGCTTCCCGCGGTTCTCCAGGGAGCGAGCGCCGGGGAGATCGAAGTACATGAGAAGGCAATCGGTCGGCCGATCCCCGACCCCGTCCATCGGCTCTACCAGACCGTCGGTGGGATTCAACGCCACGGGAAGGAACAGATTCAAACCGGGGTTACGTTTTTGTGGATGCTTCAATGTACGAACTGGTTGGATCCAGGTGACCATTACGAGCTTCATGATCTTCCGAGTCGGTGGGCTCGCACGGATTACTTTGCTTTCGCCCAGTCTGTAGGTGGCGATACCATCGTCTATTGTGAACATCCGCCACGAGGCGAGAAAGGTTCGGTGATTCTTCTCGATCATGAATGCTCGAATCAGGTCATCTCCGATTGGCGCCCGGGATGGTATACACCGATTGTCTATCTCGCCGATTCGCTTAGCGATTGGCTTTCGCGCTGGGCCTATTGCGGCTTTGACGAACTGGCGGTTAACTTCCGAAGAGACCTTCCCCCTGAAACTGAGCGACTCTATTTGCTCGATCACCTTCGCCTGAACCCAGCCCTGGAATGGGCGCAAAAGAGATTGCGAGAACTCGGACACCCTAGCTAACAACAAGTCGACACGGCCAGTGGCATGGACCACGCATGCGTAGCCATGTTTCAATCGCTGAGACATGCTCACACAAGAGTGAGCATGGCCCTCAACAGCGTTTATCCCCACAGGCGCAACGCGTCCTGATAGGTCACAAAAAGGAACGCACCGATGATGAGAAACAGCCCGACCATCTGCGTGGCCACCTGAATGCGCAGGCTCACCGGGCTGCCCTTGATCTTCTCAATCAGCAGAAAAACCATCAGGCCGCCATCGACGATGGGCAGCGGAAGAAAGTTAATCACCGCGAGGTTCGCCGAAATCATGGCCAGGAAGAAAAGAAACTGCACCAGCCCCGTGCGGGCGATCTGCCCTCCCACGTCGATGATGCCCAGCGGGCCGGACATCTGCTCCACGCTGACGCTGCGACTGAAGATCATCCGCTGCATCGTGCGATACACCATACGGATGAAGTAATAGGTCTTGTGCATGCCGATCCACACTGCATCCAGCGCATTCTCACCCTTGAGCAGCCGGGTCTCATCGGCCACCTTGATATTGGGCGAAAAGGCGATCCGCCCCACCCACGGATCGACCATATCCGCGGTCACATCGATCGATTTGGTCTTCAGCGGAGAAAGCGGGTTTTCACGGTACTCGACGACTACGTTGGTGCGCCCGATGAGTTCCGTAAGGATGGCCCGCGTACCTTCATGATAGCGAACGGAGAGGATCTCAGGTCCCCGCTGCGACTTGTTTTCAATTGTTTCGCGCCCGTCGATGCGCAGGATTCTAGCCTCCGGCCCGACGCCCAGCAGCGTGTGCAGGGTATGCGGCACATGGAACGGCGCGATTCGTTTTTCCTTGGCCGGTTCGGTGAACGAAACCCGCACCGTCGCACCGGCGCTTTTTTGGAAAACGGCGATCATTTCGCGCCAGCGGGTGACCGGAACATCGTCGATAGCAGTAATCTTCGCGCCAGGGGGAATGCCCGCTTCCGCGGCAGGACTTGGTCTGCCGTTGATCAGAGGAACGATCTCTCCAGTCTGCAGGAGATCATCAGCTACAAGTGTAAAAGTGGCGTCGATTGCGCCGGGCGCTTTGGGATAGACGACGGTCTCCATGATGCGCCCATCTTTCTTTTGAAGCGTCATGGCCACCGGCTGATCCGCGGCCGCGCCGATTTCACGGGTAACCGCGCCGCTCGATGGGTTCTTCAGCTTGTTGCAACGCAGAATGACGTCTTCGGATTCGATGCCCGCGACCGCGGCCGCCCCCGTCGGACGGACGGAAACGAACTTGGCCTGTGGTCCATCGGAGCCGGTGTTCGCTGGTTCCAACGGACGAAAAAGGGCCTCAATGGTCGCAGCGCCGCGCTTGTTGCGCTTGGGGCGCACAAAGCCGTCGAGCATCTTCCCGTCAGGCTTTCGCACCCGGAAGGGAATATCCCATTCCGAATGATCTTTGATAGCCCGTGCCACTGCGGCCATCGTCGGATAGGGGATATCATCCCACCGCAGGATGGTGTCCCCCACCCCGATCCCCGCCAGATGGGCGCGTCCCCTGGGATCAACCTGTCCGAATCGTGGAAGAGGCGTCAAGCCCAGCACGCTGACCGTCCCGGGATCCTGACTGTCGCTCGGATAAAGCGATAGCACGGGAGGGATATTGACCTTCACACGCTGGGCCGGTGTCTGCGGCTGTTTCGGGTCCCATCGATCGACGTAAATGTCTCCGCGGCTATAAACAAGCGTATTGAAGATTTCGCTGGCGTTGTCGTCGGTGGCTGGAACGCCGTCCACCTCGACAAGGACGTCGCCCACGTGCGGCTGATCGGGTTTGGAGACGTCGATTTCGGGACCGACGGCGACGATTTCTCTCGTCACCCCGGGGGCGATGCCGACGATCTGGCGCTGAAAGTCACGCGTGGTTTCCGGTGTACGGTACTCCGGCCTGATGTAAATCGGGTTAAGGACTTCGCCGTCACGTTCAACAATGAACTCAATGGGCTCGTGCGGCGCGGCCAGGAGCACGGCATAGCGAACTTCATTGAATTCGAGCATGGTCTCGCCGTTGATCTTGTGAACGACGTCGCCGGGGAGCAGGCCCGCCTTTTCAGCGGGACTATCCGGCTCGATGAATTCCAAACGGGGCGCCACGGCCTCCATGCCGATCAGGAACACGACCATGAAGAGAAGGCCCGCAAGGAGCGTGTTCATGATGACGCCGGCGGAAACGATGGCCATGCGAGGACCGACGGGCTTGTTGATGAAAGAGCGCGGATCATCCTTGAAACGCAACTCATTGGATTTGTCGTCGAAGTCCTCCTGTCCGAGCATTTTCACGTAGCCGCCCAGGGGAAGAATGTTAAAAGAGTAACGGGTTTCGCCGCGGGTGAACCCGAAGACCTCCCGGCCGAAACCGATGGCAAAAGTCTCCACGCGCACACCGGCCCACTTGGCGACGGCAAAGTGGCCCAGTTCATGGACGAACACAATGAAGGAAAAGCCCAGGACCATGAGCAAATAGGGCCAGACCGTGGACCAGATTGCCAGGACGAGGTCCACGACACCCAATGTTTGCGCCTGTATTACGAAGCCATGCATCGTGTAACCTCTTGCCTGGCCCATTGATCCGCGGCCATCAGATCATCGAGCGTGGGCGATTCCTTGAAGACATGATCACTGAGAGCCTTTTCGACCAGTCGGGCGATGTCTCGAAAGGCAATCGCTCCTTCTCGAAAAAGCTCGACGGCGGCCTCATTCGCGGCGTTGAGCACCGCGCCGCAGGTGCCGCCCCGCCGAGCAACCTCGTATCCCAGCTCCAACGCCGGAAACCGAACGCGATCGGGCGGCTGAAAACTGAGTTCACGAATCCGCAGGAGGTCCAGCGGGGCAGACGGACACGATTGACGTGCCGGGTAAGTAAGGGCGTATTGAATCGGCGTCCGCATGTCCGGGGTCCCCAATTGAGCGATCATTGAACCGTCACAGAACTCCACCAGCGAATGTATGATCGACTCGGGATGGATGATCACTTCGATCTGATCCGGTCGAAGGTCGAAAAGCCAGCGGGCCTCGACGATCTCCAGGGCCTTGTTCATCATAGTCGCGGAGTCGATGGTGATTTTCGGACCCATGTCCCATGTGGGATGGCACAAGGCATCCTCCACGGTAATCGAATCCATGGCCCCGTCGCTCCAAGTCCGAAACGGACCACCGGAGGCCGTTAAATATACCTTGCGAACCTCCCCACGTTTCCCCGCGTGCATGGCCTGAAAGATGGCGGAATGCTCGCTATCTACGGGGATGATCGTGGCCCCGGACCTACCGGCCAAGGGCATGAGCAGCGACCCGGCAACGACGAGGACCTCCTTGCTGGCCAGAGCAATGCGCTTACCAAGTTCGGCGGCACGCACCGTGGCGGCCAGTCCGCCAGCCCCCACCACGGCGCAAAGTGCGGTATCGAAAGGTATGGCGTCCACCAACTGTCGGAGGGCGTCCGACCCGGCAAACACTCTGGGTGAATAGGAAAGTTCACTCGCCAACTCGCCTGCCAGCTCAGGAGCCGCGATCGCGACAGCCGCGGGGCGAAAGCGGTTCGCCTGCCGGGCCAGTTCCCTGGCACGGGACCCTGCGGCCAGACCGACGACGTTCCATTCGCCGTTCAGCCCCGCCATTACATCCAGTGCGTTGGACCCTATTGAACCGGTGGAACCAAGAATAATCGCTCGTCGTTGCATCGTTTTTCAGGCCAACATGGCCGGTTCCATCATAGGTTCCGGTGTTGCACACGACAATGTAGGAACCCTGGGCATAGTTCCTTCAAGGGGATGTTTAAGACTCTTGACACAGGAGCAAAACTTGATCTAATAATCAACTAACACTTTCCCAGCGAGAGGGCACCGCATGGCCGACACGCATCCATCTGAAAAGAAGGACTCTACCTTTCAACTGACCGATCCACGCGTTATCGCTGAACGGCATCAACATCTACGTCGGCCGGAGCGCATCGGTCCCTATCGCATTCTCGACGAAATCGGGGAAGGGGCGATGGGCTCAGTGTACCTCGCGGAACGGGACAAGCCGATCCACCAGCGCGTGGCCCTCAAGGTCATCAAGCTGGGAATGGACACTCGGCAAGTCGTCGCTCGCTTCGAGACCGAACGCGAAGCTCTGGCCCTGATGAGCCACCCCAACGTTGCCAAGGTATTCGACGCCGGCGTGTCTGACGACGGACGGCCGTACTTCGCGATGGAACACGTTCCCGGCGTACCCATCACGGAGTATTGCGATAAGCATTGCCTCACCACACAAAAACGATTGTCCCTGTTCATGGACGTTGCCAACGCGGTGCAACACGCGCATCAAAAGGGAATCATCCATCGCGATATCAAACCGAGCAATGTGCTGGTGGCGGTGCAGGAGGACCGACCTATCGTGAAGGTCATCGACTTCGGGGTAGCGAAGGCCACGCAGCAACGCCTGACGGAGCGGACGGTTTTTACCGAGCAGGGACAGTTGATCGGCACGCCGGGGTACATGAGTCCCGAACAGGCGGAAATGAGCGCCTTGGACATCGACACGCGTACGGACATTTACTCGCTCGGTGTACTCTTATACGAATTATTAGTCGGCGCGAGGCCCTTTGATGACCGCCTTCTTCGGCAGATCGGGCTGGCCGAAATCCAGCGTTTCATCCGTGAAGTCGATCCTCCCAAACCAAGCACAAGGCTCAGCGCCCTCGGATCCGACGCCACGGCGTTCGCTTCACCGATACCGCCGGGCTCGAAGCCGACGAGCCTGATCCACCAAATCGCTCAACATCGTCACACCGAACCCAGAACACTCGTCCGTCAGATCCGCGGCGACCTGGACTGGATCGTGATGAAGTGCCTCGAAAAGGACCGTACGCGGCGGTATTCCACTGCCAATGGTCTCGCGCTGGAAATCCAGCGACATCTCAATCATCTACCAGTTCTCGCCGGTCCGCCGAAAATGAGCTATCGCATCAGTAAGTTTATACGGAGAAATCGTACGACCGTCGTAGCGGCGGCGGTACTCTTGGCCGCAGTCGCCACGGCCGGGTATTTCTTCTGGACGGCCCGTCAAACCGAATTCGCACAGGCGCAGGCGATGTTCTATGCCGAGCAGGCCAAGAATTTCCAGTTGGCGAAAAAATACGATGCCGCCTGGGACCGGTGCCAGAAAGCTTTGGCGCTTGACCCCAGCAACTCTCTAGCCCTACGTGCGCATGCCTACCTGCTGTTGCACCAGCGCGGTGATTTTGAGGCGGCCCTAAGCGCATACGATAGAGGTCTCTAGCCTCTCGAAGATGCGCGCATGCTCCCAGAGGATTTTCACAACCGGGCGAGGCTGCGACGGATTTTTGGCCAGTATGATCTGGCCCTCAAGGATCACGCCCGCGCTATTGCCTTGGCTCCCGAAGAGACAAGGGTATACCAAGGTCGCGCCTTGACCTGCCGGATGTCCGGCGACACGGACGGCGCGATCGAGGACTTCGCGCGAATGGCGGAGCTTGATCCCGAATGGTTCCTCCAGGCACAGCTGTGGATTTGGGAGATTCGGATGCTGCGTGACGGACCGGGCGACCGCGCGGCGGCAGGGCAGGCACTCGCCGCAGCTCGAAGCCGGGCGTCTAGACCTTTTGATGTCGCGATGGTCGGGCTTTCACTCGGTGAAGTTTCCCCCGACCGGGCGCTCATCGAGGCGAAAACGGACCGCCTAAAGTGCGTGGCGCACTACTACATTGGAGCCCAACTTCTGGTCGAGGGACGTGGCGACGCCGCTAAGAGGCACTTCGAGCAATCCGTTGCCGGAGCCCACGACTTACCCGAGTCAGACCTTGCTCGCTGGCATCTGTCCCGGCGGACCGATCCGTGATCAGAATGAGCTAATCACTCATCGTCGATGATGCGCAATCGGAAACCGAGAGCGTTGGTCAAGCGTTAAAGACTACCAAAGTCGCGCCTGGGTAGGTCGTGCCCCCAGTGTCCTTGAACACATCAGTTTTTACTCCAAAAGGTATGGGGCGATAGGAGGGCTCGGAATCGCTATCCTTCCAGCCTTTGACCTCCATTTTTGACGGACACCTGTCCCACTGAGTCTTATGCGGGGTATTGTCCTCATCATAAATCGCCCTCCGCCCATGCGGGTTATCTTCATTCCACTTATTGGATACTCTCTTGGCGACGACATCTGCTCCTTGTCCGCCCCCAAACTGAACCTCGAGTTCCAGAGGCTTTTCCGTCGTCATATCTTTGCATAGCCATGTTACCCTAAATTTCATCTTCCAGATTGACGCAGGAGGCGGTACGTTCCCGTCCCAGTTTGCGCTGTCTCCGAATGCCATTCCTTGTTCCTCCTTTTTCGACTTGATTTTGCTGCGACGCGGCTCGGGGTTCACGCTCGCCCGTACAAACCGGTCCCAGGTCTCCCGAATTCTTCTTCTTGAGATACCGTTTACAAACTCACGGCTGCGCTTGGCGATTAGATCAATCTGCCGGCGCAGGTATCGATTCTCCTGCCGCATCTGCCGATCACTGTCATTGAACTGATTTCCGCCCAATCTTTCCCGTACGAATTTACTTGCGTGAACACTTTCCTAAGTCGTGAGTAGTCCCGATCGGACAAAGTAATAAGTTCAAATTGGTCCCCCCAATATACCAGTTCCCTCGGGTGCGTCAAGAAAATAGATAAAATTTGTTCTTGCGGGCAAACTTGTGCGAAACGGCTCGCGGGAGTAAGCTGCGGAATTCTGGAAAAGACTGAATGGACAGGATGTAACTTGGGAATAGTGGATCGCCGAAGGACCACAGCACAGGAAATTAGAAATGCACTACCCTCATCGAACCAGCAAGGTTAAACGAGCGCGGACCCAGGGATTTCGCGCCCGCATGAAGACCCACAACGGACGAAAGATGCTCAATCGCAAACGACGCCACGGTTTCCACAAGATCAGCGTGTGCTAAATCGACGCCGTACTGGTGGGTTCGCTGAAAGTTCACGATAGAATGGCGGTGGCTGTCACCAACGCGACAGACGTGAGACGTCTCACGTCCGAAGGTGGCAGCGGTCTAGACGCGCCTGCGATCAGAACCACTCGATCCTGACCGCGGCGCCGGCGTAGTGTACGACGCGAATTCGCGTCGAGCGCTAAGCAATTGAATTGGCTACATATGGTTGATCAGAATCTCATAGCCGAGCTGGACTCGATCGGCGGCGGGCTGGACGCGGAACTCTCGGCGTTTTTCGGCAAAACGGACAGCGCCGCTTTCGTTGAAAACATCATCGGAGAGCACGAGGAGGAATACAAGCCGGGCAGCATCCTGAACGGCCACGTCGTGGGCCGCGCGGGAGATGATTTCGTCATCGACGTGGGACTCAAGAGCGAGGGGCTGATCCCCGCGGAAGAGTGGGACGACAGCGAGTCCGTGGACATCGGCGACGAAGTGCAGGTCTGGCTTGAAACCGTCGAGTCCGATAGCGGACACATCGTCGTCTCCAAGCGCAAAGCCGACCGCATCCTGAATTGGCAGCGCATCCTCACTTCAAAGAAAGAAGGCGACTCTGTCGAGGGTCGCGTGATGCGCAAGATCAAGGGCGGGCTGCTCGTAGATATCGGATATCCCGTATTCCTGCCCGCGTCGCAGGTGGACATCCACCGACCCGGCGATATCGGCGAATTCATCGGCAAGATGGTGCAGGCCAAGATCCTCAAGATAGACACGGAGCGGCGCAACATCGTTATTTCCCGCCGCAAGATGATCGAGGAAGCGCGCTCGACAGCCAAAGAGGCGCTCATGAGCACCATTGAGGTCGGGCAGCTCCGTAAGGGAATGGTGAAGAATATCGCTGATTTCGGGGCGTTTGTCGACCTTGGCGGCATCGACGGCCTGCTGCACATCACGGACATGAGCTGGGACCGCATCGGGCATCCTTCGGAAATCCTGCGAATCGACGAAGAAATAGAAGTCAAGGTCCTCAACGTGGACCGCGAAAAGGAAAAGATCGCCCTGGGGCTCAAGCAGTTGCGGGTCAACCCCTGGGACGAAGTGGAGCAGCGCTATCCGGTGGGTACTCACCTCAAGGGCGAGGTGGTGAACATCATGAACTACGGCGCGTTCATCAAGATCGAGCCAGGCGTGGAAGGGCTGGTACACATCAGCGAAATGAGCTGGACGCGGAGGATCAATCACCCGTCGGAAATGCTCACCGTGGGAGACATGATCGACGTGGTGGTCCTTGAAATCAACAAGGGCAAGCAGGAGATTTCGCTCGGGATCAAGCAAACGCAGGAGAACCCCTGGATGCACGTGGCCGTCAAGTATCCGCCCAACACGCGAATTCACGGCAAGGTCCGCAACCTCACCAATTATGGGGCTTTTGTGGAAATTGAAGAGGGCATCGACGGTTTGCTGCACGTCTCCGACATGAGTTGGACCAAGAAGATCGGTCATCCCTCCGAGGTCGTGAAAAAGAGCGACACGATCGAGTGCGTGGTCCTAAAAGTCGAAGAAGAAAAGCAACGCATCGCTCTGGGCCTCAAGCAGTTGCACGAAGACCCCTGGGCCCATGCGGTCCCCGAGAATTACATACCGGGCCAGATCGTCGAAGGAACGGTTACGAAGATCACGAATTTTGGGGTCTTTGTGGAATTGGAGGAGGACCTCGAAGGTCTATTGCACGTCAGCGAATTGGCCGATCATAAGGTCGAAGACCCGCACGCTGAGGTCAAAATCGGCGACAAGTTATTGGTCAAAATCCTGCGGGTGGACGCGACGGAACGGAAAATCGGACTTTCCAAGAAACGCGCCGAATGGTCCGCGGAACAAGATGCGGAATCAGGCGCTGGGGGCGTCCCGAAAGTCCGTCGCGGCGGTCTTCATGCTTCCGCCGGCGAATCCACCGAAGGGGCGCGGTCCGGTTCCGATCGTGAAGACGAATCGGCCGATGATTGATCGGGATGGATCGAGTGTTCTGCTCGGCTACTGAAAACGACCCGAGTGGAGGGTGCTACCATCGCTGTCGACAGCGGCCTTCAAGTTTACCTGCGTCAGATCAATGACGCCCCTCTTCTATCCGCCGAGGAAGAAAAACGGCTCGCCAGCATCGTCCGAAACGGCCAACAAATGGCGGAGCAGTTCGCCCGCGGCGACGTGACCCTGCCGCAGCGGGAGCGCGTGGAGGCGGAGGCCGCAGCCGCCCGCGAAACTATGGTCAAGTCGAACCTGCGCCTGGTGGTCAACATCGCCAAGAAATACGCCAAGCGAGGCGTCCCGCTCAATGACCTGATCAACGAAGGAAATCTGGGGTTAATCCGCGCCGTGGAAGGATTCGACCCGGACCAGAACACGCGGTTCAGCACCTATGCGTCGTGGTGGATCAAGCAATCGATCAAGAAGAGCCTGATCAACAGCGACAAGCCGATCCACATTCCCGCCTACATGGTGGAGATGATTTCCAGGTTCCGCGAAGCCCGCGAACAATTCGTGGAGACCGAGGGTCGCCCGCCCACCACCGCGGAGCTGGCCGAACGGCTGGAGATGTCCGTCAGCAAACTCGACCACATTCGCAGCGCGGTGAAGGCCGTTTCCACTCCGACCAACGATCAGGACGGGGCCAATGGCCAGAGCCTTACCGAGGGCATCGCTGACTCGAAGACCCCCCTGCCCGAGGACGCCCTTTTCAACGAATCCGAAGCCGCCAAGATCACACGGCTCTTAAGCGCGCTGGACGACCGCGAGTCCAAAATCCTGAAGCTTCGCTACGGACTGGATGGTCAGGAGCCGATGACGCTCAAGGAAATCGGCGAGGCCATCAGCCTCACCCGCGAGCGCGTTCGACAAATCGAGGGCGAAGCCCTCCGTAAAGTCAAAGAACACATCCTCGATTGAGAACCCCGGGAACGCCTAATCCCAATCCTCGGCAAGGGGGTAATCCGCGCTAGTGAATCATCCTCGTTATCCGACTCTGTGAATCACAACTCAAAACAATGATTTGCAAGGAGACGACTATACATGCCGCTATCGGACCATACGAACCGACACCGCGCTGTTCCATAATGTAGACTCAACGGGGTAGTTTAGGTCCCCTGCAATCACGAGAGTGTCTAACGGGACCGCGTGCGGCAGGAAAACTCTCAGCGGTATGAAATGAAAGGTTGGGTCATGGGGAACTCAAATATGGTTCCAGATCGTCAGAATCGCCGCCGGAAGTACCTTATCAATCCGGCGTACCAGTGGAAACAGGCCTGCACGATTGCGGTAATCGTATTCCTGTCTTCTTCGATCATCAGCTTCGCGACTTTCGGGGTATTACATCAGCAGGCGCGGATGCGGCTGGCTGATCCCTCGGGCTATCATGCCGACGTCACCAGCATCATCCTGTTGTTCGCCGTCGGTTCCTCGGCGCTCACCGCGGGGGGAATCGGGCTTTGGTCGATCCTGATGACGCACCGTATTTGTGGGCCGGCCTTCGTGCTGGATCGTTCGATGAACGAGCTTCGGGAGGGACGGTTCCCCAAGATGCGCGGCTTGCGGAAGAAAGACGAACTCCAGGGACTATACACCTCAACGAGCGAAGCGGTGGAAGCGCTGGAAGGAAGAGCGCGTCGAGAGCTTGCGACCGTCGCGGACGCTTTGGACCTCGCTCGAAGCGCGCAACAGGCTTCGGACACCGTCCGCGTGACGAGCCTGCAATCGCTGGCCTCGCAACTCGAACAGCTCCGGGGAGAATTGGCCGAAAGTCTTCAGGACATGGACAACCCTGTTTCAGCCAAGGGCACCGAACCAGCGTCGGCCTGTTGTCCGTCGCCGTTGGCGGCTCCAAAGCGACAGCCCGGTCGAGCATCGGCTTGACCAAACCGGAGACGCCGATCAGCAGCTTCTTGCAAACCGTAACTTTTGCGGAAGTGCCCCATCCCTCTTAACGGGATGGGGTTCTTTTTTTGGACATCGGTTCAACCAGACAATCTAAGCCGAATGAGCAAGCACGGGCAACCGATAGTCGCCGACACAAGGACTGACGTAGGTTCCGTGCGTCCGCGTCGGGGTGATGCGATCAATCCGAACGTCTACCAGATCGCCCGTTCGGATGGAGCCGTCGGAATCAAAATGAACGTCGATGTAACGATCCGCCCGGCCATGCCGAATGCCCGCCACGCCGGAATCTCCCGACCGATCGTCGCTCCGCTCGACAATCACGCGTTCCGTCATTCGAAGTAGCTGGCGTCGGTAGGCCAGAGAGCATTCGCGCTCCACCTCAGCTAAGCGCCGCATCCGCTCGCGGACCACCGCAGGCGAAATGAACTCGCTTCGCCAACGTGCGGCGGCAGTTCCGTCCCGGGCGCTGAAACGAAAGGCGTGGATTTTGCAGAACTCCGCGTGACGGGCCACCTCGACAGAAGCTTCAAAGTCATCGTCGGTCTCGCCTGGAAAACCCACGATTACGTCCGTTGAAATGGCCGGACGGTCGAATGCGCGGCGAACACGCTCGATCATGTCCAGGTAAGCATCTCGCGTGTACTGGCGGTTCATACGACGCAGGATCCGCTCGCTGCCCGATTGCAGCGGAAGGTGAAGGTGCGGAACACAACAGGGGTAAGCGGTCAAGACTTCCAACAATGAGCCATCGACATCGCCCGGTTCGAGACTGGAAAGCCGAAGCCGCTGCAAGCCGTCCACCTCTGCTATCGCTTTCACCAAAGCGGAAAGCGGCGACCGCCGGGTCGTGAACCGCTTTCGAACCGCGGTGCGACGTCCATAGGCCCCAAGAAAGATCCCAGTAAGTATGATCTCCTTATGCTCGGCAAGGACGAGCGTCCGCGCCTCTTCCACGGCAGACTCGATGGGCTTGAACCGTGGGGTGGGTCTGAGTTGGGGGATGATGCAGTAGGTGCAAAAGGCGTCGCAGCCGTCCTGCACTTTGAGGAACGCCCGCTGGTGCCCATGGAAGGATTCGATTCGACCGATCAGAGTATCATCGCTCTTGACAACGGGCAGAGAGACGGGAACAATCTCTTCCGAGGTGAACGAGTGCCCGCCCGCACTCGCCTCACCAGGGTGCCGAAACTCGACCGGCTTCATTCGTACTTCATCCCGCCGGGCACCCGACGACCGGCCCACGACAGCGTGATCGTTACTGATCTCGTTGACCGATACGGGCGTCGAAGTTACCAACCGCTGAGCGAGTAGTTTCCCAAGCTCGGATCGGACGTCGGATTCGTGCCCCCAAACTGCGGTCACGCCGTCCAGCGCCTTGAGGCGCTGAGCATCGGCGGTAGCGCCGCAACCCACAACGACGATGGCCGTGCGCCCTCCATTGGCCGCGCGGCGAATAGTTTGGTGGTTCTTGCTGATGGCTGCCTCGGTGACCGCGCAGGTATTCACAATCGCGACATCCGCGGCTTCGCCGGGCTTGACGTGACGGAGTCCGAAAGATTCCAGGATTTCACGAAGCTGTTGAGATTCGTACTGGTTGACTTTACAGCCCAGCGTCGTCAACAGATACTTTCCGGACATGCGTGCGAACTTTAACCGCACGCCGGAGTAGGTTAAAGAGTCCTGAGCAGGCTCAGGGAGCAGAGAGGGCAATGGCAAGCACGCAAGCGGTGTGGGGAATCGATGTCGGGCGATGCGCCTTGAAGGCCCTCAAGCTCCGTGCCTCAGGGGATGGCAAGGTCGAGATTGTAGCCCACGAGTATATCGAGCATGCCAAAATCCTCTCCCAGCCGGACGCCGATCGGCATGCATTGATCGCCGCAGCCCTGGAAAAGTTCCTGTCTCACAACGACATATCGAAGGATCAGGTTGTGGTCAGCGTGCCGGGTCAACACACGCTGGCTAGGTTCACTAAGCTCCCGCCCGTGGCTCCCAAGCGCATTCCGGACATCGTTCGCTACGAAGCGGACCAGCAGATTCCCTTCGATATGGATGAGGTGATCTGGGATTACCAGACATTTCAGGAAGAAGGCATGCCCGATCTGGAAGTCGGCATTTTTGCGATGAAGCGGGAACTGATTCGCGAACACTTGCTCCATTTCGAGCAAGCCGCCATCGAGCCGATTGGTGTGCAGTCCGGTCCGCTGGCGGTTTACAACATGGCCCATTTCGACGGGCTGGTGGGCAAGGACACCACAATCTTGCTGGACGTGGGGGCCGAAAACACCGATCTGGTGATCGCCACGAAGGAAAGCCTTTGGACTCGCACCATCCCAATCGGCGGCAACAACTTCACCGAAGCTTTGGTCAAGTCGTTCAAGCTGTCTTTTTCGAAGGCGGAAAACCTGAAACGCACGGCCGCGACGAGTAAATACGCGCGGCAAATCTTCCAGGCCATGCGACCGATCTTCGCTGATCTCGTGCAGGAGTTGCAGCGGTCCATCGGCTTCTATTCCACGACGCACCGTGATACCAAAGTCGAGAAACTGATTGCTGTCGGCAACGCTTTCTTACTCCCTGGCCTGCAGAAATACCTGCAGCAGAACCTCAGCCTTACGGTGGACAGACCGGAGTCATTCAAGAACGTTTCGCCCTCCGCGGTCGCCGAACAACCGGCATTCCGCGAGCAATTGCTGAGCTTTGCGGTGGCTTATGGGTTGGCTTTGCAGGGCCTGGACCTCACCAAGGTAACCAGCAACCTGCTGCCGACGGAAATCGCCAAGCAGGTGGTATGGCGAAAGAAGCGGCCGGCCTTTGCCTCTGCGGCGGCGTGCCTTGTTCTGGCCGGCGGCCTGATCTGGTTTCGACAAACTTCCGACATGCGCGCCCTTGCACACGGTAAGAGCGACGAAGAAGGACAAAAGGTGGTTCTTGCTGTCGGCGAACTGAAGAAGAAGCTTGGTTCCTTAACCGGCCAGGGCCAAAACGAGCGTGCCCAAAGCGAGAAGCTCATCGAGTTGCAACATCAAAAGCCGGTGGTTTCCAAGATCCTCAAAGCGATTCATGATTCCGTGCCCGTCCCTGAAGGCCCGCTCGCCCAAGCGACTACGCAGGCGGCCGTTCTCGAGGCGCTCGCCGCCGGTCCGCCGCGCGCCCAACGCAAACAAGTTTTCATTGAATCACTGGATATGCAATACGAGCCTGACCTTCGGGAGGCCAATTGGAAGAGCGAGTTCACCGTAGCGCCGGTCAACGACTACGGGCCAGACGCCAGCGGCGAGCTTTCCGGGATCATGATCAAGATCACCTGCACAACTCCAAATGAGGGCGGCTCGAAGTTCATCAAGGATTCCTTCATGGAAGCTCTGGCGAAGAGTGGGCGGACGCCCGGCCAAGGCTTCTACATCGACAACGTCGTGCTGGCGGAAGGCGGCAAGGTGGAAACCGCTCCCACAGGCGCAGGCCCTCGCCCACCGACCGGCCGCGGTTCTTCGCGCGGCGGCGCCGGCGTTCCCGCCGGCTCGGCTGCGACGGCCGGGCGATCGGAGAAAATCGATCCCATCACGCACGAGCCTACTGAGAATGACTGGCGGTTCGATATCTGGGCCAGCGCCATCCTGAAAGATTATTCCGAGGGCGGAGGGGAAAAAGAAACTCCGACGCCGTCAAAGCCTCCCAAGACCGGAGCGACGCCGCCCAAGCCGGGGCCTGGCGGGAAAAAGCAGCCATAGGAGTTCGCCGCGTGGATTTCGTTCGCCGAAACTTGTTCTTGATTCTCTGCGGCGTGGGGGCCGTGGTTGGAATCGGTCTCGGCGTCACGGGGCTACGTGCCATGCCCACCGTGGTCAAAGAAATGGAAACGGTCGCGGGCGTATACAAGTCGCTCGAATCGCTTCAACCCCTCAATCAAAAGTTCATCGAGGCCGAAAACCAGCGTATTCAGACCATCCAGGAAGATCGGGCAAAAGTTCTTGAGCGGGCCAAGCAGCTCTATCGCTATGAACCTCTGGTGCCGGACCTTTTCCCCGACGCAGCCGCCGAAAAGCGGATCGACTTCCGTAAGAAATACGAAGAGGCCATGAAGCAGCTTCTGGATTCCCTGAATTGGGGCGGCGGTCCCACGAGTGCAGATGTCGACGCGATGAAGGATAAGATTGAGAATGAAAAGGCCGAAGAGAGGCGATTCGGCGGTCAACCCGCCCCGGCCACAGGCGGCTCACTCCCCGGGATGCACACACCAGCCGATGTGCTGACCAAGGTGGGAGTCAAGAATGATTCCATGGCCCGTGCTTCCGTCGCCGCGGCGCAAAAGATCTACTGTTACGCAGTCAATTTTTTCGAGGATAAACCCGCGGAGCGCTCGGCGAGCCTGGAGTTTTGGCCGGCCATGAAGGACACGGGAACGGTCGAAGCGCCCGATGTGGACGATGTTTGGCGCGCGCAGATCGGATACTGGATCCAGAAAGACGTGGTTGACGCCATTGTCGCAGTAAATGGTGAAGCAGCGGAAGCGGCCCGGCTGGCCAAGGAAGACCAATGGGTTGGCATCATGCCCGTCAAGGAAGTGATTTCCATTCGCGTTTCTGATTATGTTCCACCGACGGACCAGCTATATGCTGTAGCCCAGCCCGTCGGTTTTATCGCCGCGAACCCTCCCGGCTCCGCAGAGAGCGTCTTTACCGGCACGGCCTCTGGCGATTCCTTTGAAGTTGTGCAGTTCACCGTCAAGCTCATCATGGATCAGCGGGATATTCCCGTACTCATTGAGCGTTTGTGCAACAACAGTTTTCGCACTCTGGTGCGGGCTTCTTACAAGAGCGTTCCCGTGAATAAGAACATGACGGGCAAGATTTACGGATCGGAGCCCACGGTAATGGTGGTTCTGGACTTTGAATCCGTGCTGCTCGGCGATGTGTTCCGCCGCTTGATGCCAACGGAAGTGTGCGAAAAGTACGAGTGGATCAAATGTCCCGAAAGCAAGACGGACGAGAAATAGTTTCGAAGAACCCGAAAAATCATGGCAAAACAACTCGTCAATCCGATCGAGCGGCACCTGGAAAAAGCGGTGCTGGGCGTTACGGGCCTGCTGCTGGTCGCGGTCATCGCTTTGTACCTGGTGACTTCGCCCAATCAGATTGAGCTTGGTCAGGAAAAAGTATCCCCCGCTGCGATCGACGCGAAGGTGGCCCAAAAGACGGCCGATGTCGAGGCCAAACTGGGCAAGGTAGAGCCCAAGACCGAACCGCCGAAACCGCTGTTTGAAGAATTTGCGAGTACCCTGCAGCCCCTGAAAAGCGCCCCCCTGCCGATGGCAGTCGCGCTCAGTCCAGAGGTTCCCATCGTGGATGCCGCGGGCACGGCCACAGGGCAAGCGGACCTCGTTCAAGTGAACAGACCGGCCAAGCCCACGCTGACTTTCGGCCGCGCAACCATCGTTGCCGGCGGCGGCGGACAGGTCGTCCCGGTGGACTGGGTAACTGTTTCTTCGGTATTTGACGTGAAGGCCCAATCGGAGCGTCAACGTCTGGAGTACGGAGCGATTCGCAGCGAGGTGGTCTACGCGCCCCCGGAAATTCAACGGCGTGCCCGACGACCGGACGGAAGCTGGTCGGATGAGGATTGGACGGACGTGAAGGCCTGGCCTGCAGCCAATGTCCCGCCTGCCCCGACCATCAAGCTCATTGAAGAGGGTGGGAAACCGACGGCGGACAAAGAGCAGGCGAAGATTCTGGATAAGTTCGCCTCCGATTTGCAAGTTCCAAAGACACAACTGGAGATAATCCGTCCCATGCCTCCAGAGATGGTCCGCCCTACCCGATGGTCGCTGCCGGTGATCGGTTCCTACCGCGAGGTGATGAAACAGGACGACGAGTACCTCAATCCAGCGGAACCGCCCTCCCCCGATCCACTCGATCGTTACGGCGTATCCGGCGAAGCAACCAAGCCCAAGGCGGTTGTCGCTGAGCAAACCCCCGCTCAGGTCATCGCGCGTAGTTTTCAGGAAGCGCAAAGGCTTCTTGAGAGTGCCAAGACGAACCAGTCTGACAACGACGCCATCCTCGCCGGCAACCTGTACGTGGATATCATGTCCAATCGAGACGCAACCGCCGCCGACAAGACCAGGGCGGAGAAGCTCAAGGGGGAAGCCACACAGGTGAAGAACGACATCATTCGCCAACGAGCGATGGGTCCACGCCCCGGTGGTGCTCAGCCCGTCGCAGGACAGCCGGTCAAGGTGAAGCGCGATCGGCTCCCCGTCCAGCAGGTCTGGGCGCACGACGCCGCTGCGGGCAGCATCCGCAATGGCGAAACGTATCAATATCGAATGCGCTTTCGCATCTACAATCGTTTGGCCGGCCTGCCGGACATGTTCCGCAAGCCCGAGCTCGCCAAGACGGCGCTCATAGCGGGAGAATGGTCGGAGCCGTCTGATCCCGTCCACATTGAGCCGTCAAGCAAGTTTTTTGTAACCAGTGACAATCAGAAAGACGAGGAAGCCAGCCTCGAGTTCTACCAATGGTTCGGCGGTGTGTGGGTTAAGCCGACCCGTCGGATGAAGGCCACGATCGGAGAGCCTATCAGCGACCGCCAGCGGGTTCCCGCTCCGGCCATTGATAACCCCGATACCGTGGACAACCCCGAGGTCGATTTCGTGGCCGACGCCACGGTGGTTGACTTCGACTTCGATCGTTCCGTCCGGGAGCGGAAGCCCGGTGCAACCCCCAACGGAGTGAAGTTCGGGTCGCCCTCGCCTTCGTGTTCAATGGTCTATGTAGACGCGGAAGGCAAGCTGCACGAACGGTTTGTGCTACTCGACAAGGTCCACCCGGAGAAGCGGAAAAAGACCGCCGAAGTTTGGAACCCCAAGCCAAGATAGGATAACGATTCCGGTGACAAAATTGAAACATGGGCTTGCGGCGAAAATGGGCAGGCTCTAGAATCCCGGCTTCCCGGGCCAGTCGGCGTGGCGGCTCCGGGAAAAAGGACTCACGCGACCCGGATGGCGACGGGGCGCAATCGTGATGATGGATCGTCGGTGACGCTGATGGGCAGCCTTTGCCCGATCGGCCCTACCAGGCCTGGACAATAGGCCGGACCCCAAACAGGAGGAGTCCTCCCTTGCTTGGTTCGAGATTACGCGGACGTGCCGCCGCGCTACCGGCACTGGTCGTTTTGTGTCTGAACCTTGCCCCGGCCGCCGCTCAACAGGAAGCGGCCACGCTCGATCGGGCGATCAAGCTCTTTGACAGCGGAGATTACCTCACCGCTCAGGAGGTGATCGTCGGGATCGATCGATCGAAGCTCAATCCCAAGCAGCAGGGCACGCGCGACGATTACCTCAATCGCATCCAGGTAGCCGTCACCATGTCGGAAAAAGCTGTCCGCGACCTCGAGGACGCGGAGACCGCCGCGGCGGAACATGAACGAGCAAAAGCGGAGAAGCTTCTCGCCGGAGTGCTGGCCAATGAGTACGCGCCACAAGGCGCTCGCCGATCGGCCACCACACTTCAAGAGAACCTGAAGTTGGCGGCAGGCCAATCGGCAGTCGCGGCACAACAGCCACAGCCGCCCCCAAAACCCGAACCAGCTAGACCTGTTGTTATTTCGACTCCGCCAACACCCGTCAATCCGGACACGGAGCGTGCCCGATCGCTCACTCGTCAAGGCGACGAAATGCTGCTGGGCGCGCGATATGCGGAGGCCGAGCGGCTGTACGAGGAGGCTTTGCGAATCGTCCCGGGTTATCCCGAAGCGGCGGACGGACTGAGGCGCGCCGTGCAGCACCAGCAGAACGTCGCCGGCGGCGAAAGCCTGATCGATCGGATGAAACGGGATGATCAAATCAGTTGGCAACGCACGGTCGCCGAGTACCGCGAAGTCGAGCAGCGGATCCACCAGGATGTGGCCGCGGAACGATTCGACGAAGCCAATCAGTCCTTGATCCGCGCCCGCCAGATCGTAGAAGCCGGGAAGCAGTTCGCCGATCCCGTGGAAAAATATGAATCGCTGCGAAGCGAAGTAGACGCCCTGGCACAGTTCGTCACCAATGAAGAACGGTCCTACAACGAGCGGAAAGTGGCCGAAATCCAGCGGGATATTGAGCGGCAGCGGGCAGAGCGCATCCGTCTGGATCAGGAAAACCGCGCCCGGCAGGTCGAAGCTCTGATGAATCAGGCCATGCAGCACCGCAAGGACGGCGACCTCGATGCCGCCGTCATGGTGCTGCGGCAGGTCACGGTGATTGACCCCAAGTATCAACCCGCCCGCTGGATGATGGATGACCTGGCGGAGCGTCGGGAATACCAGCGCGGGCGCGAGCTCCGCAAGGAGTTTTACGAGCAGACGCGCGGAGCGCTCAACGAGGTTGAGGAAGCCAAAATCCCCTGGTACATGGAGCTGAATTACCCGAAGAATTGGCCGGAGCTCATCGCCCGTCCGGAGCGTCGCGGCGGACGGACCCGACCGGACAACATTTTGTTAAGCGCTCTGGAACAGCCGGTCCCCGTGGACTTCCAGCACGAGCCGCTGGATCGCGTCATCGAGCGCCTCGCCGACGCCCACCGCCTGAACATCATCGTTAATTGGAACGACCTGCAACGCGCGGGCGTCGAGCGAACCGTCCCCATCGACCTGAGCCTGCCGAACGACATCTCCTTGCAGCGGGCCATCACCGAAGTGCTGGACCAGGCCGGCGCGGGAGTGACCAAGGTCGGATTCGACGTCGCCGAAGGAACGATCCGCATTGCCACTCGTCAGACACTGGATAAGGAAACCTACACCGCGGTCTACGACATCAACGACCTGCTACAGGAAATCCCTGTCTTCAACGACGCCCCGCTTATGGACCTTACCCAGATCAATCAGCGAACGACAAGCAAACAGCCTAACCGAGAAGACCCCCGTCCCTGGGCCGGCAAGGGCGAGGGCGACGACGACGATGAAGAAGAACAAGACCCGCAGCGCCTCGACCGCGTCCGCTCCATTATCAACCTGATTCAGGACACGGTCGCGCCGGACAGTTGGCGTGAGCGAGGCGGTTCGGTGGGCACGATCAATGAAATCAACGGCCAGTTGGTCATCACCCAGAACTCCTCCTCCCAAAAGCAGATCGGCGATCTTTTTGGAAAGCTTCGAGAACAGCGTGCCGTGCAAATCGCCGTGGAAGCCCGTTTCATCACTGTTTCAAGCCACTATCTGGAGGAGTTGGGCCTCGATGTTGACATGGTTTTGAATCAAGGCAACGCTGGATATGACTACATCCCCGGCGCCGGCGGACCGGCCACTGACCCGACCTTTGGCAACCCTCTCTTGCTCCCGCGATCCTTCTCACGGCTTGGTTTTACTCCCGCGGTCCCCGCGATAGGCAATCCCAATACGCTGACTCCGGCTGGCGGCAGCGTACCGCAGCCATTCAATCAACCGTACCTCGTGCCCCAACAACAAGGGGGCGGGGGGAGCCAGGCCACACCCATCCCGATCATTAACAGGATTACGAGTTTCACCGACCCCGCAACGCTGGGCAGCGATATTCCAGGCAGTTTCGCGGGTCAGACCATCGGTCCGGCCCTCAGCGTGTTCGGCAGCTTTCTCGACAATATCCAGGTGGACTTCCTCCTTCGTGCCACCCAGGCCGATTCGCGTACCTCCGTCCTGACCGCCCCGCGCTTGGTTTTGTTCAACGGGCAGCGGTCGTGGGTGGCCGTGACCATCCAGCAGAACTTCGTCAGCACCCTGAATCCGGTCGCCGCACAAGGTGCGATCGCTGTTGCCCCCGTAATCGATACTATCGACTCCGGCGCCGTTCTGGATGTGAACGCCACCGTTTCATCTGACAAGCGGTACGTCACCATGACCCTGCGTCCCGGCGTCACCCGTCTACTCGATCTTCAAACGTTTTCTTTCAGCGGCGGGGCCGCGGGCGGCGGCATTGGCGGCGGCGGCACGGCACTCGCAGCGTTCATTCAGACTCCTACCCTTTCCAGTCAGCGGGTGCAGACGACCGTATCGGTCCCCGACGGCGGCACGCTCCTGATCGGTGGACAGAAGCTGGCCAGCGAAACGGAAGTAGAAGCGGGCGTCCCGATTCTTTCAAAAATTCCGATCCTCAAGCGCGCCTATTCCTCGCGCTCCATGGTCAAGGACGAGCAAACGCTGCTCATCCTGATTAAGCCCAAGATCCTGATCCAGACCGAGCAGGAAGAACTGGCCTTCCCTTCGTTTGCTCCACCCGGTTCCTAGCGGACGCGCCATGTTGGCATTCTTCGTCGTCGCGGCGTGCTCGGCGGCGTTCGGGGAACCCACACCGCCCATTTCCCCGAATGGCGTCAAACCCTTCGCCGAAGGCGTGCGTATTGACTGGCCCAACCTCACCGTGGAACTCGACGCTCAAGTTGTGATGCGCGAAGGGCCGCTGGAACTGTTTGCGTGCAGCCCGCGCACTAAGGAGCACGAAAGCATTCTGGTCGTACCCGCCAACCCCATGCACATTTTCCAGGCGATGGGATTGGTGGGTCTGAATCCGGGCAAGCCGCTGCAGTTTGACGAGAAGGCCGACCGATGGATCGAACCGTCGGGAGATTCGTTGGAACTTCGCGTGCGGTACAGCGACGGACTTGGTGTTTACATCGAGCCGTCGCAGCGCTGGGTCAAGAGCTCGAAATCCGCGGTGGCGGATGCCCCGCCGGTTTTGGATTGGATCTTTGCCGGATCGCGTACGTTGCCGGATGGCCGCTATCTGGCCGACCTCGACGGGACGATCGCGTGCCTTGTTGATTTCGAGTCCGCGCTCATCACCTTAGGGTCGCGTCACAGCGCTGACAACGAGCAACTTTGGCTCGTTGCCAACACCGATGCCATCCCCCCGCGCGGGACGAAATGCACGTTACTCATTAGCAGAAGAGACTCGCGTCCGGCGGTCGAAGTCATGCTGGTGAATGAGCACACCGCAAGATACAAGGATCAGTCGCTCACTGCTGAGCAACTTGCGGAGCTGCTTCGCCCGCCGCCGGAGGATAGGCGGCCGGGGCAGCTCATCATTCACCTTAGGAAGGATGTTACTGACGACGCCGCCAAGGCGTTCATGGAGAGGCTCAAAAAGAGCGGCTGGCACGGGACTCTTGAGACCAGACGCCGCCCGGCCAATGACAGTAATACCATGCGGCCTGGTTGAGATTTCGCCCGGTTTCAGGGATAATCCGACCGCTATGAAAACAGCCCGAACCCCAATGGCAGCCCCCAAATCAGTCCGCGCGAGAGCGACGGACACGATCAAGGAGACGATCCTCGCCCGTGGCCGGGCGGTGCTGGAAGCCGAGGCCGCCGCCTTGGGCGATGCCCGCGATCGGCTCAATGACTCGTTCGTCGGCGCGGTCGAAGCCATCCTGCGGTGCAAAGGCCGAGTATGCGTTACCGGCATCGGCAAGGCCGGGCTGATCGGCAATAAAATTCAGGCGACCTTCGCCAGCACCGGCACGCTTTCCTACTCCCTTCATCCCGTTGAAGCATTGCACGGTGACCTGGGGATGATCCACGGCGACGACGTGATCATCGCCCTCAGCAAGAGCGGAAGCTCTGAATTGGTTGAACTGCTCCCGCGACTCAAAGCCCTGGGGTGCATGGCGATTCTTCTGACGGGCAAGACGGATTCCATCGCCGCAAAGCACGCCGACTTCGTGCTCGATATCGGCCAGACTGCTGAGGCCTGCCCTCTCGGCCTGGCCCCCAGTTCTTCGACGGCGGCCATGCTCGCTCTCGGCGACGCGTTGGCCCTTACCGTTATGGAGCAAAAGGCCGTCCAGCCCGAGCAATACGCCAGCTACCATCCCGGCGGAGCGCTCGGGCGGTTCCTGATGAAAACCAGCGAAATCATGCGGACCGGAGCACATTGTCCGACGGTGCCTCAAACGGCAACGCTTGGAGCCTGTTACGAGGCGATCCTGGCGGCCCCGCGCCGAGCCGGCGCTGCGGCCATTGTCGATGACATGGGAAAACTCGTCGGCATCGTCACCCACGGCGACTTCTTTCGCCTATTCCAATCGCCCAAGCGATCGGCCGATTGCCCCGTAAGTGAAGTGATGACCCGTTCTCCCAAGCGAATCGGCGTCGAGGCCCGCGTCAACGACGCCTTGCAACTGATGCGCAAGCACGCCATCGACGAATTGCCCGTCGTCGACGACGACGGCCGCCTGGTTGGTCTGATCGACATCCAGGACCTTCTCTCTAAGGGCTTCTCCGTCTTCGACGAAGCGTAGGCGTGTAGCCCAGCCGCCCTCGGCTGTGCCCGCCTCCGGCTGTCTATCGTGTAGCACAGCCGCCCTCGGCTGTGCCCATTATCCAGCCGATGGCACCTGAGCTGCACCCTCAATCCACTCGCGCCAAAGCCATGGATAATCATCTTCGCGGGAGACAAGTCCTCTGCGCACCGGGTTCGCGCAGACGTATGCGCACTTCACTTCCAGACTTTCGTCCTTGCGGAGCACATGGTCGAACGACTCTCCCTGCCAGACATGCCCCTTGCGTCGAAGTTGCTTATTGACCGAATGGGCGGACGCTCCCTTGATTCCGCTCATGATCTCCGCCAGCCCATACGGGCTTCCTTCCTTGTCCGTAAGCGGAGAAAAAACCATGTGGACATGGTCGGGCATGACCACCACAACATGCATCCACAGTTTCGTCCCATGATCGTGAAGACAGTGATTAAGAACCAAGGATCGGACTGCTTCCGGCAGCACCCAGCGTTCGTGGGTCAAGAACGTCACGAAGACCGTGCGGCCCTCGAACGGCTGGAAGTGAGGAAGATTTCGCCGGTACTTCGTATCCGCCGGCTTTGCTTTCGGGACAGCCGAGGGCGGCTGTCCCACTCCAGCTTTGTGCTGTCTCATTCGTGAATAGTGTAGCACAGCCGCCCCCGGCTGTGGGGTGTAGCACAGCCGCCCTCGGCTGTGCATATCGGTTTTTCTGCTTCCCAGCCGCGGGCGGCTGGGCTACACTTAACTTCCAAACGTTCGCTGCCCGGTTCAGTATGCCATTGAATCAGTGTCCATCCTGCTCGCGTGAGATTCCCGCGGACAGCCGTGTCTGCCCTTACTGCGCAAATCCGGTTCCAACTGACGCAGCCTTTCCGACGATGACCGCTCCGCCCAAGCCCGCCGACCCGAGCTACCATTCCGGATTCGGCTCCTCCTCTTCCGACTCCATCGATAACGCCCGCTTTACCCCCGGCACCATGCTGGCCGATCGCTACCGCATCGTCGGCCTGCTCGGCAGGGGCGGCATGGGTGAGGTTTACCGCGCCGACGATCTGAAACTTCGCCAGCCTGTGGCCCTCAAGTTCCTCCCCCAAGCGCTTTCCCAAGACCCCAAGAAGCTCGAACGCTTCCTGCACGAGGTGCGCGTCGCGCGGCAGGTGTCGCATCCCAACGTGTGCCGCGTGTACGACATCAGCGAGGCCGACGGACAGCATTTTATCTCCATGGAGTACGTGGACGGTGATGACCTTTCAGTAGTTCTGCGGCGAATGGGACGGCCATCCAAGGAAAAGGCCTTGCAGATTGCCCGGCAACTCTGTGCAGGCCTGGCCGCCGCCCACGATAAGGGTGTACTCCACCGCGACCTTAAGCCCCACAACGTCATGATCGACGGGCAAGGCCGCGTGCGCATCACCGACTTTGGCCTAGCGGGTTTCGCCGGAGATTTCACCGGCAAGGAGGTCTACGCCGGGACTCCGGCCTACATGTCTCCCGAGCAGCTCGCCGGCCGGGGCGTCTCGGTCAAAAGTGACATCTATTCGCTAGGCGTGGTTCTGAGCGAATTGTTCACCGGCAAGCGCTTGTTTGAGGGCACGAGCCGCGAGCAGGTGCAGCGCTCGCGAACCTCGGCCCCGACTTCGCTGACCTCGCTAACCGACGACCTCGATCCCGCCGTCGAGCGGGTCATCCTCCGTTGCCTCGAACCGGATCCCACTGCTCGACCGTCCTCGGCCTTGGCCGTTGCCGCTGCCCTGCCCGGAGGCGATCCCCTCGCCGCGGCGCTGGCCGCCGGCGAAACGCCCTCGCCGGAAATGGTCGCCAACGCGGGAGAAGTCGGAGGAATGCGACCCGCTCTGGCCATCGCGTGCCTTGTCGCCATCATCGGCGGGACGTTTGCATTAGTGCCGCTGGGGCGATCGGCCTACCTCGCCCGAATTGTTTCCCTGCCCAAATCCCCGGCCGTACTCGCCGACCGCGCGGCGGAAATCCTGACCAAGCTGGGGCACACCGGTCCGGTCGTGGACACGGCCTATGGGTTTGGGGTCGATAGTGCGCGTTTGCGCCACGTTGAAATTACGGACAAGTCCCCGAATCGTTGGGAAGGAATCCGCGAATGGCGTCCTTCCCCATTGCGGTTTTGGTATCGCACCAGTCCGCGACACTTGATCCCACCGTCATCGAATGACTATGTGACACCGGAATTGCCTCCGCTCGAAGTGTCCGGCATGGCCGCTGTGTTTCTCGATCCCCAGGGGAGACTGGTCGAGCTTAGGGTGGACCCGCCGCAACGGGAAGACGAAACGGCGCAGTCGGTCCCGGCCAAACCTACCGATTGGTCGGTTCTTCTTGCGGAGGCACAGGTCGATCTCAATCAGCTCACGACCGCCGAACCGCGCTGGACGCCGGACAACTACTGTGACGAACGCGCCGCATGGGAAGGCAGCCTTCCGACCCAGCCGGATGTTAGCCTTCGTTTTGAAGCCTGTGCCTATCGGGGAATCCCAACTTTCTTCCAGATGGTCGGCCCGTGGACCAAGCCGTGGCGGATGGAAGAGCAGCCAAAAACGCTCGGGCAAAAAGCTGGAAACGTCATCACCCTAAGCATTTTCATCACCCTCGTCCTCGGCGGCGCCCTTCTCGCCCGTCGCAACCTCAAGCTTCGCCGCTCAGATCGAAGCGGCGCCGACCGCCTTGCGATGGTTTGCCTTGCGCTGATGATCGTGAGTTGGTTGTTGCTCATCAATCACGTCCCGGATCTTAGTGGCGAATTCGATCGCCTCTTCGTTGTCATTGGAAAGGCGATGATTGCCGTCGCTGTCATGTGGTTGTGGTACATCGCCCTCGAGCCCTACGTTCGCCGTCGGTGGCCCCATGCGCTGATTACCTGGAGCCGCCTGCTTGCCGGCCGATTTCGGGATCCACTCGTCGGACGCGACATCCTCGTAGGCGGCGCGTTCGCCATCGCATCCAATTCTCTGGGTGCAGTCGCTTATTGGGTTTCGATGGAGCTGGGACAGCCGGCCCGGACTCCCGAATTCTGGTACCCTGAGTTACTGCTTGGCATCAGATTTCAGGTTGGAAAATGCCTCGAAGGATCATTTGTTTTCGGTGCACTTTTCCTCCTCTTCCTTCTCCTCGGCTTTCGTTTGATCCTCAGAAAAGAATGGTTGGCCTATCTGGCCGTGGTCGTCCTGTCCCCAGTTCTCAGTTTTATGGGCGCCCCCCCGGATCAGACCTTGGCGATGACGCTCCTGGGTAGCTTCATGGAAGCGCTCGTCTGGTCGATCTTCGTGCTCGTCCCTCTCCGCTTCGGGCTGCTCGCGTCCGCCTTCTTTTGGTTTTTCCTGGAGAACATTTGGATTCCCTCAATGTTCGGACTCTCCGGCTGGCAATCGGAGGCCTCGTGGACGGCCATCATTTTCATCGCTGCGGTAACCGTCTACGGCTTCCACACCGCCCTTGCCGGCCGATCGCTCTTCAAGGACGAACTCGCCGAGTAGCACAGTCGCCCTCGGCTGTGCCGTGTATAATGCCCTCATGCCGCCCGACCGTACTCCCGACCCGTCCGATGATTTTCTTGTCGCAAGCATGTTGGGCGGCGACTGGAAAGCACTGAACAAGCTCATCGACCGCTACGACCGCCTCATTCGATATACCATCCTTCGCGCGGCGCGAGCGGAGTGCGCTCGTGATCCGCAATGGCTCGAATCGGTGGCCTCGGCCACCTGGACCGGCCTTGTTCAATCCCTACAACGGCACCCCGAAGCACGCCCAAAATCCGTCAAGGCATACCTCGCTACCATTGCAAAGAATCAGGTCGCTAGCGCCCTTCGCGGCGCTTCGGTGACAGATGCCGCTACCATTGCGCTCGATGGCGGCGCGGGTGCGCTCGTTACAGCTACACTCGACGAACCATCAGAATTACTTTCGGACCTGGAACTCCTGGAAAAACTGAGGGAGTGTCTTTCAGAGCTTTCCGGAGACGACAGGATACTCGCCGGACAACTGACCGCAATCAGTGAACGGCGCTGGCTGGAGGCCGCCGAGGCCCTTGGAATAAGCGAATCCACGCTCCGTTCCAAGTGGAAACGGACCTTGGATCGGCTTCGTCAATGCCTCAAGATCAAAACCGGTCTTTCCATCGCGCCTAAGCGCCCAGACGGCAACTCATAGGGATAGAGGGGCTTTGCGCCCAAAGGCACGCGACATGGACCAATACGATCAACTTGACCCCATCGAGGCCTCGCTCGGGAAACTCTCCGAAGCCGAAAAGGCCGGGGTGTTCCGTCGGACTCGAATCGACGCCCGGTCGCTGCTTCACTCGAGGCAGGGTGATACGGTCGCACGACGCCGATTATTGGCAGTGCGCTGGGTCTCAATTGCGGCCGTATTGGCCATCGCGGCGACGATTTGCGGCTGGATTTTCTCGACTCCGGGTAGACCATCGCGGAACCTGACGACGCTAGCGAGTAATGGCTGCGATGGGACTTTCTTCGGCTGTCTGACCGGCCCGACCGGCTCATTGTCGAGCGCATGCCGCAACCACGACTACGACGCCGATGGCGACGTCGACATGGTCGACGCGCGTACATACCAAGCCAGCTGCCCAGGAATCACGCGATAGTCGCCTCAAAGGCCGGTTTAGCCGGTCGCCCGAAGGCGCAGACGACCAACAAAAGCACCACGCTTCCTCCGAGCAGGCCTAAGTACCACGGCTGTTTGTAAACGCTGCAGAGCACTTCGCCGAAGCCCATGGCCACGATTGCCGTGACGATGCCGTACGGTAGCTGCGTCCAGAAGTGCTCCATCACCGTGCAGTCGGCCCCGATGGACGCAAGAACCGTTGTGCTGCTGATCGGTGAGCAGTGATCGCCGAAGATGGCTCCGCCGAGCACACTCCCCACGGATGCATAGAATAGGGTCAATGCCGTTGCGGGATCGAGGCCGCCCGCTAGGCTCGCGGCCAGTGGAATGGTAATGGGACATAGGATGCCCATAGTGCCCCACGAAGTTCCGGTCATGAAGGAAACAGAGGCCGCAACGATGAAGATAGCCAAGGGCAACCACTGAGGTGGGAAGCTCAGTGCTTGCATTTCGGCGGTGACGATCTGTCCGAGCATGAGGTCCGTTTCGGCCTGCGAAAGTCCCCAGGCGAGGACAAGAATCGCAAGGGCCGGGACGGTATGCGCCATGCTCTTCAATCCCGCATCCATGGCGTCTCTGAAGGAGCAGGTGCGCCCAAATAGCGTCAGCACGACGGCCACGAGCGCGGCCAACAATGAGCCATACAGGATGGAAATGTACGAATCGGCGTATCCAACAATGGCCGCGCCCTTTTCCCACCAGGAGAGGTTGGGCTGCGCGAGAGCGTCCTGCCCGGCCGGAGCGGCCAAGCCTGTAGCGAACAATACGACGATCGTGATCACCACAAGCACAGCAATGGGAAAGAACCCCAGCCACCAGGTCGGCCGGGGACCATCGGTCGCTCCATCGGCACCATCACCAACAGGAATATCAGTGTTCGGGCGGCTCAGCGCGCGACTTTCGGATCTTCGCATGGGACCGAAGTCGCGTCCTAACCAAGCGATCAAGAACACCATAACGAGCGTAAAGATCGGATAGAAGCGATACGGCAGGCTATAGATAAACGCTTGCATCGGCTTTAGAAAACTGCCGTCGGCGTTCATGAGAAACGCCGGAGCGCCGGACTTGGCAATGGGGTCGAGGCCTGACTGGATATAACCCAGGACCGCGCCGATCCAGGTTCCGATGAGGGCCATCGACGCGTCGGGCGACGCGGTCGCGTCGATGATGTAGGCGAGCTTGGCACGGGAGACCTTCAATCGATCAAAGACCCGCCGCATGGTAGGACCAACGATCATGCAGTTGGCGTAGTCATCGAAGAATACCACCAGACCGGCGAACCAGGCCGTCAGGCCTCCGCGCCGCCGGGATGTAGATTCGCCGGCCACAATGTTGACCATGCCCGCCGTTCCGCCATTGCGGGCGATGACTCCGACGGTGAACGCGACAAGGAAGGTAAAGACGATGACTTTGATGCGGTTGAAATCCTGACTGGGGGCCTCATGAAGCTGGCCGATGATGTAATTCTCAGTGAGGAGCCTCGCGGAAGCGATCAGGAAGTTGGAATCATGATACGGCACGCTCGCGGGCAGGCACGGGACGTACATGAACGCCCCGATGACGAGGCCCACGAACAGCGCGCTCACGACTTCTCGTGTAATGATCGCCAGCAGGATCGCGACCACCGCCGGGGCAAGCACCCATAAACCGTAGCTTCGGGGATCCCTGGGCGTTCCAGCGATAGCCGCAGGAGTTGGAGCAGCTCCGGCGGGCGCATCCTGCGACTCCATCGTTCTGGCAGACTGATCAATTTGGGCGGCGGAAAATGAGGAATCCGCAACCCACAAGGCAGCGCAGCTGCCGATCAGGATCGACATTGGCAATGCGCGCCGTCCATGGCGCGAGGTAGGCTGTGGGCTGTAGGCCATAGGCTCTTTTTCAGCGCAACGCCGAGAGTGTACGGGGCGATCCAGCTTGTTCCAATCGTGAGTCACTCCGGCATCGGATCATCCGTGACAAAGTGTATTCGGTGGCGACGGCGAGTATTCAGGCTTGGGCATCTGTCATTTTTTGTCGCCGTTCGCACAAAATGCTCACTGCTACATGAATAAATAGGGATTACCGACGAATGTTGTTATAATTGCGTTCAACTTCCTTGCGTCGCGAAGGTCACAATCTTCGTGATGCCGTGGCAGAGGACTGCGTCTTGACCACCATGGCCTTACAACCACCGGAAACGGAGCGCGCTCGCGGGCCGCTGGGTGTTCGACATGCGTTGCTGGTGTTCGCCGCGCCACGCGAGCTGTTTGCGCGAGTAGAGGATACCGGGGCTTATGGTTGGGCATTGGTCCTGTTGTTGGGTCTGGTGGTCCTCGTGGGCTACGCAAAAGTACAGACGGGCCTGATCGATCGGGTAGTAGACGAAAACACGGAAAAGCAGCTTGCCCAGCTTGAGGAATCACACGGCAACCTCGTCGATCGGATTGAACTGAAGGACCGATTGGAATCGACTCGCAAGGCGGCGATCTTTGAAAAAACGATGACCCGCATTGGAGTCGTCGCCCTCCAGCCGATGTATCTGCTCGCATCCTTCATGTTGATTGCGTCGGCATTGTACGCGATGGTCGCTTTGACCGGCCGCAAGCCGGAATATCACACGCTGATGTCCATCTGCGTTTACGCGGGGTTTATCGAGCTTGCGGCGATCGTGCTGGAACTGGCCATGATGTTGTACTTCCGAACGACGGACGTACATACGTCGCTCAAGGCGCTGGGACCGCCGGGCAAGCCGACGGTGTTGGCGGGGATCGATCCGTTTCGCATCTGGTTCTGGGTTTTGGTAGCGATCGGACTGACGGTGACGCAGCAGCTCAGTCGACGGATGGCGATTGCGACCTGCACGATCATGTGCCTGTTTGCCATTGGAGGGCGTGTGGGCATGGAATTCATGAAGACCTGACTGCGACCCGCGCGGCGGGACCGGACAGTCAAAGCATAAGGGAGAACACAACCATGAAGGCTCTGGTGACGTTGCTCGTGCTGGCCGCAATCAGCGCGGGCATTTTCACGCTGGGAACCCTACGCGGGAAGGAGGACAACAAGTCCATCCTGCACGTGGCCCAGGAAGTGCCGCTGACGGTCAGCGTGGCTAAGCCCGCGAAGGAGGAGATCATCCGCCTCGTGCAGGCCCCCGGCGACGTGGAGGCCGTTGTCGAGGTCGAGATCAGCTCGGAGATCGTGGCCAAGATTGAGGAACTGCCGGTCGAGGAAGGCGACTTGGTGAAGAAAGGCGACCTGCTGTGCCGGTTGGATGACAACAACCTGCTGGCTGAAGTGGAATCGGGGCAAGCGCGTATCGCGCAGCTCCGAGCCGCCATTCTTCAATCCGATGCGGACCTTGAAAAAGCGGAACGCGATCTCGCCCGGCAAGTGACGCTCTCAGAAACGGATTCCACGTCGGACCTTGAGCTTCGCGACTACAAGACCGTCCGGGACAAGATGAAGGCCGTGCGGGAAATGAGCCAACAGGAACTCGTGCAGGCAGAAGCCGGCCTCAAGCGCATTCAGGAGAACCTCTCGCGAACGGTGATCCGGTCGCCGCTAGATGGCATCGTCTCCAAACTCGTGGCGGAACTGGGTGAAGTGGTCATTACGGGAACGATGAACAACCCCGGCACGGTCATCATGACCATCAGCGACCTTTCCAAGATGCAAGTGCGAGCGCGGGTGGACGAAGTGGACATTCCACTCGTACAGCCGGGGCAGAAGGCCCGCGTGTATTTGCAGTCTGACCAGGACAAGCCGGTGGCCGCGAAGATCATTCGCGTGGCGTCGAAAGGAAACAAGCCCGTCGGCCGCGAGGTCGTCACGTTCGAAGCGCTGATGGAAGTCCTGTCTAATGAAGCGCGGATCAAGCCGGGGATGACCGCGAACGTCGAGATCGAAGTGGACAAGCGCGGCGACGCGATCACGATCCCCGTGGAAGCGATTGTGAACCGCATGAGGAAGGACCTTCCCGAATCGACGGTGAAAGAGTTCGACCGCTTACAGGCCGGGGTTGATCTGTCCGACCGCGTAAAGCAGGCGCAGTACATCAAAGTTGTTTATGTCATGGAAAACGACGCCGCCAAGGTGCGAGTGGTCGATACGGGCATCGCGGATTCGCGTCGCGTGGAGCTGCGCAACGGCGTCGGTCTCGACGATACGGTGATTACGGGCCCCTATCGCAGCCTCGACCAGCTCAAGGAAGGCAAGAAAGTCGCACTCGCGGAGAAAGACAAGAAGAAGCCGGAGGACGCCGCGAAGACCGAGGAGGAATCCAAAACGGCGGCAGACGATAAGGATAAGAAAGAGGAAGATACGAAGAAGGACGACAAGGACGATCCACAATCCTCCACGGCGAGTGCAAAACCGTGAACTCCAACGGCAAGCCGCTCATCGAGCTGAGCGATATCGAAAAGATTTACCGCGTCGGAACGGAACTGGTCCGGGCGCTGCGTGGCGTAAGCCTGACTATCGGCGAAAACGAATACGTTGCCATCATGGGGCCCAGCGGATCGGGCAAGAGCACTCTGATGAACATTCTGGGTTGCCTGGACATTCCCACGAGCGGGAGTTTTTCGCTGCGCGGCCAGGACGTCTCGCGGCTTTCCCAATCGCGCCTGGCGCGGATACGCGGCCGGCAGATCGGCTTCGTATTTCAGACCTTTGAACTTCTTCCGCGAACAACGGCGCTGAAGAACGTGCAGTTGCCGCTCATGTACACGCAGGTCCCGCACAAGAAAAAAAGAGCGGTGGCTGCGCTGACCCGCGTGGGACTGCTGGACCGTGCCACGCATCGCCCGAACCAGCTTTCCGGCGGCCAAAAACAGCGGGTCGCCATCGCCCGAGCGCTGGCGCAGGAGCCGGATATCATCCTCGCCGACGAACCCACCGGCAATCTCGACAGCCAAACGGGCGAGGAAATCATGAACATCTTCGACTCGCTTTACGCCGACGGGCAAACGATCATCGTCGTGACCCATGAAGAAGACATCGCGGCGCGGTGCCGGAGAGTCATCCGCCTGAAAGACGGTCTGATCGCCTCGGACGTACGGACGGATGCGACGGCGTCGCGTGGAGCCATCGCGGCGGCGAGCCCGGTCCTCGTATGATTCGACGGCTGTTGGGCATTCCCAGGCGACTGTGGACGGCCTCCTTCGGGGCTGTTGCTCGAAGCGGTCAGAACATCGCCACCGCCCTGGTGCAAATCTGGGCCAACAAGGGTCGATCCATCCTGACCACGTTGGGAATCATCATCGCGGTCACGTCAACGATTACGGTGGTGGCTTTCGTCAAGGGTTTCGGCGATTCCATGACCAAAATGGTGCGGGGATATGGAACGAAGTTCATGGTCGTGCGGCCCCATTGGCCCGGAGATAACAGACGATTGGGGATGGGAACGGTGACCATGGACCTTGCGGACATTGAAGCGGTACGGACCGAATGCCCGCACCTACAACGCATCACACCGTTTGTTTTCACGAATCAGAGTGAAATTTCTTACGGCCTGGAAAAGGCGACCGAGGTTCCCACTCGCGGGGTAACGGAAGAATATCAGGTCATTCGCAATTACTTTGTGGACGCAGGCCGCTTTTTCGGCCCGATGGAAGTGCAGACCTCGGCCCCGGTGATCGTATTGGGCCGATCGATCTTGAAGCAATTAGGCTGCGACGAGTCGATCATCGGTCAATACGTCTACCTCAACGGCCACCGCTTCCAGGTGGTCGGCGTGCTGGAGTCCAAAGGGAACATGTTCGGCGAGGATCAGGACAAGACGGTGATGATTCCCTACACCGCGGCCCTGAACCTCCATCCAGGGCAGCGACGGTTCATGCGCTTCCTCACCGAAGCAACGAGTGAGGCAGACCTCGATCAGGCGCAAGGGGAAATCACACGAGTCCTTCGTCGTCGGCATGGGCTGAAGGAGGGCCAACCCAATGACTTCGAGATCAATCGCCAGGATCAGAATGTGCGAGAGTTCGAGAAGATACGAAACATCGCTTCCGCGTCGCTGGCGGGAATCGTGAGCATATCCCTCCTTGTGGGAGGAATCGGGATCATGAACGTCATGCTTGTATCGGTTACCGAACGGACGCGCGAAATCGGACTGCGAAAAAGCATCGGCGGGCGCAGACGGGATATTCTCATGCAATTCCTCACTGAGGCCGTCGTGCTCTGCACAATCGGGGGAATGATCGGCGTGATCCTGGGATACATTTTGACCTTCATGGCCTCACTGCACCCGCAGATGGTGGACATTGACGTGCCGCTTTGGTCGGTGGCGTTGGCGTTGGGATTCTCCGCTGGAGCGGGCGTCGTTTTTGGAATCATTCCGGCCTGCAAAGCGGCGATCCTCCATCCCATTGAGGCCTTGAGGCACGAATAGCAACGCTGAATCGCTTATGAGCAGTCCGGTGACATCCACGGCGGTCACACCACCGTTCAGTTCTCGCCCGCGAAGGGCCTATTCCGTCATTGGTGCGGTTGTGACCGCACCGGTGCGGTTCGGGTCGTGGATCCACGGGAGCATGGCTCGGCAGTGGCAGAACATCCTTACCGCTTTGATTCAGATTTGGGCCAACAAGGCCAGGTCCGTGCTGACCACTTTGGGCATCATCATCGCCGTCACCTCGACTATCACGGTGGTCTCCCTCGTGCAGGGGTTCGGCGACTATATGACCAATATGCTCCGCGGGTTCGGGACCAACATCATGTTCATCGTCCCGTGGGTGCCGTCGGGGATGCAGGGCCGGATGATGGGCCGGATCCTGATGGACGTGGACGACGTGCGGGCCGTCGGCGCGGAGTGCGACAAAGTGCGGCGCATTTCGCCGATGACTTTTCTGAACATGACGGTGGAGTACGGGCGTAACAAGGCCGAAGACATCGAATTGCAGGGCGTCACCGAGCAATTTCAAACCATCCGCAATTTTTATGTGGATAAGGGCCGCTTCTTCGGTCCACTGGACGTTGAAGACGGCGCCTATGTGTGCGTGCTGGGACGCGAGGTTCTCAAGCTTCTGGAAGCCGATGAGAGCATTGTCGGCGACTACGTGCACATCAATCAACTTCGCTTCCATGTCCTGGGAATCCTGGAAGCCAAGGGAAACTTCATGGATGATAACCAGGACAAGGTCGTGCTCATGCCCTTCACCACGGTCATCAAGATGTACCCATTTGTGGCCCGATTCATGCCCTTTATTGTCGAAGCCACGCGCGAGGAGGACACCGAAGAGGCATCCCTGCAAATCAGTCGGGTGCTGCGCACTCGACACGGCCTACAGCCGGGCGAGCCCAATGACTTTCGCGTTTTTCGTCAGGACGAAATGCTGCGCGATTTTGAGCGAGTCAAGATGATCGCAACGAGCATCCTGGCCGGTATCGTGGGGATTTCGCTGATCGTGGGCGGCATCGGCATCATGAACGTGATGCTCGTTTCCGTTACGGAGCGAACCCGCGAAATCGGGCTGCGCAAGAGCGTCGGCGGGCGGCGGAGGGATATCCTCTCTCAGTTTCTGACGGAGGCGATGGTGCTCGCGACGGTGGGCGGAGCGATCGGCATCGCTTTCGGCTACGTCATTTGTTCGATTGCCTCGTTGCACCCTTTGATGGTCAAGGTCGTGGTGCCGATTTGGGTGGTGATGCTGGCGCTGGGGTTCTCCGCGGGCGTGGGAATCCTGTTCGGAATCATTCCCGCCTTCAAGGCGGCGATCCTCCATCCGATTGACGCCCTACGGCATGAATAGGTGAATCGCAGTTATCCGCGCCGTCCATTAACGCACAGACAACTTGATCCGATTGTCGTATCCGCGCGAGACCACGCCTTGCGGAAACGGCGTTCAACCTGATCGGCCTCGGCGGTGGCGCCGCGTGATCGAAGACACTGAGCAAGTCCGTACAGTGACCAGCCGTTCTCCGGCCAGTTCTTGAGATCTTCGCGGTAGACTTTCTCGGCTTCCTCGTACCGACCGTCGGAAAGGAGGATCGCACCGAGAGTATGCCGCACGGGCTGAATCCATTCCGGCGGTTCCATGTATTTGAGATCATCCTCGGCAGTGATCGCCTTACGTAAGTCGGCGACGGCCCTGTCGATATCACCTTTCCGATAAGCAATCTCTCCGTCGAGCACGTGACCAGCGATGGCCAGGACTTTTTCGGCGGGGTTGATGACCACTACAGCCTCTTTGGGCACAGCCGACCTCGCCCGTTCAAACTCCGCTCGCTCTTTCTCGGCGTCGGCAACTTGTCCTTTTGCCGCGTAGGCCACGCCTCGCGTGAAACGCCACATGGCCGTCGCAATGGGGAAGTGTGACGGCGGGGCCGGCTCGCGGAGGATTGCATCCCATTGACCGAAACGCATCATGACCTCGGCTGGCGACGCGACCAACCCGTCCACCAGAGCCGAGTTCGTCTTGGAGTAATCCTCCGGAACTTCCGCGAGCATCTCACGGACGGCTTGTAGTGCGTCCTTGCTGCGACCCTCCATCATGCAGGCGAACGACAGCATGTGACGATTGTGGGCCATGTAAAATCGATAGAAATCCTGCTTCGGCGATATTCTTCTATAGGACGCATCGGCCTGAATCGCCCACTCGTTGGACTTTGACGCCTTCGCCCATTGTCCGGTGAGCACGTCAATGTGTGTGGGCATGTGCACAAGGTGACCCGATGCGGGCACCAAGCGGCGCAGGCGGTCGGCGGTCGCCAGGGCCTGCGCAGGATTCGGCGACGCCTCCGTTGCGTGGATGTGCAGGTGCAGTGCCCCCGGGTGATTGGGTTGAAGGCGAAGAACTTCCTCAATCGTAGCCACAACTTCTGTTGTTCCGGGTTGGGGCTGACCATTCTTGGTCCACAGGTCCCAGGGGCGCAGATCCATCATAGCCTCGGCGAACAGCGCCCCCACATCGGGGTCCGTCGGGTATTTTTTCCATACGTCGCGCATGGCCGTGGCATACGCCTCGTCGAGAGACTTGCGATCCGAAGGCGCAGGGTCGGCGTAGCGCTTAGTCAGCGCTTCAATCAACGCTCGTTCGACAGGGGTTGCATTCCCTTTAAGTGCCACGGCCTTCTGCAATGCATCCCACGCGGCCTTGGAGCGCTCCGGCTGCATCAGAGGATTGTTGATGTGCGGACCGTTGCACAGGGCGATGCCCCACCAGGCCATGGCGCAATTGGGGTCGAAGGCCGCCGCCTGCTGATACGCCCGGATGGCCTCATCGTGATTGAACGCAAGCATCCAGATGAGGCCTTGATCGAAGTATTTCTGGGCCATCGCCGACGAAGTCGTCACCTCCCGATGGTGATTCCCCATCCCATCGAACAAGGGAACGGTAGCCCCCGTCGGAGTGGTCGCCCTTCCCACCGTGCGGCAGCCAGCCGCGACCAAGACGATAACCAACAATCCCCGAAACCAATGCATGCGCATGACATGGCCTCCATGATGAGTTCAGAATGTTACGGCTGGGAGGCTAGCGAATAAGTACGTCGCGGTCAACTCATACCGATTAGATTCAAATACCAAGGTCGGCTTTGGTGAACAGGGCTTCGAAGGCAAAACCAGCAGTTTCGATGTTTTCGCGCGCCCCTTCTTGCCGGTCGATGACGGCCACGATGCGTTCCACTTTAGCCCCGATGGACGTAATGAACTTGGCCGCTTCGAGCACTTGGCCGCCGGTGGTAGCGATATCCTCCACCAGCAAAACAGAGTCGCCGTCGCTGAGTTTTCCTTCGTAAGGCTTGGAGGTGCCGTAGTCCTTCTTGGCGTTCCGAATGATGACGAATGGTTTGCCCGAGGCCATCGACGCCGCCGCTGCAAGCGCCACGCCACCTAACTCGGCCCCGGCGATAAGGGTCGTGGTAGATTTGACGTACATAGCAAACATTTCCCCCAGAGCTTTCAGGATGTCCGGCTGAGTCTCGAAAAGATACTTGTCGAGGTAGTATTTGCTTTTGCGGCCCGAGCGGAGCGTGAAGTCCCCCTCCAGGTAAGCGGCCTCTCGGATACGACGGGCTAAATCGGCGCGAGTCATCGAACATCCATTCCTGGTTAGACCGACAAATTGATTTCGCGTGAAAGCGACGTAGTGTACCGACGTCGGACCGGACCGACGTAATCACGAACAAATTCATCGACTTGCTGAGGCGCTCGGCCGACGAACTGCTTGGGATCTGTCACCGCCTTTAGTTTGACCTTCGAGAAGGCCGGATCGGCGGCGATTCGGTCCAACAGATCATTCTCGCGCCCTTCAAGCTTTACCCTTCGGGCCGCAGCCTGGGAATGTCGGCGGATGCGCTCGTGCAAGTCCTGCCGATCGCCGCCCGCGGCCACACCTGCCATCAAAATGTCTTCCGTGGCCATGAATGGTAATTCGGCGCGCAAGCGCGACTCGATCATTTTCGGATAAACGACCATTCCGCGAGCCACATGAGCGACCACGCGAAGCATGCCATCGGTAGCGAGAAACGCCTCGGGGACGACGACACGCTTGTTCGAGGAGTCGTCGAGAGTCCGTTCGAACCACTGCTCGGCCGCCGTCTGCAATGGCGACTGCACCAGGGAAATAACCAATCGTGCCAGCCCCGTCGCCCGCTCGCAGAGCATGGGGTTGCGTTTGTACGCCATCGCACTGGAACCGATCTGTTCCTTTTCAAACGGCTCCTCGATCTCTTTGAGGTTGGCGAGCAATCGAACATCGTTGGCGAATTTGTGGACGCTCGCCGCAATACCGCCCAAGGTGCAAACCACTTGGGCATCGACTTTGCGAGAGTAGGTCTGTCCCGTTATAGGCTCGACTTGTTCAAAACCCATCTGCCGGGCGACGTCCTCCTCCAGGCGCAGTACTTTTCGATGATTGTTATCGCACAGGGCATGAAAGCTGGCCTGGGTTCCGGTGGTCCCCTTCACGCCGCGAAAACGAAGCTCGCCCAGCCGGTGCTCCACTTCGTCCAGATCGCGGACAAAATCGTAGCACCAAAGGGCGGTTCGCTTGCCGACGGTAGTCACCTGGGCGGGTTGGAAGTGCGTCAGGCCGAGCGTGGGAACGGCGCGATACTTTTTTGCGAATCGGGCCAAGGCGTCGATGGCATTGGCGAGCCAGCCGGCCACGGCTCTCAACGCATCGCGCATGATGATCAAGTCAGCGTTGTCTACGATGTACGCACTGGTCGCGCCCAGGTGGAGGATGCCTCGTGCATCGGGGGCGATATCGCCCCAAGCGTGCAGGTGGGCCATGACATCGTGCCGTAGCCGTTTTTCATAGCGCGCCGCGGCAGCGAAATCGACGCGATCGATCGTTCGTTCAAGCTGCTTGATCTGCCTCGCAGTGACACGGATTCCCGCGCGATGCTCGGCCTTGGCCAACGCCAGCCATAGCCGCCGCCAGGTGCGTATCCGCGTCCGCTCGCTGAACAACTCGCTCATTTCGCGGGAGGCGTATCGCGAGACGAGTGGCGACTCGTACACGTCGTGATTCGGCATTACTGGTTTCCGGCAATTCGGAGGATACCGGGGCCGACCGCACGTCCCGGTATGGGTATTCTACTCAATCCGCCGATGAAGGCTACTGTCTGTTCTCGTGGACCGAATATGCTATGATCCGGCTGGCGCGGCTTACGGAGTAAAATGAGGCATGGCAAACGAAGTCACAAGTACGACGCTGCAGGACCTTTCGGCCCGGATCGTTGCCATCCGGGACTCTCTTTGACTTCCCTACCAAACTGGAGGCGTTGGCGGCCGTCGAGGCGGAGATGGCGGCTCCGAATTTCTGGGACAACCCCGAGTCCGCCCGCCAGACCGTCGCCAAGCTCAAGTCGATCCGGGCGATCGTCGAGCCGATGCGCAAAATCATCGCCCAATCGGCCGACCTTGAGGCCATGACCCAGCTTCTTAGTGAAGCCGACGACGCCCACGTCCGCGCGGAGTTGGACGAAGGAATCGGCACGCTGGCGGCCGACGTCGCCCGCGTTGAGCTGTTGATGCTGCTTTCCGGTCCCAACGATCTACGGAATTGTTATTTTAACATTCAGGCCGGCACCGGCGGGGCCGACGCCTGCGATTGGGCGCAAATGCTCCTACGACTGTACATTCGTTACTTTGAGCGCCGGGAATATGAAGTCGAAGAGCTTTCCATGCGCGACGGCGAGGAAGCGGGCATCCAATCGTGCAGCCTACTGGTGAAAGGCCCTTATGCCTTCGGATATCTTTCGTGCGAACTCGGCGTGCATCGCCTTGTGCGGATTTCTCCGTTTAGCGCCCAAGGAAAGCGTGAAACCAGCTTCGCCTCCGTCGATGTACAGCCGGAGATCGACGACATCGAAATCGAAGTAGACTGGGACAAGGACATCCGCGAGGACACCTACCGCGCGGGCGGCAAGGGCGGCCAGCACGTCAACAAAACATCATCGGCGGTTCGATTGACGCATCTCGCCACGGGCATCGTCGCCCAGTGCCAGAGCGAGCGCTCGCAGCACAAAAACCGGGCGACGGCGCGGAAAATGCTCGCCGCGCGCCTCTATCAATTAGAACAGTCCAAGCGCGACAGCGAATTCTCCAAGATTTACAGCGAGAAAGGCCAGATCAGTTGGGGCAACGCCATCCGCAGTTACTTCCTCTACCCCGAGCAGCGGGTCAAGGACGCCCGCACGGGCCACCTTACCTCGGATACCCAGGGCGTCCTCGACGGCGACATCCAGCCGTTTATCGACGCCATGCTGCGCCACCGCGCCGCGGAGCGGCATCACTAAGATCTAGATCGTGTCCTGACTTATCCGCCGAGGAGCGTCAGGACGTTTTGCGATTGAGCATTGGCGATCGCCAGAATACTGTTACCGGCCTGCACCAGGATCTGCGACCGGGTCAGTTCCGAAGTCTCCCTTGCGAAGTCGGTGTCCCGAATGACGGCCTCGGAAGAAGTCAGGTTCTCCGTGGTAATCTGAAGCTGATTGATATTAGGCTGCAAGGTGTTTCGCTCAAACGCGCCCAGGCGTCCGCGCAGCACGGCCACCTGCGTGATGGTCTCCTCAACGATCTTGGACGCTTCGTCGAACTTTTCAGTTCGCAGAGACCGAGGCTGCCCGCTCTTCAGCTCAGACAAATATCCTATAATGGAGTTGCCGAGCTTGTTGGCCTGCATGCTCTTGACGCCGATGTTCTCTTGCAGGTTCGTGTTGACCTGCGGCCCCAGTTGAAACAAGGCGCCGCCCTCGGTGATGGCGAAGGTAGAGATGCCCGCCGCCCCTTGCAATCCCTGCGATCCGTTACCGAAGGCTTCCGCCAAGACAACTTCCAGTTTCAACAGAGTAGAACTGAACGAAAGTTCGAGACCATCTGCGGCTGCGGCAATGCCATTCACTGTGGCGAGCGCATCGCGCCCCTCGGTCCGAGTGACGGTTGCACCGTTGCGGTCAACAGCGCTGAACGAAGAGTTTGGTTGCGCGGTGACGCTTACAAAAGCATCGCTACCGTATTCGGAGCTATAGAAGCTTAGTCCGTTGGCGCCCCCCGGTCCGATGGCGCTGGCCCTAACTCCCGTGGCATCCGTTTCCGCATTGATGGCGTCCGCCATGGCCACCGTCGTGGCGCTGGCCGGGAAGGTCAACGAAATAATTCCCTCGTTGCCGCGAATCTCCAGGGTCGCGCCGCTCCCGGTGAGTTGAGCCTGGCCAAAGGTCAAGGCCGCCTGTTGCGCGGACAGTGAAACGTTGACATCCACACTCACGAAATTCTGCGTGCCGAATTTAGCCGCCTGGACGTACACATCGGACAGCTGCGTCGACGCGATTCCGCTGGTGACGTAGTCCAGCTCCCCGTTGATGAGCTTTCGCCCCGCAAACGTGGTGGTATTGGCAATCCGTGTGATGGAGTCGATAGCGTTGTCGATCTGTAGCTGGTTTGCCGCAATCTCGTCGTCGGAAAAGGCGCCGCTGTTGGCGGCCTCGACCAGCAAGGCCTGGATGTCGGTCAGCAAGGCCTGAACTTCGTCCAGCGCCCCCTCCGTCGTGGCGATGACGTTGATCGCCCGCGCGGAGTTGTCGATCGCCTGTTCGACGACGGCGATCTCCGAGCGCAGTCGCTCCGACACGATCAACCCGGCCGGATTGTCCGCCCCGCGGTTGATCTTCAGACCGCTGGAAAGCCGCTCCAGCGATCGGGTGAGCGAGCTTTGAGACACGCCCAAATGGCGCTGAGCGATGAGCGATGGAACGTTGCTATTGATCCGTGACATGAGAAATCCTCCCTGATCTCTTCCGGCGATTTCCTTTTCGCCGCGGTATCACCTTGCGGTTTATCTTATCCTCGTGACCGACGTACCTGTTTAGACGGACTTTCCTCGGGACCATTCTTCGGCGGTCCCGGCAGAGGGGGCGGCGTCGCGCCCGAACCAGCGCCCGAGTCGATCACCTCGGAAACGTCCTGAGGCGTAAGATTGGCGGCCTGCTGGTTCTCTCGCTTAATGGCGTCATACACTTCCTTGCGATGGACCTGAATGTGGCGCGGTGCGGTGATTCCCAGGCGCACCTTGTCGCCCCGAATGTCGACGACGGTGATTTCCACCTCGTCGCCGATCATGATCGTCTCATCGCGCTGTCTGGATAGCACCAACATACTCGGCTCCTTCCTTGCCATGCCGATGCGTCATATTCCAACTCCGTGTGCGGTCTCGATACTCGACTTTCCCGTTGAACACAGTGCGGGCGGCGGGCGCTTTCCTGCGCCTGCGCCGGTCGACCGAGACGGCGAAGGGAACACCGATCCGGCTGGGCACGTCATGGAACTTGTCATTCCATTGTAGGCCCGGCCAGAGCATCGCGGCCACTCGATTAGGCCGTTTTTCCCAAAAGCTGCCGTGCCGGAATCCGCATCAGGGGCTGGCGGGTGACAAACCGCTTGTCACTGAGCACCAATTGCCGGGCCTTTCGGTTCAATACGTTGACCACCAGAGGCCCCTGGAAATTGCCGGTAAGCAGATCACCCACCTTGTTTACGATGACGAATACCTGGCCGTTACGCTGGTCCGAAAGCCCGATGCCTTCCAGCTCCTCGACTTTCACGGGCACCTGGTAGTCCGACACGAACAGGCGCGGATCGCACACCACGAACGCCAAGTCGCGCGTGTCCACCGACTGCAGCCAGTAAAAGCCGCTCCCTTCGCCGGTGTGAATCAGGGCATAGTCATGTTGCTGGGGAAACCCGAGAATGCCCTCCTCGAACACGATCAGGCGATCCGGATTTACTTCCAGTTGTCCAAAACGCGACGTGTCAATCAGCAGCATCGCGGGTCTCCGATTGGCCGATCCTCATTCGACCTGCCCGACGGCGCGCCGCGATCAATGATGGATCGCATTCCCGTAGCGTGCCCTGGCACGCGACGAATCCATCGTCGCGCCCCGGAGTTCCAACTCCGAGCAGCCGCTCGTGGTCCTGCCGCCCAGGCCATTTGGACGACGCACGAGTCCTTCCTTGTGGGACCGACTCTCATGCCGGCTTTCTTCTCCGTCATGGGTTTCCTGATCGACGCGAAAATCGGTCCCATCTTTATTGCCTATCGCAGAAAATCGAGCAACGACAGGTTCATCACCGCGGAACCCGCCTGTAAGTTCGCCTGTAATTGCGTCATCGCCGTCTGCAGGCGTGTAACCGCCTCGGCGTAATCGAGGTCCTGGACCTCCGACAAAAACACCTGAGTCGTGGCCGCGGCCTCCTGCATCTGCGTGCGTTTCGTCGACAAGGTCTGTGAGCGGGCGCCGATGATGCCGTGCATGCGCGTCACGTCGTTCCGCAGGGTGTCGAGTCGTTGCCCCGCAGCCGAAATGCCCTGCGTGTCGTCGCGGCGAAGCGCCGCCTCCAGATCAACCAGCGCACCGAGGATTCCCTCCGTCCGCGTCGGATTCACGTCGTCGCCGATCAGTTCCGTTTCCGTTCCGGTAACCGTCTTTCTCAGGCCCAGATCGATCGGGGCTTCAGAGAGATTGGCCAGCGTGACGGACAGGTCGCCGGCGCCTCCGGTGGTATCCTGGATGCGAATGCCGTTCCCCGTGCTCGCCAAAGACGCTTGGACCGCCACACCCCCGGCGGTCGCGGCATCGTTAATCAGATCGATCACGTCGCCCACGGTGACCGCGCCATCAATATCCACGTCCAATGTGCTGCCGTCCTTGGCCACGATTTGCAGGTCGGCCTGACCCGCCGCCGTTTTCGTCGTGACACCGTCGCCGAAGTTCAATTGAGATAAAGGCGTCTCCAGATTAAAAGTGCGGATACCCAAGTCGGTCGCCGTGCTTCCTCCGTTCTCTCCGATGCTCAGCGACGTGCCGGAGACTTGATTCAGTACGTCGATGCCCGTCCCGGCGTCATTGACCCGGGCCAGTACAAAAACTCCGGCGTTGTTGATGGTGTTGATGATATCCTGGACCGTTTCCGCCGTGCTCAGGTCGATCGTCGCGGTGCTTCCGCCGTTGGTGATGATGAGCCCGCTGGCGATGTCAATTCCCGCGCCCAGGTCGAGGTCATCGATGGCCGTCAAGCGCGTAATCCGCGGAAGCAGGGTTTGTCCGTTGATGACACTGGTTGTGGGCTGCGTGGTCAGGATTCCCAGGTCCGCCGCGGTCATGCCCGCCGCGGAATTGGTAATCGAAACGGCCGCGCTTCCCGGCGTAATCACCAGGCCCGTGTCGGCAAGCGAAGCCGTAACACCCGCGCCTGCCGCCGTCGCTCCTGCGTTGATGGCATCCACGATGTCGCCGATGGTGTCCGCGGTGCTCAAGTCCACGGTGAAAGCGCCCGCCCCACCGACTTCGTTGAACATGAGCGTGCCCAGACGAATCGCTCTTCCGGCGGCCCCTGTGATGTCCTCCAGACGAATGTCGGCGCTGAGCGATGGAGTCAGGTCTACATTGCTTGTGATGGGGGCGGAGAGCGCTCCAAACAAGAGATTCCCGGGTGTGCTGATGGGCGCGATCAGTCCGTCGTCGGGGCGAACGATAAGCTCGCCGGTATCACCGACGTAGGCAATAGCACCGAGAGCGTCGATAAACGGTCGATCCAGCGTATCGCGGCCGCCGAAGAGGTAACGCCCGTTGAATTGGCGATTGGCGACCGACTGAATGAGCTGGTGGCGAATGCCGGCGACGACTTCCGCCTCCGCCTCTCGTTCCGCCTCGGTGGTTAAGTCGCTTACGGTCTGACTGGCGATCGCCGAGGCCTCGATGAGCAGCGTATTAATATCCGTCAGGGCGCTGTCCGCCGCGGTAAGAAAGGTATCGCCGTACTGCACGTTGGCTTGATACTGCTCCTGCCGGGATAACGCCTGTGTCAGGTCCAACGCCCGCGCCGCGGAAACCGGATCTTCGCTGGGCATCACAAAACTACGGCCTGTGGCTAATCGCGATTGGGATGCGAACAGATCAACCTGGTTGCGGCGCAACGAATTGATCATCATGGTGGTTCGCTGGTTGTTGCTGACGCGCGTCACGTTGATCGGATTCACGGACATCATCTCCTCCTAACGAACCAACGCCACCAGTTCCGCCAGAAGATCGTCCACGACGCGTACGAAACGGGAGGCGCCCTGAAACGCCCGCTCATACTTGAGCAGGGCAATGGCCTCCTCGTCGAGGTTAACGCCGCTGATCGCCTCTTTTTGAGATTGCAACGACGACAATACCGCCGCACTGGCCTCCACGTCGCCGTTGGCGGCCGCGGCGGTCACCGCGACGGTGTTGGAAACCGAGTTGTAGAATTCCGGAATCGACGCGCCGGCTAGCCGGCCGCTGGATGCAACATCCAACGCCGCGATCCTTCCTGCATTCGCTCCGTCGCCGGGAAGAAAAACCGTCGCCGCGGCCAATAAGGACGGATCGGCCAGGACCGCTTCGTTGACCGCGATGTTTGCCGCCGTCGTCCCCGTGAAGAACGTGTTCATCCCCAGCGACGCGAGTACATGAGAAGTGTCCGCTCTGCTTTGCTGGCCGTCATGCCCGAAGGTAAACGAGAATCCATCGTCAGCGATCAATGAAAAGCGGCGGTCGCTCGTAATTGAGGCCGTTGCGCCGGTCACCTGACTGTTGATGTCGGTGACGAGCGATTCGAGCGTGGCTCCCCCGCCTTGTCCGTCGAGGGCGATATCGATTCGATGAGCGACCGGCGTGTGCGTGGCGTCATCGAAGACGGTGATGTAGAAGCTGCCGCTTTGCGGCGGATCGGCCAGACCCGCCGCCGCGCTGTCCAGGGCGACGTCCGTGGCGAAAACATCGAAGCTGCCCGTGACTTGACGGAACCCCGTCAGGCCCTGCCCGTCGGCGTGGATGCGGTTCACGTCGGCGATGAGCGCCACCGCCAGCTCATCGAGCACGCTGATCTGACCATAGGCGTTTTGGTCGCGTGCGACGAACAACCCTTGAAGCCGCCCGCCGCGGATTTCGACCTGCTGATTGGTATTCTCGAAGCGGACTGAAGTCCGCCGAAACTCTCCGTCGCTCTCCGTCACGGCGATCAATCCGCGCGACTCGCCTCCCTGCACCAGCGCCTCGCTGCCGGCGTATACGTTGATGGAGCCATCGGGTTCCTCTCGAACGGTCACATCAAAGATTTCGCTGAGATCACGGAGCAAGGCGTCTCGTTGATCGCGGAGGGCGGTCGCCAGTCCTCTGCGTCCTGCCTCACTGGTGGTGATTTCCGAATTGAGTCGCGCAATCTCTTCGGCGATATCGTCGGCCCGAGCGACAATGTCGGTGATTTGCCCGTCAATGTCCTCGCCGAGTCCAGCAAGTCGCCCCCGCAGGGTTTGCAGCGATTCCGCCAGACCCGCTCCGCCGCCCACCGTCAGCTCACGGATGGCCAGGTCCTCCGGCGTGTTTTGCACAGCATCAAATCTACGGAAGAACTCGGTCAGGCGCGACGACACACCCGCGCCGCTCAGGTCGCCGAAATAGGACTCCACCTGGGCGAGTGCGGTTTGCCGGGCGAACGCCGACTCCTGCCCGCCGATCGCCAGACGCACGCGGCCTTCCAGGGCCTCGTCGAGGTAACGCTGGATATCCGTCAGCGCCACTCCCGCGCCCGGCTGCAAGTCGTTCGCCACCAGGCTGCCTTGGATCGGATCGAGCTGCGGCGACAACCGCGTGTAATCCGGGCTGCCCGCGCTGCTGATGTTGCTGCCGACCGTCTGTAGCGCCCCCTGATAGCTCAACAGGGCGCTTCGACCGATTTGCAATGCTGAATTCAACAAACCCATCGTCGTCTATCCGACCATTTCAAACATGGCAGCGCCGCTGCTCGTAACCAACACGCCGTCGCCCGCGTAGCCCGCGGGCTTTTCGTCGCGCGGCCTCACCGAAGCGAAAACCCATTTCAGATGATTCAATACCTCGCGGGACACGGTCCCCACGACGCGGTTCGCCTGCGCGACCTTGAGGACGGCCTTGCGCACCAGGTCCGCCGCTTTGAGCAGCGCCGCCCGCTGCGGCTCGGAAATACGCGAGGCCAGTTGAGTAACCGTAAGCAGCCGCGCGGCTCGTGAAGAAAGTCCCAGCTCCTCGCCGATGGCGTCCATCAATTGTCGTCGCAAACCCTCGCGTTGTTGCAGTTGCTCTACCAGCTCCCGCTCGCCCTCTCCGCACCCGCGCATTGCCGCAAGGTCGGCCCGTTTCATGGCGTCGATCTTGGAGCCAAGCAGAACAAACAATCGCTCGTTCAACTCTGCTAGCGCGTCAAACAAACGTAAAAGATCGCGAAATCGCTTCGCAGTAACTGTTGTGGTCATGCCCGAATTCCCGCTTCAATTCGTCCACCGTGTTGACTGATCAACTGCTGTTGTTTCTCAAGACGGCGGTAGAGAACGTCGGTCAAACTGCCGTTGGACGCTTCACCCATTTTTTCCGCCAATATCCCGTGCAATTGAGCGGAGAAGACTTCCTCGCCACGCCCACCGTGGCCGTAGGCTCCTTTCAGTTTCGACTCGCGCATCGCCTTGAGCATGCCTCCATAGAACACCGAACCGACAATCTGTCCGGATGCTTCCTTCAATCGTTGCAAATCCGTCGGCGGCGCTGACTCTGTCCTGTTGATGGTCATATCTAGCCTTCGTACATCATCCGTGCGTGCAGCTTTCCGGAACGATGAATTTCTTCAAGGATCGACACGCGGTCCTTGAAGGGAACTTTCAGCCGATTCAACGCCTCCAGAAGGTCGCGCACATTGGGCTGCCGCGTCTGCTCGTTGTCCAAAGGTACAAAATCCTGTTGCGTAACGACCGGAACCGAAGCCTGCCCCTCCGTCGTGGGATACACCGATACGGTGAGGCCCAATTGCGAGATGATCACCGGTGACATCCGCGTGTCACCGGTCACCACGATCGTTCCCGCGCGACGGTTGATCGTAATCCGCGCCTCGCCCGACTCCATGAGAATCGGGGTGCGCTCAACGTCTCGAATCCAGGAAGCCGCATCGCCGCGTTGATGAGGCGGCAACACCACGATCACGTTCTTGCCGTCCACCGCCAGGGCGACCTTGTCTGTGTCCGCGGACACGCCAAGTTCTTTGTCAACCGCCTGGGCGACGGAGGCCGCCATCGACCATCCCGCATGAGCGTCGTCCAGAACCAGGGTGATGTAGGTCCCCTCGGGTTGGATCCACGAGCTGCTGATGCCGTTGGCCTTCAAGCTGCTGCCCGTGGCCACGACATTGATGAAGACGTCCTTTTCCAGCCGCGCCCCTTCACGAATCAAGCCGGTTGTGGGTGTCAAGGCGTCGACGACTATCCGCCCCGATGCAAAGCCGAACAATCCTTCCACGTTGCGATCGTGATAAACCAGCGGAGTCGGTAACAGGCGACCGCCGTCCAAACTCTTTGCGGCAACGGCTGTAACCGCCACGTCGAGAAGCTCCCCTTCCCGTCCTCCATGCTCAGGTATGACCGCTTCGAGCATGACCACGGCGGCGTTCTTGCTCGCCTGGACATCCTCGATGGTCTCAATGTCGGAGCCGAATCGACGCAGCATTTCCGCAAGGGCCTTCATGGTCGGGAGAAACTTGCCACCGTCGCCGGTCTGGTCGAGCCCGGTGACCAATCCGTACCCCAGGAGCACGTTACGGCCCTGACCTTGCAAGTGCGTGACGTCACCCACACGGGCCGTGGGGATCTGGGCCCACGTACTCGCACAGGCAGGCAGCGACGCAACGAAAACCAGTAATGAAACGTGAGTCTTCATCGTTCTAGAACGGCTTCAACCAATCCAGCAACTTCGGAATCCAGCCACGGGTCGCCGCGGAACGCAGCGCTCCGGCGTTGCTCACCTCAACTTGTTTGTTCGCAATCTGGGTGCTGAGGATCGTGTTGTCCGCGGTGACGTCTTCCTTTCGGCACGTTCCCGTCAACGTAATCTCGCTGATCTCCTCGTCGTGGGTCATCTTGGCCCGGCCTTCAAGAATCAGTAGTCCGTTGGGCTTCACGTCGATGATGGTCGCCGTCAAACGCGTGGTCAGCTTGTCCTCGCGAGACGAGTCCCCTTCGTTCTTCAGCTTTTGGTCGAACTTGTAGTCAATGTTGGGCTTGCCCCTTCGAAAATCCGCCGCTCCGACCCCGCCCTGCGTGAACTTGATGAACGCATCGAGCTGGCTTCCCACGTCGAATTTCTTCTTGGTCTCCAGATCGGCATCCGCTTCCCACTTACGTTGCTCGCGAATGATGATGGTGAGCAGATCGCCGGGCCGAAACGTCTTGGGCGGCAGGGGCGTCGTCGAAATCCAACCGAACCGTTCGTAGATGTAGTTACGCGGACGCGGCGGCGCCTCTCGCGCGATTTTCTCCACTGGCTTTTCGCCCTGCTCGGCACGCTTCAGGGCGCCCAAGGAAGAAGTCTGCGCCATCACTCTTTGTCCATGGACGCAAAGCGCCAATGTAGCAACCAAACAAAATCGCTGAATCACCGCCGACCTCCTTGGGCCAGTTGCGGTTGACGCTCAGCGGCCTTTTCAGAGCCGACTTGCACCTCTCCCGGCCCGACGACCACCGCGTCAAATTCAACCTTCTTGTCGTCGAGGGCCCGCACTTTGATAACATCGCCGCGTTGGCCGTCCGCCGCTGCCTTGGCCGTCGTGACCACCCGGACCGCGCCGGCCATCGATGTAAGAGTCACAAGTTGACCACGCAGCACCAGCGGCACGGCTTCCAGCATGTCCGCTTCCACGAGCGATCCCGCGGTGATCACTCGTCTCCCCCGCTGACCGATCGCCAGCCCCACGTCGTCGAGCCCCAGCTCATCGACGCGGTTAAACGACAAGCTTGTCAATTCAACATCCGCCGCCCCGATCGCCGCTCCCTGATTGATCGTCCGTCGCGCCGTAACCACGCGCCGATTCAACGTCACCTGCACGACCATGGGCACGCTCTGTACCAAACGCCCTTGTGTCGATATCTCAATCTCCAATGGACAGAGACCCAGCCCCGATCCACCGCGCCGACGAACCCGGAACTCGTAGGCAGGTCCTGAAAGTTCTAAAACCTGATTCGAGGTCCGATCGAAGACGACCTCCGCCGTACCGCCGTAACGGGCGAATTCCGTGTTGAAGTATTCGACGACCGCCTGTTGCAACGTCTTGCCCTGGACGGCAGCGGACGGTTTCGCGGCTACGTTTTGTGTAATGGCAGAGGAAGCGGTACCGACTGCCGCTCCACTCGCCGAAGGCGGCGGTTGCGATGGTTTTGAAACCGCGCACTGCGTGGCCCCGCTGATCCGGAGCTGAGCCAGGTTGGCGCCCGCCGCTGAGAGGACCGAGCGAATAAGTTCCAGATGGATAATCCGTGAGCCGCCCGCGGGTGGCGATTCGGCGACCACCAGCTTGGCAAGCCGCTGCTCGGTTTGGGCATCCAATCCTCGCAGCTCGCACACTTCGTCAAGGTGAATCGAATCGCCGACGACGACCGCCGAAGGCCATACGCGAGCCGATTCGTTTCCCGCCCAGGCCGTTTGTCCAATGGAAATGAAAACGACACCCACCAATGCACAAAGGGCACGGTGAAAAATAGGTGATCGCACTGACCCGGTTCCACCTGGCCGTGCGCTCCTGCATCCTGCGTTTTTGCAATCCTTGCATCTCATGGTTGCGTCCTGCGTCTATCCGGTGCTTTTCTGAGCCGCGGGCTCTATTCCACGCGCCCATCCGTAGCTCAGCTCAACTTGTCTCCATTATCCGGCTATAACCTTCTCAAATTCGAAACGATCTGCAGCGATTCATCCGTGCTTTGGATCAACTGACTGTTCAATTCGAAGGCCCGCTGCGTGGTGATCAAATCGATCAACTCGCGGACCGGATCGACGTTGCTGATTTCGAGGTTCCCCTGGGCAATGGCTCCCAGACCGTCGCTCTGCGGCGTGCCATCCACCGGCGCTCCCGAGGCGTCCGTTTCGAGATAAAGATTGCGACCGATCTGTTTGAGCCCCTCGGGGTTGACGAACCGGGCGAGTTCAATCTGCCCTACGGTATTCAGCGTATTGGAGCCTTCCTGCCGCACTCGGACCTCACCGTTTCGCCCCACGGCGATCTCTATGGCATCAGCGGGAATGGTGATCGGTGGTTCGAGGATCGACCCGTCGCTGTTTCCCAGCACGATGTTGCCCACGGAGTTCTGCGCGAAGTTTCCCGCTCGCGTATAGGCCGTGACCTGCGCGCCGTCCTGAACGGTGTTGACCTTGAAAAACCCTTCGCCCTCGATCTGCCAGTCCAGCGGCCGGCCGGTCGGATCAACCGTGCCCTCCTCGAAGTTCAGTTGGGTGCCCGATACTTTTACGCCCGTGCCCACCATGATGCCGTGCGGGATCGGCTCATCATCCGCGTTCGGCACTCCCGGCTCGCGCTTGATCTGATAGAGCAAGTCCTCGAAATTGACCCGTGAGCGCTTAAAGCCGTGCGTGTTGATGTTCGCCAGGTTGTTGGCCACGACGTTGAGTTTCTCGTCGAGGGCTTTCATTCCCGAGGCAGCCGCATGTAAGGCCGTGATTGCCATATCAGAACACCGCTCCTATGCCAGTCGCCCAAGCGTTGTGGTCGCTTGCTGCGTCAACTCATCCTGAAGCTGGATCATCGATGCGTTCATTTGATACGCGCGGGACACTTCGATCATGGAGATGAGCCCTTCCACCGCATCAAACGTGGAACCCTCGCGGGACCCGGCGATCAACCTGCCGTTGGCGGGCCTGGTTTCCCCGCTCGTTAGTTCAAAAAGATTCTCGCCCCTCTTTTGCAGGGCTCGTGGTTTCTCGGCCGCGACTAATCCAATCGTCCCGACAACGGTATCGCCCTGTCGGACGGCCCCCCCGTCTGACATCTGGACTTTGCCGTCGCTTTCGTCCACGCGAATCGGATTGCCTTCCTTGTCAAGAACGCGCCATCGACCGGCGTCATCCGCAAGCACCAGCTCTCCCGCTGTATTGAGCACGAATTCGCCATTACGCGTGTAGCGCGTAACCTTCCCATCGCTTACCGCGAAGAATCCCTCACCCTGAATTGCGACATCCAAGGGCTTTCTTGTTTCCTCAAGGGGACCGTCTTCGTCGCTGTAGTACGTGGGTCGCACGTTGACGCCGCCGGGCAGACCGTCGAGGACGGGATGAGCGAATCCAAAGCCCAGCGGACCCTCCCTGCTCTCCACACGACGCTGCATGATGACTTCAAGGTCGTGCTTGAACCCGGTCGTATGGGCATTGGCCATGTTGTTGGCGAGGAGAGTCTGTCGGTGTTCGTTCACCTTCATGCCCGCCGCTGAAAGCCAGAGCCCGTAGCTACTCATTCGACTCGTCGTCCCACAGGTCCACGGATTGCGATCGAAGCTCTCGGATCAGGTGCAGCTCGGGCGCTTCCTTTGATGCCCTGCCCGACTCGCGCCACTGCTCCATGAAGTGTTGCCCCACGGCCTCTAGGGTCTGCTGCCGCACGAACCGGCCAAGCGACTCCCAGTCCATCTCGCTCAAGGCGACCCTCGCGCTGCGACCCGATTCACTAGCTACGAAGCCCATCAGAAACTCCCACGCCTCGACGCGCCGGGATTCGGCGCTTCAAAGTCGCATTAACAATGGACGTGCCAAACCCTTACGCCCGCTGTATTTTTGAGTGTGTTTATGGCGAAGAAATATCACTCTAATCTATGATAGGTCAATAGGTTACGATTATTTCTGGAAGCGCCTATGGCAATGATTATAGCATGACCGGACTACGCTATGCCCGCGCAGCTTCTGCGGCTTTGTCGGCAACTCACGCCGTAGAAGTGCGCCATTGGGAGAAGGAAAAAGCGTCCCTCTACGTGGAACGTCGGCGTCATTCTCTGCTTCGACGCGGATGGCCTTCGCTCGGCTCGCAGCGGCCCTCGCCGTGTAACGCACGTACTAATGACGCAGCACCTAGTCGCCGATCGCAGAGCGGCGTAGCGATCCGTTCACAGTACAAATCCAAATCCAGCCCACTGCTACTACACACGTAACATAACTTCACACGCGCGGTGAAGTGACAGGTTGAGACCGATCAACTTCCGATAGTTCAGGAGAGCTTTTTTTCGGTCATTTGCTACGCGACATTTGCGGTCGTTGGCTTCGATTACAAACTCGCTTTACCTCACCGCCTTATTATCTTCTTGATTTCGCACTGTCTTTCTGGTACATCTCGACGTTATCGGAAGTACATTCGGAGCAGGGATAGACCGGAGTCATCGCGGCCCTGCGTTTTGTGGGGTGCCCGTTGCTCTAAACTTTCAGCACTCAGTCTTGCGCCTGAAAGTCGCGTACCCGGCCTACTCTGCCGGTCGGTTCGTTCCTAATGGAAAGGGCGCATTCATGAACGCCAGGTCACTCGGTTACTTTCTGTGTGCATGTGCGGCTGCACTTTTTGGCGGAACTGTCTCCGCGGACATAGGGACAGCGTTCACCTATCAAGGATATCTGGAGAATCCGACCGGCGAGCCGGTCACGGATGCCTGCAGCTTCCGCTTCGGCCTATGGAAGGATGCCACCGGCGTACTCCTGGAAGATCAGGTCGGCGCTCCGCAGACGTTTGCGCTCGTGGAGGTGCGTGCCGGAGTTTTTACCATCGGCGCACCCGACGCCGCCGGAATCGATTTCGGCAAAGTAGCTTTCGACGGCACCGCAAGATGGCTGGAGATCGAGGTCCAATGTTCTAGTGATCTTGACTTCGTCGTGCTGTCCCCTCGTGTTGAGCTGACCCCCGCTCCCCATGCGATCCACGCGGACCATGCGCCTTGGACGGGTCTTGCGGATGTTCCCGCCGGTTTCGCCGACGGCCTTGACGCAGACGCACTGGGGACCTTGTCATGTCAAAATGGCCATCTGGCCAAGTGGAATGAGGCAGGTAGCCAATGGGAATGCGCCGCGGATACGGACACCGACTCGGACACGTTGAGTGCTCTCGCATGTGCGGAAGGACAGGTGGCAAAATGGAACGCAACGTCTCTGCAATGGACCTGTGCCGCGGACATCGACACGGATAGCGATACGGATACTCTTGCCGATCTATCCTGCGCGAATGGTCAGGTCCCAACTTGGAACCAAACTACACAACAGTGGTTCTGCGCAACTCCCATTGTCGGCGCAGCCAACCTTGATGAAGCCTATCACGGGGGCGGCGTCGGCCTGGGCCGAACGATCACCGCCAACGCCGGTGCAGTGAGCATCGCCGGACCGGACGGGCTAACCGTAAGCGGAAAGCTCGGCGTGGGCACCGCAACTCCGGCTGAAAAACTGGATGTCGCGGGCAACGTCCACGCCAGCGGCGCGATCATCAGCGGAAGCACGATCACGATCGACGGCAACGCACGGACCATTACCTCCGACGGCATTCTCAAACTCAACGCTCCAGGCGGCGTGGGCATAGGGACGGTCAACCCAACGGCCAGAATCCACATTGGGGGGACCCCGGGCGTGGACGGCATCCGCTTCCCGGACAATACGTTGCAGGTCACGGCCGATGTCGGCGACACCGATACGCTGGCCGGCCTGTTCTGCTTCCACGACCAGGTGGCCAAATGGAGTGCAACCTTCGGCCAATGGCAATGCGCGAACGACAACAACGTCCCCGGAGGCACGGTCGATGGACATTCGCTCGATGCCGCGGATGGCAGTCTCGTCGATGTCGTTTATGTCGATAACGACGGATGGGTCCACATCGGCACGTCCGCGGCGGAACCGGCGCTCGACGTGGTGGGTTCGATGCAAGTAGACGGAATTACCTTTTTTGTGGATAGCATCAACAGTCGCGTCGGTCTGGGTCGCCTCCCCACGGCCAATCGTCTCGAGGTCTCGGGGAGCGCGTCAAAGAATACTGCCGGCAGCTGGTTGGCTAATTCCGACCGACGAATCAAGAAGAACATTGAGACCATTCAGGGGGCGCTGGCCACGCTGAATCGCGTCAACCTGGTCAGTTTCGGCTACACCGACGAATACCGCGCCGAACACGAGGGCATTGACGATCGTCGGTACATGAATGTCATCGCTCAGGAGTTTGCGGAGATTTTCCCCGACTATGTCAAAGGCAGCGGGGAGAGACTTCCCGGCACCGATGAGGAGATCCTCCAGGTCGATCCCTATCCGCTGACCATTTACGCCGCCGCGGCGGTCCAGGAACTCCATAAGATCGTGCAACAAAGAGACCGCGAAATTGACGAGTTGAAAGCGCGCCTCACCCGCCTGGAGCAGCTTTTGGAAACGATCCCTTCTGAGCAGAAGGGAGAAAGGCAGTGAGGAAACAAAACTCGTTGCCGCTGGTGGCTTCGTGGCTGATGCTCGCCTCGGCGAGCGTCGCATTCGCCCAATCCGGCAGCGGCTACGTCCTCCGCAAGAGCACCATCGACGGCGGTGGGCACTCCGGCCTCACCGATCCCGTCGGTACGTACAAACTGTCCGGCACTATCGGCCAGCACGACGCGGGCGAACTGTCCGACATCGGCGCAACGTATTCGCTCATCGGCGGCTTCTGGTCGCCCGCCGCCGCCAGCGAGCCGCCGTCCATCGTTTGGGATTCCGATCCACTCAGCGTCCGTCGAACGACTCGTACTCTGATCTTCAGCGTGGGTCCGCCCGTCACCGCGACATCTACACCGGGTCAGTCGGCAATACAGATCATGCCGGTGGATCTGGAGCACCCCGTGCCCGGGTATCAGCCCAACGTCAGCCCGCTGCCGAAGAACTTTACAACGTGGGACACCAACTCCAACGGCACGTGCACCAACGGCGACCATGCTGGTCACCACTGCGAAGTGGCCGCGGATTGCAGGCTATGCGGCGGCTCCGGTTCGAACGCC
>Ga0187893_10000183_pt1 | contig 152998 bp, 132 predicted proteins | sample MA1701074metaG_FD_139574 | JGI IMG/M metagenome (GOLD analysis project Ga0187893, IMG submission 139574) | White microbial mat communities from a basaltic lava cave in the Kipuka Kanohina Cave System on the Island of Hawaii, USA - MA170107-4 metaG ...
GCAGAACGGCGGAATCAGCCCGCAGATCTACGCCGGCGGAAGTCTGTTGGCAGTCGCGCCGGGCAACGTTCTCGGCGCCGCGATCCGATACACGAACGGATACCGCGAGCTGCTGGCTGCGACCTATACCGCGGGCGAGTTGCGCATGTACGGGCGCCGTTTCAGCCTCGTGTATCCGAACCACGACGCGTACCACGTCGCAAACAATCCCTTGGGCTGGAGGCTCTTTTACTCCGGCGCACACGCTGTGCCGACATCGCCTTTTTTCTTCAATGGATCGGGAACCGAAGGCCAGGCGATGCTGGGAAACTTCCAAAGGGTCAAGGTACGCCTGTTCGCAACTTCTGCCAGCGCCGTGCAACTGCCAATGTACGGGCAAGGCTCCAGGACTGTCACGTCGACCACTACAATCGTGCCTTCATTCAACCAGTTCAACTGCATGACGGGCTGGACGGACAACAGGTCCACGCAAGAAGCAGTGGGATGGAGCAGCCCGACTGTGATGTGCGCCGACTACCGAGGCGATCAGGAAGTCCTCTGCCAGGTTGATTCAGAACCAAGCGTGACGGAGACGTCCGATTCGACCATGGTCTTGCCAGGTGGAGGGGACTACGACGAACGCACGAACCGGACGCGAACGCAGTCGAACCATCGGATGCTTCGTGCCGGGGATCTCCTGATTCCTCTCAGCGGTACCAGCAGCGCAACGAACGTGACGAATCGCGAGTGGGCTCTCAGTTCAACCGACTTTGGTATCGACAATCTCTCGATCCAGACTGGGCGCACTCACGATATACGGCTCTTGTACCTCGACGTTCGCAACGCCGTCGCCGCGTACGGCGACATGTACGAGACGTTCCGGCAGGAACGGCTTCTTCCGAAGCTGGCGCGTTCGTACGACCTCAACCCAGCGCACGCGCCAGAGCCGCATGGTCGTCCGTATGAATGGCCAGGAAACGATTCTGGGCCTTGTGACCGCGCCCCTGGAGGATTCGACGTCGACTACGCGCAACAACTTCGACTTTCAGGCGTGGGATTGCTTTCGCTTCCGTGATCCCGTCAATTCGACCACGACATCCACCGCACAGATCAACGATCAGGGCTTTGACTTCGCGCGCTCTATCCACCCCCGGGCCCTCGACGCGGTTGCATCGCAGGGCTACGCCGTGGACGAGGCTGGAAACCTCGCTGCATCGAGTGCCATCTGGATCGGACAACCGGACGGCAGCTTCGCAAGGACAGGAACGTGGACCTTCCTGAGCAACGGCAACCTGGCGGCGCTTCTGTCCGGAGCAGGGCCGGAGCCTGAGTACTATCCGATCAGCGTCATTCGCTAGCTTGCGGCACACTACTTCTTCTCCCCTTCCGTCTGCTGCTTGACGGCGTCGGCCGCGGCCTTGATCGCCTCGGGATCGCCGAGGAAGCGGCTCGACACGCGATTGAGCTTGCCGTCCAGCTCGTAGAGCAGCGGCACGCCGGTGGGAATGTTGAATTCGACGATGGCCTGGTCAGACATGCCGTCGAGCATCTTCACCAGCGCGCGCAGGCTGTTGCCATGCGCCACCACCAGGACGTTGCGACCGGCACGCAGCTCGGGCGCGAGGCGACCCTCCCAGAACGGCATGACGCGCGCGAGCGTGTCCTTGAGCGACTCGGTGGCGGGCAGCTCTTCGTCGCGCAGGCCGCGGTAGCGCGCCTCGAAACGCGGATGGCGCTTGTCGCTGACCTCGAGCGGCGGCGGCGGAATGTCGTAGCTGCGCCGCCAGATCTTCACCTGCTCCGCGCCATATTGCTCGACCGTCTGCACCTTGTTCAGGCCCTGAAGCGCGCCGTAGTGCCGCTCGTTGAGGCGCCAGCTGCGCTCGACCGGGAGCCACATCAGGTCCATCTCGTCGAGCACGATCCACAGCGTGCGGATCGCGCGCTTGAGCACGGAGGTGAACGCGACGCCGAACGTGAGATGTTCCTTGATCAGCTCCTGGCCGGCCTTCAGCGCCTCGATTCGGCCGTGCGCGGTCAGGTCGACGTCCGTCCACCCGGTGAAGAGGTTCTCGAGGTTCCACGTGCTCTGCCCGTGGCGTACCAGGACCAGTTTGCCGCTCAATTGTGTTTCTCCGCCTTGGCCTGACTCGGTTCGCACCCTGAATCGGTTCGTCCAGGTTCGTCCAGGTTCGTCCAGTATAAAGGTGCCTGACCCCTTTTCAGGGGTCCACCGCCTTCAGCGGTCCCAGCGGACCCGGCGCTCGCGGCGGGTGCGCGCCAGGATTTCCTCGTTGATCGTGTGGCGGTCGCGCACGGCGGGCGGGTGGTGCAGGTGGTACGCGATTGCGCCGAACAGCAACGTGCGGCGGCGCACCCCGGCATGCTCGAGGCGCGCGGCGAGCTCCTTGTCCTCCGAACCCCAGCCGGTCATCGTTTCGTTATAGCCGCCGACGCGCGCCATGTCGTCGTGCCAATACGCGATGTTGCAGCCCTTGATCGCGATGAAGCGATTGGCGAGCTGCGCGACTGCGCCGCTGAGCCGGGGCAGGCGGGCGGCGTAGATCCGCCGCAGCCCACCGATCCCCGGCGAGAAAGGCGTCAGGGCGTGGGGCTCGCCGTCGAGCAGTCCGTGCGTGAGCACCTCATCGGCGAGGATGCGCGTGCCCTGCACGTAGCATCCGCGTCGGGCCGCGTGGCGGTGATCGGCCAGGAATTCCTCGTGCAGCACCATGTCGCCATCGATCTGCACGATGTACTCGGCGGTCGCGCGGGCGAGGGCGAGGTTGCGGATGCGGCCGGCGCGAAAGCCATCGTGCTCGTGCCGCACATGAATCACCGGATACGGCAGCGAGGCCGCGAACCGTTCGACGACGGCGCGCGTCGGCTCGCCCGAGCCGTCGTCCGCGATCAACAGCTCCTGCGGCTGCTCGCTCTGCCTCAGCACGCTCTGCAGAACGGCATCGAGGGCGTCAGGTCGCTCGTAAGTCGAGACGAGAAGGGCGATCGTCGACAAGACCGAACGTTCGCTCCTATTGCTCGGCCAGGCGACGCACAGCCTGCAGGGCGACGGACAGCGTCGCAAAGTCGACGGCGCCGCTGCCGCGCATGTCGCTCACCGTGCGCAGGATGTAGTCGATGTGCAGCAGGCGAGTCGCCAGCCAGCTTTCGAGCGCACGCGCCGGATCCTTCGTTTTGCGCCCGCCCAGGACGCGCGCCGTGAGGTTGCGCTGCAGCGAATAGAGATTGTCGCGCAGCGTGCCGCGCGCCACTGCCTGCCAGTGTCCATCGATCGCCAGTTCCTCGATGCGGTCGCGGATCCAGTCCAGGCTCAGGCGCTCGCCCAACAGGAAATACGTGCGTGCGGCGACCTCGACGTCCGTGTTCTGCGCCTGCGAGACCTCGACGATGTCGAGCGCCGAGTGCATCGGCACGAGCGCCGCCATGCGCGTCGCGATCTTGGGCGGCACCTTCTTTGCGGCGAGCCCCTCGACTGCCTCGCGATAACGGGCCAGGTCGTTGCCTGTCAGCACGGACTCGAGGTTCGCCGTGAGCGAGGCGATGCCCGGCGCCAGGCGCGAGACGGCCTTTTCGATGTCCAGGTCGTCGGCATGGCGCGCCAGGAACCAGTACGTCATGTGCCGGAGCAGCCGGCTCGTCTGGTACATCATCGAGTACTGCGTGGCCGCACTGACCTTGTTGTCGAGCGCCTCGATGGCGAGCCAGAGCTCGCGCATGTCGAACACTTCACGCGCGATCGTGTAGGCGCGCGCGATCGCGGCCGGATCGGCGCCGGTGTCTTCCTGCGCGCGCAGCGCGAACACCGGGCCCATGCGGTTCACGAGGCTGTTGGTGGTGGCAGTGGTGACGATCTCGCGGCGCAGGCGATGGCGCGACAGGTCGCGCCCGTAACGCTTGCGGATCGGTGCCGGGAAATAGCGCTCGAGCTCCTTGGACAGGTACGGGTCCTCGGGTACGTTCGACGCGATGAGCTTGTTGTAGAGCGAGATCTTGCTGTAGGCGAGCACGATCGCGAGTTCCGGCCGCGTCAGGCCGAGCGTGCGCTTGCGCCGCTCCTGTGCTTCTTCCTCGTTCGGCAGGAATTCGATCACCGGGTCCAGCTCGCCGGCCTGCGCCAGCGCGCGCACTACGTGCATGTGCTCGCTGAAGCGCTCGGCGGCGTTCGCCTGCAGGGTGCTGATCGCCTGCCCCTGCAGATAGTTGTTGCGCAGGACCAGCCCGGCGACCTCGTCCGTCATCCCGACCAGCAGCTTGTCGCGATCGGCGCGCTTGAGCCGCCCGCTCAGCATCATCGGGTTGAGCAGAATCTTGATGTTGACCTCGAGGTCGGAGCAGTTCACGCCGGCCGAGTTGTCGATGAAGTCCGTATTGAGCCGCCCGCCGCTCTGCGCGTACTCCACGCGCCCGAGCTGCGACAGGCCGAGGTTGCCGCCTTCGCCGACCACCCTGGCGCGAACTTCGTTGCCGTTGACGCGCAGCGCGTCGTTGGCGCGATCGCCGATGTCGGCGTGCGACTCGCGGCTGGACTTCACATAGGTGCCGATGCCGCCGTTCCAGAGCAGATCGACCTCCATCTTGAGAATGGCGCGGATCACCTCCTGCGGCGTCGCAGACGCGGCGCGCAGGCCGAGCGCGGCCTGGGCCTGCGAGGACAGCGTGATCGACTTGGCGGAGCGCGTGAACACGCCGCCGCCCTTGGAGATCAGCTTGCGGTCGTAGTCTTCCCAGGACGAGCGCGGCAGGTCGAACAGGCGCTGGCGTTCCTTCAAGCTGCGCGCGGCGTTCGGATCCGGGTCGATGAAGATGTGCTGGTGGTTGAAGGCGGCAACCAGGCGGATGTGCGGCGATTGCAGCATGCCGTTGCCGAACACATCGCCCGCCATGTCGCCGACGCCGGCGACGGTGAAATCCTGGCTCTGCGTGTCGATGCCCATTTCGCGGAAGTGGCGCTTTACGCATTCCCAGCCGCCGCGCGCGGTGATCGCCATCTTCTTGTGGTCGTAGCCGGCCGAGCCGCCCGAGGCGAACGCATCGCCCAGCCAGAAGCCGTAGGTACCCGCGACCTGGTTGGCGATGTCGGAGAACGTGGCCGTGCCTTTGTCGGCGGCGACCACGAGATACGGATCGTTCTCATCGCGCCGTACCGTCGCGGCCGGCGGCACGATGTCGTCGCCGACGATGTTGTCCGTGATGTCGAGCAGGCCGCGGATGAAGGTCTGGTAGCAGGCAACGCCCTCGCGCTGGATCTCTTCACGCGGCCCCGAGGGCAGGCGCTTGGGCACGAAACCGCCCTTGGCGCCCACCGGCACGATCACCGTGTTCTTGACGTTCTGCGCCTTCATCAGGCCCAGCACTTCGGTGCGAAAGTCCTCGCGACGATCCGACCAGCGGATACCGCCACGCGCGACCTTGCCCATGCGCAGGTGCACGCCCTCGACGCGCGGGCTGTAGACGAAGATTTCGAACTTCGGGCGCGGCAGCGGCAGGTCCGGGACCTTTTCCGGATCGAGCTTGAAGGAGAAGTAGGGCTTCGGCTGGCCGGCGCTGTCGGCCTGGAAATAGTTCGTGCGCAGTGTTGCTTCGATCACCGCCGTGTAGGCGCGCAGGATGCGGTCCTCGTCGAGACTCTTCACGGCTTCGAGCGCGCGCCCGATCCGGTCGCGCACCTTGGTCATCTCGCCCCGGCGCGCGGCATCGGTCGGCGCAGGATCGAAAAGGGCGTTGAATTTGCGGACCAGCAGCGTGCTGATGCTCGCGTTCGCGGCCAGCACCTGCTCCTGGTACGCCTGGCTGAACGGCAGGCCGGCCTGCAGCAGGTAACGCGAATACGCGCGCAGTACTGCCGTCTGGCGCCACGTGAGGCCGGCCGCGAGCACCAATCGATTGAAGCCGTCGTTCTCGGCATTGCCCTGCCAGATGTTGGCGAACGCGTCCTGCAGGTTCGGCGCCACTGCCGCCACGTCGATGGCCAGCCCGGCGCGATGCTCGAGCTCGAAGTCCTGCACCCAGAAGGTCTCGCGCGGCGCGAGCTCGAGGTCGTACGGACGCTCGCTGATCACCTTGAGCCCGAGGTTCTCCATCATCGGGAGTACGTCCGAGATGGGGATCGGATTGTCCCGGCGGAAGAGGCGGAAGTGGAGCTTGCTCGCGGCCTGATCCGGCGCGCGATGCAAGCTCATGCGCAGCGCGCCGAGCCCGGCGGCGAGCGCTTCGAGTTGCACCAGATCGTCGACCGCCGCGGACGCGGGCGTGTCGGCCTGATAGGCGGGCGGCAGGTGCGAGGCGAACCGGGTGAAGAGCCGCAGCGCCGTTGCTTCCTCGTGCTTTTCGAGCAGCGCCGCCTTGAAACCGTCGGCCCAGGTGCGCACCGCGGCACCGATGCGTTCCTCGACGCGCGCCGTGTCGGCGCGGTGCAGGTCGCCCGGATTCGTGCGTACCAGCACGTGCAGGCGCGCGAGCACCGAGTCGGAGAGTTGCACCTGCGATTCGATCGCGGTGCCGTGAAATTCTTCGCGCGCAATCGCTTCGATGCGCAGGCGCACGGCGGTCGTGTAGCGGTCGCGCGGCACGTATACCAGCAGCGAATAGAAGCGGCGGAACGCGTCGCGCCGCGCGAACAGGCGCACCTGCTGGCGCTCGTAGAGGTTGACGATGCCGCGCACGATGCGCACCAGGTCGGGCACGCTCGCCTGGAACAGCTCGTCGCGCGGATAGGTCTCGAGCACGTGCATGACGGCCTTGCCGTCGTGGCTGTTCGGCGCGAGGCCGAAATGCGAGATCACGCGTTGCACCTTGTGGCGCAGCACCGGGATGTCGCGCGGGCTCTTGCTGTAGGCCGAGGAGGTCCACAGGCCGATGAAGCGCTGCTCGCCGCTCACCTGGCCGTTGCTGTCGAAAGTCTTGACGCCGACGTAGTCGAGGTAGGTCGCGCGGTGCACGGTCGAAACCGAGTTGGCCTTGGTGATGACCAGCAGGTCCTTCTCGCGCGCATAGTCGCGAATTTCGCCGGTGAGCACCGTGGGCTTCACGTTGCGCGAGCGCATGCGCTCGGGGCGCAGGATGCCGAGGCCGGATTCGAGCTGCGGCTCGAGGAGATCGTGCGACTTGCCGCGCTTGAGCCGGTACTCGCGATAGCCGAGGAACGTGAAGTGATTGTCTTCCATCCACTCGAGGAGCTGGCGTGCCTCGAGCACGTCCGTGCTCGGCAGGTCCGGCACGTTCGACTCCAGGTGCGTCGCGATCTCGCGCGCCTTGCGCCGCATCTCCATCCAGTCCGCGGTCGCCGAGCGCACGTCGGCGAGCGCCGTGGTCACGCGCTCGCGCAGGGTCTCGAGCCGCGCCGGATCCGTTTCGCGGTCGACTTCGTAGAACTGCCACGATTCGTTGCTCGCGCCGTCGTGGTCGACCGCCTCGTCCTCGATCGCCTTGATCCGGCCGTTCGCATCGCGACGCACGGTGAGCACGGGGTGCGCAATGAAGTGCGTGGCGAGCTGCGACTGGTTGATGACGATGCCCATCGAGTCGACGAGGAACGGGGTGTCGTCGGTGACGAACATGATCACCGTGTGCGAGCACTCGAAGCCGTCGCGCTCGGCGTCCGGGTTGAAGACCTGCACGATGGTCTCGCCGGGCTTGCGCCGGGTGCCGAGCTCGAGATGGCGCAGGGCTGCGCCGGTGAGGTCTTCGATGCGCCGCGCCGCCAGGTCTTCCTCGGAGACGCCGCGGTAGTAGCTGCGGATGAAACGGTCGCCGAGCGGGCTGGTCCGGGCGGCCGCGCGCTTGGCACGCGCCACCATCTTTTCGATGAGCTCCAGGCGTGCTGCGGGGATCTTGCCGTGCATGGTCGGTCTCGGTCCTTTCGAATTATTCGCCTGCAAAGAGCCGGGCCCGGGGCGCGTTTGGCGAGTCCGGGGAGCCTGCCCCCTGGAAAAAGTGCGCGCGATTATACCCCCTCGACCTGACGGTTCCGGGTCCGCTCCCGGACGGGTAGTGCGCTGCAAAAGTCGGGCCGGAGGGCATCGGAAACGGGCGGTTCGTAAGTTGGGTTCGTAGGGCCGGGTCGCGTCTACTCCGGGCGCACGGGGCCGAGCGCCACCGCGCGTTCGTGCAGGTGGTCGAGAAGCTCATCGAGCTGCGCGCGCTGTGCGTCCGTGAGGTCCGCGAGCAGACGCTGCTCGTAGCGCAGGGCGAATGGCACCACGCGGCTATAGACGCTTTCACCTTCTTCAGACAGCCGCAGCACCGAACGGCGCTTGTCCGCGTCGGCGAAGCCGCGCGCCAGTCGGTGCGTGCGCAGCAGCTGCGAAACGGCACGACTCACCGCGACCTTGTCCATGGCCGTGCGCTCGGCAACCTCGGCGGCGGACAGGCCGGGCTCCAGTGCGAGTACCGCCATCACGCGCCATTCAGGGATGGATAGCCCGAAGCGCTCGGCGTAGGCGCCTGCGATCGCCGTGCTCACGGTGTTGGTGAGGACCGAGAGGCGATAGGGCACGAACTCGTCGAGCCGCAGGCGGCGCCGGGTGCTCGTCTTGCGCATCGGGTGGTTGGGCCTGGTGGATACGACGCGGCGTTGGGTCCGGAAGCGCTTCGACCTATAATAGTTGCAGTTGTAACTATTCCAGATTTTGGTGGAGAGCGCCATGGCGCAGAGCGCAGCATCCCGTCGACCGGGCGGTCAGTTGTTCGAGAACCCGATGGGCACGGACGGGTTCGAGTTCGTCGAATACACCGCGCCCGACGCGGACCTGTTGCGCACGCTGTTCGAGCAGCTCGGCTTCCCGGTAGTCGCGCGCCACCGCAGCAAGAACGTCACGCTGCACCGGCAGGGCGACATCAACTTCATCATCAACTCCGAGCCCGGCAGCTTCGCGCAGAATTTCGCGCGCGCGCACGGGCCGTCGGTGTGCGCCATGGCTTTTCGCGTGAAGGACGCCACCCAGGCGTTCAAGCGCGCGGTCGAGCTGGGCGCCAGGCCTTTCGAGGGTCGCGTCGGGCCCATGGAGCTCAACATCCCCGCGATCGAAGGCATCGGCGGGAGCCTCATCTATCTGGTCGACCGCTACGGCGAGGACACCATCTACGACGTCGACTTCCGCCGCGTCGCGGTGACGCCGGGCGTCGAGGACGCGGGGCTCACCTACATCGATCACCTCACGCACAACGTCCAGCGCGGCAACATGAACCACTGGGCGGGGTTCTACGAGAAGCTGTTCAACTTCCGCGAGATCCGCTACTTCGACATCGAAGGGAAGAAGACCGGCCTCTTGAGCCGCGCGATGACCAGCCCGTGCGGCAAGATCCGCATCCCGATCAACGAATCGCAGGACGACAAGTCGCAGATCGAGGAATACCTGCACCAGTACCGCGGCGAGGGCATCCAGCACATCGCGCTCGGCACGCCCGACATCCTCCGCACGGTCGACGTCCTGCGCGCGCACCATGTCAAGTTCCAGGACACGCCAGACACGTACTATGAAGGCGTTGACAAGCGCGTGCCGGGCCACGGCGAGAACCTCGAGGCGCTGCAATCCCGTCGTGTGCTCATTGACGGCGCGCCGACCGAAGGGCAGGGCACGCTGCTGCAGATCTTCACCCAGAACGTGATCGGACCGATCTTCTTCGAGATCATCCAGCGCAAGGGCAACGAGGGCTTCGGCGAAGGGAATTTCAAGGCGCTGTTCGAGTCGATCGAGCTCGACCAGATGCGCAGGGGCGTGCTGTAGCTGCGGCCTGCTGGCGCCTGGTTGACTTAGAGGAACAACCCGCCGACCCACCACGCGAATGCGGAGATCAGGGCGGACGCGGGAATCGTGATGATCCACGCGATGACGATGCCGCCGGCAACGCCCCAGCGCACGGCGGTGGAACGATGGGCAGTGCCGACGCCGATGATCGCGCCCGTGATCGTGTGCGTCGTGGACACCGGGATGCCGAAGTGCGTGGCGATGAACAGCGTGATCGCGCCACCGGTCTCCGCCGCGAATCCGCCGACGGGTTTCAGCTTCGTGATGCGCTGACCCATCGTCTTCACGATGCGCCAGCCGCCGAACAGCGTGCCGAGGCCGATGGCCAGGAAGCACGTCACGACCACCCAGAGCGGCAAATGGTCCTCCGTGGTCACGCCCCCGGCGATGAGCAGGAGCCAGATGATGCCCATGGTCTTCTGTGCGTCGTTGCCGCCGTGCCCCATGCTGTAGGCAGCCGAGGAAACGAGCTGTAGTCGCCGGAACCATTTGTCGACGCGCTTCGGCGTCTGGTGGAAGCAGAGCCAGGAAACGCCGACCATGAGCAGCGCACCGAGGATCATCCCGAGCATCGGTGAGACGAAGATGAAGGTTGCGGTCTTGACGATGCCGGGGGCGAGCAGCGGGTCCGTGCCGGCCGCGGACATTGCGGAGCCGATCATTCCGCCGATCAGCGCGTGCGAGGAGCTCGACGGGATGCCGTAGTACCAGGTGATCAGGTTCCACGAGATGGCGCCGATCAGCGCGCCGAAGATCACGCGGTTGTCGACGAACGTGGGATCGATGATGCCCTTGCCGACCGTGGCGGCAACGCTCAGCTTGAAGAACGCGAACGCGAGCACGTTGAACATGGCGGCCCACACCACCGCCTGCCAGGGCTTCAGAACGCCGGTGGAGACCACGGTGGCGATCGAATTCGCCGCGTCGTGGAAGCCGTTCATGAAGTCGAACGCCAGCGCAAGGAGCACCAGGACGACCAGGGTCAGCGATACGGCTCCCAGATCCATGCGTGTCAGGCGACGGTGACGGTCACGCGTTCTCGAGAACGACGCTTTCGATGACGTTGGCCACGTCCTGGCACTTGTCGGTCGCCGATTCGAGCGACTCGTAGACGGCCTTGAGCTTGATCAGCTGGCGCACGTCGGTTTCGCTTCGGAACAGCTCCGAGATGGCCGACCGCATGACACGATCGGCTTCCGATTCGAGTTGGTCGATCTCCTGGCAGATCTTGAGAATGGCGGGCGCGTCGGCCATGGAGGCCAGGAGTCCAACGGCAGCCTGCACGCGTACCGCGCACTGCAGCAGCAGGTCGGCGAGCTGCGTCGCCTGTGGCGTGATCCGCTGGATGTCGTACAGCACCATCGATTCGCCGGTGTCCTGCATCAGGTCGAGCACGTCGTCCATGCGCGAGATCAGCCGGTGGATGTCGTCGCGGTCGAAAGGCGTCACGAAGGTGGTGTGCAGGAGCTGCACGGTCTCGTGCGTCACCCGGTCGGCCGCGTGCTCGGCGTCCTCAATGACCCTGATGCCCGCGTCGCGCTCTTCCTGCTCGTCGTAATGGCGGAGGACCTCGGCGAGGGCCTGGGCACCATCCACGATGAACTTCGCGTGGTTGTCGAACAGGCTGAAAAAACGCCCCTCGCGAGGCATGAGGCGCGCAATGAAATTCATGGGATCCTGCCGACCGGAAGCCGAAGCGCGAAGTGTAGTGGCCCGGCATGGCCTGACACAATTCTCGTGGTGATATGGACGACCCAGGGTGGGCGCGCTGCTCAGGGTAGCAGCAGCGGCACCAGCCAATACCCGCCGAACCCTTCGCGCCCGTAGTGCAGGAGCGCCGCCTCGTAGCCGGCGGCTCTCAGGATCGCTGCGCCAGTCGCCAGGAGCGGAATCGCACGAGCCAGGTGCATGCCCTATGCCTTGTGCGCCTTCGACAGGTACTGCTCGCTCTGCATCTCGGCGAGCCGGCTCGCGGTGCGCTGGAATTCGAAGCGCTGCTTCTCGCCCTTGTACAGCTCAGTCGGCGGCGCGACGGCCGAGACGACGAGATTCACGTTGCGGTCGTAGAGCTCGTCGACGAGCGAGATGAAGCGCCGCGCGGCGTTCTCGGCCGCCTCGTCGAAGGCCGGCACATTGGCAAGCAGCACGGTGTGGTAGTAGCTCGCGATCTCGATGTAGTCGCGCTGGCTGCGCGCCGTCTCGCACAGGTCGTGAAACTCGAACCAGATGACGTCCTCGGCCTGGCGCACGCACTTGATGCGCCGGTGCTCGATCGTCACGTGCCCGTCCATCGTGCCGGGCTCGCCCGCGACCGCCGTGAAGATCTGCTCCATCTGTGAGCGCGCGTCGCCCGGCGCCTTCCCATCGGCCGGCGACTTGCTGTCGAGATAGATCGACGCCTTGCGCAGCTCGCGAAGCCTGTAGTCGATCGCGCCGTCGACGTGCACCACTTCGGTGTGCTGCTCGATCAACTTGATCGCCGGCAGGAAGCGCTGGCGCTGCAAGCCATCCTTGTAGAGATTCTTCGGCGCGACGTTGGCGGTCGCGACCAGCGTGACGCCGCGCCGGAACAGCGCATCGAACAGCGTGCCGAGGATCATCGCATCGGCGATGTCGGTGACCTGCAGCTCGTCGAAGCAGATGATGCGCGCGCGCGTGGCCATGCGATGCGCCACCAGCTCGAGCGGGTGCGCGCTCTGTTTGAGCTTCGCCAGCTCGCCGTGCACCTCGTGCATGAAGCGGTGGAAGTGCCGGCGCTCGCGCTGCGGAAACGGCAGGCTCTGAAAGAACAGGTCCATCAGCATCGTCTTGCCGCGCCCGACGCCGCCCCAAAGAAACAGGCCGCGCACGGGCGCGAGCGTCGTGCGGCCGGGCAGGAGCTGAAGCATGCGGCGCGTAAAGAATCCGAACTCGCGCGGCTGGTCGATGAGACGATTGCGCAGATCTTCGAGCCGGTCGACAGCCTGGTCCTGCGCGCGATCGAGCTGCAGTCCGTGGCGCTGCAGGGCGTCCTTGTAAAGAGCGTGCAGCGCCTTGTCGCGAGGCCTGCTGCTCACCGGCATGGCAGGAACCTGCCAATGCCCGAGAGCGCCTGGAGGCCAGAGCGGCGCGGGTCGACGAGGCGCGCGCGCTCCGGAGCCGTCAAGTCTTCAGCTCCGGCAGATCGCGATACAGGTCGAGCGCCTGCGGGTTGGCGAGTGCGTCGGTGTTCTTCACGGGCCTGCCGTGGATCACGTTGCGCACGGCCAGCTCGACGATCTTGCCGCTGATGGTGCGCGGGATGTCGCCCACGGCAACTATTTTTGCAGGCACGTGACGCGGTGTCGCGTTGTCGCGGATCGTCGTGCGGATCTTCTTCTTCAGCTCTTCGGTCAGGGCGACGCCGGGCCGCAGACGCACGAACAGCACGATGCGGACGTCGTTGTCCCAGTCCTGCCCGACCGCCATGCTCTCGAGCACTTCGTCGAGTTTCTCCACCTGCCGATAGATCTCCGCGGTGCCGATGCGCACGCCGCCTGGATTGAGCACCGCGTCCGAACGCCCGTAGATGATCATGCCGCCGCGCGGCGTGAGCTCCGCGTAGTCGCCGTGATGCCAGATGTTCGGGAAGCGCTCGAAGTAGGCCGCGCGATAGCGGCTGCCGTCCGCGTCCTTCCAGAAACCGAGCGGCATCGAAGGGAATGGGGCAGTGCAGACCAGCTCGCCGTGCTGGCCGACGAGCGAGTTGCCGTCCTCGTCGAAAATTTCCACTTTCATTCCGAGGCCACGGCACTGGATCTCGCCGCGGTACACCGGCAACGTCGGGTTGCCGAGCACGAAGCACGAAATGATGTCGGTGCCACCGGCGATCGACGCGAGCTGCACATCGGTCTTGATGGCGCGATACACGAACTCGAAACCCTCTGCCGCGAGGGGCGAACCCGTCGAGAGTACTGTGCGCAGGCGCTCGAGGGCGAAGTGCTCGCGCGGCCGGAGGGCCGACTTCTCGAGCGCCGCGAGGTACTTCGGGCTGGTGCCGAACACCGTTACAGCTTCGCGCTCGGCCATTCCCCAGAGCACGCGCTCGTTGGGATGAAACGGCGAACCCTCGTAGAGCACGATGCTCGCGCCGGTCGCGAGGGCACTCACCAGCCAGTTCCACATCATCCATCCGCAGGTGGTGAAATAGAACAGCCGGTCTTCGGGCTTGAGGTCCACGTGCAGCAGGTGTTCCTTCTGGTGCTGCAGCAGCGTGCCGCCGGCGCCGTGGACGATGCACTTGGGCACGCCGGTGGTGCCGGACGAATACATGATGAAGAGCGGGTGATCGAACGGCAGCTGCGGGAAGGATAACGTCGCATCAGCCTCGCCGAAGGCGTGGAACGCGACGGCGTTGCGCAGCCGCTCGACCGGGGGCCAGGCGCTCACGTACGGCACGACCACGACGCGCCGCACGCTCGGCAGCTTGTCGAGAATGCCGGCCATCGCGGTGAGCGAATCGATCTGCTTGCCCGCGTAGAAGTAACCGTCGGCGGTGAACAGCACCTTGGGCTCGATCTGCCCGAAGCGATCCAGCACACCCTGCAAGCCGAAGTCCGGCGAGCAGGACGACCAGATGGCGCCGATGCTCGTCGTCGCGAGCATCGCCAGCACTGCTTCCGGCAGGTTGGGCAGGAAGCCGGCCACGCGATCGCCGGCGACGATCCCTTCGGCTCTCAGGCCCGCAGCGACGCGAGCCACTTCGACGCGCAGCTCGTGCCAGCTGAGCTCGCGGCGGTCGCCGCGCTCGTTGCAAAAGACCATGGCGGTCGCATCGTCGTCGCGACGCAGGAGGTTCTCGGCGAAGTTGAGCGTCGAGCCCGCAAACCACTTCGCGCCCGGCATGCGATCGCCGTCGACCAGAACGCGGGCGCCGGTGCCGTGCCGCATCGCCAGCTGTGAGAACCGGGAGAGCGCGTCCCAGAACTCCGCGCGCTCGTCGATCGACCAGGCGTACAGCGCGGCCTGGTCGCGGACCGGGTCGGCGCGATCGCCGCCGGCGAAACCCCGTGCACGCGCGAACTCGGCGAAACGCGTGATGTTCGCCTGCGCGATGCGCTCCAGCGAAGGTGACCAAAGGGGCTTGGAATTCTGCGTGCTCATCGTCGCACTGCGCTCGACGGCGCCGTCAGAGACCTTGATAGTTCGGCCCGCTGCCACCTTCGGGCGTGGTCCAGGTGATGATCTCGTACGGGTCCTTGATGTCGCACGCCTTGCAGTGCACGCAGTTCGCCGCGTTGATCTGCAGGCGCTTGCCGCCGACGCCGTCGTCGACCATCTCGTACACGTTCGCCGGACAGAACCGCTCGCAGGGGTTGCCGAACTCCGCGCGGCAGCGCGTCGCGCAGATGGTGGTGTCGTGCACCTTGAGATGCGCCGGCTGGTGCTCGTCGTGCGTGGTCTGCGCGAAGTACACCGACGCGAGACGGTCGCGCGGTGGCAGGTCGCGCGTGACCCAATGTCGTTCCGGCGATTCGTACTCGTTGAGCCGCTTCAGCGCGGACCAGTTGGCCTCGTTGCGCAACGTCCAGGGCGTCTTGCCGAACGTGACGGTCTCGAGCGTGGCATTGAACAGGCCGAACCACAGGCCGCGCTTGAAACCGGGCTTGAAGTTGCGCACCTTGCGCAGCTCGCGGCCGCCGGGCGACTCGCGCCACCGCGCTTCGAAACCGTCCGTCCTGCCGGTCTCCACGTAGTGCTCGGCGGCGAGCATGCCGCTGCGGATCGCCTGGTGAATGCCCTTGACCTTCGGCAGGTTCACCGTCCCGCCGGCGTCGCCGATCAGCATCGCGCCCGGCATGTCGAGCTTCGGCAGCGACTGCCAGCCACCCGCGGCGATCGTGCGCGCGCCCGCCGACAGGATCTCGCCGCCTTCGAGCAACGGCTTCACCTTCGGGTGGTGCTTGAACTGCTGGAAGGCTTCGAACGGCTTGAAGCGCGGATCCTCGTAGTCCAGGCCGACGACGTAGCCGACGTACGCGCGATCGCGATCGAGGTGGTAGATGAAGCTGCCGCCGTAGATGCGCGAGTCGGCCGGCCAGCCGAACGAATGCTGGATCAGGCCTGGCTCGCCTCGTCCCGGGGCAAGCTGCCAGAGTTCCTTGAGCCCGAGCACGAAAGTCTGCGGCGAGCGGCCCTCGCAAAGGCCGAACTTCGCCATCAGCAGCTTCGCGAGGCTCCCGCGGCAGCCTTCGGCGACCAACGTCAGCTTCGCGCGAATCTCCGGCCCCGGTGCGTAGTTCGGGCCCGGCGTGCCGTCCTTCTGCAGGCCCATGTCGCCGATCTGCACGCCCGCGACTGCGCCCGCGTCGTCGTAGACCGGGGCGGCGGCCGAGAAACCCGCGAACACGTCGATACCGAGACCCTCGGCCTTCGCAGCGAGAAACGGTGTGATCTGCCCGAGCGAAACGATGAAGTTGCCGTGGTTCCTCATCTGCGGCGGCGTCGGCAGCCTGAGCGCGGATCTGCGCGTGAACACCATGAACTCGTCGCGCGTCGCCGGCACGCAGATGTCGGGCTTGCAGTCGCGCCAGTCGGGCGCGAGCGCATCGAGCGGGCCGGGCTCCATCACGGCGCCGGAGAGCGCGTGCGCGCCGACGGCAGACGCCTTTTCGAGGAGGCAGACGTTGAGGCCGGGCTCGAGTTGCTTGAGGCGGATCGCGCTGGCGAGGCCGGCCGGGCCGGCGCCGACGACGAGGACGTCGTACTCCATCACGTCGCGATCGGGCATCGACAAATTGCCGGGAAAAAGCCGCTCGTTTGCGGCAGCGCACTCTAACACAGGCGGCGGTCAGTTCGTCCTGAACGGCGGCCACGACTCGGCCGGGCAAGAGGTCGCGTCGAGGCCGCGTGGCGAAGCGTCGCGCACGAACCGGGCGTAGAGCCTGCCCACGCACTCGTTCCACTCCGTGTGGCCACGGTTGCGCATCACCACCTCGGCGCGGTTGGAAAATCCGCGCGCGGCCTGGTCCGTGATCCAGAGCGGGCCTGCGGCGTCGGCATCGCCGGACACGAAGAGCGCCGGCACGGGCGAGCGCACGGGCTCGCGAAAACCTCGTGGCAGCGGTGCGCGCGGCCAGTAACGGCACGCCGCCTGTTGCTGGCGCACGCGAAAGTCGCCGAGGAACGTATCCTTCACGTTCGGCGCGATGTCGTCCTCGCGAATGAAGGCGACGTCGTCGCTGCAGGTGATTGCGAAAAACAGGCCGAAGCTGTACGCGCGGTCGCGCTCGCGGGCACCGACCAGGATGTCCTCGGCGATCGGGTTCCAGTCCCCGCCGTACGCACGATGAATGGCCCACGGCAGGATCGTGGCGCTCGACGGGCGATAGAGCTTCGATCGGAACCACTCCGCGACGCGTCCCCGATCGAGCGGCAGCTCGTCGCCGACACCGGCGATGGAAACGCGCACGCCGGACTCGAGCCGCGCAGCCACCTGCCGGAACTCTTCGCGCAGGTTCGGATAGGCCGCACGGCAGGCCGCGTCGGCGTCACACGCGGAGAACATGAGCTCGCGCGCCCGCTCGCCAGCCTTCGCCATCGTGAGCGGCGCTATCTCGTCGATCGGTACGACGCTGCCGAAGAGCACCGTGCGTACGCTCTTCGGGTGAGCGCGCACGTAAACCTGCGCGGCGCGCGTTCCATACGAGCCTGCGAACAGGTTCAGCTGGCTATAGCCGAGCGCCTGGCGGACGCCCTCGAGGTCGTCGATGAAGCGCAGGTAGCCGTACTGCGTCAGGTCGGCGCGCTGTCGCAGTTCGCGGGCGCAGCGCTCGAGGGAGGCAGGCACGAACCACTGACGCAGATTCTCGGCGGCTTCGACAGGCGAATAGAGGTCGCACCGAAGGGCGGACGAACGACCGGCGCCCCGCTGGTCGACGAGCAGGATGTCGCGAGCGTCGCGCAGTGGCGCGAGCCGTTCGACGAAGTACGCGGCAACGCCGATGATGTCTTCGGCGGGCCCGCCCGGGAGCGGAACGATCGGGTCCGCAAGCGCCTTGCCGCTCGTCGCGGGCAGCACCGCAATGGCGATCGAAATGCGGCGCCCTTCGGGTAGGTCCGGATTTTCGGGCACCTCGAGCGAGCCGCAGCGCGCGGGCTCGCTCACGCCGGGCAAGGTGCACGACTCCAGCGCGACGCTCGCGGGCGCGACGCGTCCCGACGATTCCTGCGTGCCGCCGGAAGGCGCCGACGGCGATGCCGGTTCCGACTGCGACCCCATGCCGGTCGCGACCACGGCGCCGATACCGATGCACGTCAGGGCCGCGACCAGCACGGCATTGCGCTGCTCGTCCCGAGCGCGTTCCTTGCGCTTGTCGCGCTTCATGCGCTGTCCTCGCGTCTAGAGGAGCTTCTTCAGCGCCGGGTCCTTTTCGATCTGCGGCTGCACTTTCTTGAGGTCGCCCACCACGACGATGGTGATCCTGGCCGGATCGATGTGGTTGCGCGCCGCCGCGCTGATCTGCTCGGGCGTGAACGCGTACACGCGCTCGACGAACCTGGTCAGATACTCGTCCGGCAGGCCGTGCAGATCGATGAACGCGAGCTGGCTGATCAGCGCCGAGCGCGTCGAGTTCTGGATGACGAACACACCGGCGCGATAGTTCTGGAAGCCGCGCAGCTCCGCCGCAGTGGGCGCTTCCTTCCGCAGGCGCTCGATCTCGCCGAGGATCTCCTTGATCGCCGGCACCGTGGCGTCCGTGGTGACGTCGGCGTTCTCGGCCCAGTAGGTCGCGCGATAGCGAGCGCTCACAGAGCTGCCTGGCGAGTACGCATAGCCCTTGCTCTCGCGGATGTTGGAAGTGATGCGCGAGGTGAACGATCCGCCGAGGAGCGTGTTCGTCAGCGACAAGCCCATGTAGTCCGGATTGCTGGGATCGATCGTCGGCAGGCCAATGATGAGCGTCGACTGCGGCGCGTCCGGACGGTTGACGAGCAGGATCTTCGCCTGCGCGTTGGCCTTCGCCGGGGCGACGAGCGGGTCCGGGCCGCGCGCCCAGTCGCCGAACGCCTCGACCAGCGCGTCTTCCATGGCCGCGCGGTCGAAACGCCCCGCGACGTAGATGCGCGTGCGCGCGGCGCCGAAGTTCCCGGCATGGAACCGACGCACGTCCGCGATCGTGTACGAGCGTAGCTGCTCGACCGTCGGGAGCACACGGCCGTACGGATGATCCGGGTAGATCGCCGCGAGGAAACGCTCGCTGGCCAGCGTGCCCGGCCGGGTCTTGGCCAGCGCGAGATTGCGCTCGAAGTTGCGGCGGATGCGATCGAACTCGGATTCCGGCAGTGTCGGCCGGCGCAGGAGGTCAGCGACCAGCGCTACTGCATCCGGGCCGTGCTCCGTGAGTACATCCATGCTCACCGAAGTTTCGTCCGGGCCCACTGCGACCGCCACGTTGCCACCCATGCCCGCCGCACGCTCGGCCATCTGCGCGGACGTCATGCCTGCCGCGCCTTCCTTCATCATCTCCGCGGTGATGTCCGCCAGCCAGGTCTGTGCGCCCTCGTTGAGGTTGCCTGCGCGAGTGAGCGCAGAAACGGTGACCTTCGGCAGCTCGCCGAACTGGATGAACGTGAGCTCGACACCATTGTCGAGCATGCGCGTGGCCTTCTCGGGGATCTTGAAGTCCTTGGGCGTGCCGGGAGCGGGTGGCGTTTCTGCGCCCAGCGCCACGAGCGACACGATGGAACCGAGGGCCAGGCTGAATGCGGCGAAGAGTGCGCGCGTGCTCATTTCTTTTCCTCCGGCTTGCTCTGGTCCCCGGCTTTCGGCTCGGCCTTGCCGGGCTCTATCACCAGCACGGTGCGGTTCTCGCGTTTGAGGTACTGCTGCGCGGTGCGCTGGATCAGCTCGGGCGTCACGGCGGCGATGTTGTCCTCGATCTTGTTGATCACGCCGGGGTCATCGTCGAAGAGCGCGAAGCTCGCCAGCAGGTCGGCGAGGCCAAAGCGCGTCGCGCCGCCGATCACGTCGTACAGCCCGGAGCGGTACTTGGTCCGTGCACGCTCGAGCGCCTCCGCGGAGACCGGCGTGCTCTGCAGCTTCGCGATCTCGGCGTCGATGTCGGTGATGATCTGGTCCGTGGTGTGCTGCGGATCGTGGATCAGGGCGGCAGTCCAGATCATCGGCCCCTTGTAGTTGAACATGTTGCCGAGCAGGTTCGTGCCGCCGAACACCGAGTCGGTGTAGCCGCGCTCCTGCACGAGGCGCCGGGTGAGGGCGCTGTCGTCACCCTGCAGCAGCAACTCGTCGATGAGTCCGAAGGCGAAGTGCTCGGGCGTCCAGCGCTCGGGCACGTGGTACGCGACTGCGAGAGCCGGGCGCGGCGCGAGCGGATCTTTGCGGCTCGCCCGCCGCTCGGCGGTCTGCGGCGGTTCGGAGATGTCGGGCGCCGCCGGTGGCGGTCGCGCCTCGATGTTGCCGAAGTACTGCTCGATCCACGTACGCGTCTGCGCGGCCTCGAAGTCGCCCGCCACCACCAGCACCGAGTTGTCCGGCCCGTAGTAGTTCTTGAAGAAGGCGTGCACCTCGTCGAGCTTCGCCGCGTCGAGATGCGCCAGGTCGCCGTAGAAGTTGTGCGCGTTGTGCCAGTTCTGGTTGGCGTACTGCGGCACGTCGAGCCACGGGAACCCGCCGTACGGCTGGTTGAGCACGTTGACCCGCACCTCGTTCTTCACCACGTCGATCTGGTTGGTGAGATTGTCCTGGTCGATCGCCAGGCCGCGCAGCCGGTCGGCTTCCGCCCACAGCATGGTCTGCAGCGTGTGCGCCGGCACCGTCTCGAAGTAGTTCGTGAAGTCGAAGCGCGTCGAGCCGTTGAGCACGCCGCCATTCGTCTGGATCAGGCGCACGAACTCCATCTTCCCGAGGTTCGCCGAGCCCTGGAACATCATGTGCTCGAACAGGTGCGCGAAGCCGGTGCGATCGCGCGGCTCGTTGCGAAAGCCGATGTTGACGTACACCGCGACCGTCGCCAGCGGGACGGAATGGTCCTCGCTCAGCACCACGCGCAGCCCGTTCTCGAGACGGTAGTACTCGACGGGTACCTGCAGCTTTGCTTTCGCGGGCTCGCGTGCCGCCGCAGCGGAAGGCTGCGAAGCGGCTGAGCCGGCGTCCGCGGGTGTCGCGGGCGCATCGCCCGCGCGTTGCGGGGCGCTGCAGGCGACCAGCAGCACAGGGACGAACAGCAGAAAGAATTTCAACATCGGTCCGGATCGGCGCGGCATGGTGAGTTCTCTCGGGCGCAAGGTGACGACACAGAAAGCGCGAAGCTTAGCGCGCCCGGCGCCGCGAAGTCACAGGGAACACACGAACCCACGACGGATCAGACCGGTGAGAGCCGCGCCCGGCGGGCGGCGGCCTGCCTGTGGTTCCAGGGATTGGAGGACGCAATGAGCTCGACGCAGCCCCGGATCGGAGCGCTCCTGGAGAGCTATTCCGCAGCCATTCGGGAAAAGGACATCGAGCGACTCATGGCGCTCTATTCGTCCGACATCGTCTACTACGATCTCGTGCCGCCGCTTCGCTACTCGGGATTCGACGCCATCCGTCGCAATTTCCTGCGCTGGTTCGAGAGCTGGCAGAGCCCGATCGGCGTGGAGATCCGCGATCGCACGATTCTCACCAGCGGCGACACTGCCACCGCCTTCATGCTTCACCGGACCAGCGGAATCCTCAAGGACGGGCGCGCGGTCGACTACTGGGTTCGCGTGACCGTTTGCGCGCAGCGCTCGGATCGCGGGTGGCTGATCGCCCACGAGCACGTCTCGCTGCCCGTCGATTTCGCGAGCGGCCGCGCCATCATAAATCTGGTGCCCTGATCCAACGTCCGGGGAGAAGCTCCTGCCTCGGCACCGTCCCAGCAGCTACTTCGGCTGCATCCTGATCGCGCCATCGAGGCGAATGGTCTCGCCGTTGAGCATGCGATTGCGCGCAATGGCGACGACCAGCTCCGCGAACTCTTCCGGTTTGCCGAGCCGCACGGGGAACGGCACCTGGGCGGCGAGCGACTGCTGCGCTTCCGGCGGCAGGCCCGCCATCATCGGCGTGTGAAAGATCCCCGGTGCGATCGCCATGACGCGAACGCCGATGCGGGCGAACTCGCGCGCCATCGGCAGCGTCATGCCCATCACCGCCGCCTTGGTGGCGGAATAGGCGCACTGACCGATCTGCCCTTCGAACGCCGCGACCGACGACGTGTGGATGATGAGGCCGCGTTCGCCGTCCTCGCCCGGCGTGTTGCCCTGCATGAGCAGCGCCGCGGCCTTGTCGACGAGGAAAGTGCCGATCAGGTTGATGCGAACCACCCTGGTGAAGAATTCCCCGGACATCGGACCCTCGCGCCCGAGCACGCGACCGGCGCCGACGATGCCTGCGCAGTTGACGATCAGGTTGAGCCCGCCCATCCGCTGGTGCGCCGCCGTGACGGCGGCGTCGACCTCGGCCTCGGACGTCACGTCGCACGCCTGGAAGCTCGCGTTCGCCCCAAGCGACTGCGCCGCGGCCTTGCCCGCGGCTTCCTGCACGTCCAAGAGGGACGCCTTCCCACCCTCGGCGATCACGCGCTGCGCCACCGCAAGACCCAGTCCCGAAGCTCCGCCCGTCACCAGAGCCCGTGCTTCATCGATCTTCATGCTCACTCCCGACAACTGTAGTGGTCGCACGGCGCGCTTGCTGCGTCGCAGAAAAAATATTTCTCAAAATCGTGAGAATCACGTGCCCTGTTTTTCGCTTTACTACTGTGGACCCCATGTTGCCGGGCAGGGATGCCGACAACCAGGAGGGCCAAGGGAAGGGGCATGGCAGGGCAAGGATGCCCCTCATCTCGAGTATTCGAGTGAGTCAGCCGGGGATTGTCCACCGGGCCGGGCGCTTTTCGAGAAAAGCGCCCATGCCCTCCTGACCTTCCTCCGACACCCGCAACCTCGCCAGCCGCTGCGCCGTCGCTCGACGCACTGCTTCGCTCGGTGCACCCAGCGTCGGCGCCACTTCCCGGATCAGCTCCTTGCATTCGCGCTGTGCCTGCGGCCCGCCCTTGAGCAGCTCCGCGAGCACTTCTTCCACCTTCGTGTCCAGGCTGTTCGCGCCGACCAGCTCATGCACCAGGCCGAGCTTCAGCGCTGCGTCCGCCGCGATGGCTTCGCCCGTGAGTGCGTAGCGGCGCGCCTGGCGGGTGCCGATGGTCGCGACCACGTACGGTGAGATTGCCGCGGGAACCAGACCCAGCCGTACCTCGGTCAGTGCGAAGCGCGCACTGTCGACCGCGACGGCGATGTCGCAGCACGCGACCAAGCCGACGCCTCCGCCGAACGCGTTGCCGTTGATGCGCGCGACCGTCGGCTTGCTCGAGCCGGCGAGGAGGGCGAGGACGCTGGCGAGGCGCGATGCGTCCTCGAGATTCTCCGCTTCGCTCGCACCGGCAAGCGCGCGCATGGCGCCGAGATCGGCGCCGCTGCAGAAGGTCTTGCCCGAACCCGTCAGCACGGCCACGCGCACGTTCCGGTCAGCGTCGAGCGCGCGCAAGTGCTCGCCGAGCTGCGCGAGAGTCTCGCCGTCGAACGCGTTGTGCTTGTCAGGACGATTGAGGGTGAGCGTGGCGACGCCACGCGCATCGGTCGATATCAGCACCGCGGCGGCCATGCGCTGTCAGACGAGCTCGAGCGCCACGGCGGTGGCTTCGCCGCCGCCGATGCAGAGCGAGGCGACGCCGCGCTTGCGGCCGCGCTTGCGCAGTGCGTGCACGAGCGTGGTGATGAGCCGCGCGCCCGTCGCACCGATCGGGTGGCCAAGCGCGCATGCGCCGCCGTTCACGTTGACGTTCGTGTGCTCGAGGCCGACATCGCGCATCGCCGCCATCGCGACCACGGCGAATGCCTCGTTGATCTCGAAGAGATCGACCTCCTTCGCCTGCCAGCCCGCGCGCTCGAGCACCTTGATCATTGCGCTGCCCGGCGCCGTCGTGAACCATTCCGGCTCGTGAGCGTGCGACGCTTGCGCCACCAGGCGCGCGATCGGTTTGAGGCCGCGTTGTTGCACCGCTGCCTCGGTGGCGAGTACCACGGCGGCAGCGCCGTCCGATATCGATGAGGAGCTCGCCGCTGTCACGGTGCCATCCTTGTTGAAGGCGGGCTTGAGCTGCGCAATCTTCTCGAGGTCGCAGGTGAACGGCGTTTCGTCGCGATCGACGCTCACCTCGCCCTTGCGACCCTTCACCGTCACCGGCGCGACCTCGGCTGCGAAGTCGCCGTTGCCGACGGCGCGCTGCGCGCGGCGTACGGACTCGGCCGCGAACGCATCCTGGTCGGCGCGCGTGAAGCCGTACCTGGCTGCGGTTGCGTCTGCGAAGTGGCCCATGAGCTTGCCGTCGAACGGGCTCTGCAGGCCGTCGCGGTACAGGTGATCGACGACCTCGCCGTGGCCCATGCGATAACCGGCTCGGGCCTTGGGCAGCAGGTAAGGCGCGTTGGTCATGGACTCGAGTCCGCCGGCGACCATCAGCTCCGCGCTGCCGGCGCGCAACTGGTCGGCCGCCATCATCACAGCCTTCATGCCCGAGCCGCACATCTTGTTGATCGTCGTCGCCGGAACCGATTTCGGAACGCCGGCGGCGAGGGCTGCCTGACGCGCCGGAGCCTGTCCGAGCCCGGCCGGCAGTACGCAGCCCATGTTGACCTCGTCGACAGCGTCGCCCGCAATACCGGCATCGGCGAGTGCTGCGCGGATCGCTGCGGCACCGAGATCGGGCGCGGTGACCGGGCCGAAGACGCCCTGGAAAGCTCCGATCGGGGTACGGCGGGCCGAAACAATATAAATAGAGGGCGCCGGCATGAAACCTCTATAAGATCATCAAGTTACGTTAAAGCGACGCCCCCGGGGGCATCGTGGCGGGGCCGCACCTTCGCACAACTTTTTGCACTGCGCAAACGGCACGTAACGCCCGGAGATCACCAGCTTCGCAGCGATGCAATCGCCCCCAGGCTGCGGATCCGCTCTTCGGCGAGTCGGTCCGCCGCCTGCCAGCTCGGGACTTTCTCGCGGGTCGCCTTCTCGAAGATCCGCGCCACGATGTCGTGGATGCCGGCCACCTGTCGGCGGGCGCTCGTTTCGCTGTAGCCGTCGAGCTCCGCGGCGACGTTCATCAGCCCGCCCGCGTTGATGGCGTAGTCGGGCGCGTACACGATTCCGCGTGCCTCGAGTTGCGTCGCACACTCGTTCGACTCGAGCTGGTTGTGGGCACCGCCGGCCACGATCTTGCACTTCAGCCGCGGCACCGTGTCCTCGTTGATGATGCCGCCCATCGCGCACGGCGAGAACACAGTCGCGTCGACATCGTAGATCTGGTGCATTGGCACGCTCTCGGCGCGCAGTTCGTCCACCAGGGGCTCGACGCGTTCCTGGTTGATATCGGTGACGAACACCTTCGCGCCCTCGGCGCGCAGCAGCTTCACGAGGTGATAGCCCACGCCGCCGACGCCCTGCACGGCGTAGCTGTAGCGGCCGATCTCGTTGGTGCCGAAGCGCTTCGCGAGGCAGGCGCGAATGCCGTGAAAGGTGCCGAGCGCGGTGAACGGCGCGGGATCGCCGCTGCCGCCGTTCGACGGCTTCACGCCGACCACCCGATCGGTTTCGAGGCGGATCACATCCATGTCCGCGCCGCTCGTGCCGACATCTTCGGTGGCGACGTAGCGACGGCCCAGGCCGGCGATGAATCGACCGAGTCCGCGCAACAGCGCTTCGCTCTTGTCGCTCTCCGGATTGCCGATCAGCACTGCTTTCGCGCCACCGAGGTTCAGGCCCGCAATCGCGGTGCGATAGGTCATCGCGCGCGAGTGACGAAGCGCGTCGCGCAGGGCCTCGCTCTCGTCGGCGTACGGCCACATGCGCACGCCGCCCAGCGCGGGCCCGAGCGCCGTGCTGTGAATCGCGACGATGCAGCGCAGGCGGCTCTCGCGGTGGTTGAACCAGACGACCTGCTCGTGACCGAGCTCATGGAGAGATTCGAAGACGCTCATTGCGTCGCGATTATAGGCGCGCATCGGCGCGGAGCGGCCCCGACCGGCTTGCGACGGGTGCACCGCTCCCGTCCGACTGTTAGACTGTCCGCCCGGGTCTGCCCAACCGTAAGTCGTTAATTCCATGAGCATTCCTGCCGCCGAGCTGAGTGACAGTCGCGACACCGCAGCCGACCAGGCGCCCCTGCGGTTCGTCAGCGCGGCCTCCCTCTTCGACGGTCACGACGCGGCAATCAACATCATCCGCCGCATCCTGCAGGCGAATGGCGCCGAGGTGGTCCATCTCGGCCACAACCGCAGCGTTGCCGACATCGTGCGCGCGGCGATCCAGGAAGACGCCGACGGCATCGCCGTCAGTTCCTACCAGGGCGGACACAACGAATATTTCCGCTACATGGTCGACATGTTGCGGCAGCTCGAGGCCGAGCACATTCGCGTGGTGGTCGGCGGTGGCGGCACGATCGCGCCGCACGAGCAGGCCGAGCTGGAAGCGCACGGCGTCGAGAAGATCTACACGCCCGAGGACGGCCGGCGCCTGGGCCTCACGGGCATGATCCAGGACGTGTTCCAGCGGGTGCGCGCGGCGTCGAAGCCGCGTTACGAGTTCGGCCCGTTCGGCGTGCGCGACCATCAGCAGCTCGCGCGTGCGATCTCCGCGCTCGAAGGCTCGGGCGAATCCGCGCAGCAGGCCGACCAGATCCGCCGCGCCATTGCCAGCCGGCAGATGGCGAAAACGCAGAACGATCCGCCGGTCGTGGGCATCACCGGCACGGGCGGCGCGGGCAAGAGCTCGCTCAACGATGAGCTGCTCAACCGGTTCGTCCGGCACTTCCCCGACCGGCAGATCGCGGTCGTGGCGATGGATCCGACGCGCCGGCGCAGCGGTGGTGCGCTGCTCGGCGATCGCATCCGCATGAACAGCCTCGCGTGCGAGCGCATTTTCATGCGCTCGCTGGCCACGCGCCGCCAGCATCTCGCCACCAGCGCGGTGCTCGCCGACACGCTGCAGCTGCTCAAGTTCGCGGGCTTCGACCTCATCATCGTCGAGACCGCGGGCATCGGTCAGAGCGACACCGAGATCGTCGATCTCGTCGACCAGGCCGTGTACGTGATGACCAGCGAGTACGGCGCGGCGAGCCAGCTCGAAAAGATCGACATGCTCGACTACGCCGATCTCATCGTCATCAACAAATTCGAAAAGCGCGGCGGCGAGGACGCGCTGCGCGACGTGCGCAAACAGTGGCGGCGCAATCACCCGCAGGAACGCGTGGAGGATGCGCAGATCCCGGTGTATCCGACCATCGCGAGCCAGTTCAACGACGCGGGCGTGAACCGCCTGTTCGAAGCGCTGTGCCGCAGGCTCGAGGCGGGCGCTGGCGGCGTGCAGGCCGCGAAGAGCTGGGCGCTCGAGGGCCACAAGATCGACGAGCTGCCGCGACGCGACGCCGTCATTCCGGGTCATCGCACGCGCTACCTCGCGGAAATTGCCGCGAACGGCCGCAAGGCTCACGGCGAGAGCGATGAGCGCGCGCACGCCGCGAGTCGGGCACACGGAATCTACGAAGCGCTGAAGGCACTCAACGACCCGCAGCTGCCCGCGCCATTGGAGCGCATCGCGCCGCCCGCCGACGCGAAGGCGTCCGGCGATGCGAAAGCGATTGCTGATCCTTCGCGCGACCAACTGCGCCGCGCCTACAACGAGGCGCTCGATGCCGTCGGTGCGGAAGGGCTGGAGCTGCTGCGCCGCTGGCCGCAACGGGCCAAGGACGCAACGGCGGATGAATACCGCTACCAGGTGCGCGCGCGCGAGATCACGGGCGAGAACTACACCGAAACACTGAGCCACCAGCGCATTCCGAAGCTCGCCGTGCCGAAGCTGCGCAACTGGGGCGATCTGCTCTCCTTCCTGCTGCGCGAAAACCTGCCGGGCGAGTATCCGTACACCGCCGGCGTGTATCCGTACCGGCGCGAAGAGGAGGATCCGATCCGCATGTTCGCGGGCGAGGGCATGCCGGAGCGCACCAACCGTCGCTTCCACTACCTGGCATCGGGCCACGATGCCACGCGGCTCTCGACGGCGTTCGACTCGACTACGCTGTACGGCGAAGATCCGGACGAGCGTCCTGACATCTACGGCCGCATCGGCAATTCGGGCGTGTCCATCGCAACGCTCGACGACATGAAGCGGCTGTACTCCGGCTTCGATCTCTGCGAGCCGTCGACGTCGGTCTCGATGACCATCAACGGCCCCGCGCCGATGATCCTCGCGATGTTCATGAATACCGCGATCGACCAGCAGGTCGAGCGTCACCTGCGCGCCACGGGCTGGGAGCAGGCGCAGAAGAAGATCGCGGAGCTGACGCGCGGCGCAGACCGCCCGCTGTATCGCGGTGATCTGCCGCAGCATCACGACGGCTCCGGGCTCGCGCTTCTCGGCGCCACGGGCGATCAACTGCTCGATCGCGAAACCTACGAGAAGATCAGGTCGCAGGCGCTCAAGCAGGTGCGCGGCACGGTTCAGGCCGACATTCTCAAGGAGGACCAGGCGCAGAACACCTGTATTTTCTCGACCGAGTTCGCCCTGCGCATGATGGGCGACGTGCAGGCCTTCTTCACCGAGCAGGCGGTGCGCAACTTCTACTCGGTGTCGATCTCCGGCTACCACATCGCCGAAGCGGGCGCGAACCCGGTCTCGCAGCTCGCGTTCACGCTCGCGAACGGATTCACGATCGTCGAGTATTACCTGAGCCGCGGCATGAAGATCGACGACTTCGCGGCCAACCTGTCATTCTTCTTCTCGAACGGCATGGACCCCGAGTACGCCGTCATCGGCCGCGTGGCCCGGCGCATCTGGGCGCGCGCGATGCGCGATCTCTACCGCGCGGGCCCGCGCAGCCAGATGCTCAAGTACCACATCCAGACGTCGGGTCGTTCACTGCACGCGCGTGAGATTCAGTTCAACGACATCCGCACCACGCTGCAGGCGCTGTACGCGCTGTTCGACAACTGCAACAGCCTGCACACGAACGCCTACGACGAAGCGCTGACCACGCCGACGGAAGAGAGCGTACGCCGCGCCGTGGCAATACAGCTCATCATCAATCGCGAGCTGGGGCTCAACAAGAACCAGAACCCGTGGCAGGGCTCGTACCTGATCGACTACCTGACGGACCTCGTGGAAGAGGCCGTGTACCAGGAGTTCGATCGCATCGCCGAGCGCGGCGGTGTCCTGGGCGCGATGGAGACGATGTACCAGCGCAGCCGCATCCAGGAAGAGAGCATGTACTACGAGGCGAAGAAGCACGACGGCTCGCTGCCCATCGTCGGCGTCAACACGTTCCTGTCGGGCCACGACGCCTCAGCGGAGGCGGGCAGCGCCGCGCTGATCCGCTCGACCGAAGACGAGAAGCAGGACCAGGTGAAGGCGGTGCACGCGTTCCAGAAGCGGCACGCGCAGGAAAGCCCCGGGGCGCTCAAGAAGCTGCAGCAGGTCGCCGCGAGTCGCGGCAACGTGTTCGCGCAGCTGATGGAAGCGGTGAAGACCTGCTCGCTCGGGCAGATCAGTCACGCGCTCTACGAAGTCGGCGGGCAATACCGGCGCAACATGTGACCGCCGGGCCTTTGACCATCTGGGCTGTTTTGGCAGGCGCGGTAGCGCTGACCGCCTCGTTCTGCGCGCGGCACGGGCACCTGCTCCGGTACTTCGTCTCGCTCATCGCCCTTGCCCTTGTCGCCGGCGTGTTTCTTTGGGTATTCGACTCGTCCGAACCCTGGCAGAATCAAAAGGGCTGGCGTGACGTCGCATCTCTTGCGCTGATGGGCGCAGTCTTCGTGCTGATCTACCTCGCCTTCCTGGGTCCGCTGGTCCGCGTGAGGGCTCCGGCCCTCGCGATCTGGCCGGCGACGGCGCTGGTTGCCGTGGTTGGATGGGGCCTGTTCATCTTCGCGGGCCTCCTTACCCACTGCTACCTCAGAGAGGACTGCCTCTAGGCAGCTGCCGAGGCGAGAGCGGGCGAGGTGCCGCTCGCCAGGTCGGGCTCACCGAGCCGCTCGAGAATCATCGCGCGCGCCTGCTCGCGCAGGTGAATCGCGGCGTCGCGATCGTCGGTCGCTGCACGCAGTGCAGTCAGCACCTCGACGTGAATCACAGTCGGCGTGGGCGCGACCGCATTCCATTTGAGGGCTGTGCGAGCGCCTTGCACGACCACCGGCACCACCGGGCAACCGGCACGCACCGCCGTGGCGAACGCGCCGGTATGAAAACGCAATAACCCTACCTGCTTGGAAAACGTCCCCTCGGGGAAGAACACGAACGATTGCCCGCTGCTGGCCCGCCGCAGCATCCGGCGGGCGTCCATGGCGCCCTTGTGGCGGTTCACGCGATCGACGAATTCCGAGCCGATCCTGCGCAGCAGCAGGCTGGCCAGGGGCACCCTGTCCATCTCCTTCTTGATGACGAAGGCGAAGCGGGAGGGCAGGACGGCGATCAGGATCACCCCGTCCAGGTAGCTGGTGTGGTTGGCGACCACCACGCAGCTCTCTTCGGGCAAGAGCTCCGCCCCTTCCAGGCGCAAGCGCATCCCCGAGGCCCTCAGGAAGGTGCGGGCAGTCAACTGGGCGATGCGTCGACGACGCTCCATGCCCGGGACGAAGACCATCGCCAGCAGGGCCAGGAGCGAAATAGCCACGAAAACGACCCAGACGTAGAGGCCGTAGACGAAGCGGATGGGGAAGCGGATCAGGCGGGGCACGGAGCTTATGAGACCTCGAAAGCGGAACGCGAACTGCGTCGCGCGGGGGTTTTCGTGAACTGGTTCTCTTTATGTTAATAGACGAGATGATCTGTGAGAGTAATCACGCCGATGGGGGGACCCCCTCCGCATACTCCGGCCAATTTTGCGTGATGGCGCAGACGCTTGCACACCGGCGTTCAGGCCGTCGAGACGGTAGGACGGTTCCACCTAGTGAGCTCAGCAGTCAAGAACTCCGTGTACGTCAAGCCTGCATCGACCGCCTCGGGTGCTGAAGCGCCGGATCCGGTCGTCAATCGGTTTCTCGATGCAGTCTGGATGGAGCGGGGCCTGTCCGCGAACACGCTGGCGGCCTATCGCGCTGACCTGACGGCTCTCGGGCGCTGGCTCGAGCAGCGCGACGTTCCGATCGTGAAGACGTCGCGCCAGGACCTCCTCGGCTTCATCGCGTTCCGCGTGGAAGCGGGCGCCCGGCCGCGTTCCACCGCGCGCCAGCTCTCGAGCTTCCGCCGCTTCTTCCGCTACCTGGTGCGCGAAGGCATCGTGCGCGACGACCCGACCGCGCAGATCGCGATGCCGAAGATCGGCCGCTCGCTGCCCAAGTCGCTGACCGAGGAGGAGGTCGAATCGCTGTTGACCGCCCCGGTGGTCACCGACCCGCTCGGCCACCGCGACCGCACCATGCTCGAAGTGCTGTATGCAACCGGCTTGCGGGTGACGGAGCTCGTCAATCTCAAGCACAACCAGGTCAACCTCAATCAGGGCGTACTGCGCATCGTCGGCAAGGGCAACCGCGAACGCCTGATCCCGCTCGGCGAAGAGGCCGTGCGCTGGCTGCAGCAGTTCACCGCAGGCCCACGTCTCGAGATCCTGCTCGAGCGTCAGACCGACTACCTGTTTCCCACTCGCCGCGGCGACAAAATGACGCGCCAGGCTTTCTGGCACATCATCAAGCGCTACGCGCGCAAGGCGGGCGTGCAGAAGGAGCTGTCGCCGCACACGCTGCGCCACGCCTTCGCGACGCACCTGCTCAACCACGGCGCCGACCTGCGCGTGGTGCAGATGCTGCTCGGCCACAGCGACCTGTCGACCACGCAGATCTATACGCACGTCGCGCGCGAGCGCATGAAGGAACTGCACACGCAGCATCATCCGCGCGGGTGATCGTGATTGCTTCCTCGCGGCCGTTGCCGCTACCCCTCGCGAGTGTCGCGGCGCTGGCGCGCTGCCGAATATCGCCTTTCGCGCCAGATAAGCGGATTCCTTGCGATCGGTCACGGCCTGCTAGACTGCCGGCCTGAACCAACCCACCAGCGACGGGGTCGAATCCGACTCCTGAACGCTGCGGAGCTGTCTTCCATGTCCAGAACGATCGCGCTCATCGGCCTGCTGAGTGTCGCGGGCGCCATGGCGCTGGCCGGAGGCAAGCCCGCCGCGCCGGGACAAGCTGCCGCACCGGCGCAATCGCCGGTGACCAAGGCGGGAGCGCCCGCGCAATCGGCGGTAGCCACGGACGCGGCCGATCCGCGCGTCGAGATCGCCAGGCGCCTCGGCGCGAAACCCGAGAACTTCCGGCCCTCGCAGATTCCCGGCATCTACGAGTTCGCGCAGGGCACCGACATCGGCTACGTCACCAGCGACGGGCGCTATTTCTTCGGCGGCGATCTGTACGACACCGAATCGCGTCGCAACCTCACGGACGACCGGCGCGGCGAGGCGCGTGCGAAGCTGCTGGAGGCCGCGCCCGAGAGCGAGATGATCGTGTTCGAGCCGTCCGCGGCCAAGACGAAATACACCATCACCGTTTTCACCGACATCGACTGCGGCTACTGCCGCAAGCTGCACAGCCAGATCCGCGAGTACAACAACCTCGGCGTGCGCGTGCGCTACATGTTCTATCCGCGCAACGGCCCGGGCACGCCCGGCTGGAAGAGCGCAGAAGCCGTGTGGTGCTCGAAGAATCGCAACGAGGCGCTCACGCGCGCGAAGAAGGGCGAGAATGTCGATGCGCCGAAGTGCGGCGCGACGCCCGTGGCGCGTCAGTACAAGCTGGGCGAGGAACTGGGCATCCGCGGCACGCCGGGAATCTTCACCGAAAAAGGCGGCTACCTGGCGGGCTACGTGCCGCCGGCGAAGCTGGTCGAGGCTCTCAAGGAAATGGACGCGGGCTCGTAGGCCGCGCCCGGCAGCGAGGCAGGCGCGCCAGGAACGCGGCTCAGCGCTCCAGCAGTTTCAGCTTGTCCGGCACGCCTTCCCACTCCTTGGCGTCGGGAGGCGCGGCTTTCTTTTCGGTGATCACCGGCCACTGGCGCGCGAGCTCGATGTTGAGCGCCTTGAACTGCTCCTGCCCTGCCGGCAGCTCTTCTTCGGAGAAGATCGCTTCCACCGGGCATTCCGGCTCGCACAGCGTGCAGTCGATGCATTCGTCTGGATCGATGACGAGGAAGTTCGGCCCCTCGTGGAAGCAATCCACCGGGCACACCTCCACGCAATCCATGTACTTGCACTTGATGCAGGTTTCGGTGACTACGAACGCCATCTTCGCTCTCGGTCTCGACTACGGCCGCGCCAGGCGACCAGGGGTACGGGGCGCGTATTCTGCCACAGCGGCTCTGGCGAGCGGCCGAACCAACGGGAATGACGCTATGCCGGCCGGCGTCGCGCGATTTCCGTCATGTGCAGGTCATCGCGTCCCGCCGCCCGGTCCTCGAGATAGCGGCGCAGCGCGAACTCGCTGCTCGGGAACGCGATCTCCGCCCACGGGATGTCCTTTTCGTCGACCAGCACGGTTTCCAGGCTTTCCGGTCCGACGCCGAAGCTGCCGTCGAGCAGCCGCGCCCGGAACATCACGTGCACCTGGCTCGCGTGCGTAACGTTCACGATCGCGAGGAGCGAGCCGATCTCGACGCGCGCGAGCGCCTCTTCCATCGATTCGCGCGCCGCGGCGGCGGCCAGCGTCTCGCCGTTCTCCATGAAGCCGGCCGGAATCGTCCAGAATCCCTTGCGCGGCTCGATCGCGCGCCGACAGAGCAGGATCTGGCCTTCGTGCTCGACGACGCAGCCAGCCACGATGCGCGGGTTCTGGTAGTGGATGGTGCCGCACGCATCGCAGACGTAGCGGGGCAGGTGATCGCCCGGCGGCACCCGGAAGGCGACCGGACGGCCGCATTCGCTGCAGAATTTCACGTGGCTGGGACTCCTGGTGCCCGGGGAGGGGGTCGAACCCTCATGCCCTTGCGGGCGCGAGATTTTGAGTCTCGAGTGTCTGCCAATTCCACCACCCGGGCGTATCTGGCGGCGGGACAAGGGGCCGGAAGTATAGTGACTCGGCCCGGCGCGTGCGACGTTCCGCCGGGCTGGGGCATCCATGCAAGTTGAAGAGGTAGCTGGCAAACCGATGACCCGACTGCCCGATATCGCGCTGGACCCTGCCGTGCTGGAAGACGCCCGCGCTGGCAATCCGCAGGCCCAGACGCAGCTCTACCGGGCGTTCGCGGACGCCACCTATGGCCTGATCCGGCGCTTCGTGCCGCGCAAGGCAGTGGCGGACGACCTGTTCCAGGACACGTTCATCGAGATTTTCCAGAGCCTGAAGCGGTTTCGCGGCGAAGCGCCGCTCGGCGCGTGGATCCGGCGCATCGCGGTGAGCAAGTGCCTCATGTACCTGCGCTCGCCGTGGCACCGGAGCCTGCTCTGGCTGGACAGCCAGGCGGAGGACGGGCAGCGCGAAACGCTGAAGGACCTGGGCGTACAGCTCGAGCCGGATCACGGCGCGCAGCTCGATCTTCAGGCGGCCCTCGCGCGCCTGCCGGCGACGGCAAGAGCGGTGGTCTGGCTCTACGACGTGGAAGGCTACACGCACGAGGAGATCGCCGGGTTCTACGGCAAGACGGAGAGCTTTTCGAAGTCGCAGCTCATGCGCGCGCACATGCGCCTGCGCGAGCTGCTCGACAAACCGAGAGAGACAGCAGCATGCACGCCACTTTCGACGAGCTTCTGAACCTGCGGAATGAGTCCGCGGACAGCCCGCTCGCGGCGCACGTGCGAGCCTGCACCGAATGCCGGGAGCAGCTCGCACAGCTCCAGGCGCGGACCGAAGCACTGCGCCGGCTGCCCGCGAAGGGCGCGGCCCCTGATCGGTGGGATGCCATCCAGCGCGCGCTTCATGCTCCGCCAGCGGTGAATCGCATCGAACAGCGCCCGAAGCACTCACGCGAGGAACGACAGCTGCGGCCGGGTTGGCTGCTACCCGCCGCGAGCGCGGTCGCAGTGGTGCTGGTTGTCGTGATCACTCTCCAGCAGCGCGATGGCACCGATGAGCCCGTGCAGGTCGCGGAGGAGTCGGGCCCTGCTGTCATCGAGGGGACGCCTTCCGACACGACACGAGCTGAGACAACGCCCGTCGCGCAGGCAGGCAACGCTGCAAGGCTGATCCAGGAATCGCAGCGGCTCGAGAGCCTGCTGGCCGCCGCGTACTCGGAGGAGCCGCGCCTGGCGCGCGCGAGCACCGAGCTGACGGTCGCGGATCTCGAGGACCGCATCCTGTGGGTGGACTATCGCCTGAACCTCGCGGCCGAGCGCGGCCTCGACCCCTATCAATCCCAGAGGCTCTGGCGCGAACGCGTCGACCTCCTCAATTCACTTGTCGCCGTGCGATACGCGCAGGCGCGGACCACCGCGTTCTGACGCCAACGGCATTTCGGAGACCTACATGAAGAGAAATCAGATCCTGCCCTGCGCACTGCTGGCGCTTGGGTTGGCTGCGCCCGCACTCGGCGCCGAGCCGAAGGCGGATGCCAAGGCGAATGCGAAAGCGGACGCGAGTGCCGAGGCCAAGTCCGAGGCCGAGGTCGAAGCCAGGCTCGACGCTGCGCGCGCGCGGCTGGAGGCTGCGGCGCGCGAGGTCGCGGAGCTGAGCTCGCAGCTCAACGGCAAGTACATGGATCACTTCGAGGTCGTGCGGCGCGACCGAGGGTCGCGCGCGAGCCTCGGCATTGGGATCGACGGCGACGACAGCGACCAGCCGGGAGTGCAGGTCGACAGCGTGTCGCCGAACGGTCCGGCCAGCAAGGCGGGTCTCAAGGCCGGTGATGTGCTGGTGAGCATCGACGGCAAGGATCTGCGCAAGCCGGCCGAAGGGCAGTCCGGCGAACGGCTGCTGGTGAGCACGATGCGCGGCAAGAAGCCGGGCGACAAGGTCAGTGTCGAGTACCAGCGCGACGGCAAGACACAGAAGACCGAGATCACCACCGAGTCGATGGATCTGACGCGCTTCGCTCGCCACCGCGCTGTGCCGGCGATTCCGGCGATGCCGGCCGTGCCGGCGGCTCCCGCGGCGCCCGACATGCCATTCAACATGGTGTTTCGCGATCACCCGGGTCGCGGCCTGGAGCTGATCACACTCACGCCGAAGCTCGGCCAGTATTTCGGCGCCGACAAGGGCGCGCTGGTGGTGCGCGCGCCGCGTGACGCAACGCTCAAGCTCGAGGAAGGCGACGTGATCGTCGACATCGGCGGGCGCGTGCCGCAGAGCGGCAGTCACGCGATGCGGATCCTGCGTTCCTACCAGCCGGGCGAGAAGGCGACGATCAACGTGCTGCGCAATCGCAAGAGCGCGAAGGTCGAGTACACGGTGCCAAAGCGCGACGAGGAAACCGGCGCGCAGTGGTTCTCGTTCCCGGACTTCGAGTTCGAGTGGGACGCCGAGCCTTCGTCGCGGCCCGAGCCGCCGAAGGCGCCGGCCGCACCCGCTGCTCCTTCCGTGGAAAGCACGAGCACCTGACGGAGTCGACGGTGCCGGGGCGACACATTGTTGGTTGCCTGACCGCAGCCAAGCCTGCCGATGTGTTCGCTCCGGCAACCTTCAATCCCTGAGTTCGCTGCCTGCGTCGCGTCGCGCTTCGCTAAGATGCGCGGATGCGTCGTGACGATTTCAACTATGAGCTTCCGCCCGAGCTGATTGCGCAGCAGCCGCTGCCTCAGCGCTCCGCCAGTCGACTGCTGACGCTCGACGGTCGCGATGGCTCGTTGCGCGACTTTGCGTTCCTCGACCTGCCCGCGCTGCTGCGCGCCGGCGACCTGCTCGTGTTCAACGACACGCGCGTGGTGAAGGCGCGCCTGCATGCGCACAAGGCGAGCGGCGGCAGAGTGGAGCTGCTGCTGGAGCGCGTACTGGAGGAACGGCGCGCGTTGTTTCAGGCTCGCGCCAGCAAACCGCTGCGCGAAGGCGGTGAGTTGTCGCTCGTGGGCGGTGGAACAGCGCGTGCGGTCGCGCGACACGACGACCTGTTCGAGCTCGAATTCGTCGAGCCTGTGCTCGCGTACCTCGACCGGCACGGCGAAGTGCCGTTGCCGCCGTACATCGCCCGCAACGCCGATCCGGGCGACCAGGAGCGATACCAGACCGTCCTGGCGCGCGTCGCGGGCGCGGTCGCAGCACCGACCGCCGGTCTTCACTTCGACGAGCCGATGCTCGAGCGGCTCGAACGCGACGGCATCGGTCGTACCCTGGTCACGCTGCACGTCGGCGCCGGTACGTTTCAAGCCGTGCGCGTCGACGACCTGGCTGAGCACCGCATGCACGCCGAATGGCTCGACGTCGGTGCAGCCGCCTCGGCGGCGATCAGCGCGACGCGCGCCGCCGGCGGGCGCGTGGTCGCAGTCGGCACGACGGTCGTGCGCGCACTGGAAACGGCGTGGCGCGATGGCGACGTGCGGCCGTATCAGGGGGACACTCGGCTCTTCATCCGGCCCGGATACCGTTTCCGCGCGGTCGATGCGCTGATCACGAACTTTCACCTGCCCGAGTCGACGCTGATCGTGCTGGTGAGTGCCTTCGCAGGCTCCGGGCACGTCCTGGCGGCGTATCGTCACGCCGTCCGGGAACGCTACCGGTTTTTCAGCTACGGTGATGCCATGTTCGTCCTGCCCGCGGAGCCGGCGTGAAGTTTTCGGTGACAGCGACCGACGGCGCCGCCCGTCGCGGGCGCTTCGAGTTCGCCCGCGGCAGCGTCGACACGCCGGCATTCCTGCCGGTGGGAACCTACGGCACCGTAAAGGCGATGACCGCCGAAGAGCTGCGCGCGGGCGGCACGCAGATCGTGCTCGCGAACACGTTTCACCTGATGCTGCGTCCGGGGACGGCGGTGGTTCGTGCCCACGGCGGCCTGCATCGCTTCATGCACTGGCAGAGCCCGATCCTCACCGACTCTGGTGGCTTTCAGGTCTTCAGCCTCGCCACATTGCGCAAGGTGACGGAGGAGGGGGTGCGCTTTCGTTCGCCCGTCGATGGCGACGAGGTGTTTCTGACGCCGGAAGGCGCGATGCAGGTGCAACGCGACCTCGCTTCGGATGTCGCGATGGTGTTCGACGAATGCACGCCGTACCCCGCGACGGAACGCGAGGCACGCGACTCGATGGAGCTTTCGTTGCGTTGGGCGAAGCGCAGTCACACGGCCTACCATGCCGACGCGCCGCCCGGCACGCTGTTCGGCATCGTGCAAGGCGGTCTGCACGAAGCGCTGCGCGCCGCCTCGCTCGCAGGGCTCGAGCAGATCGGCTTCGAGGGCTACGCGGTCGGCGGACTCGCGGTCGGCGAGCCCGAAGAGGAACGGCTGAGAATCCTGGAGCACACGGTGCCGCGCATGCCGGCGGCGAGGCCGCGCTACCTGATGGGTGTGGGGCGACCGGAGGACATCGTCGCGGCCGTGTGCCGCGGCATCGACATGTTCGACTGCGTGATGCCGACCCGCCACGCGCGCAACGGGCACCTGTTCACCTCGACCGGCGTGATGAACATCCGCAACGCCGCGCATCAGTGCGATACGCGCCCGCCAGACGAGGCCTGCGAGTGCTACACGTGCCGCAACTACTCGCGCGCCTACCTGCGGCACCTGGATCGGGCGGGCGAAATCCTCGGCTCGCGCCTCAACACCATCCACAACCTGCACTTCTACCAGGAGCTGATGCGCGGCTTGCGCCTGGCGATCGAACGGGGCGAGCTGGAATCCTTCGCGCGGCGGCAGGCCGCGGTGGCCCAGCAACCGGCGGAGCCTTCTGTATAATACCGCGCTCTTTTTGCCGACCCGCCGGTAATGGCTTGATTTCAAGGGCTTGATTTGACGGCGGACGGCGCTCGAACTGGGACGCAACCATGAGCTTCTTCATCGAAAACGCCTACGCGCAGGGTGCTGCGCCCGCGCAGGGCGGCTCACTCGGCTTCCTGCTGATGATGGGCCTGTTCTTCGTCATCTTCTATTTCATGCTGATCCGCCCGCAGAGCAAGCGCGCCAAGGAGCATCGAGCGATGCTCGGGGCGCTCGCGACCGGCGACGAGGTCGTCACCGGCGGCGGCATCCTCGGCAAAGTGACCGAGGTGGGCGACAACTTCGTCACCGTCGAGGTCGCCGACGGCGTGCGCCTCAAGGTACAGAAGGCGCAGATCGGCGCGGTGATGCCCAAGGGCACACTGAAAGCTTCCTGATGCAGGGGCCGCCGAGATGACGCAGTTCCCGCGCTGGAAGATGATCGTCGTTGGGCTGGCCCTGTTGTTCGGGCTGCTGTTCGCGCTGCCGAACCTGTTCCGCAACGACCCCGCGCTGCAGCTGGCGCGCCGCGGCTACGAGCCGATCACCGTCGATCAGCAGACCGCGATCGAATCGTTCCTGCGCGAGAACAAGGTGGAGGCGACCGATCGCTTCCTGCAGGAAGGCCGGCTGACGTTGCGCTTCGACTCCGTGCCCGAACAGCTCAAGGCGCGCGATGCGCTCGGGAACGAGGACATGGCCGAGCGCTACGTCGTGGCGCTCACCACCGCGACGCGTGCGCCGAGCTGGCTGCGCACGGTCGGCTTGAAGCCGATGAACCTCGGCCTCGACCTGCGCGGCGGGCTGTACCTGCTCTACCAGGTCGACGTCGAGGGTGCCGTGCTGCAGCTGCTGGAGCGGCTGGAGCAGGAATTCCGGCGCAGCCTGCGCGACGAGCGCATCGGTTACGTGTCCGTCGAAACGCTGCGCCTGGCCGCGCCGACGGTCCAGGGCGGCGGGCCCGCCGAAGTGCGCATCCTGCTGCGCGAGCGCGAGCACCTCGAGAAGGCGCGGCTTGCGCTCACCGAAGCGAATCCCGACATCACGTTCGAGGTGAGCGAAACGACCGCGCAGCCCACGATCGTCGCGCGCCTCACGCCCACGCAGGTCAAGCAGCGCCAGGACTACGCGATCCAGCAGAACATCACCACCCTGCGCAATCGCGTGAACGAGCTCGGCGTGTCCGAGCCGATCGTGCAGCGCCAGGGCGTGGATCGCATCAACGTGCAGCTGCCGGGCGTGCAGAACTCGGCGCAGGTGAAGGACATCCTCGGCAAGACGGCGACTCTCGAGTTCCGGCTCGTCGACACGACCAGCAACGCGGTCGAAGCGCAGCAGCGCGGCCGCGCGCCGCTCGGTACCAAGCTGTACGAGGATCGCGACGGCAACCCGGTACTGCTCAGGCGCGATGTGATCGTCACGGGCGATCAGCTCACGGACGCGACGCACGGCGTCGGCCAGGAGGGCCCGCAGGTCAACGTGCGCCTCGACAGCCGCGGCGCCTCGGAAATGCTCAAGACCACGCAGGAGAACCTCAACCGGCCGATGGCGGTGGTGTTCATCGAGAAGGTCCGCCGGCAGGTCGAGCGCAACGGTCAGACGGTGGACGTCGATGTCACCGAGGAACAGGTGATCAGCGTCGCGACCATTCGCGGCGTGTTCTCGAGCAGCTTCCAGATCACCGGCCTCAGCGTTTCGGAGGCGAGCAACCTCGCGCTGCTCCTGCGCGCCGGCTCGCTGGCGGCGCCGCTGTTCATCATCGAGGAGCGCGCCATCGGCCCGAGCCTCGGCTCGGACAACATCAAGAAGGGCATGGAGGCACTGGCCATCGGCAGCCTGCTGCTCTTCGTCTTCATGGTGGTGTACTACAAGGTCTTCGGTTTCATCGCCGACATCGTGCTCACCTTCAACGTGGTCCTGATGATCGCGCTCCTCACGCTGCTGCCGACCGCACTCACGCTGCCCGGCATCGCCGGCATCGTGCTGACGGTCGCCATGGCGGTCGACGCCAACATCCTCATCTACGAGCGCATCCGCGAGGAAGTGCGCAACGGCAACTCGCCGCTCAACGCGATCGAAACCGGCTTCGACAAGGCTTTCTCGGCCATCGCCGACTCGAACGTCACGGTGCTCATCTCGAGCGTGGTGCTGTTCGTGTTCGGCACCGGCCCGATCAAGGGCTTCGCCGTCACGCTGTTCATCGGCGTGATGACGACGCTCTTCACAGCGATTCTCGGTAGCCGCGCCATCATCCACGTCGTGTACGGCCGGCGCGGACGGGTCGAGCGCCTCTCCATCTGACCGACGACAGCCATGGAATTCTTCAAACAGAAAACCAAGATCCGCTTCATGGCCACCCGCAAGTGGTGGTACGCGCTGTCGGGCGTTTTCATCGCCGCCTCGCTGGTCGCGCTCTGGAAGCCGGGGCTCAACTACGGCATCGACTTCACCGGCGGCATCGCCATCGAGCTGTCGTTCCCGCAAGCGGCAGATCTCGACAAGCTGCGCGAAGCGGTGAGCGGTGCGGGGTTCGCCGACGCGCAGGTGCAGAACTTCGGCACCTCGCGCGACGTGATCGTGCGCCTCGAGCCGCGCACGGAGGCGAACGGCACGCCGACCAGCGGCACGGTCATCGGCGAGCGGATCGTCGCGGCGGCCAAGCCGGGTCAGCCCGGCGTCGAGCTGCGTCGCGTGGACGTCGTCGGTCCGCAGGTCGGCGGCGAGCTGCGCGAGAAGGGCTATCTCGCCACCCTGTTCACGTTCATCTTCATCCTGGTCTACATCGCGCTGCGCTTTCAGTGGAAGCTCGGCGTCGGCGCCATCCTGGCGGCGATGCACACGCCGATCGTGATCCTGGGCTTCTTCGCGGCCACGCAGATGACCTTCGATCTCACCGTGCTGGCCGCGATCCTCGCGGTGGTCGGCTACCAGATCAATGACACGGTCGTCGTGTTCGACCGTGCCCGCGAGCGTTTCCCGCTGATGCGCGGCGCCAAGGCACCGGACGTGCTCGACGCGGCAATCAACGAAACGCTGTCGCGCACCATCATCACCAGCGTCGCCACCATGGTGGTCGTGGCGGCCCTCCTGGTGCTCGGCGGCGAGACGCTGGTGGGGTTCTCCGCGGCCATCCTCATCGGCGTGGTGGTCGGCACGTATTCCTCGATCTACATCGCCAGCGCTTCGGCGCTCGACATGGGCCTCACGGCCGCCAACCTGATGTCGGTGCGCGAGAAGGCTCAACCCGTGGACAACCTGCCGTGACGCGCGCGGCGCGATGACCCCCGTCGTCTGGATCGGTTTTCTCGCGCTCTTCCTCGCGCTGCTCTGGCTCGACCTCGGCGTCCTGCACCGCGGCTCAGCGACCCTCACCGTCGGCCAGGCGCTGCGCGCGACACTTGGCTGGGTGCTCGTGGCGCTCGCGTTCGCCGGTGTCGTCTACGGCCTCTACGAATACCAGTGGCTCGGCTGGACGCCGGTCGTGACCGGCGGCCCCGACGAGATCGAATCCGGCCGCGACGCGCTCGTCGCGTTCGTCACCGGCTACCTGCTCGAGTGGTCGCTCTCGGTCGACAACATCTTCGTCATCGCGCTCATCTTCGCCTACCTGCGCGTGCCGGCGACCTACCAGTACCGCGTGCTGTTCTGGGGCATCGTCGGTGCGATCGTGCTGCGCGGCGCGATGATCGGCACCGGTACCGCGCTCATCCACGCCTTCGACTGGATGTTCTACGTCTTCGGCGCCATCCTGATCGTGTCCGCGGCGCGCATGCTGAAGGGCGACGAGGACGCCTACGACCCGGGCAAGAGCCTGATGGTGCGCGCGGTGCGCAAGTTCATCCCGGTGAGCGAGCAGCTCGACGGGCAGAACTTCTTCACGCGCGTCGGCGGCCGGCTGACCGCCACGCCGCTGTTCGTCGCGCTGGTGCTCGTGGACATCGCCGACGTGGTGTTCGCGGTGGACTCGATTCCCGCGATCCTCGCGGTGACCCAGGACCCGTTCCTGGTCTTCACCTCGAACGCTTTCGCCATCCTGGGCCTGCGCGCCATGTACTTCGCGATCGCCGGCATGATGGAGCAGTTCCGCTTCCTCAAGTACGCGCTGGTCTTCATCCTCGCCTTCGTCGGTGTGAAGATGGTGCTGGCGCTGCACTACCACATCCCCAATCTCGTCTCGCTTGGCGTCATCGTCGGGATGCTGGCCATCGGCGTGATCGCCTCGGTCCTGATCAAGCCGCACGCCTCCGAAGCGCGCGAGGCCGAGCCTCCCGCGGAGAAGTAGCCGTTTCTGTCGCGGTGGTGGCGGTGGGCACGACGCCGAGGGCGGCGTAACGACTTTCGGGGACGCCGTGAATCCATCCCTGGAGGCTCGCGCGCCGACGTCCTGTCGGCGAGCGCCCCGAAAGTCGTTCCGCCGACCTCGACGCCGTGCAACGAGCGAAGGGCGGGAAGGCCGCAACGTTCTCCGCGTGGTTCCGCCAGGAGCGCTTCGGCAACGTGCGCCTCGATGATCTCGGCGCAACGACGACCAGTTCCGGGACGACGTCGGGTTCGTGTGGCCGGTTCGTGCGTGGGGCACGGTGAAATTGGAAGCGAGGCAGGAGCCGGGCGAACCTCAGCGCCCTCACTCAAGGCTGCTACGCGGCGGCGGCGAGCGTCATCTGAGGGAACGGATGTGAGCGCGCGTTGGCAAGATGGCTCTATCGCCAGGCGCGGAGGCGGGACGGAGGGTTTTCGGGACGCCGCACGCCCTCGACGCGAGGCGCGGTGGTCGCCCCGACCTCCTGCTGCCTCGCCTGAAGCTCAGGTTTCCGGCGTTCCCGAAAACCCTCCCCAGGACTCAGCGCTCTTGCGACAGGATCAGGTCGGCGAACGCGCGGGTGTGGCGGATCCGCTGGAGGAGCGATCGCCGCCATTGCGCAGCACGCTGTTGCGATATCCGTAGGCGAAGTACAGCAGCACGCCGAGCGCGGTCCAGATGATCAGTCGCCACCAGGTGCCCGGCGGCAGGCTCAGGACCATCGCGCTGCAGAAGATCACGCCCAGCGGCGCGGTGATCCAGACGGCCGGCGCTCTGAACGGGCGCGCGTCGCCGGGGCGCTTGTAGCGCAGGATCAGTACGCCGATGCACACCACGATGAACGCGATCAGGGTGCCGATGGAGACGAGCTCGCCGAGCACGCCGACCGGGAACAGTCCACCCACGGTTGCCGCGAAGATGCCGACGAACAAGGTTGCTACGTATGGCGTCTTGTATTTCGGATGCACCTTGCCGAGGCCGCTGAAGAGCAGGCCGTCGCGCGACATCGACAGGAAGATGCGTGCCTGCGCGAGGCTCATAACCAGTGCGACCGAGGTGATGCCGGCGATGGCGCCGAACAGCACGAAGGGCACCAGCCAGTTGAGGCCGGGATGTGCCATCAGCGCGACGGCAACCGGCGCCGCATCGTTGAGCTGCGGATACGGCAGCATGCCCGTCAGCACCAGCGACATCAGGATGTAGAGCACCGTACAGACGATCAGGCTCGCGATGATGCCGATTGGCATGTCGCGGCCCGGATTCTTCGCTTCCTGCGCCGCCGTCGACACGGCGTCAAAGCCGATGTAGGCAAAGAAAATGATGCCGGAGGCGCGCATGATGCCTTCCCAGCCGAACTGTCCGGGTCCGGTCTGCTCCGGGATGAAGGGAGTCCAGTATTCCGGGTTCACGTAGAAGGCGCCGAAGCCGATCACCAGCACGATCACGCCCACCTTGATGGAGACGATGATCGCGTTCACGAACGAAGACTGCGTGATGCCGACGTAGCAGATTGCCGTCACCACCGCGACGATGAACACTGCCGGCAGGTTGATCAGCGCGCCGGTGGTCACGATCGTGATGCCGTCGGCCGCGACGTTGAGCGGGGCGGAGGTCAGCGCCGCGGGCATGAAATTGATGTTGAAGTGATCTAGGAGCTTGACCAGGTAGCGCGACCATCCGACCGAGACGGTCGAGACCGCGAACATGTATTCGAGCACGAGGTTCCAGCCGACGAACCAGGCGACGAATTCGCCGAGCGTCGCGTAGCTGTAGGCGTATGCGCTGCCCGAGACGGGCACCATCGCAGCGAACTCGGCGTAGCACAGTGCGGCGAACGCGCACCCGAGGGCCGCAATGATGAACGAGATGACGATGGCGGGCCCTGCGTGCTGCGCGGCGGCCAGGCCGGTGAGCACGAAGATGCCAGTGCCGATGATGCCGCCGATGCCGAGGGCCGTGAGAGCCCATGGGCCGAGCGAGCGCTTGAGCGTGCTGGAGCCACACTCTTCGAGGAGCTTCGCTACAGGTTTGGTTGCAAAGATGCCTTTTTCTTGCATGTAAGGTTCCTCCTCCGGCGGGGGACTCTACACAAGCACCCTCGCGAATGCGAGCCAACGAGAGTCGGGACGAGCGGGCCAGCGTCCGGCGGATTCAGCGCCTCAGGTTCTATGCGCGCCGTTCAGCCTTGCCGTTCAGCCGCGCAGTTCTTCCGGCACGTGCGGGCGCAGCGCTTCGACCAGCGCCGCGAAGACCTTGGGATTGCCGCAGACGATGTCGCCGCCCTGGCGGTATTCTTCTCCGGCGAGCGTGCCGACCTGGCCGCCGGCCTCGCGGATCAGCAGCGCGCCGGCCGCGGTGTCCCACGAGCTCAGGCCGAGCTCCCAGAATCCGTCGAGCCGCCCGGCTGCGACATAAGCCAGATCGAGCGAGGCTGCGCCGGGCCGGCGCAGGCCGGCGGTCACGGTCATCAGCGCCTTCATCATCTGCAGGTACGTGTCGAGCCCCTGCGTGTTGGCGCGAAACGGGAAGCCAGTACCGATGAGCGCACCCTCGAGGCCCAGTTGCCGGCTGACGCGGATGCGCCGCCCGTCGAGCTGCGCGCCTTCGCCGCGCGATGCCGTGAACAGCTCCTGACGCATCGGGTCGTAGATCACGCCGTGGGCCATGCGCCCGCGCTGTTCGAGCGCAATCGAGACCGCGAAGGTCGGGAAGCCGTGCAGGAAGTTGGTCGTGCCGTCGAGCGGGTCGATGATCCAGACGTGCTCGCTGTCGCCGCTGCGCCCGCTCTCCTCGGCGAGGAACGCGTGGTCCGGGTGGGCGCGGCGGATGGTGCCGATGATCTCGGCTTCGGCGGCGCGGTCGACCTCGCTCACGAAGTCGTTGCGCCCCTTGCTCGACACCTGGATGGAATCGAGCCGCGGCAGGCTGCGCACGATGAGGTCGCCGGCGCGGCGCGCCGCGCGGACCGCGATGTTGAGCAGGGGCTGCATGAGCGATCTAGAATAGCAGAGCACAGTGAGCGGCATCCGCATCGTCCTCGTCGACACCACGCACCCCGGGAACATCGGGGCGGTGGCGCGCGCCATGAAGAACATGGCGCTCGACGACCTGGTCCTGGTGCGCCCGGCCGTGTTTCCGCACGCGGAAGCAACGGCGCGCGCCTCCGCAGCCGACGACCTGCTGATGCGCGCGCGGGTGGTCGATACTGTCGAGGCGGCGATTGCAGACTGCGGCTTTGTGATCGGCTCGACCGCGCGCGAGCGCGTGCAGCACTGGCAGGTGCTCGAGCCGCGCGCGGCCGCGGCGCGCGTCGTGGCCGAGAGTGCCACGCGGCCGGTGGCGGTGTTGTTCGGTGCCGAGCGCATCGGACTGACGAACGAGGACCTGGCACGCTGCCACTGCCTGCTGCGCATTCCGGCCAGCCCGGAGTACGCCTCGCTCAACCTCGCCATGGCCGTGCAGATCGTCTGCTACGAGCTGTTCCTGGCGGCTGGCGGTGCACTCGCGCCGGCCGAACGCGCGGTGCCGATGGCGAGCGCCGTCGAAATGGAGCGTTTCTACGCACACCTCGAGGAAGTGATGAAAGAAGTCGACTTCACCGATCGCACGCAGGCCGGAGTTCACCTGATGGGACGCCTGCAGCGCATGTTCAACCGCGCCGAGCTGGACGAGAACGAAGTGAACATCCTGCGCGGCCTGCTGACCGCCATCCAGGGCAAGCGCCGCACGGCGGGCAGCCGTCCATGAATACGTCCTCTCAGAAGGCGATCTACATGGACTACGCCGCGACCACGCCCGTCGATCCGCGGGTGGCGGCGCAGATGATCGAATGCCTGACGCTCGAAGGCTGCTTCGGCAACGCCTCGTCGACCGGCCACGCTTTCGGCTCCGCCGCGCGCGGGCGCGTGGAGAAAGCGCGCGCGCAGGTGGCCGCGCTGCTGCGCTGCGAACCGATGGCGGTGGTCTGGACGTCGGGCGCCACGGAGTCGGACAACCTCGCGATCCTCGGCGCCGCGCGCTTCAGCGGGCGCGGGCACGTGATCACGGCGCGCACCGAGCACAAGGCGGTGCTCGATCCGTGCAAGCAGCTCGAAAAGGAAGGCTTCGAGGTGAGCTACCTCAAGCCTGATGCCGAGGGTGTCGTGAGCCCCGCGCTGGTCGCGGAGGCGCTGCGGCCCGACACGGTGCTCGTGTCGCTGATGCACGTGAACAACGAGATCGGCGTGATCCAGGACGTGGCGGCGATCGGTGCGATGTGTCGCGAGCGCGGCGTGCTGTTTCACGTCGACGCGGCACAGAGTGCGGGCAAGCTGCCGATCGACGTCGAGGCGATGAAGATCGACCTGCTCGCGCTTACGGCGCACAAGTTTTACGGGCCGAAGGGCATCGGCGCGCTGTACGTGCGACGCAAGCCGCGCATCGGGCTCTCGCCGCTGATGTTCGGCGGGGGTCAGGAGGGCGGCCTGCGCTCCGGTACGCTGGCGACTCATCAGATCGTAGGTCTCGGGGCAGCCGCGGCCCTGGCTGTGGCGGAGATGGAGAGCGATGCACAGCGCCTCGCCGGCCTGCGCGCACGCCTCTGGGAAGGCATTTCCCGGCTCGGGGGTGTACACCTGAACAGCGCCCACGAACGCTCGATCCCGCACGTGCTCAACGTTTCCTTCGAGGGTGTAGAGGGCGAGAGCCTGCTGTTCGGTCTGCACGGCCTGGCCGTGTCGACCGGCTCAGCGTGCAACTCGGCGAGCCAGGAAGCGTCTTATGTCCTGCGTGCGCTGGGTCGCAGCGATGCGCTCGCCCAAGGCTCGCTGCGCTTCAGCATGGGCCGGTTCACCGTCGCGGAGGACATTGAGCACGCCATCCGCGGCGTGGGCGAGCAGGTTGCGCGCCTGCGTTCGCTGAGCCCGGGTTGAATCAAGGCGGTTGAGCCCTACCATGGACACCATGACGTCGACATCGGAATACAGCCCTCTCGTCCGCGAGCTGTTCGCCCATCCGCGCGCTTCCGGGGTGATCGAAGGCGCTGAGCGCGGCGTCGTCCACGGCGAGGCGGGCAGCATCGATGCCGGCACGTGGGTGCGCCTGCACCTGCAATTGGACAATGACGGGCGTGTGACCCACGCCCGGTTCCAGGCATACGGTTGCCCGCACACTCTCGCTGCCGCCGCCTGGCTGGCCGAGCACCTGCCCGGCCGTCGAGCGGGCGATGCGCTGCCGGAAGGTGCCCAGGGTCTCGCACGCATTCTCGAGGTCCCGGACTCGAAGCTCGGGCGGCTGCTCATCGTCGAGGATGCGCTGCGCGAGGCACTGCGACGCTGGCGTCCTGCGGTATAAGGAGACCCATGGCCATCTCGCTCACCGAATCCGCCGCCCACCGCGTGCGCTCGTTCATCGAGTCGCGAGGCTCCGGCGTGGGTCTGCGCCTCGGCATCAAGAAAACCGGCTGCTCGGGCTTCGCGTACGTGGTCAATTACGCGGACGCGGTCGACTCGGGCGACGTCGTGTTCGAGGACCGGGGCGTGAAGGTGGTGGTGGATGCCGAGAGCCTGCCGTTCGTCGATGGCACCGAGGTCGATTTCGTGAAGCAGGGCCTGAACGAGGCCTTCCGTTTCCGCAATCCCAACGTGAAAGGCGAGTGCGGCTGCGGCGAGAGCTTCACCGTCTGACGCCAACCCGCCGGACCCCATAAAACCCTTTCGGGACACGGACTTCCGTGCGCCCCTGCATTGCGGCGAACCCGGCCCGCAGGTACACTTGCGCGCCCAACGAGAGCGGGGCGGCCGTGCGCCTTACGGCGCCGGAGCCGCCCTCGATGTTTACTTCCATTCGCCCGATTCCGTTCCCCAGAGGTATGCAATGGCGCAGGAGCGCACCCTTTCGATCGTCAAGCCCGACGGTGTCCAGAAGAATCTGATCGGCGAGATCTATCGCCGCTTCGAGCAGGCCGGCCTGCGGGTCGTCGCCGCGCGCATGACACGGCTCAGCCAGTCCGACGCCGAGGGCTTCTACGCCGTTCATCGCGAACGGCCGTTCTACCAGGACCTGGTGCGCTACATGACCTCGGGGCCGGTGATGGTGCAGGTGCTGGAGGGTGAGAGCGCCGTGGCGCGCAACCGCGACATCATGGGCGCGACCGACCCGAAGAAGGCAGCGAAGGGTACGATCCGGGCCGACCTCGCCGAGAGCATCGAGCAGAACGTCGTCCACGGTTCCGACTCGGCGGAGAACGCTGCGCGCGAGATCGCGTTCTTCTTCTCCGATACGGAGATCTGCCCGCGCACGCGCTGAACGCGCGCGCCGCGGCCCGACTCCAACCCCTGCCATGAGCGCCACTTCGACACCTGCCCGCGTCAACCTGCTCGGCCTGCCGCGCGCCGGTCTCGAGGCGTTTTTCGCGGGCCTGGGCGAGAAGCCGTTCCGCGCCCGGCAGGTGATGAAGTGGCTCTACAAGCAGGGCGTCGGCGATTTCGCGCAGATGACCGATCTCGCCCGTCCGCTGCGCGAGCGCCTCGCCGAGTGCGCCGAAATCGCGGTCCCCGAAATTGCTTTGACGCAGGCCTCGGCCGACGGCACCCGCAAGTGGCTCCTCAACGTGGGCCAGAACGCGGGTAACAGCGATCGTCACCAGGCGATCGAGATGGTCTACATCCCGGAGCCGGATCGCGGGACGCTGTGCATCTCCAGCCAGGTCGGCTGCGTCCTCGACTGCACGTTCTGTTCGACCGCGCAGCAGGGTTTCAACCGCAATCTCACCGCCGCGGAGATCGTCGGGCAGGTGTGGCTTGCCAACCGCGAGCTTGGCTGGACGCCCGGCGAGCTGCGCCCGGTCACCAACGTCGTGTTCATGGGCATGGGCGAGCCGCTGGCGAACTATCGCAGCGTGCTGCCCGCGATGCAGATCATGCTCGACGACCTCGGCTTCGATCTCTCGCGCCGGCGCGTGACCCTGAGCACCTCCGGCCTCGCGCCGCAGATCCGGCGCATGTCCGAGGACGTCAACGTGGCGCTGGCGGTGTCGCTGCACGCGCCCAACGACGCCCTGCGCAACGAGCTCGTGCCGATCAACCGCAAGCACCCGATCGCCGAGCTGCTCGAGGCGTGCTGGCTCTACCTGGAGCGCCAGAACGGCCGCAGCATCACGTTCGAATACGTGATGCTCGACGGCGTGAACGACAGCGACGCGCAGGCTCGCGAGCTGGCGCAGTTGCTGCACGGGCGCGAGGCGAAGGTCAATCTCATCCCGTTCAACCCGTTTCCGGGCACGCAGTATCGGCGCTCGCGTCCCGAAAGGATCAGCCGCTTCCGTGACATCCTGAACGGCAGCGGCGTCATCGCGACCACGCGGCGCACGCGCGGCGACGACATCGACGCGGCGTGTGGCCAGCTCGTGGGCCGCGTGCAGGACCGCACCACGGTGCGCCTCGGCAGCAAACTGATCGGCGTGGCGGTGCAGGCATCATGACGACCAATCCTGGCGGCGCCATTCTTCGGGTGACCATGCTCGGTGTGGCGCTGGCCGCGCTCTGCGGCTGCGTCACCTCCGGCGACGAGGAACGCTCGTCGTCGCCGAAGGACGCCGCGGCGTACAACGCGCAGCTCGGCATCGGCTATCTGCAGCAGGGCGACGTCAAAGCGGCGCGCGAGAAGATCGAACGGGCGCTGAAGCAGGATCCGGGTAACGCGAACGTGCACACCGCGGCGGCGCTGCTCTACGACCGCATGGGCGACGTGGACCGCGCCGACCGTCACTACTCGACCGTCGTGCGCCTGAAGCCGCGCGATCCCGAGGCGCTCAACAATCACGCGGTCTTCCTCTGCCGCAACAAGCGCGCCGCGAAGGGCGAGAGCAATTTCCTCGAGGCGGCGGCCAGCCCTCTCAACCGCGCGCCGGAAGTGGCCTACACGAACGCGGGTCTGTGCGCGAGCGGTGCGGGCAAGGTCGACGACGCGCGCCGGCATTTCGAGGCGGCCCTGAACGTCAAGCCCACGTACCGCGATGCGATCATGCAGCTCGCGGAGTTGCATCTGGCGGGCGGTCGGCCCGACCAGGCGCGCAACTACCTCATGCGCCTCTTCGACGTGGAGCCCGCGAGCGCGGAAGCGCTGTGGCTCGGCGTGCGGATCGAGACCGCGGCCGGCAACACGCGCTCGACCGAGATCTACAAGAAGCGGCTCAAGGCCGAGTTCCCGGGCGCCGAGCAGACTCGCGCGCTGATCGCCTCGGAGCGCAAGCCCTCGGAGCGCAGCAGCAGATGAATGAAGGGGCCGGCAGCGGGCCCGGGACGAAACCCGGAGAACGCTTGCGGGCTGAACGCGAGCGCAGGGGGTTCAGCACGCAGAAGGTTGCGGAGGATCTGCACGTCGACGTGTGGGTCGTCGAGGCGCTCGAATCGGGTCGACACGAAAGCCTGGGTGCGCCGGTGTTCGTCAAGGGGCACCTGCGCAAGTACGCGCTGCTGCTCGGCCTGGACGCCGACGAGTTGCTGCTGGCATTCGGAGAGCAGGCGCCGCCGCCGCTGGTGAGGTTGACGCCGAAAGCGCGCACGCGGCCGCCGCGCAGAATGCCGATCAAGGCGCTGCTGATCGCAGCGTTGGTGATCGTCCTGGCGGCAGCGGGTTTTCTGGGCTATCGCTACTGGCGATCGGATCAGAAACTTCGGTCGTCTGAAACGGGCACGAGCGTGATGGCGGCGATTGCGGACGCGCCCAAGGCGACGTTAGCGGCAGGGTCGCCCACGGCGGCGTCGCCCGCGGCAGGGTCGCGAGCGGTGTCGCAGGCGTCGGCAGTGCCGAGCAAGAGCGTGGCGCCATCGAGGCAGACGGTGCGGGTGAGATTGAGTTTTTCTGCGGACAGCTGGGTAGAACTCTATGACGGCAGCCAGAAGCGGATGTTCTTCGACATGGGCGCGGCCAACTCCGCGCGCGGTTTCACCGTCGCCGCGCCCGCGCGCGTGTTTCTCGGCTACGCCGACGGCGTGCAGGTCGAGATCGACGGGCGTCCGGTGACGCTGGACGCCGGGCTTCGCCGTGACAACGTCGCGCATTTCACCGTCGATGCCCGCGGCCGCCTGGCGCCCGCCGGCAGCCTGTCGCGGCCCTGATTTTCGCGGACCAGAGGAGCGCGAATCATGGAGCGCGTGATCCAGCCGGTGCGCGGCATGGGCGACATCCTGCCGGCGGAGATCGGCTACTGGCAGGAGCTGGAGGCTGTCGCGCGCGAAGTGCTCTCGGGCTACGGCTACCAGGAAATGCGTGTGCCGATCATGGAGCACACCGAGCTGTTCAAGCGCTCGATCGGCGAGCACACCGACATCGTCGAGAAGGAGATGTACACCTTCGACGACCGCGGCCGCGACGAGCAGCCGCGCAGCCTGACGCTGCGGCCGGAGGCCACCGCCGGCATGGTGCGCGCCGCGATTTCGAACGGCCTGATTCACAACCAGAAGCTGCGCGTCTGGTGCCTGGGGCCGATGTTCCGGCACGAGAAGCCGCAGAAAGGTCGCTATCGGCAGTTTCACCAGGTCGACGTCGAGGCGATCGGTTATCCCGGCCCGGATGTCGATGCCGAAGTCATCCTCGCTTCCGCGCGCTTCTGGAAGCGCCTGGGGATCACGCGCGTGCGGCTCGAGATCAACTCGCTCGGCACGCCCGCGGCGCGTGCCGTCTATCGCGCCCGGCTGGTCGAGTATTTCCGGGCGCACGACGGCGCGCTCGATGCCGACAGCCGCCGGCGGCTCGATGGCAATCCGCTGCGCATCCTCGACAGCAAGAATCCCGAGATGCGCGCGCTGATCGACGCGGCCCCCGTGCTCACTGACTTCCTGGACGCGGAATCGGCGGAGCACTTCGCCACGTTGCGCGACCTGCTCGACAGCGCCGGCGTCGCATACCAAGTCAACCCACGTCTGGTGCGCGGGCTCGACTACTACACGCGCACCGTGTTCGAGTGGCTCACCGATGCGCTCGGTGCGCAGGATGCGGTTTGCTCAGGCGGACGCTACGACGGTCTGATCGAGCAGCTCGGCGGTGAGCCGACGCCTGCCATCGGCTGGGCGATGGGTCAGGAGCGCGTGGTCGCGCTGATGGCGCAGACGCGCGCCGCCCCTGATCTCGCGCCCCACGTCTACGTGGTCACTGTGGGCGTCCAGGCGGAGCGTGCCGGAGTGAAGCTCGCCGAGCAGCTGCGCGATGCGGCGCCGGGCCTGCGCGTGCAGATCAATCTCGCGGGCGGAAGCTTCAAGAACCAGTTCAAGCGCGCCGACAAGAGCGGCGCCGCGTGGGCGGTGATTCTGGGAGACGACGAGATCGCGCGCGGCACGGCGGCGCTCAAGCCGCTGCGCGTCGCCGGCGAGCAGATGGAATGTCCGCTGGCGGAGTTGCCCGTCCGGCTGGCACGCATGGTTTCTGGCGAAACGGCCGCCTGAGACGGCCGCGGAGTATCGAACGTGGATGACTTTCTCGACGAACGCGACCAATGGGAAGCCCTCAAGCGTTGGCTGAAGGAAAACGGTGCCTGGATCGTGGCCGGCGTGCTGATCGGCGTGGGTGCTCTCTACGGCATGCGCTGGTGGGAGCAGCACATCACGGAGCGCGCGCAGACAGCTGCGACGCGCTATTCGGACATGCTCGAAGCCCTCACGCGCAAGGACCGCGCGCGCGCCGACCAGCTGGCTGAGACGCTGACGAAGGAATTCGGCTCGACGCCCTACGCCGACCAGGCGCAGCTCGTGCTGGCCCGAGCGGATGTCGAGGAGGCCAAGCTCGACGAAGCCGTCAAGCGGCTCGGAACGATTGCCGAGGACTCGGACGACGAGGAGCTGCGGCACGTGGCGCGGCTGCGCATGGCGCGCGTTCAGCTGATGCAGAAAAAGCCGGACGAAGCCCTGGCAACGCTCGGCAAGGGCGAGACGGGTGCGTTCGCAGCGGCGTTCGAGGAAACGAAGGGCGACGCCTTGCTCACCAAGGGCGATGCCGTCGGCGCGCTCGCCGCGTATCGCAAGGCGCTCGATTCGATGGAACCGGAGCAGCAGGATCAGGGTCTGCTGCAGCTCAAGATCAACGACCTCGCAGGGGCGTCGGAGCCGGTTGAGGCCGACCCACCGAAGGAATCCGCTCGATGACCATGTCCACCTCCGCGTTGCGCCTGGGCCTCCTCCTGCCGCTGCTGGCGCTCGCGGCCGCCTGCGACAAGGAAAAGGAAGTCGACCCGCCCGCCGAGCTGGTCGACCTCCAGGCCAAGGTTCCGGTCGACCGTGTGTGGAGCGTCGGAGTCGGCGGCGGCGACAAGACGCTGCGGCTCGGGCTGCGCCCCGCCCTGGACGGCGATCGCCTGTACGTGGTGAACCACGACGGCGACGTGATGGCGCTCGATGCGCGCAAGGGTCGCGTACTCTGGCGCAAGGATTCCAAGGTGCCTTTCGGCGGCGGACCCGGTGTGGGTGGCGGCCGCGTGGTGGCCGGTTCGACCGACGGCACGATCGTGGCATTGAGCGCGGCCGACGGCACCGAGTTGTGGCGCGTGGAGATCGGCGGCGAAGTGCTGGCCCCTCCTGCGGTTTCCGAGGACCTCGTCGCCGTGCGCAGCGTGGACGGCAGGCTGCGCGGCCTCGACGCGCAGGACGGACGCGAACTGTGGCTCGTCGAACAGACCGTGCCGCGCCTCTCGCTGCGCGGCACTTCCCCGCCCGTCATCGCGGGCGACCTGGTCATCTGTGGCTTCGACAACGGCAAGGTGGTGGCCGTGGGGCGCGCCGATGGCGACGTCGCGTGGGAATCCGCGGTCGCGCCGTCGCGCGGCCGCACCGAGCTCGAACGGCTGGTGGACATCGATTCGCAGGTGCGCGTCGTCGGGCCGGACATCTACGTCGTCGGCTTCCAGGGCCGTGCTGCCATGCTGGCGCTCGACTCCGGCCAGATCTGGTGGGCGCGCGACGAATCGAGCGATCGCGGTCTCGCGGTGGGCGAGGAGGCGCTCTATGTCTCTGCGTCGAACGGCGACGTCAAGGCGCTGAGGAAGCGCGACGGTGCGCCGCTGTGGGAGCAAGCAGCGCTGCACCGGCGCGGCCTGAGTGCGCCGGTCGTCGACGGCAACACGCTCGTGGTGGCGGACTTCGAAGGCTACGTGCACTGGCTCGACCTTGCGACGGGCGAAGTCCTCGCGCGCGAGCGCGCCGGCGATTCGCGCGTGACCAACGCGCCGATCGTGGCCCAGGACATGGTCTACGTGATGACGGACAACGGGACGCTCGCGGCGTATCGCCGTGGCGAGCGGAAGGTCGCAAGCGCACCCGCAGGGGAGACGCCGCCGCCTTCGTCCGAGGCTTCGCCGGCGTCGCCCGAAACGTCGCCCGCGTTGCCTGACAGTGGGCCGCCGTCACCGCAAACCGCATCGCCGGAAACTGCGACGCCGTCGCCCGACACCACGCCCCCGCAGCCGGACACGACGCCGCCGCAGCCAGAGACGCCGCCCCAAGGCTGATGCGCGCATGCTTCCCGTCGTCGCACTCGTCGGCCGGCCCAACGTCGGCAAGTCGACACTTTTCAACGTCCTGACCGGCACGCGCGATGCCTTGGTCGCGGACCAGCCTGGCCTGACGCGCGATCGTCAGTACGGCTACGGCAAGGTCGGCGACGTCCCTTACATCGTCATCGACACCGGCGGACTCGTGGAACGCGCCGGCGGCCTCGAAGCGCAGATGGCCGAGCAGACGCTGCGCGCGGTCGAGGAAGCGGACCGCGTGGTGCTGGTGCTGGACGGGCGCGAAGGCCTGACCAGTGCCGACGAGTTCGTGGCACGAGCGCTGCGCCGTTCGGGCAAGCCGGTGGTGCTGGCCGTGAACAAGAGCGAAGGGCGCGATGCCGAGATCGCTGCAGCCGAGTTTCACAACCTCGGGCTCGGCGAGCCTTGCGCCATTGCGGCAGCCCACGACCAGAACGTTCGCGAGCTGATGGACGTCGTGCTTGCCGACCTGGAGGGCGAGGCCGGGGACGATTCGGCGCGCCGTGACGACGAAGGCATCCGGATCGCGGTGGTCGGCAGGCCGAATGTGGGCAAGTCCACGCTCGTCAATCGCCTGCTGGGCGAGGAGCGCGTCATTGCCAGCGCCGAGCCCGGCACGACGCGCGACAGCATCTACGTCGGTTTCGAGCGCGACGGCACGCGCTACACGCTCATCGACACGGCGGGGGTGCGCCGGCGCGCGCGCGTCGAGGACGCCGTCGAGAAATTCAGCGTCATCAAGACTCTGCAGGCGATCGACGAGGCCAACGTCGTGATCGCGCTGCTCGACGCGCAGGAAACCGTCGCCGAGCAGGACGCGAGCCTGCTCGGCATCGCGGCGGACCGCGGTCGCGCCCTGGTGATCGGCGTCAACAAGTGGGACAAGCTGCCGCCGGAGCAGCGCGAGCACATGCGCGAGCAGATCGAGGTGCGCCTGCCGTTCGTCGATTTCGCGCCGGTGCATTTCATCTCCGCGCGTCACGGCACGGGCGTCGGCGAGCTGATGCACGCGGCACACGCGGCCTACAAGGCCTCGATGCGCGAGATGAGCACGCCCGAGCTGACCCGCACGCTCGAGACCGCGCTCGAAACGCACCAGCCGCCGCTGGTGCGTGGCCGGCGGATCAAGCTGCGCTACGCCCATCAGGGCGGCCGCAATCCGCCGGTGATCGTGATCCACGGCAACCAGACGGACAGCGTGCCGGATGCGTATCGTCGTTACCTGGTGAATACCTTTCGCCAGACGTACGGCCTCAAGGGCACGCCCATCCGCGTGGAGTTTCGCTCTGACGACAATCCTTTCGCGGGCAAGCGCAACCCGCTCACGCCGCGCCAGCGGCGCAAGAGAGCTCGCGTGCAAAGGCGCGGTCGCTGACGAAGGGCGTGTCCCCTCTGCAAACGTATTCAGGAGCGCGGCCCCGCTCTCTGCCTCGATGATGTCCGGATGAACAGACTGCTCTCGCTGTCCCTCGTCCTGGTGCTCGTGCTTGCGTGCCCGCAAGCCGATGCCGCCCATCGCATCCAGCACCTCGAACCCGCCTCGTGGTGGGTGGGCATGAAGGACGACCGCCTGCAACTCCTGGTGCACGGCGAACGCATCGCGGAGCTGGAGCCCGCACTCTCGTATCCCGGCGTGCGGCTCGCGCGCGTGGCACGCGTGGAGAATGCCAACTATCTCTTTCTCGACCTCGTGATCGGGCCCGAGACGCGACCCGGCCGCTTTCGCATCGACTTTCGTCGCGGTGGGAAGTCCGTGGTCCGGCACGAGTACGCGCTCGAGGCCCGCGAGGCGGGTTCGTCCGAGCGGCGCAGCTTCGATGGGCGCGACGCGATCTACCTGATCACGCCCGATCGCTTCGCCAACGGCGACCCGGGCAACGATCGGGTCGCCGGCATGCGCGAGGGTCCGGGCCGCGACGAGCCCGATGGCCGGCACGGCGGCGACCTGCAGGGCATCCGTGAGCGCCTCGACTACATCGCGGGCCTGGGCTTCACCCAGATCTGGCTGAACCCCGTGCTCGAGAACGACCAGCCCGAGGCATCGTATCACGGTTACGCCATCACCGATTTCTATCGCATCGACCCGCGCTTCGGCAGCAATGAGCTGTACCGCACGCTCGCACGCGAGGCACGCGCGAAGGGCATCGGGATCATCAAGGACGTGGTGCTCAACCATTGCGGCTCGGAGCACTGGTGGATGAAGGACCTGCCGAGCCGCGACTGGATCAACCACGGCGGCAGTTTCGTGCAATCGACGCACAACCACGACAGCCTGCACGACCCACACGGCGTGGAAGAAGACCGTCGCGGTCTCGACGACGGCTGGTTCGTGCCGACCATGCCGGACCTCAACCAGCGCAACCCGCTGCTGATGACCTACCTCGTTCAGAACGCCATCTGGTGGATCGAGTACGCGGGTCTCTCGGGCCTGCGCGTCGACACCTGGCCCTATTCGGAGCGTCATTTCCTCGCCGAATGGACGCGGCGCCTGCTGCAGGAATATCCCGGTCTCAACATGGCTGGGGAGGAGTGGGTGACCAATCCGGCGCTGCTGGCGCGCTGGCAGCGCGGCAGCGAGTGGGCGGACGGTTACGAGTCGCTCCTGCCGGGACTGATGGATTTTCCGTTGCAGGACGCGGTCAGGCGCGGGCTCACGGAAGAGGAGGGCTGGGATACCGGCCTGAGGCGCATCTGGCGCACGCTCGCTGACGATTTCGTCTACCCCAACGCCGACAACCTCGTCGTGTTCCCCGAGAACCACGACATGAGCCGCGTCTATACGCAGCTCGGCGAACGGCTCGACCTGTACAAGATGGCGATCGCGTTCTTCGCCACCACGCGCGGCATTCCGCACTACTACTACGGCTCCGAGATCCTGATGACCAACCCGGGCACCGATGCGCACGGTGTCATCCGTGCCGATTTCCCGGGCGGCTGGCCGGCCGATGCGAGTGACGCTTTCTCAGGGAAGGGGCTCAGCGCCCGGCAGCGAGAGGCGCAGGAGTTCACGCGCAAGCTGCTCAACTGGCGCAAGGGTGCCTCAGCGGTGCATCGCGGGAAACTGACGCACTACGCGCCGCGCGATGGTGTCTACGTCTATTTTCGACACGACGATGGCGGGAAGGTCATGGTCGTGATCAGCAAGGCAGCGACGGCGCAAGGTCTCGACATGAAGCGCTTCGCGCGCGTGATCGGGGCCTCAGTCGATGCGACGGACGTGCTCACCGGTCGGCAGCTGCGCCTCGGCGAGACGCTCGAAGTGCCGGCACGCAGCGTCACGGTGCTCGAGCTGCGCGGCGGCGAAACGATTCCTGCAGGCGTCACGGGTACGATCGAGCGCATCGAGAAGTTTCCATCGACCCACGTCGCGCCGCGGCAGGTGGACGTCTGGCTGCCGCCGAGCTACGGCGATGCTTCGCGGCGCTTCCCCGTGCTCTACATGCATGACGGGCAGAATCTCTTCGATCCCGCGCTCTCCTATACGAAGGTCGACTGGGGCATCGACGAGACGATGACGCGCCTGATCGGGGAGGGCGCGATCCGCGAGGCGATCGTGGTCGGTATCTGGAACACGCCCAAGCGCGGCGAGGAATACATCCCGCAGAAGGCCGTGTCGGGAGCCACCGTGTCGATGGCGGTACCGGGCATGCCGGAGCTGTCGAAGATGCAGATCGTGTCCGACGAGTACCTGAAGTTCATCGTGCAGGAGCTCAAGCCCTTCGTCGACACGAAGTACCGCACGCGGCCGGGCCGTGCCGACACTTTCATCATGGGCTCGAGCGCGGGCGCGCTCATTTCGATCTACGCGCTCACCGAGTATCCCGACGTGTTCGGCGGTGCGGGCGGGGTGTCGACGCACTGGCCGCTGGGCGACGGCATCCTCGTCGACTATCTCGAGAGGAACCTGCCGAAGCGTGGCCGGCACAAGCTCTACTTCGACTATGGCACCGCGACGCTCGACTATGGCTACGAGCCCTATCAGCGCCGCGTCGATGCGCTGATGCGTCGCGCGGGCTGGCGCGAAGGCGTCGACTGGCTCACCGTCAAGGACGAGGGCGCCGAGCACAACGAGGCCGCGTGGCGCGCCCGCGTCCACCAGCCGCTGACGTTTTTTCTGAAGAAGAAGTGAGGCTGCGGGTTTAGGACCGGCGCGCTGCGCAGTTCCTGTTGAGCCACTCGCGCAGCGAAGGCATGTCCGAAACCGCGCGATCCACCAGCGCGCGCACCGTGCCCATGAATTCTTCGAGCTGCGCCGGTGTGAGCACGTCGGCTGCGGGATGATGGCCGACGGGCGTGATGCCCTGGCCCAGCATCACCTGCAGCCACGACAGGTCGAGGAACAGATCGTCCGGCTCGCGATAGACGCGTCCGCTGACGCGGAACAGGTCGAGCCGGTGTTTCAGCCCCGGCGGCAGCGGCATCTCGCGGCAGTGCTGCCAGAAAGGCTCGGGTCGTCCGTTCGCGTAGTAGTGCAGGGCGATGAAGTCGCGGGTGTGCTCGAATTCCGACGCGCACTGCCGGTTGTATTCGTCGATCTCGTTCTGCGCGAAGCGCCGGTCGGGGAACATCGTCACCAGGCGGCTGACGCCGGACTGGATCAGGTGGATGCTGGTCGACTCGAGCGGCTCGAGAAAGCCGCTGGCGAGCCCCAGCGCGACGCAGTTGCGATTCCAGGCCTTCTTGCGCCGCCCCGTGACGAATTTCAGCGGCCACGGCTCTTTGATCGCCTTCCCGTCGAGGTTCGCGAGCAGCGTGGCCGCGGCCTCGTCGTCGCTCGTGTGGCGGCTGCAGTACACGTGACCGGTGCCGATGCGTTCCTGCAACGGAATCCGCCAGATCCAGCCCGCCTTCTGCGCCGTCGCGCGCGTATAGGGCGTGAGCGGCTCGACCGACTCGCACTGGATCGCGAGCGCGCGATCGCAGGGCAGCCAGCGCGACCAGTCCTCGTAGCCCGTCTTCAGTGCCTGTTCGATCAGCAGGCCGCGAAAACCCGAGCAGTCGACGAAGAGGTCGCCGGCGATGCGCCGGTCGCCCTCGAGCACGATCGCCTCGATGAAACCGTCGGTGCCGCGCAGGATCGTGTCGACGACCTTGCCCTCGGTGCGCACCACGCCACGCTTCTCGGCGTAGTGGCGCAATACTTTCGCGACGAGCGCCGCATCGAAGTGGTACGCAAATACCGGCGAGGACAGGTCTTCCGGGTGCTCGCCCGCCACAAAACGGTTCTGATCGGACGCCATCGCGGTCGTGGAATACGACCACAGGCTGCTCGTGCCGCCTTCCTGCACGCTGCGCAGCCAGTATTGCCAGAACTGCAGCGTGCCGAGCGAGCGGCCGATCGGTCCGAAGCCATGCAGGTACGAGTGGCCGGGCTCCTTCCAGCCGACGAACTGCACGCCGAGCTTGATGCTGCCCTGGACCTGGCTGAGGAACTCGTTCTCGTCGATGCCCAGCGCCTTGACCAGCAGCCGGATCTGCGGAATGGTCGCCTCGCCGACACCGACCGTGCGGATCTGCTCCGACTCGACCACCTCGATGTCGAGCACCTTGCCCATGAAGCGCGCGAGCGCCGCGGCCGCCATCCAGCCGGCCGTGCCGCCGCCCACGATCACGACCTTACGAATGCGATTGTCGCTCATAAGAAGGCCCCTGCCGATTTCTCGACAGGGGCCCGAAGAGTCTAACCGCGTGCGCGCTTCAGTACTTGAAGCTCACGCCCAGCAGGTACCGCCGGCCGAAGGTCTGGTGGTCGATGACCAGCTGGTTGTTGTTGAGCTCCGTCGTCACGAACGGCTCGTCCGTCAGGTTGTAGCCCTGCAGGAGGAGCGTCAAGCCTTCGAAGTTGCCGAACTGGAAGTCGTAGCTGATCTGCGCATCGATGAGCGTTTCGGCTCGTGCGCTGCGCAGCAGGCGGTCGGCGCCCACGCCCTGGACTTCGCCCAGGAACGCGGATCGGTGTCGCGCGCTGGCCCGGGCCGAGAAGCCGTACTTCTCGTAGTACACCGTGCCGCTCACCACGTCTTCGGACAGGCCGGGCAACGGGCGTGACGGGCTGTTCGGGTCCGAGATGTCGCTCTTGGTGTACGAGTAGCTGCCCGTGATGCCGAAGCCGTCGAGCGCTTCAGCGAACACGCTGAAAGGCATCGCACCGGCGATCTCGTAGCCGTAGATCTTGCCGCCGGTGCCGTTGCGCGGGAAGGTTACGAAACCCTCGCGCACGGTGGGATTGCTGCCGTCGGGCACCGGGAAGTCGGTGAAGTCGAAGAGCTGCGGTTCGTTGTAGATGTACGAGCGCAGGTCCTTGTAGAACACCGCACCGGAGACGTAGCCCTCGCGTCCGAAGTATTTCTCGAGCGACACGTCTGCGGCGTCCGCGATCCACGGACGAAGGTTCGGATTGCCGCCGCTGCCTCCCCACGGCTCCGCCTGGCCGCTGGTGAACGTGAACTCCACGGAGGGACGCATGTCGTCGAGCCGCGGTCGTGCCATTTGGCGGGCGATGCCGAGACGCGCAACGTAGTCGTTCGGCATGCGCAGCGACAGATTCAGGCTCGGGAGCGTTTCGACGTAGTCCTGCTTCGCGATGAGTGCGGTCGTGACGGCCGGCGTGCTGACGCCGCCACCGGGTGGGTTCGCCGCACCGACGCCTTCTGACGTCTGATCGGTCTGAACCAGCTGAACGCCGATGTTGCCGTTCAGCACCGACGAGCCGATTTCCTTCTGCAGGTCGAAGCGAACGAAGCCGGTCAGGGCGTTCTCTTCAATCGCCCAGTTGCGGCTGAACACGTTGGCGTCCACCGCCGGCACGAAGTTGTACACGCTCGGATTGGCCAGGGCGAGCGGGTCGTAGCTGACCATGCCCGTGATGCCCAGGAAATCCAGCTCCGTGGGACGCAGCAGCGCGCCGGTCGGGATGGGGACGCTGGTGTTGCCGTCCGTGTTGCCGACCAGGCCGAGGTAGAAGCGATCCGGCGAATAGGTCTTGTCGCGCAGCGTGTAGTTCACGCCGAAGTCCATGGCCGTGAACATGCCGCCGAGCTCGCGGGCCGCGCTCATGCGAAACGCCGACAGCTCGTCGTCGATGCTCGGATTGTTGATGAAGCCGTCCTGGCCACCCACGATCGCGTTGCCACCCCAGCCCTGGGGGCTGGTGAGCATGATCACGTTCGGATCGGCATAGTCGATGACGGACGTGAAGGTCGCATCGCCTTCGTTGGATTGGTTGAACCCCATGGTATCGGTCGCGCCCGTGCCCGCGCGGCCCGTGCCGGCGTAGGTTTCGAGGATCACGTCCTCACGGTCGACCTTGGAGAAGCTCGCGTCACCCGTCAGCTGCCAGGTGCCGAGGTCCCATCGGCCGTTCCAGCCGGCCGACCACAGCTCGGATTCGCGCAGCGTCGCGTCGTTGCGCACCACGGCCTTGACGTTGTCGTACACGCCCTGCGTCACGAGACCGTTCTCGGCCGTGAAACCCGGTTCCAGCGTGGCGCCGCCCCAGAACAACGGCAGCTCGATGCCGCGCAGGAGCTGGTCGTCTTCGAACTTGGAGTAGTACACGTCCACAACCGAGTGGAAGGTGTCGCTGGGTGCGAACTCCATGGTACCGATGATGCCGGTGCGCTTCAGCTCGGTGGACACGACGTACGGCTTGGCGCCGCCCATCGCCAGCGCACCGGGGGCGACCTCGGGGTAACCCCAGGAATTGAAGCGCTCGACCTGCGTGGGTGAATCCAGGTACGCGGCGCCGATCGCGATGCCGACGCGGTCGTCGGCGAACTGATCGATGTAACTGCCGCTGACCCGATACCCGTCCTCCTCGGAACCCGCGTTCAGGTCGCCGAGCGACAGCGTCTCGCCGCGCAGGTTGGCCGCGATCGTGCGACGGCCGTACGCGAGCGGACGAATCGTTTGCAGATCCACGGTACCGGAGAGGCCCTGGCCGATCAGACCGGCTTCCGGCGTCTTGTAGACGAGCACGGCGCCGACCAGCTCGGAAGGGTACTGGTCGTACTCGGCGGCGCGGTTGTCGCCGGTGGTGACCTGCTCGCGCCCGTTGAGCAGTGTCGTCGAGAAATCGGGTGCGAGGCCGCGGATGCTGATGACCTGCGCGCGCCCGTCGAGGCGCTGCGTCGTCAGGCCCGGAACACGCGCGATCGATTCGGCGATGCTGGCATCGGGCAGCTTACCGATGTCCTCCGCGGAGATCGCTTCGACGATCAGGTCGGAGTCTTTCTTCTCCGCGATCGAAGTCTGCAGCGAGCCGCGGAATCCGGTGACCGTGACTTCCTCCTGGACGCCTTGCGTGACATCGTCCTGCGCGGCGACCGTGCCGCCGGCCAGCAACGCGGCGCAACCGAAAACCGTGGAATGTGCGCGCAACGTTCGTGCAACGGCGCGCGTGACGCGTGGATACGTGACGCTCTTGATCATCTGCCCCCCAAGCATGCTCAGACGTGGCGCGAGATGCGCGGAAGATTCGTTCGAGCTTCGGCCCCTGCACGGATCGTAGGACTGCGCCTGCAACGTGGACAATGCTCTGCAAACGTATTCATGCAGCGTGTGGCGCGCGCGCTGCACTTGAAAACCCTTCTCCGACAACGTCCAAGCGTCCGCCTGTCGCTGCCGGCGCGACTGCAAACGTATGCAGCCGCCTGGCGGGTGCCGTTTCGATCAGGGCTGCCAGTTGTAGACGGGCGTGTCCACCGTGCCTGTCGGACTGGAGGGCGAGGTGAAGTTGCGGTTGCTGCCACCCTCCCAGGTCACGCTGCCGCCGTTCTTCTTGACGAACTTGAACTGCAGCGCGGTGTTGAGCGGCACGCTGACCGGAAGGAACCACTCAGGGTAGTTCGGGTTCATCATCGCTTCCGGCGCCTTGGCAGGATCCCAGCCACCGAGCTCCGGGATGTTGCCGACCACGTGCACGTTCTCGCCCATCACGGTGGTGGCATTGACCTTGAAGATCACCTGCACCTGGTCGCCCGAGAGCACCTCGTAGCGGAACTGGTTGCTGGTGTTGGCGCCCTTGACGACGGTGATCTGGCGGATGCCCGCCGCGACCGCCGGCACCGTCGCCGTGATCTGCGTGTCGTTGTTGGACACCACCGTGCCGTTGGTGGCGTCGAACTTCACGGTGATCGAGCCGCCGAGCCCGGTGCCGTAGATGTACACGGTGTTGCCCGAGCGGCCACTGGTCGCGACCACGTCGCCGATGCGCGGAATGGTGGTTCCGAGCGAGGGGTTGTGCGACCACACACTCACCTCGCCACCGGCCAGGCCGAAGCTGGCGATCTGGTTCTGCCCGCCGGAGTTGCCGACCGTGACCGAGGCGCCGAACAGCAGACCCGTCAGCTGATCGGTGTACGTGCCCATTGGCAGGCTCGTGTTGATAGCCGGAACCGTGAACGACGCGTCCGGCTGGCGATTCACGGCGACGATCACCTGCTTGTCGTAGAACTGGCGCTTGAACACCAGCACGTCGTTGGTGCTGTACAGGATCTCCGTGCCGCCGAAGGCCAGCGCCTCGTTGGCCTTGCGCAGGTCTGACATCTTCTTGATGACCTGGTACGCCGTCGAGGACTGGTTGAACGTGGTCGCCGTCTCCATGAAAACGCGGCCCGCCACGTCGCTCGCGTCCGAAGAGCTCAGGTACTGCTCGGTGCCGTAGTAGATGTTGGGAGTGCCGCGCGAGGTCATCAGGGTCGCGATCGCGGCATGGAACGGCTTGTTGTTGGGCTGAATGAAGCGAAAGCGCGTGACGTCGTGGTTGTCGAGGAACGTCACCGCCTGGTTCTCGTAGATGTAGTCGTTGGCTGTAGTCGTCATCATCGAGCCGAACGCGGCCATGGTCTCCGAGAAGTTGCCGAAGGCGTTGGTGGCGGCGCGGAAGTACTCGAAGTCGAGATTGTTGACGCCGGTGCGGTCCGGGAAGGTGATGTACTCGCCGTACTTGGGATCCGGCCGGCCGATGAAGAACTCCCCGAAGTGCGAGATCGGGCCGCCGGTGTCGGTGTCGATCACGTCGCGCAGGTCCTTCACGAACGCCGGGTTCATGTGCAGCGTGGCGTCGTGGCGCAGGCCGTCGATGCCCTTGCCCTTCCAGAACTTCGCCGCCTTCTCGAGGTGCGCGACCACCTGCGCGTTCTCCTGCGAGAAATCCGCGAGCGAGCCGAGCTCCTTGTGGCGGAAGCCGAAGCGCGAGGAATCGCCGCCGCGATCGCCGAGCCCGTGGAACCAGCCGTTGACGTCGGCATGCGGGTTGGCGAGCAGGTTCTCGCCGATCGCGTTGCCGTTGCCGTCGAAGATGTAGTTGCCGCTGCCGTCCTTGTTGGGCTCGTAGAGCTTGCCGTCCTCCGCCGAGTTGCCGTTGGTGGGATTCTGCCAGCGGCTCGTGTGGTTGGTGACGAAGTCGATCACGAGCTTCATGCCCTCGGCATGCAGTGCGTTGCGCAGGGCGACGAATTGCTGCATCTGGCCGAAGTGCGCGTTGGTCGCGAAGTAGTTGCGCACGTGGTAGCCGTGGAAGCTGGTCCAGCGGTTGGTGCCGCCGCCCGGCTGAAAGTCGATGATCTCGGTATCGCGATTGCGGTAGGGCGCCGAGATCCACACGGCGGTGACGCCCATGTTCTTGAGGTAGGGGATCTTGTCGATGATTCCCTGCCAGTCGCCGCCCTGGTACAGCTTGAGGTCCGAGCCGTTGCCGCGCCCGTTCGAATCGGGATCGTCGAACAGGGTGGGATCGAAGCCGGACGGCACGTTGTTCGTGGTGTCGCCGTCCACGAAGCGATCCGTGATGATCTGGTAGACGGTGTCTTTCGGTGTCAACGGGCCGAGCGTCTGGGCGCTCGCGAGGAATGGGACCAGCGCCAGCGCCAGTGCAAGCATCGTTCGGGCCGTGGTCTTCAGGGCAAGGGTCATCTCCGTTCTCCTTCGGCTTTGATCCGGGTCGTCCGTAGTCCGTGTCGCGCAGCGCCTGCCTCGCGGTGCGGTTCGATCCTAGACCGCGACCGCCGGCGTCCGAACAGGAGTGAGGCGATGAATTCGATTGCAGCGAATGAAAACGATTGCAGCCGGCGCCGGGCCGATTACAGTTGCGGTCCGGCCGACCCAACAGCGGACACGCGATGATGAAAAATTTCTCTCCCCTGGGCTCATTGGCTTTCGCGCTCGGCTGCGCCGCTTTCGCGCACGCGGAAACGGTGGCGAGCGTTGCCTCGCCCGGCGAGGTGCTCGCGGTCGACGTGATGATCGACAGCGACGGCCGGCCGGGGTACGCGATCTCACGCCGTGGCAAACCGGTCATCGCCGAGTCGCGGCTCGGTTTCCTGCTCGCGGATGAGCCGAAGCTCGATCGCGGATTCAGGCTCGCCGACCAGGCGACGCGCAGCTTCGACGAAACCTGGGAACAGCCGTGGGGGGAGCGGCGCGAGGTGCGCAATCGCGGCACCGAGCTGCGCGTGCGTTTCGCCGAGGGCGGCGGCGCGGCGGCGCGCAAGCTCGACGTGGTATTCCGCGTGTACGACGACGGCGTGGGCTTTCGCTACGAGTTTCCCGGGCAGGAGCGGCTGCGCGAGGTCAACATCGTCGATGAGTTGACGGAGTTCGCGGTCGCCGAGCCGGCTACTGCGTGGTGGATTCCCGCCGGCGAATGGAATCGCTACGAATATCTCTACAACCGGACGCCGCTCGCCGAGGCGGGGCAGGCGCACACGCCGATGACGATCCGCACGCAGGGCGGCCTGCACATCGCGATTCACGAAGCGGCGCTGGTCGACTACGCGGGGATGTGGTTGCGGCGCATGCACGCCGGACAGCGGCTGAGAGCCACGCTCTCGCCGTCGGCCAGCGGCCCGCGCGTGCGGCGTGTCGCGCCGTTCACGACGCCGTGGCGCACGCTGCAGATCGCCGACAGTGCGCCGGGCCTCTATATGTCCGACCTGATCCTCAACCTCAACGAGCCCAACAAGCTCGGCGACGTGTCGTGGGTGAAGCCGTACAAGTACGTGGGCATCTGGTGGTCGCTGCATCTCGACACCGAAACCTGGGGCTCGGGCCCGCGGCACGGCGCCAACACGGCGAACGCGCGCCGCTATGTCGACTTCGCCGCGAAGTACGGCTTTCGCGGCGTGCTGATCGAGGGCTGGAACGTCGGCTGGGACGGCAACTGGTTCGCCGGCGGCGAGGACTTCAATTTCAGCAAACCGTATCCGGACTTCGATATGGAGGCGGTTGCCGCGTACGCGCGCGAGAAAGGCGTGCGCATCGTGGGCCATCACGAAACCGCCGCGAACCTCGCCAACTACGAGCCGCAGCTCGCGGCGGCACTCGATCTCTACGCGCGACTCGGCATCGACAGCGTCAAGACCGGCTACGTGGCGGATGCCGGCGGCGTTCGCTGGCGTGCGCCGGACGGCAAAATCTGGTTCCAATGGCATGACGGCCAGGTCCAGTCGCGGCATCACCTGCATGTCGTGACGGAAGCGGCGCAGCGCCGCATCAGCGTCAACCCGCACGAGCCGATCAAGGACACGGGCCTGCGCCGTACGTATCCGAACTGGGTGGCGCGCGAAGGCGCGCGCGGGATGGAATACAACGCCTGGGGCAGCCCGCCGAATCCGCCCGAGCACGAACCGAACCTCGTGTTCACGCGCATGCTCTCCGGGCCGATGGATTTCACGCCCGGCGTCCTCAGCCTCGTGGGACGCGGCGGCATGCCGTTCCAATCGACGATGGCCAAGCAACTCGCGCAGTACGTCGTGATCTACAGTCCGATCCAGATGGCGGCGGACCTGCCGGAGAACTACGAGAAACACCCGAAGCCGTTTCAGTTCATCCGCGACGTGCCGACGGACTGGGCCGATACGCGCGTGCTCAACGGCGAGGTGGGCGATTACGCCACGATCGCGCGCAAGGATCGCAACAGCGAGGACTGGTATCTCGGCAGCGTCACCGACGAAGAGGGCCGCAAGCTGAGCGTGACGCTCGATTTCCTGGAACGCGGTCGCAGCTACGAAGCGCAGATCTACCGCGACGGCGACGATGCCGACTGGCGAACGGAGCGGCGCTCGTCCATCGCCATCGAGAAGCGCAGCGTGCGCAAGGGCGACACGCTGCAGATCGTGCTGGCGCCGGGCGGCGGCCAGGCCATCCGGTTCGCGGCTCGCTAGGTCGCTTGCGCCTCGCTAGGCGAGGTAGGCGAAGAACGCGCTGAGGGCCGGGACCTCGACGCCGTCGCCGACCCGACACGGCGCGAAGCCGTGGCCGCTCAGGGCCTGCACGGAATCGATGCGCGCGAGCGGCACCATGCGCGCGTCGCTGGCGAAGTTGAAGCAGGCGAGCAGCGCCTTGCCGCCGTGCTCGCGCACGAAGCACAGCGTATCCGTCGGTGAATCGACGAAGCGGATGGAGCCGAAGCGCAGAGCCGGGTGGCGTGCGCGCCAGCGCAGGAACGTGCGGTACGCGTTGAGGACGGAATCCGCCTCGGCGTGCTGCAGGTCGATCGCAATCGCGCGATGCTCGTCCGGGATCGGCAGCCAGGGCCGGCCGGTCGAGAAATCGCACGCGCTGCCCGTGTTGCTCCAGGGCAGGGGTGTGCGACAGCCGTCGCGTCCCTTGAACGCCGGCCAGAAGTTCAGGCCGTAAGGATCCTGCACGGCATCGCGGGGCACGTCGGCTTCCGCGAGGCCGAGCTCTTCGCCCTGGTAGCTGCAGATGTTGCCGCGCAGAGAGAAGAGGAACGCGTTCAGCAGCTTGGCCCAGGGCTGCAGCTGCGAGCCGTTCGCCCAGCGCGAGGCCACGCGCCTGACGTCATGGTTGCCGATCGCCCAGCACGGCCAGCAATCCTCGGATTTCGCTTCCAGCGTTTCGATGGTGCTGCGGATGTGCGGGATCGAGAAAGCGTCCACCAGCAACTCGAAGTTGTACGCCATGTGCAGGCGCTGGCTGCCCGCGGTGTACTCGACCATGATGTCGAGTGGCTCTTCGCCCGAGATCTCGCCCAGGGTCACCACGCCCGGATAGCGGTCGACGAGCTTGCGCAACTGTTCGAGGAACTGCCGGTTCTCCGGCTGCGTGTTGTCGAAGCGGTGATACTGGAAGGCGTACGGGTTGTCGGTGCGAAAGCCCCGCCCGCGACGCTCTTCTTCCGGCCGCGCCGGGTTGTCGCGCAGCAGTGCGTCGTGAAAGCAGAAGTTGATTGCGTCGAGACGCAGGCCGTCGATGCCCCGCTCGAGCCAGAACTCCACTTCGGCGAGCACTTGGCGCACGACCAGCGGATTGTGGAAGTTGAGGTCGGGCTGGCTCACCAGGAAGTTGTGCAGGTAGTACTGGCCGCGTTGCGGCTCCCACTGCCACGCGGAGCCGCCGAAAATGGACAGCCAGTTGTTGGGCGGCGTGCCGTCGGGACGCGGATCGGCCCACACGTACCAGTCGGCCATGTCGTTGTCGCGGCTCTGGCGGCTGGTTTCGAACCAGCGATGCTGGTCCGAGGTGTGGCTCAGCACCTGGTCGATCATCACGCGCAGCCCGAGACGGTGGGCGCGTTCCACCAGGCGATCGAAGTCGCCGAGGTTGCCGAAGATCGGGTCGATCTCGCGGTAGTCGCTGATGTCGTAGCCGAAGTCCTTCATCGGCGACTTGAAGAACGGCGACACCCAGATGGCGTCGACGCCCAGGCTGGCAACGTAGTCGAGCCGCTGGACGATGCCGGGCAGGTCGCCGATGCCATCGCCGTTGCTGTCGGCGAAGCTGCGCGGATAGATCTGGTAGATGACCGCGCCGCGCCACCAGTCCACGTCCGGCGCGGTCTCGGCGACTACCTGACTCTCGAGGCGGGCCTTGTTCTCGGTGCGGGCCATCGGGATATTGTGGGCGATCGGGGCCGGGGGGTTCGATTGAATACGATTGTATTGCGTTGTATTACCTGGCCCGCTTCACTATAAGAGCTTCACGAGTCAGTTTCACCGATGGTGTTTGACGAGTATCGTCCCCCGATGACTCGTTGACGGGCGGCCCGAAGGGCCGCCCGTTTTTCATATGGTTCTCATATGAACAATGACAAGCCGGCGTTGACGTTCTGGCAGATCTGGAACATGTGCTTCGGGTTCTTCGGAATCCAGTTCGGCTTCGCCCTGCAGAATGCCAACGTCAGCCGCATCTTCCAGTCCCTCGGCGCCTCCATCGACGAGCTGCCGGTCCTCTGGCTCGCCGCTCCGGTGACCGGGCTGGTGGTGCAGCCGATCATCGGCTACTTCAGCGACAGGACCTGGGGCCGGTTGGGCAGGCGTCGGCCGTACTTCCTCTACGGCGCGATCCTCTCGACGCTCGCCCTGCTGGTCATGCCCAACAGCCCGTACCTGTGGATCGCCGCGGGCACACTCTGGGTACTGGACGCGTCGATCAACATCACGATGGAACCGTTCCGCGCGCTGGTCGGCGACATGTTGCCGAACCGCCAGCGTGCCTTCGGCTTCGCACTGCAGAGTCTCTTCATCGGTGCCGGTGCGGTCATCGCCTCGGCCTTGCCGTGGATCCTGGCAAACTGGTTCGCGGTCGACACCGATGCGCCGCCCGGGGAGATCCCGCAAGCCGTGCGCCTGGCGTTCTACTGCGGTGCCGTCGTGTTCCTCGGCGCCGTGGTATGGACCATCGTGCGCACGCGCGAGTATTCGCCTCGAGAGCTCGCTTCCTTCGCGGGCCCGCAGGACACTTCCTCGCGGACTGGCCTGGCGAGCATCGTGCACGACATCGTGCACATGCCGCGCGTCATGCGCCAGCTCGCGCTCGTGCAGTTCCTCTCGTGGTTTGCACTGTTCGCGATGTGGATCTACACCACCGCGGCGGTCACGAGCCATCACTACGGCGCCACCGATGCAGCTTCCGCCACCTTCAACGCCGGCGCGAACTGGGTGGGCGTGCTGTTCGCGACGTACAACGGCTTTGCTGCGCTCGCTGCGCTGGCGATTCCCGTGCTCGCCGCCCGCCTGGGTCGCAAGGGCGCGCACCTGGTCAATCTCTGCCTCGGCGGCCTGGGCCTGATCAGCTTCGCATTCATCGACGATCCGCAATGGTTGCTGCTCTCGATGGTGGGCGTTGGTGTCGCCTGGGCCTCCATCCTCTCGCTCCCCTATGCGATGCTCTCGAGTGCGCTGCCCGCCCAGAAGATGGGCGTGTACATGGGCATCTTCAATTTCTTCATCGTGATCCCGCAGATCCTGGCTGCGAGCGTGCTGGGGTTCATGGTGCGCGCATGGTTCGGCGGCAACGCCTTGTACGCGCTGGTCGCCGGCGGCGTGCTGATGGTCCTCGCAGGTCTCGCGGCGCTGCGCGTCGACGATCGCGACGCTCGCGAGGAGCGCGGCTCGTGAGAGTACCTGCGCTGCTGCTCTTCGCCGCTCTCGCGAATCCGGCATCCGCGGCCGACTACTACGGCACCACTGAGCCATTCGCATCCGAGGCGGTGTACTTCGTGCTCACCGATCGATTCGTCGACGGCGACGCAAGCAACAACCATGCGAATCAGGGTGGCGCCAATCGCACGTTCGACCGGCCGCTGCAGACGCCGACCGGGGTGCCCGACAACATCGGCTACCTGGGCGGAGACTTCAAAGGACTGCTCGACAATGCCGGCTACATCAGCGAGATGGGCTTCACTGCCCTGTGGATCACGCCCATCGTCGACAACCCGGACGAGGCGTTCGCGGGCGGCTTCAGGATCGGGGAGGCGTTTTTCGCCGATCGCGGCAAGACCGGCTATCACGGCTACTGGGGCGTGAATTTCTATCGCGTCGACGAGCACCTCGAGTCGCAGGAGCTCAGTTTCGCGGATCTGGCGCTGCAGCTGCGCGGCAAGCACGGCCTGAAGCTCGTGCTGGACGTGGTCGGCAATCACGGGTCGCCGTCGTACACGATGCCCGTGGATCAGCCGAAGTTCGGCGAAATCTATGACGCCGCCGGCGCGCTCGTCGCGGACCACCAGAACCTGCGGCCCGAGCAGCTGGATCCGAAGAACCCGCTGCATCGCTGGTTTCATCGCGAGCCGGACCTCGCCGAGCTTTCCAACTTCGACGACACCAATCCTGCGGTGCTCGACTACCTTGCGGACGCGTACCTGCAGTGGATCGGGCAGGGCGCGGCGGCCTTTCGTATCGACACGATCAAGCACATGCCGCATGCCTTCTGGAAGAAGTTCAGCGACCGCATCCGCGCGCAGTACCCCGGCTTCTTCATGTTCGGCGAGAGCTTCGAGTACGACGCGCGCAAGATCGCTGCGCACACCTGGCCCGCGAACGGTGCGATCAGCGTCCTGGATTTTCCGCTGCGCCAGCAGCTCGTCGACGTGTTCGAGAAGCCGGGCAGCGACTACGCTCTCGTGGCTTCGGCGCTGCACCTCGACGACGGTGTCTACCAGAATCCCTACGAGCTGATGACGTTCTACGACAACCACGACATGGCGCGAATGAAGGCCAGCGACGATGGTTTCATCGACGCGCATCACTGGCTGTTCACCGCGCGCGGCATTCCGGTCGTGTACTACGGCTCCGAGATCGCGTTCATGGCGGGCGCCAAAGAACACGAGGGCAACCGCAACTACTTCGGACCGCAGAACATCGCGCTCGCTCGCGGACATCGCATTCGCGCGGCCCTGCAGCGCATCGGCCGCATCCGCGCTGCTTCGCCGGCCCTGCAGCGCGGCCTGCAGGTGAACCTCGAGTTGCGTGGCGATCGCGCGTCGTTCCTGCGCGTCTACGAGAAGGATCGGGTCGCGCAGACGGCGCTGGTACTGCTCAACAAAGGCGACGCGCCCGCGCGCTTCACAGTTGCGCGGTTGCTCGGCGCAGGCGAATGGCGGGATGCCGACTCCGGAGAGACCTTCGCGGTTGCGCGGGGCGAGGCGGCTTCTGCCGGAATTGCTGCGACAGTGGCGCCGCACGGAGCGCGCGTGTTGCTCCTCGATGCGCGCAACGACAACGCGGAATTGCAGAAGGAGCTGGCGCGACTGATGAAGGCGACGTTCCCGCGGGGAACGTAAGAGATAGAGGTTTGGCAGGAAAGTGGGGAAGGCGCCCGCTGCCGCACAGTCGATCGGGCCGCGACATCCATACGCAGCGAATCTGTACGCGGCGAATCTGTGCGATCACCCCAGATAGACATCTCGCGCATGCGTTGCATCGACGCGTAACCTTGGGCGATCGGCCGGCGATTCTCGTCGTCGCCGATGAAGCCCCGAGGAGACGCTCCCATGCTCGATGACGCTGCACGCGCTGCCCGGCGCGAAACCGTCCGCCGCCTCGAAACGCAGATCACCGAGATCGTCGGGCACCTCAATGCTGGAACACATCGCTTCCTTGCGCTGATCGCCGAATTCGATCGCCTTGGTGGTTGGTCGGACGGCGCCACGTACTCCTGCGCGCACTGGCTCAACTGGAAGTGCGGCATCGGATTGGGGGCGGCGCGTGAACATCTGCGCGTGGCTCAGGCCCTCGAGACCTTGCCGTTCGTGTCCCGTGCGATGGCGTGCGGCGAGCTCAGCTACTCCAAGGTGCGAGCGATCACGCGCGTCGCCACCCCTGCGAACGAGGAGTACTTTCTCTACATCGCGCGGCACGGCACCGCGCACCATGTCGAGACCCTGGTGCGTGGCTACCGGCGGGCAAAGGAGTCCGAGGAGCTGTCGCGAGCTCAGCGCCAGTTCGCCACGCGCAGTCTCATGTGGTTGCACGACGACGACGGTTCGCTCGTGATCAAGGTGCGGGTGCCCGCAGAAACCGGCGAGCTGTTCATTCGGGCGATCGAGGCGGCAGAGCCGGAGGTGGACGTTCCCGCGGGAACGTCAGCGCAGCGTGTCCAGTACTCGGCGCGTCGCGCCGATGCGCTCGCGGTTCTGGCGGAGTCGTTCCTGGCGCACGGCGCCGAGGAGCTGAGCGGGGGCGACCGAAATCAGATTTTCGTTCACGTCTCTGCTGCGACTCTGCGCGAGAGCACGGCAGGTCGGTGCGGGCTCGCCGATGGTCCAGGTCTGGCCGCCGAGTCTGCACGCCGGCTTGCCTGTGACGCCAGCATTGTCACCGTCACCGAGGGTCAGGAGGGCGAGCCCCTGAACGTGGGCCGCAAGACACGCAGCATTCCACCAGCCATCCGTCGTGCGCTCGAATCGCGTGACGGCGGCTGTCGTTTTCCTGGGTGCACTCACAAGCGCTACGTCGATGGTCATCACATCCGACACTGGGCCCATGGTGGCGAGACGCGTTTGTCGAACTTGATCACGTTGTGCCGCTTTCATCACCGGCTCGTTCATGAGGGGTGTGTGGCTGTGCAGGCATTGGATGATGGCGGCATCCGATTCACCAATCAGCGTGGAGAGCGCTGTGAGAGTGCTGCGCCGGTGCTGCGGAGCGATTGGCCGGATCTGCTTGCCGTGAATCATGAAAGCGATATCCGGATCGACGTGCGGACGGCAGTCACCCGCTGGCTCGGTGAGCGGATGGACTACGGGATGGCCGTCGACGCCTTGCTTTCTCTGGACCGCCGGGCGTTACTGAGACGCGCGGCTCCCGCATGACGTACGCACGATCAGGCGCGGCCGCACGCGCGTCGCCTCGACGGGCTCGCCGTCGATCAGCTTGATGAGGTTGTCGACCAGCAGCTCGCCGGCGAGCTTCGTATCCTGCTGCACGGTCGTCAGCGGCGGATTGAAGTACGCCGCGGTGGAGATGTCGTCGAAACCGACGACCCCGACGTCCTCGGGCACGCGACGACCGTGCTCCTGCAGAGCGCGGATCACGCCGAAGGCGATCAGGTCGCTGGCCGCGAACACCGCGTCGAACGGCACGCCGCACTCCAGCAGTCGCAGGCCCGCGCTGTGGCCTTCCTCTTCATGGCTCTGCGCGTCGAACTGCAGGCGCGCGTCCGCCTGCATGCCTGCTTCTGCGAGCGCCTGCGCGTAGCCGCGATACCGGTGTTGAAACTCCGGGCAATGCTCGGAGGCGCCGCCGGCGAACGCGATGCTGCGCCGGCCGAGCTTCAGCAGGTGCTGCGTGGCTTCGTAAGCGCCCTGGTTGTTGTCGCAGCACAGGGAATGCCCGGGCTGGTTCTCGACGAGCGGCCCCCAGATGACAAAGTGCGCCCGGGCCTCGGCGAGGCGGTGCAGGCGCTCGGCGTAGCTCACGTAGTCGCCGTAGCCGAGCAGGATGATGCCGTCCGCCCGGTTGCTCACCTCGTACTCGGCGTGCCAGTCATCGCTCAACTGCTGGAACGACACCAGCAGGTCGAACTTGCGCCGCGCCGCGGCGCGCGTGATGTGACCGAGCATCGACAGGAAGAACGGATTGATCCACGAGTCGTCGGCGGTCGGGTCCTCGAACAGCAGCAGCGCGAGGGTGCGGCTGCGCTGGGTCCGGAGCCCGGCCGCGCTGCGATCCACCTTGTAGTGCAGCTCGCGCGCGATCTCTTTGATGCGGGCGCGCGTCTCGGGTTGGACGAGGGGGCTGTCCCGCAGCGCGCGCGACACCGTTGCCTGGGACACGCCGGAAAGGTGCGCGATGTCCAGCGACGTCGGCTTGCTCGATTTCATGGTCGTCCCCCTAAGACCGCCGCCCCACGTTACCATTGGCGTCGCATGTCCGCACGCCGCACCGTCGAAACAGCCAGGCCCTTTCCCATGCGCCTCGGCGGCTCCCTGCCGGGCGCGACGATCGCCTACGAAACCTGGGGCGGGCCGGATGCGCGGCGACGCAACGGGATCCTGATCTTCACGGGTCTGTCGCCTTCGGCCCACGCCGCCTCGTCGGCAACGGATCCGGCGCCAGGCTGGTGGGAGGACATGATCGGCCCCGGCCGTCCGTTCGACACCGATCGCTGGTTCGTCATCTGTGTGAATTCCCTCGGGAGCTGTTTTGGTTCTACCGGACCGGCGTCTCCCGATCCCGCGACGGGCGAGCCCTGGCGCCTGCGCTTCCCCGTTCTCACCCTCGAAGACGTGGCGCGCGGTGGCCACGAGGTCGTCCGCCACCTCGGCCTCGAATCGCTGACCGCGGTGGTCGGCCCTTCGATGGGTGGCATGTCCGCGCACGCGTTCTGCGCCACGTTCCCCGGTATCGCGCGTTCCCTGATCTCCATTTCCGCGGCGACGCGTTCGACGCCGTTTGCCATCGCGCTGCGTTCCCTGCAGCGCGAGATGATCCGCCGCGACGCGGCCTGGGCCGGCGGCAACTACGCTCCGGGGGGCGGGCCGGTTACGGGCATGCGCCTTGCGCGCAAGCTGGGAATGATCACGTATCGCTCGGCCGAGGAATGGCTCACGCGTTTCGGGCGTGAGCGCGCCGCGCAAGAGCGCAGGGCCGGCGATCCGTTCGGCATCGACTTCGAGATCGAGGCGTACCTGGAGGCGCACGCCAACAAGTTCGTCGGCCAGTTCGACGCCAACTGCTATCTCTACCTCTCGCGCGCCATGGACCTGTTCGATCTGGCCGAGCACGGTGGCAGCGTGGACGCGGCGCTGGCGCGTTCGCAGCTCGAGCGCGCGCTGGTGATCGGCGTGCGTACGGACTTGCTCTTCCCGCTGGACAGCCAGCGCGAGCTGGCCACCGGGCTGGAGCACGCCGGCGTGCCGACGCAGTTCGAGCCCCTGGATTCCATCCAGGGCCACGATTCGTTCCTGGTGGACATGGAACGGTTCCGCCCGGCCATCGGCGACTTCGTCGCGAAACTGTAGGAGTCCTTGGCAGTCTGAAGGCTAGGCCAGGCGCTCGGCGACAGGGATGGTCATGCGCTTTCTTACAACGTTCCTCGGCAACCTCATCGGCGGACTGCGCCTGCTGGTCTTTGCACCCGTGGTGCGCGCGCAGTTCGAACCTTCGCTGCGCCAGGTGGTGCTCCTCGGCGGCCTGGCGGGTGCGGTCTGGCTCGTTTTCGACCGCCTCACGAGTCCCGCCGATGTGAGTTTCGTGTGGGGGAGCGTCGCGCAGGTCGCATGGCTCGCCGTGATCGCTGCCGGGGTGTTGCTGCTGCTCACGCCCGTCGGTCGCGACCCGGAGACAGCCGCGTTCGCCCTTACCGCAACGGCCGCGCTACTTCCGTTCTACCTGCTCGTCGTGCTGAGCATCCTGCGTTTCTCGCGCGACACGCCTTTCGAGCCGTTGGCTGGCTACGTCGTGGCCGCACTCTCGCTCGCCTGGCTGGTCCGCGTGGCGCGCCTCCTGCCCGGAGTTTCGTCGCCGGTGGCGGCGCTCTCGGCCCTGGTCGTGGTCGGCGCGACGTGGCTGGCCTTCCACGAATCGGTCTTCTCCCGTCCGCAGCTCTGGCGCGCCAGGGACGACGCAACCATCGCGTCGAGCTCGGCAGTGAGCGCGGAGCAGGCCATGTTCAACCAGCCGGTACTGATCGGCGACGCCGTGCGACGCATGGCGCCGCAGACGCCGGGCAAGACCGACGTCTATTTCGTCGGCTTTGCGGGCGACGGCAAGCAAGCCGTGTTCGGCAAGGAAGTGGAATTCGCGCGGCAGGCCCTGGGGCAGAAACTGGAGATCGACGAGCGGCGCCTCGAGCTGGTCAACAGCACGCGCCTCGACGCGCAGATGCCGATCGCGACCGGCTCGGGTCTGCGGTTCGCGCTCGCCAGAGTGGGCGAGGCGATGGATCCCGAAGAGGACGTGCTGTTGCTCTTCCTGACGTCGCATGGCACGCGTCGCGCGACGTTGTCCGTGTTCCAGAAAGACTGGGCGCTGGAAGATCTCTCGGCGCCGGTGCTCGCGCAGGCGCTGAACGACGCCGGTATCCGCTGGCGCATCATCGTCATCTCCGCCTGCTACTCGGGCAGCTTCATCGACGCACTCAAGGACGAGCACGCGCTGATCGTCACCGCCGCGCGCGCGGATCGGCAATCGTTCGGTTGCCGCGACAACAGCGAGCTGACGTATTACGGCGAGGCGCTGTTCCGGGACGCGATGCCGCAGAGCCGCAGCTTGCTCGAAGCCGTGGCGCGCGCGGCCGCCGTGGTGACGGACCGCGAGAAGGCTGAGGATTTTCAGCCTTCCGAACCGCAGACTTACGTGGGCGAGAAGATGCGGCGGAAGCTCGCGGACATCCCGTGGGGCAGCGCGCTAGAATCGCGGCATGCAGGTGACCGGGGCCGAGAATCTGATCGCGATGGCTGAGCATGCCGTCGGTCAGGGCGACGTCGAGAAGATCGTCGACGAGCTGCGCACCGGCCTGTGCGCCGTGATCCGCTCGGGCAAGGTGCAGCTGCCGGATGAGCTGCGCCACTGCTGCGGGGATCATTACGCGCGTCGGCTCCTGCATCGTGACGACCGGCGTGGCTACTCCGTGGTCGTAATGACATGGGGCCCGGGTCAGTCGACGCCGCTGCACGATCACGGCGGCATGTGGTGCGTCGAGGGCGTGTGGGAAGGCAGCATCGACGTGCTGCAGTTCGAGCTCGTCGAGCGCGAGGACGAGCGCTTCCGTTTCGAGAAGCGCAATGCCTTCCAGGCGGGGAAGGGTAGTGCCGGCTGCCTCATTCCGCCGCACGAGTATCACCGCATCTGCAACCCCGGCGAGGACGTGGCGATCTCGCTGCACATCTACGGCGGCGACATGACGCGCTGCTCGGTCTTCGAGCGCGCGGACGGCGACTGGTACCTGCGCCGCGAGAAATCTCTGGGGCTCGATCTGTAGTGGTTTCCGTGACCGCGGGGCGCCGCGGTCAGCGCGCGAGTTCACTGCGGTGCGAGTAACAACGCGGGATCGATGAACGCGCGGTTGAGGCTCACGCCCCAGTGCAGGTGCGCGCCGGTCACGCGGCCGGTGGCGCCGACCTTGCCCAGCATTTCCCCGGTGGCGACGCGCTGCCCGGCCTTCACGCCGATTTCACTCAGGTGACAGTACATCGTCACCAGCCCCTGGCCGTGATCCACGAACACGGTGCCGCCGTTGAAAAAAAATTCACCGGTGTCGAGCACCACGCCGGGTGCGGGCGCCCGGATCGGTGTGCCAGTGTCCGCGGCGATGTCCATCCCGCTGTGCGGATTGCGCGCCTGGTCGTTGAAAAAACGCCGCAGGCCGAACGAGCTCGAACGCGGTCCTGCGACCGGCACCTGCAGTTGCAGCGCGCCGGGCGCTTCGTCGCTCCAGTGCTCCAGGGCGGCGTCGATGCGCGGGCGCTCGCGCTCCACGCGTGCGAGGTCTTCTTTCGACAGGTCCACCTGCGAAGGCGGAACCTTCAGGCGCTGCACGCGGTACTTCTTCGGCACGACGTCGAATGCCACGTGCCGCGGCGTCGCCTCGCCGACGTGCACCGCGATGGTGTGCTTGCCCGGATCGGTCGAGAGCGGGATGCCGACTACCGCTTGCCAGCGCCCGCCGTCGCTGCGAACCATGACGCGGTGCCCTGCGAATTCCACGCGCGGCGCCGGGTCTTCGCAGCCGCCGACGTCGACGATCGCGATCCCGCCGGGAACGGCGGGGCCGAAAGACAGTGCGAGTACCAGTGCGGCGAGGCTCATTCGACTCGTGCCTTGACCTGGCCCTGCATCAGGCGGGCCTCGATGAGGTCGCCCTCCCGCAACTGATCGCTGGAACGCACCAGCGTTCCCTCGGGGTGCCGCGTGACGATGGCGTAGCCGCGTTCGAGCGTGGCGAGTGGGCTCACCGCGTTCAGCGCGCGGCCGGCGAGCTGGCAGCGCGATGCGGCGGCGGCCAGGCGAGCGCGGACCAGGTAGCGCAGGCGCTGTTCGAAGTCGTCGAGGCGCTGCGCGCGGTGGCGCAGGGCGACTCCCGGGTGGCATTGCGCGAGCCTGCGCGAAAGCCAGGAGTGGCGTTGCGCGATCGCCGTCAGGCGGCGGCCGAGCCCGCCTGCGAGGCGACGCTGCGCGACCGCCAGGCGCTCGAGCCATTCGCGCCGATCGGGGACGACCAGCTCCGCAGCGCCGGAGGGCGTGGGCGCACGCACGTCGGCGACGAAATCCGCGATGGTGACGTCCACTTCGTGCCCGACGCCGCTCACCGTCGGGATCGCACAGGCGGCGATCGCGCGGGCGACGCGTTCCTCGTTGAACGCCCAGAGGTCCTCGAGCGAGCCGCCGCCGCGCGCGACGATCAGCACGTCGCAATCCCGCCGACGCGAGGCGCGCTCGATGGCAGCCGCAATCTGCAGGGAAGCGCCGGCGCCTTGCACGGGGACCGGATAGACCAGCACCGGGATCGCGGGAAATCGGCGCTTGAGGATGTTGAGAATGTCGCGGATCGCCGCGCCGGTGGGGGAGGTGACGACACCCACGCGGCGCGGCAGCTTGGGAAGCGGGCGCTTGCGGGCCGGATCGAAGAGCCCCTCACGCTGCAGGCGCGCCTTCAATACCTCGAACTGCCGACGCAGCGCGCCCTCGCCGGCCTCCTCGAGGTGCTCCACCACGAGCTGGAACTCGCCGCGCGGCTCGTAAAGGCTGACCCGCACGCGCGCGAGCACGAGCAGCCCGTCGCGCGGGTCCACCTGCGAAAGCACGTTGCGCTGGCGGAACATCGCGCAGCGTACCTGCGCATCGCGGTCCTTGAGGGAGAAGTACCAGTGTCCGGAGGAGGGCCGCGACAGGTTGGAGATTTCGGCCTGGATCCACAGCAGCGACAGGCCGCGCTCGATGAGGATCCTCACCTCCCGGTTCAGCCGCGAGACGGTATAGACGTCGCGGGTCGGGGCGGCAAAGGGCAGGTCGAGGTTCTCCATGGCGCATTCTATATTTACCGTGCCGCGACACCCGCGTACAATCGCGCACTTTTATCTACGGGGCGGGAGCCATGCGCATCCTGGAAGAAGCCCTCACCTTCGACGACGTGCTGCTCGTGCCGGCATATTCGGAGGTGCTCCCCCGCGAAGTCGATCTCTCGACGCGGATCACCCGCGAGGTCACCCTGAACCTGCCGGTGCTGTCGGCGGCGATGGACACGGTCACCGAGGCGCGCCTCGCGATCACCATCGCCCAGGAAGGGGGCATCGGCATCATCCACAAGAACATGACCGTCGCCGGGCAGGCCCGCGAGGTCTCGCGCGTCAAGAAGTTCGAGAGCGGGGTCATCGTCGACCCGATCACCGTCACCCCGGACAAGACCATCCGCGAGGTCATCACGCTGACGCGCGCCAAGGGAATCTCGGGCGTGCCGGTCGTGACGAAGAACAACGAGGTGGTCGGCATCGTCACGCACCGCGACCTGCGCTTCGAAACGCAGCTCGACGCGCCGGTGTCTTCGGTGATGACGCCCAAGGAACGCCTGGTGACGGTGCGAGAGAACGCGCCCAAGGAAGAGGTTCTGCGCCTGCTGCACAAGCATCGCATCGAGAAGGTGCTGGTGGTGAACGGCGGCTTCGAGCTCAAGGGCATGATCACCGTCAAGGATTTCCAGAAGGCGACCGAATTCCCGCGCGCGTGCAAGGACAGCGGTGGGCGATTGCGCGTCGGCGCCGCAGTGGGCACCTCTCCGGACACCCTCGAGCGCGTCACGGTGCTGCTCGAAGCGGGCGTGGACCTCATCGTCGTCGATACCTCGCATGGCCATTCGCGCGGCGTGCTGGACATGATCATGCGCCTCAAGAAGCAGTGGCCGGACCTGCAGGTGATCGGCGGCAACATCGTCACGCCGGAGGGTGCGCTGGACCTGGTGAAGGCGGGTGCGGACGGCGTGAAGGTCGGTATCGGGCCGGGCTCGATCTGCACCACGCGCGTCGTTGCCGGTGTCGGCGTCCCGCAGATCAGCGCGGTGGCGCGCGTCGCTGAAGCGCTGCGCAAGCACGATGTGCCGGTCATCGCCGACGGTGGCATCCGCTACTCGGGTGACATTGCCAAGGCACTCGCCGCAGGCGGGCACGCTGTCATGATTGGCGGCCTGTTCGCCGGCACTGAGGAATCGCCCGGCGAAGTCGAGCTCTACCAGGGCGCCTCGTACAAGTCGTATCGCGGCATGGGCTCGCTCGGTGCCATGGGCCAGACGCACGGCTCTGCCGATCGCTATTTCCAGGACACGGCGACGGAGCTCGAGAAGCTCGTGCCCGAAGGCATCGAGGGCCGGGTGCCGTACAAGGGCAGCATGGTGACTATCCTGCACCAGCTCGCCGGCGGCCTGCGCGCCGCGATGGGCTACACCGGCAGCCACAACATCGAGGAGCTGCGTACCCGCCCGCACTTCGTCCGGATCACCACGGCGGGTGTCCGCGAGAGCCACGTGCACGACGTCACCATCACCAAGGAAGCTCCGAACTACCGTGTCAGCTGAGATGCTCGAGGTTGCGGTGAAAGCCGATATTCACGCGCACCGCATCCTGATCCTGGATTTCGGGGCGCAGTACACGCAGCTGATCGCGCGCCGCGTGCGCGAGATCGGGGTGTTCTGCGAGATTCTTCCCTGGGACGCGAGCGCGGAGGAAATCGAAACCTTCGGGGCGCGCGGCCTCATCCTGTCGGGCGGTCCTGAGTCCGTCACTGATGCCCAGCCACCGGTTGCGCCCGAGGTCGTCTACCGGCTCGGCGTGCCGGTGCTCGGCATCTGCTACGGCATGCAAACCATGGCTCAGGCGCTCGGCGGCCGCGTGACGGCAGCGCGGCACCGCGAGTTCGGATTCGCGCAGGTCACGACCACGGGCAGCTCGCCGCTCACCGAGGGGCTCGCGAACCATACTGACGAGCAGGGCCGGCCGGTCCTCGACGTCTGGATGAGCCACGGCGACCACGTCGATGCCCTGCCGCCCGGCTTCACGCCCCTGGCGCGCACCGCCACCGTGCCTTTTGCCGCGATGGCGGACGAGAAACGCCGTTTCTACGGCGTGCAGTTCCACCCGGAGGTCACGCACACCGCCCTCGGCCGCGAGATCCTCGAGCGCTTCGTGCGCACGATCTGCGGCTGCGAGGCCCTATGGGACGCGGGCAACATCATCGCGGACAGCGTTGCGCGCGTTCGCGAGCAGGTGGGTGCTGGTCGCGTGCTGCTGGGTTTGTCCGGTGGCGTCGATTCATCGGTGGTCGCAGCCCTGCTGCACCAGGCGATTGGCGATCAGCTGGTGTGCGTCTTCGTCGATCACGGCCTGCTGCGCGAGGCCGAGGGCGACCAGGTGATGGAGACTTTCGCGCGTCACATGGGCGTGCGGGTCATCCGCGTGAACGCGGCGCAGCGTTTCTACGACGCGCTCGCCGGCGAGGCCGATCCCGAGCGCAAGCGCAAGATCATCGGGCGACTGTTCATCGAGGTTTTCGAAGAAGAGTCGCGCAAGCTCCCCGGCGTCGAGTGGCTGGCGCAGGGCACGATCTATCCGGACGTGATCGAATCGGCTGGGGCGCGTACCGGCAAAGCACACGTCATCAAGTCGCATCACAACGTCGGCGGCCTGCCGGAGCGCATGCACCTGAAGCTCCTCGAGCCACTGCGCGAGCTGTTCAAAGACGAAGTGCGGCGAATCGGCAGCGAACTGGGACTGCCGCGCGAAATGGTGTTCCGTCACCCGTTCCCCGGCCCGGGACTCGGCGTGCGCATCCTCGGCGAGGTTTCGAAGAGCCATGCGGATCTGCTGCGCAAGGCGGACGCGATCTATATCGACGAGCTGCGCCGCCAGGGATGGTACGACCGCGTCAGCCAGGCCTTCGCGGTGTTCCTGCCGGTGCGTTCGGTCGCTGTGCTCGGTGACGGCCGCCGGTACGACTACGTCATTGCGCTGCGCGCCGTGGAGACCGTGGACTTCATGACCGCGCGCTGGGCGCAGCTCCCTTACGATTTTCTCGACCACGTGTCGCGCCGGATCATCAACGAGATCCCCGGCATCTCGCGCGTGGTGTACGACATCTCGGGCAAGCCGCCCGCGACGATCGAGTGGGAGTGATCCGCGCGCGCGCGCCGTGGTGGCGGGTGCTGGTGTGGCTCGTGTGGCATGCAGCGACCGCATGGGGCTTCTTCCCTGGGTTTCCTCGCGCTGTTCACGGGCGACCCGGTCGCAAGCTGCGCGAGCTCGAGGACTACGAACCCTCCAGTGTGGAGCGAAGGACGCAGCAATGAGCCCGAAAACCCGCTTCGAAGCCGGCCGCAACATTGCGATAAAGGTGCCGCCGCACCAGTTCGACGCAACGGTGCGGTTCTACCGCGACGTGCTCGGTCTGAAGCCGATCACGAAGCACGCACCGGCGGTAGGGTTCGAATTCGGCTCGAACAATCTCTGGATCGACAACGTGCCGGGCGTGAGCCAGGCGGAGATCTGGCTCGAGGTGACGACCCACGACGTGGCCGCGGCCGCGAAGCAGCTCGCCGCAGAAGGGATCGCGCGCTGCGACGAAATCGAGCCGCTGCCGAAGGATTTTCAGGCGTTCTGGATCTCGAGCCCGGCGTCGATCGTGCACCTGGTGTGCAAGGACGGGGAGTCCTGGTCGTAGCGTTCTAGAACGCGACGGACACTTTGCCGTAGACGCTGCGTTCGATCTCGCCGCGCCCCGGCCCCGGCACGCCAAACTCCGGGTGCTGCTCGTCGAGCAGGTTGCGGCCGACGACCGATATTTCGATCGCCTCGGTCGGCCGCCAGCCGACGCGCACGTCCATCTCGACATAGTCCGGAACGCTCGTGGCGACACCCGAGTCATTCATCGTGCGCTCGTCCACCCAGCGCAGCATCGCATCGAGCTCGACGCGGCCCGGCAGGTCCAGCGACGAACGCAGCGTCACCTGCTGCTCGGCGTCGTTGGTCTCGTTGAGGGCGTTGTTGAAGTCGAACGCTCCCGACTTCACGCGAATGTCCTGTTCCAGGCCGCGCCACGCGGCGCGCAGGCGCCAGGACTCGAGCGGCTGCAGCGTGGCGCTCAGCTCGGCGCCGTAAGCCTCGCCTTCCAGGTTGTTCTCGAAGAAGAACGGAAACGGCAGCCCGAAGATCGGGTCGGGCGGACTGATGCTGGTGCTGCGCAGCTCGTCGTAGTCGTTGTAGAAGGTAGAGAGAGCCAGGCCGGCGCGCGGCCCGAGCTGGGCGCGGTAGCCGAGCTCGTACGCGATCAGCTCCTCGGAAGCGAAATCGCCGTCGCCGCGAAGAATCACGATGAGCTGGTCAGGCGCCGGCTGCGAAATATCGCGATCGATGCGCGAGGGTGTGCGCACGGCGCGCGAAACGGCGCCCCACAGGACCTGTTCGCCGGCGAAAGTCCAGCTCACGCGTACGCTCGGCTCGAACTCCATGCCCGTGTAGTCAGTGTGTTCCACCTTGGCGCCGAGTGTGAGCTGCAACTCCTCGCTGAGCGCGATCTGGTCCTGCACGAATGCACTGAAGAGGTGCTGGTCGAGACTCGCGGGCGTGAACGCGAGGTTCGGCGCGTTCTCCAGCACGTCGTGCGTGAATCGGTAACCCAGCCCCCACACGATCTCGTTGGCCGCGCCCAGGAGCAGGCGGTGCTGGAAATCGACGTCGATGGTGTCGAGCTCATCGCGCAGCACGCCGTCAGGGACCGCGATCTCGGGAAAGCCGGGTACGGGCAGCGTCAGCTCCGTGCGGTCGTAGTAGAGCTGCAGGCTCATGTCGGAGTCGGCGGCGAAGACCCGCGTCCAGCGGCCGAGCAGGTTGGCGCCGTTGACCTTTGCCTCGCCGCCGGTCTGCAGGTTCTCCTCGTTGCGGTAGACGTCGCCCTGCAGGGTGAGCGCGTCAGCATCGGAGTGCTGCGAGTCGATGCGAAAGCCGCTTTGCACGGAGAACCAGTCGTCGTCGGCATCCGTGCCGTCGCCAAGGGCCTGGTGATCGCGATTGAGGTACTTCGCGTACACACGAAAGTGTGCAACGTCGGCAAGAGCGTCGCCGTAGCGGACGGTCGCGAGCGACTGGGGATTCGTTCCGCCGCCGGCTTCCAGCAACAGGCCCTGCGTTTCCGCTGCGCTGCGCGTCGTGATGTTGATGACGCCATTGACCGCGTTCGCGCCCCACAAGGCTCCGCCCGGGCCGCTGATGACTTCGATGCGGTCGATGTCGGCCAGCACGTAGTCCTGGCGATCCCAGAACACGCCCGAGAACAATGGTGTGTACAGCGTCCTGCCGTCCATCAGGACCAGCAGCTTGTTGCCGACGTCGGAGCTGAAACCGCGGGCGCTGACCACCCATTCGTGGCTGTTTTCCTGCGCGACGTCGAGGCTGTTCGCCAGTCGCAGGGCCGCAGGGATACCGTGCGCTCCGGAGCGGCGGATCTCGTCCCCGGTGATGACCTCGACCGCGGCGGCCGCCTGCAGGAGTTTCTCGGGACGCTTGGAGACCGACGTGACCTCGAGGCCCATGAGCTGTTCGACGCTCATGGCCTTGAGTTCTTCGACGGATTTTTCACCCGTCTCCTGGGCGGTGGAGAAAGTGGGCGCGGCGAGCGCGAGCGCGGCGCCGGTGGCCAGGACGATCAATGTCGGACGATGCGGGGATGCCGTTCCCATTCCGTGCCTCGATCCTCTGGGCTGCGCTATCCATAAAACGAAACGCGTCGAGCCGCAAGCGAAATTTGCAAGCGGCGTCCGCTTGCGTAGGGGTTGTCCGCATACTAAAAGGCACGGATGTCGCGTGACGTGCACTTCATGAAGCGCGCTCTCGAGCTCGCCGGGCGCGCGCGCGCCGAAGGCGAGGTGCCGGTGGGTGCGGTCGTCGTCAGCGACGATGCGATCGTGGGCGAGGGCTGGAATCGCCCGATTGCCGCGCACGATCCGACCGCCCACGCCGAGATCGAGGCGCTGCGCGCCGCCGCGCGGGCGATGCGCTCCTATCGGCTGGGCGGCACCACGCTCTACGTCACCCTCGAACCCTGCCCGATGTGCGCCGTTGCGATCGTGCACGCGCGTGTCGGGCGCGTGGTGTTCGGCGCCTGGGACCCGCGCATCGGTGCGGCCGGCAGCGCGTTCGATCTGCTCAACGCGCCGGCGCTGAATCACCGCGTGGACGCGTTCGGCGGCGTGCTGGGGGAAGAGTGCGGCGCGATCCTGCGGGCGTTCTTCGCCGAACGACGCGCGCCGCCCACCGGCGCCTAGTCGCTCGCGACGACGGCCGGGCCGCTGTCGGCCGCGACCCACTCCAGGATGTCGAGGTAGCTGCGGATGTTGTCGACGAAGCGCACCGGTTCCCAGCCGCGCGCGTAGCCGCGCTTGGTCTGCGTGTACCAGTATTCCTGCGCGAGCAGCGGCAGGAAGGCACGCACGTCCTGCCACGAGTCGGGATTGCGTCCGGCAGACTGGGCGAGGACGCGCGCGTCCTCGAGATGACCGAAGCCGACGTTGTAGGCCGCGAGCGCGAGCCAGGTGCGGTCCGGCTCGGGGATGCGGGCGGGAATCTTCTCGCGCACCGAGACGAAATACTGCGCACCGCCGCGAATGCTCTGGCGCGGATCGGTTCGGTCCGTGACGCCCAGCTGCAGCGCCGTCACCTCGGTGAGCATCATCAGACCACGCACGCCGGTCGGCGAGATGGCGTTCGGATCCCAGTGCGATTCCTGATAGCCGATCGCGGCGAGCAGGCGCCAGTCCTCGCCGACATGGGACGCCGCTTCCTCGAACCATTGACGGTAGCGCGGCAGGCGGCTCTGCACGTGACGGATGAAGCTGCGCGCGCCGACGTAGTCGAAGCGCTCCGATTTGCCGTAGTAGCGCTCGAGGACCGAGGCCAGCTTGCCGCTGCGCGTGATGTCGGAGAAGAATCGCTCAACCCGCTGGCGCAGGCTCGCGTCGCGCGCGTTCATCGCCCAGGCCAGCGATTCGCCCGCCATGAGGTCGAAGGCGACGCGTACCTTGGGGTGGAAGTTGCGTCCGAGCGCGAACTCCGTCGAGTCGACGATGGTGTAGTCGATGACGCCCTCGGCGATGTCGCCGAGCAGCTGCACGGGATCGCCGCGGCGCTCGACCCAGCACAAGTCCGGCTTGCGCTCGCGCAGGCGCCGCAGCGCATCGGACTGGGCGCTGCCGGCGATCACTTCCAGGTGCGTGCCGTTGACGTCGTCCAGCGAACGGGGCTTGGCGCGCCCCTGCCGATAAATCAGGTGCTGGCGGACCTGCTGGTACGGTGGCCCGAAGGTCACGTGCTCGCCCCAGCTTTCAGTCATCGCCAGTCCGGCCGCGGCCACGTGCGCCTCGCCGTTCGCGAGGGCAGCGCGGATGTCGGCATAGGCCGGCACGGCATAGATGTAGAGTGCGACGCCCAATTCCGCCGCGAAATCGCGGATCAGATCGTATTCGGGACCCTCGGGCCCGTCGGCACCGAGGTAGTACGCGGTAGGGCTGTTGCGCGTGACGACGCGCAGCTCGCCCAGCGCGAGGATCTGCTCGAGCGTCGTCGGCACACGCTGGCAGGTGCCGAGCAGGGCGCAGGCGAGGACGCCCGTGGCGATCTTGAACGCGCGTGCGCGATGGGGCATGCGTGGGCTAGAATACCGCGCCGCCGCGAGCCCTGCGTCGTCCGGGGCCCCGAAGCGTGGTGGACACCCGTTTTCCCCTCGCTGCGCCTTGATTTTCTGGAGAGGTACCGAAGCGGTCATAACGGCGCGCACTCGAAATGCGATGGGGGCACACCGCCCCACGTGGGTTCGAATCCCACCCTCTCCGCCAATACCCCCAAAAAACCCCGCGTCCGCGGGGTTTTTTCTGGGTTTTTTGTTGCCCCGCAACCGCGCGCATAATGGCGCCCCATGCAACACTCAGCCGTGGACATCCTCCTGGTCGAGGACAACGCCTACGAAGTCGAGCTGACCTTGCATGCCTTCTCCAAGCATTTCCCCGAGAAGAGCGTGGAAACCGTGCGCGACGGCGAGGAGGCGCTCGACTACCTGTTCTACAAGGGCAAGTTCGAGCAGCGCACGTCGGCACAGCCGCACCTGGTGCTGCTCGACCTGAAGCTGCCGAAGCTCGACGGGCTGGAAGTGCTCACCCAGATCAAGAGCGACGCGCGCACGCGCTTCGTGCCGGTGGTGATGCTGACCTCATCGAAAGAGCCGCGCGACATGGACGAAAGCTATCGTCGCGGCGTCAACAGCTACATCGTCAAGCCGGTCGACTACCGCGAGTTCCACGAAGCCGTGCGGGTGCTCGGCTCTTACTGGCTGCGCTACAACACGCGCTGCCAGTCGTAGCTCAGCCGGTGGCGCGATCGTCGCGGGGTCGCGAGCCGCGAGCGCTGAGCTCGGCGAGGCGCGCTTCGTAGGCGCGCGCGAAATCCTCGACGAACACGTGCGGCAGATCGCCCTGAGCGTTCTGCCCCAGGCTCGTGAACAGCTCCTTGTAGAGCTCCCAGTACTTCGCCTTGCCGGAGCCGCCCAGCAGGCCACCACGCTTGAGGCCGCGGTCGAAGCGCTCCTGCAACTCCTCGGGCTCGAGGCGCATGAGGAACTCGTTGAAGGCCGTCTCGAGCGCGCCGACCATCGCCTGGTGATGCATTTTCAGCTCGCGAAAGCTCTCGCGGATGGTTTCGACCGGACCGAGATAGCGGTTGCCGCGCTGCTCGAACATCGTGCGCAGGCCTTCGTCGACGCCGGCCGAGAAGTTGAGCGGATTGTTGTCCGTCGCCTGGATCGTGGTCTGCGCGATGCGGAAGCGATTGCGGGTCTCGGTGCGCACCTGCAGGACGTCCATCATCCCGAACAGGGTCTCGCGCAGTACCTGGCCGGCGAGCACCAGCATCTGCGACTGCGCGCCGGCCGGAATGCTGGACAGGTCGATGCCGGCGCCACGGCAGAGTGCCTGCAAGGCGGCGGTCATGTCGGCGGCCGGTGCGTTTTCCGTGCGATTCTTGGGAATCGGCTGCGTCTGCAGGTGCTCGGGCGGCGGCTGCGCGCCGTTGCTCGCTGCCGGCGTTTCCCTGGCCGCGGGTGCTTCCTTGGTCACCGGCGCTTCCTTGGCGGGCTCGATGCGCCGCGTGGCGAGGTGCCAGGGCGTTTCTGCCCTGGGCGCTTCGGCCTTCGGTTTCGACACGGCCTTGGGGCCCGCCTTGGATACAGCCTTCGGTGGTTTCACGGCGAGCTTCGGCGTCTCCACGACCTGGCCGTAGGCATTCACGGGACGAACGGCGCGCGCGCCGCTGTCCTCGGGCGCCAGAAGCGACGCGAGATTGAGGGAAGCGCCGATGTCGTTGGCGGTCGACTGCCGGGCTGCGGAGCCGTTGTGGCCGCCGTGGGCGACGATTGCGCTCCTCTCGGTGGGGAAATCGTTGCTGGCATCGATCGTGACCGCAAGGTCGTAGTCGCCCATGCGCAGGCGATCGCCGTCCTTGAGCTCGTGCGGACCCACCGCCGAAAGCGGATCGGTGCCTTCGTTGACGTAGGTGCCGTTCGAGCTGGTATCGGTGAGCCAGTAGGCGCCGGCGCGATACTCGATGCGCGCGTGCTTGCCGGAAATGTAGCGTTCCGGATCCGGAAGGATCCAGTCGTTGCCGCCGGAGCGGCCGATGGTGCCGCCGTGAACGCCGAACACCCGGGTGCTGGACTCGCCCAGCATCCTGGCGTGATTGCTGACGACTCTCAGTCGTAGCGCCATGTCGTACTTCCCTCGCTTTGTCTCTGCGCCGGCTCATCGCCGGACCTGTCCACCCGGTTCGCATCGAGGCGACTGCCCACGGGACGGTTTCAGGTCCTCGTGGCGAGCCGTCCCAAGGGACGCAGCTCGGGCAGTCTCCGTATAATGGGGGCACAGGCTAGCAGCGGCGCATTCCGTCAAAATGGCAACGAGTCACATTTTCAAGGTGATGTTCGTGAACCAGGGCAAGGTCTACGAGATCTATGCCCGCAAGGTGACGCACGGCGCGCTTTTCGGCTTCATCGAGGTCGAGGAGCTGGTGTTCGGCGAGCGATCCACAGTCGTGGTCGACCCGTCCGAGGAACGCATCCAGACGGAATTCTCGGGCGTGAAACGCACGTTCCTGCCGCTGCACTCGATCGTGCGCATCGACGAGGTGCGCAAGCAGGGCGTGAGCAAGATCAGCGCGCTCGAAGGCGGCAACGTCGCGCAGTTCCCGATGCCGATGTTCAGCCCCGGCGAAAAGCCCCGGTCATAGTCGCAGACATTCATCTTCGCAGGACCCGATGCTCTCACTGCCAGGCTCGCCGGCACTTTCTCCGTTCCGCCTCGACAAGCTCCTGCGCGCCCTGCGCCAGCGCCACGCGGGCGTCACGGGCATTGCCGCGCGCTGGATGCATTTCGTCGACGTGGCGCGCCCGCTCACGGCGGACGAAACGCGCACCCTCGGCCGGCTGCTGACCTACGGTCCGCGTCTCTCGCCCGGCGATGAATCCGGCGAGCTGATCCTGGTCGTGCCGCGTCCCGGCACGGTGTCGCCCTGGTCGAGCAAGGCCACGGACATCGCCCAGGTGTGCGGGCTCGTGGCCATCGAACGCATCGAACGCGGCATCGCGTATCGTATTCAGAGCGCAGGTATTCAGAGCGCGGGCAAGTCCCTCGAGCTCGCGACGCTCGCTGCGCCGTTGTACGACCGCATGATCGAGACCTGGCTCACCCGGGTCGAGGATGCCGCCCGGCTCTTCGAGCATCACGCGCCGCGCCCGTTCGCCACGGTTGCGCTGGGCGCGCGCGGCCGCGAGGCGCTGGTCGAGGCCGACGCGCGGCTGGGACTCGCGCTCGCTGTCGACGAAATCGACTATCTCGCTGACGCGTATCGCACGCTCGAGCGAGATCCGACCGACGTCGAGCTGATGATGTTTGCGCAGGCGAACTCCGAGCACTGCCGCCACAAGATCTTCAACGCCGACTGGATCGTCGACGGCGAGCCGCGCCCGAAATCGCTGTTCGCGATGATCCGCAACACCACCGAGCGCAGCCCGCGCGGCGTGCTCTCCGCGTATCGCGACAACGCGGCGGTGATCGAAGGCTCGCAGGGCAGCCGGCTGTTCCCGGACGGCGAGGGCGTGTACCGGTACGTCACCGAGCCCGTCGACATCCTGATGAAGGTGGAGACGCACAACCATCCCACCGCGATCGCCCCGTTCCCCGGCGCCGCCACCGGTTCGGGCGGCGAGATCCGCGACGAGGGCGCGACGGGACGAGGCGCGAAACCGAAGGCCGGCCTGACGGGGTTCTCGGTATCGAACCTGCGCATCCCGGGCTTCGAGCGCCAGTGGGAAGCCGTCGATCGCGGGCACTCGCCGCGTGCGGCGTCGGCGCTGGACATCATGCTCGAGGGACCGATCGGCGGTGCGGCGTTCAACAATGAGTTCGGTCGGCCGAACATCTGCGGTTACTTTCGCAGCTTCGAGCTGGCAGTGCGCGGCGACGATGCCGGACGCGTGCGCGGCTACCACAAGCCGATCATGATCGCGGGCGGTCTCGGCAACGTGCGCCGCAACGACGTCGAGAAAGGCGAGGTACCGGTCGGTGCGCACATCGTGGTCCTGGGCGGACCCGGCATGCTCATCGGCCTGGGCGGCGGCGCGGCTTCGTCGATGACCAGCGGCGCGAGCAGCCAGGACCTGGACTTCGCCTCCGTCCAGCGCGGCAACCCGGAAATACAGCGGCGCGCGCAGGAAGTCATCGATCGCTGCTGGGCGCTCGGCCAGCACAGCCCCATCGTGCTGATCCACGACGTCGGCGCCGGCGGCCTGTCGAACGCCGTCCCCGAGGCGATCGCGCACAGCAAGCGCGGCGGCCGCATCGATTTTCGGGCCATTCCCACGGCCGAGCCCGGCATGTCGCCGCTCGAAGTGTGGTGCAACGAAGCGCAGGAGCGCTACGTGCTCGCGATCGCGCCCGAGCGCCTCGGCGTCCTGCGCGAGTTGTGCGAGCGCGAGCGCTGCCCGTTCGCGGTCATCGGCGAGATCACCGCCGACGGCTGGCTGCGCGCGGAAGACCGGCACTTCGACAATCGTCCCGTCGATCTGCCCGTGGACATTCTGCTCGGCAAGCCGCCGCGCATGCTGCGCGACGTCCGCTCGGTGCCGGCCCGGGGCGACGATTTCACCGGCGCTGGCGTCGAGATTCGCGACGCACTGGAACGCCTGCTCAGGCTTGCGACCATCGCGGACAAGACGTTCCTCATCACCATCGGCGATCGAACCGTCGGGGGCCTGATCAGCCGCGACCAGATGGTCGGCCCCTGGCAGGTGCCGGTGAGCGATGTCGCGGTCACGCTGACCGACTACGTCGGCTACGCGGGCGAAGCGATGGCGATGGGCGAGCGCACGCCGGTCGCGCTGCTCGATGCGCCCGCTTCGGGGCGGCTCGCCATCGGCGAGGCGATCACCAATCTCATGGCAGCCGATGTCGTCGCGCTCGATCGCGTGCGTCTGTCCGCGAACTGGATGGCGGCTTGCGGCGAGCCCGGGGAGGACGCTGCGTTGTACGCGACCGTGAAGGCGGTGGGCGAGGAGCTCGCTCCGGCGCTGGGAATCGCGATTCCCGTGGGCAAGGACTCCCTGTCGATGAAGTCGTCGTGGAGTGCCGGCGGCGAAGCGCGCAGCGTCGTCGCGCCGGTTTCACTGATCGTGTCGGCGTTCGCGCCGGTGCGCGACGCGAGACGCACGCTGACGCCGCGCCTGCGCATCGACAAGGGCGAGACTCGCCTGGTGCTCATCGACCTCGGGCGCGGGCGCAACCGTCTGGGGGGCTCCTGCCTCGCACAGGTATACGGGAAGACCGGCTCGGCGCCGCCCGACCTCGACGACCCGGGGCTGCTGCGCGGATTTTTCGCGGCGCTGCGCGATCTCAAGTCGCGCGACTTCGTGCTCGCCTATCACGATCGCTCGGACGGCGGCGTGCTGATCACACTGCTCGAGATGGCCTTCGCCGGACATTGCGGGCTCGATGTGGCCCTGCCGGCCGGGTCTTCGTCCATCGCGGCAATGTGTTCCGAAGAGCTCGGCGCAGTGATCCAGGTGCGTGCCGCAGACCTCGACGACGTGCGCGCAGCCTTGGCCCTGCACGGCCTCGCTGAACATGCGCACGAGATCGGCGCACCCGTTGCGGGCGACGCCGTTCGTATCGTCGCGGGCGATGTCGAAGTGCGCGCCTCGCGGCTCGAACTGCGGCGCCTCTGGTCGGAAACGTCCTGGCAATTGCAGCGGCTGCGCGATCATCCGGCCTGCGCCGACGAAGAGTACGAGCGGCTGGCGGACGCCGATGACCCCGGTCTCGGAGCGACGCTGTCGTTCGATCCGCACGAGGACGTCGCGGCACCGTTCGTCAAGCGCGGCGCGCGGCCGCGCGTCGCGGTACTGCGCGAGCAGGGCGTGAACAGCCAGGTCGAAATGGCTGCGGTGCTGATGCGCGCGGGTTTCGAGGCGCACGACGTGCACATGACGGACATGCTGTCCGGCCGGCACTCGCTCGCGGACTTTCGCGGAATCGTCGCCTGCGGCGGGTTTTCCTACGGGGACGTGCTGGGCGCGGGGCAAGGCTGGGCGAAGTCCATCCTGTTCAACGCGCGCGCGCGCGAGGAGTTCGGCAGCTTCTTCGCGCGCGCCGACGCCTTCGCGCTCGGTGTGTGCAATGGCTGCCAGATGTTCTCGGCGCTGCGCGAGATCATTCCGGGCACGGCGCACTGGCCCGATTTCGTGCGCAACCGTTCCGAGCAGTACGAGGCGCGGCTCACGCTCGTGGAAGTCATCGATTCCCCGTCGGTCCTGATGGCCGGCATGCGCGGCTCGATCCTGCCGATCGTCGTGGCGCATGGCGAAGGTCGTGCCGAGTTCGCTTCGCCCGAAGCGCTCGAGGCCTGTGCGGCAGCAGGCGTCATTGCCATGCGCTACGTCGACAGCCGCGGCCGCGTGGCCGAACGATATCCGGACAATCCGAACGGTTCCCCGCGCGGCATCGCGGCGCTGTCGAACGCGGATGGCCGCGTGACAGTGACCATGCCGCACCCGGAGCGCGCCTTCCGTACCGTGCAACACTCGTGGTATCCCGACGACGCGGGCGAGGATGGCGGCTGGACCCGCCTGTTCCGCAACGCGCGTGTGTGGGTGGGTTAGGAGAGCAGATCATGGGTACTCGCCGTCGCAACGTCGAACTGCACGCGCCGCGTGGCTCGAAGCTCTCGTGCAAGGGCTGGCAGCAGGAAGCGGCGCTGCGCATGATCCACAACAATCTCGATCCCGCGGTCGCCGAGAACCCGTCGGAGCTGGTCGTGTACGGCGGCATCGGCCGCGCGGCGCGCGACTGGGAGTGCTTCGATGCGATCGTGACTGCGCTGAAACGCCTGGGCGACGATGAAACGCTGCTCATCCAGTCGGGCAAACCGGTCGGCATTTTTCGCACCCACGAAGCGGCGCCGCGCGTGCTGCTCGCCAATTCCAACCTCGTGGGCAACTGGGCCAACTGGGATCACTTCTTCGAGCTCGACCGGCGCGGCCTGATGATGTTCGGGCAGATGACCGCGGGCTCATGGATCTACATCGGCTCGCAAGGAATCGTACAGGGCACGTACGAGACATTCGCCGAAGCGGTGCGCCAGCACTATGGCGGCCAGAGCGCGGGGCGGTGGCTCCTCACCGGCGGCCTCGGCGGCATGGGAGGCGCGCAGCCGCTGGCCGCGAGCTTTGCGGGCCTGTCGAGTCTCAACGTGGAGATCGATCCGCGGCGCATCGAGATGCGTCTGAAGACCGGCTATCTCGACGAGCGCGCGGACAGCCTCGAGGATGCGTTCGCGCGCCTCGACGCGGCGAAAGCCAGCGGGCGTGTCGTTTCCATCGGCCTGCTCGGCAATGCGGCGGACATCTTTCCGCAAGTGCTCGCCGGCAAGCACCTGCCCGCGCTCGTGACGGATCAGACCTCGGCCCACGATCCGCTCAACGGCTACATACCGCTCGGCCTCACGCTCGAGCAGGCGGCGGACCTGCGCCGCACAGGTGCTGCGAGCTACGTCCGCCGCTCCAAGGAGTCGATGGCCGTGCAGGTACGCGCCATGCTCGGCTTTCACGAGCGTGGCATTCCGACGTTCGACTACGGCAACAACATCCGTGCAATGGCGCGCGATGCCGGCGTCGAGAACGCGTTCGACTTCAAGGGTTTCGTACCGCTCTACATCCGCCCGCTGTTCTGCGAGGGCATGGGGCCGTTCCGCTGGGTCGCGCTGTCCGGCAATCCGCAGGACATCGCGAAGACGGATGCCAAGGCGCGCGAGTTGTTCCCCCACAAGAAGGACCTGCTGCGATGGCTCGAGCACGCGAGCGAGCGCATCCAGTTCCAGGGCCTGCCCGCGCGCATCTGCTGGCTCGGCTACAAGGAACGGCACCTCCTGGGCCTCGCGTTCAACGAGATGGTGCGCAAGGGCGAGCTGGAAGCGCCGATCGTGATCGGCCGCGATCACCTCGACGCCGGCTCGGTCGCCTCGCCGTACCGTGAGACGGAAGGCATGCGCGATGGCACGGATGCGGCGGCCGACTGGCCGCTGCTGAACGCGCTGCTCAACACCGCGAGCGGCGCTTCCTGGGTGAGTTTCCACCACGGCGGTGGAGTGGGCATGGGCTACTCGTTGCACGCCGGCGTCGTGATCGTCGCTGACGGATCGGAGCGCGCGCGCGCGGCGCTCGAGCGCGTGCTCACCAACGATCCGGGCACGGGTGTCATGCGCCACGCCGACGCCGGGTACGAGCGGGCGATCGAGGTGGCGCGCGAGCGCGGACTCGATCTGCCGATGATTCCGTAGGCGCCACGTGACCCACGTATTCGAAGCTGCGTCGAGCGGGCGTGCCAAGTGCCGCGGTTGCGGCCGGGCGATCGCGCGCGGCCAGATCCGATTCGGCGAGCGCCTGCCGAACCTGTTCGGCGAAGGAGACATGACGCTCTGGTTCCACCCGATGTGCGCGGCCTACAAGCGCCCGGAGTCGGTGCGGCAGGCTCTCGAGGCTGCCGCCAGCGAGGCCATCGCTGGGGGCGCAGTAGCGATCCCGGATCGCGAGAAACTCGAGCGCGCGGCGGCGAGCAGCGCCACGCAGCGGCGGCGTCCTCGCATCGACGGGGCCGAGCATTCGCCCACCGGTCAGGCTCGTTGCCGCAGCTGCCGCGAGCCGATCCTGCGCGGCACGTGGCGTATCCGCATCGCGTACTTCGAAGAGGGCAGGTTTCTGCCCGGAGGCTTCGTGCACCTGGCCTGTCGCCTGCGCTACTTCGAAGCCGACGACGTGCTGGAGCAGGTGCTGTATTTCAGTCCGGCGCTCGGCGAGAGCGATCGCGAGGAATTGCGCAAGGCGTTCCAGGAGCCGCCCGCACCGCCATCCGCCTCAGAGTCCGAGTCAGCGCCGGGAGATACCGCCTAGTTGTCCAGCTGCCGGATCTGGCCGGCCTCGATCGCCCACATCAGGTCGTCTGCCGAAGTGTTGACGATGAGAGGCTTGTTGGCCCACAGGCTCCAGAAGACGTGGGCTTCCGTCGGCAATGGATCGAGGGGATGCGTGACGTACAGCGCCGCCGCAGTGTTGTCGTACTCGATCGCCGCGCAGGACCGCGAGTACGCGCGTTTTGCGAGGACGTTCTCGGCGTACCAGTCCGTGTCGACGCGGTGCGTGCCGCCGAGCGGCACCGCATTCGGTTTGGTCGCGCCCGGGAGCAGGAACACCGCCCAGGTGCGGTCGGCGCCGGTTTCCGTCGGTATTGCGACAGCGTGGTATTTTTCCGAGCAGCTCTCGTACCCGGACGACAGAGCGAGGCGACGCGCGGCCGTGGCGCCTGATTCGTAGTCTGTCAGCGTCTCGGGCGCCTTCAGCCGCAGGGCGCTCGCGACCTTGCCCTTCTCGCCGACGGTGACGCGATAGAGCGCGAGCGGCTGTTCGCCTTCGCGCCCGCCGATGAACGTCACGAGCATGTCCGCGTCTTTTTCCTCGGTGACCCAGCCGGTGACGCGCTTGTCGCCCTTGAATTCGCGCAGCTTCATCACGTGAGCGAGCGCGATCGACGCCGCGCGCTCGTGCCGGAAGAGGGCGGCGCCCTTCGTTTCCGCGGAGTCGAGAGCGAGCTGCAATTGCTCGGCGGAGAAGCCTTTCGGAACGACCGTTGCCGCCGTGACGGGCAGCGATGCGCTCAGTATCGCGAGCGTGGCGACCGCGGATGCGGGCAGAAGAGCGTGAAGGCTCTTCATTTGCTCCGTGTAACCCGGCTGGCCGGCGCCGATTCGCGGTTCTGGACGGTGGTCCCGGCAACCGGCGGCTTCGCTGGGGCCAGGCAGACCGGAAAGCTCTCCCAGAGCTTCTGCTCGGCAACCTCGTATTCGTAGGACGATGGGAACTGGCGCTCGTGCGCCCGGAGATCGGCCATGCTGAGCCAGAATTGCTGTATGGGTCCTATCGTCCACAGGCCGCCGATCCTGGAAAGCTGCAAGTCCACACTGCGCCCGGGCCGCGTCGCCACGATCCAGGCCTGGTCCGTGCATTCGACGCCTTCTTCGCAGGGGCAGCCAGTCACCACGCCGGAAATATTCACGATCGCCTTCGGTACCACGCCGCGCGCGGCAATCTGGATCTCGGTGACCTCGCGGTCCGAGATGTTTTCGTAGCGTAGCGGATGATCCCTGCGGCGTGGTCGGATCTCGTGGGCGCGCTCCCTGATCCGGCGCGTGCGCTCCATGCTTTCACGATACGTACGGATGTACTCAGCGCGCGTCATCGGCGCATCAGCGAGGCTCGCGACCGTGGCTGCGGGCAAGGCGGCGAACAGCAACGCTGCGATCATCTTCATGCTTCGGCCCGGATCACGCGACCACTTCGTAGTGCCGCACGCGCGAGTCACACTCGATCATCATGCGCCGCACCTTGTCGGGCACCACGGCAACCTCCGGATCGACGCCGGCGAACTGCCGGATGGCGTCCATCGAGGCCCAGCGCGTCACGACGAGGAACTCCACGCCGCCGGACGCCTTGCGTCGCAGGATGCTGGCGTCGACGAAGCCAGCGATGCGCCGCAGCGCCGGAAACGTCTCGGTGCGCAGGTGTTCCTGATAGGCCTCGGCCTGGTCCACGCGCGCCAGGCCGCGCCATTGACGGGAGATCATGTCCGGCGCATCTCGCGGATCACAGCCCGCAGCAGCAGGAATCCGACCGTGACGTACGCGATGGCACTCACGGCCCCCGGGAAGTAGTCGAGCCGCACGACGGTCTTCACGACGTGGTGCAGCTCGCCGAGCGAGGCGACGCCGAAGAAGAAGGGTCCCAGCAAGCGCCAGCGGCTCGTCAGGAACGAGGTGTAGACGAAGAGCATCACCAGCGTAGTCACGATGAACACCAGCACGACGATGCCGGAGTCGCGATCCGGGAACAGTGACAGCACGGCGCCGATCTGGCCGCGAAGCTCGTAGAGCTCATCGAGCCCGGTCAGAAGCTGCTCCACGCCGTGCAGGATCACGATGATGACGAGCCAGCCCATCCACTTGCGGATTTCTTGCATTGTTCTTCTCCCGGTGCCAGGTCGCGGCGAGCTCAGGCGATGGCCAGCTCGAGTCCGTGGTCGATGGCGAATGAGGCGGCGTACTCGACGTGCAGGACCCGTCGCGACCTGCCGGCGCCCGATTTCGACGACGCATGCACCAGCAGCGGCCGCATGGCAAGGACATCCCCCTTCGCGGCGACACAATAGACCGGCTCGGCCCCGTGCGCGAGTGCACGCACCGCGTCGTCCGTCAGAACGCCCCGGCGGTGACTGCCCGGCACCACGCGCAATGGGCCGTTCTGCGCCGTGGAGTCGTCCAGGTGAATGCGCAACGCCAGCACGCCTTCGAGGGCGTGCGCCGGCGCGTGAGCGTAGGTGATGCCGGACTTTGTCGACCAGGGACCCCATCCCGCGACCTCGCACTGCTCGCGCAGGGGCAGCGCGGTGTCCTGGTGCCAGGCCACCAGCCAGTTCGCGCCCGGAGACTTGTCGAACAGCGTCGCGCGGAACGGCTGCGCGCCGGCACCGAGAACTTCGCGAGCCATGCGCATGAGGCGTTCGTCGCGCGCCAGCCCGGCGACCAAAGCGCTTGCCATCGCGTGTCGAGCGCCCGCCCTGCTTCTCGGCAGGCGTTCGCGATCGAGTGCCGCGAGCAGGGAATCCGCCTCGGGCCGGGCGAGCACGCCGCGCACCATCGCAAAGCCGTCCTGCTCGATTCGTTCGCGAATGCTCATTCCCTCCCGAACGCCTGCGCCCGCTGCGGCCACTTCCCGCCCAGGAAGACGTCAACGTCCGCGACCAGGGCGGGATCGTCCAGCCAGACCTGGTGGGCACCGCCGGGAACGGTGATGAGGCGCCCGTCCGGGAACGTCGTGGCCCATTCCAGGCCGGAACCGTACGGCGCGTTGCGATCGAGTGTCCCGTGGATCGTGAGCACGGGAACGCGGACTTTCGTGAAAGGCTCCTTTTCGAAGTCGCGTTTCTGGAGGTCGCCGAAGTGGGCTTCGAGGTGACGGCCCTGGTTGGCGTAGTGCTCGTTCTCGTACTGGCATGCGTCCGGAACTTTCGTGTGGTTGGCCGGATTGCCGACGAGCAGGTACCCCATGAAGCTTCCCAGCGCGCGGCACAGTTCTTCCGGATTTGTGCTCGCGGTGGCCGAGTCGCGCATCGCCCGCCAGGCCTTGGCCGCCGCCATGCCCTCGGCACTCAGCGTCGCGATGTCGGCCGTCTGATCTGCGGGAAATGCGGTCGCAAATTTTCTCGGGACAGGTCCGATCTGGACGAGGCGTGCGACGCGATCGGGGTGATCGCGTGCGTAAAGGGCCACCATGAGACCGAGATAGGAATAGCCGACCAGGGAGACCTGCTCGAAACCGAAGTGGCGCCGCAACGCCTCGACGTCTGCAACGTCCGTCATCACGTTGAGCTGCGTCACGTCCTCGACGCGCCCGGACTTGCCGCGGTTGCGCATGTCGTAGAGCACCAGCGTCCGCCCGGGGCGTTCCAGCTGTCGCATCTCGGGCATGAACAGCCGGCCCGGGATCAGGACCGCCTGCGGTCCCGAGCCGTACTTCTCGTAGTAGATCGAAACACCCGGAGCGGTCTCGAAGTGACTCGTGTCCGCGGCGAGCGCGGGCGCCGCGCCCAGCATGGCGCAGAGCAGCGCCACGACGGGCGCGAAACCTCGTGTATCCATGAGAATGCCCTCCCGGTGGCATTGGTGCGCGCGGACTGAATTCGGTTCCATTCGCGCTCGCGCGTTGCTCCGGGTCCCGGTCATGGTGACGCGCCGGCACCCGGCGCGATCGAATAGCAGAGGGCTTCCTGCTGCACTCCAGGCGCGAGGTTCGGGAATTCCGCTCGTCTACACCACTCGTGATCGCGCCCGAAACCGCACTTCTCGAGCACTCGCATCGACGGTCGGTGCTCGGGATGAACGCAGGCCTGCAGGCGCACGACACCGGTCCGGGCCGCCAGGCCCACCATCGCCCGCAGGGCTTCGGTGGCGAACCCGTGACCCCACGCGTCCCGCGCCAGGACGTAGCCCGTGGTCGCATGCTGCGCCGTGTCGAACGCGAGACCCGTGCCGCCGAGCAGTTGCTGCCCGTCTCGCGACCAGACGAGGTAAGGCCCGGCGGGCCAGCGCTGCCATTCCCGGTCGCTGAACGCGACGAAGCCTTCCGTGTCCGCCACGGATCGGTGGCGCGGCCAGCTCAGGAAACGCGTGACCTCTGCATCGCTCGCGTAGCGCTCGAAGATCGCGCGTGCGTCGGCTGCGCGAGGCCGCGACAAGAGCAGGCGCGAGGTTTCGAATCGGGTTGGCGCCTGCATCGATCGACCGGCGGTTCCTGCGCGACGCGCAGCCTTGCTAGGCGCGGAAGTTCTGCAGCGCCGTGACGGTCGGGTCGTCTTCGCTCAGGAAGTAGCGGCGCACCATCATCGCCTGCTGGAAGCGACCCTTGCGCACGTAGGACTGGTGCAGCAGGTCCTTCATCACTTCGAGCAGCAGGCCGGCCTGGTAGGGATCGAGTGTCGGCAGCGGGCTGCGCGGGTCCTGGTCGTTGTCGAACAGGACGCGCTTGATCATGGCGAACGTCTCGCCGTCGATCTCCGCCATGTCGCGGATCTCGTTCAGCTCGTCGAACAACTTGAGCTTGCCGCCCTCGCCGAGATCGGCGAACACGGCCTGCGCGGTGCGCCGGCACATCGAGGCGAAGGCGTTGTGGCAGCCGGCGCTGTAAACCGCGAGCGCTTCCTTGAACAGGAGCTCGGAGTCTTCGGGCATGTAGGTGAACGTGAACTTTTCGCGCGCGTGCTCGAGCTCGGTGTAGGTGCTCGCCAGCTCGACGCGGTTGGCCGCGTACATCTTGATCAGGAACTTCAGGAACACCGGCTGGTTGCAGGAGTCGCAGCGGAATACGAGCCCTGCGTACTTGGGGCGTACCGCGATCAGCTGGTCGTACTGCGGCACCGCCATCGACGTGATGTGCGCGAGCACCTGGCAGTGTGGGCAGGTGAGCGCCAGATTGTGTTCCTGGTCGTGATGCAGCCGGCTCTGGCTATCGATGTAGACCGACACGTGCTCCGTTCCCCACGCCGGCGTTCTGTGCGCCGCTGCGGTTCACTATAGCAAACGGTGTCAGGCGGCGTGCAGGAAGCGGCGCGCCGCGCCGGCGCGCAGGAATTGCGCGAGCGCGGCAATGTCGCGATCGAGGCGGTGGTCCTTCGGATCGAAGGGCACGAGCGCCCTTACGGCGGCGTGCAGGGCCTCCAGGGGCGGGGTGGAGCGCAGCGGGCGGATGCAATCGATGGCGTGGGCGGCCGCGAGCAGCTCGATCGCCAAGATATGTGAAGTGTTTTCGCACACGCGCAGCAGCTTCCAGCCGGCCCAGGGCGCCATGCTGACGTGGTCCTCCTGTCCCGCCGAGGTCGGAATCGTGTCGACGCTGGCGGGATGCGCGAGCGTCTTGTTCTCGGAGGCGAGCGCCGCGGCGGTCACGTGCGCGAGCATGAAGCCCGATTCCAGGCCGGGCTCGCTCGTCAGGAACATGTTGAGCGCGGGATTCACGCGGCGGTCGAGCAGATCGGTGCGCCGCTCCGACATGCCGGCGAGATCCGCCACGGCAATGGCCATGAAGTCGCTGACGTAGCCGAGCGGCGCAGCGTGGAAGTTGCCGCCGGACAGTATGTCCTCGCCGAAAATGAGCGGATTGTCGGACACGCCGTTGCATTCCGCCTGCAGGACCTTGCCCGCGTGCTCGAGCGTGTCGGCAACCGCACCGAAAACCTGCGGCATGCAGCGCACGGCGTATGGGTCCTGCACGCGGTCGCAGTTCTCGTGGCTGCTGTGGATCTCGCTCTCCGTGAGCAGCTTGCGGAACAGCGCGGCAATCTCGATCTGCCCGCTCATGCCGCGAACTTCGTGGATGCGTGCATCGAACGGTGTATAGCTGCCGGCGAGCGCTTCGGTCGTGAGCGCGCCGACCGCGACGGCGCTTTCGAGCAGGTTGCGCGCCTGCAGAGCGCCTTCGGCGGCGAGCGCGGCGCTGAGTTGCGTTCCGTTCAGGAGCGCGAGGCCTTCCTTCGCCTCCAGCACCAACGGCTCGATTCCTGCGGCGCGCGGCACGTCCTTCCCGGCCAGCGCTCGTTCCCCGTGCTTCGCCTCGCCCTCGCCGATCAGGGCGAGCGTCAGGTGGGCGAGGGGAGCGAGGTCGCCGGAGGCGCCCACCGAACCGCGCCCGGGAATCACGGGCAGCACGTCGGCGTTGAGGAAGGCGAGCAATGCCTCGACCACTTCCGGCCGCACGCCCGAGAACCCGGCGGCGAGGCTGTTGGCCTTGAGCAGCAGCACGCGCCGCGTCAGCGCAGCCGACAGCGGATCGCCGACGCCACTGGCGTGGCTGCGCACGAGATTGAGCTGCAGGGCCTGCACTTTCTGCGGCGGGATCTGCCGGTTGGCGAACGCACCGAAGCCTGTGGTGATGCCATAGCTCACCTTGCCCTGGGCGACGGCCGCGGCGACTGAATCACGGCTCTGCTGGACGCGTGCGCGCGCGTCGCGTGCGAGCGCGACTTTCGGGCGCTCCCGCTCGAACGCTTCGAGGCTCGCCAGCGTCACGTCGCGGCCGGTGAGCTGCCACGCGCGCGTCATTCGCTGCTCCGATTCATGCAATGTTCTTGCCTTCGATGTAGGTCGCCACGGGCCGCAGGCCGCCGAGCTGGTAAGCGAGAAACGCAGGCTCGGGGATGTCCCACAGCGTGAAGTCGGCACGCCTGCCGGGCTCGAGCGTGCCGAGATCGTCGCGCCCGAGCGCGCGCGCGGCATTGTACGTCACGCCGAGCAGCGCTTCTTCGGGCGTCAGCCCGAACGAGGTGACCGCCATGTGCAGGCAGGTGAGCAGGCTCGCGACCGGCGATGAGCCGGGATTCAGATCGGAGGCGACGGCCATGGGCACGCGGTGCTCGCGCAACAGGGCGACGGGCGGCTTGCGCGTCTCGCGCAGGAAGTAGAACGCGCCGGGCAGAAGGACGGCCACGCTGCCGGCGCGTGCCATGGTGGCAGCGCCCGCCGCGTCGAGGAACTCGAGGTGATCGCAGGACAGCGCGCCGAACTCCGCGGCGACGGCACTCGCGCCGGTGAGCGACAACTGTTCGCAGTGTGCCTTCACGTGCAGGCCCAGCTCGCGGGCACGAGTGAACAGCCGCCGCGCGTCCGCGACCGAGAAGGCGATCGATTCGATGAAGATGTCGACGGCGTGCGCGAGGCCGCGCCGGGCTATCTGCGGCAGTGCTTCCGCGAGCAGCGACTCGAGGTACTCGTCGCGCGTGGTCCCGGGCGGCACCGCGTGCGCACCCAGGAACGTCGGCAGGATGCGCTGCGGCACGTCGCCGGCGAGATCCGCGATCGCCTCCAGCATCTTGATCTCGTCTTCGACGCTGAGCCCGTAACCACTCTTGATTTCGACCGTGGTGACGCCTTCCGAGGCCAGAGCTGCGAGGCGTGGGCGGGTCTGCGCGACCAGCTCGGCGCGTGAGGCCGCGCGAACCGAACGCACCGTCGAGACGATGCCCCCGCCGCTGGCCGCGATCTGCGCGTACGTGGCGCCGGCGAGCTTGCGCAGGTGCTCGTCCATGCGGTCACCCGCGTAGAGCGCATGCGTGTGACAGTCGACGAAGCCAGGCAGCACGACGCGCTCGCGGGCGTCGACGACCTGCCGTGCCGGGGCCGAAGTGCCGGAATCGACGATCCGGCCGTCGCGCACGCCGAACGAACGCGCGGCAGCCGGCCGGCTGTCGCCGCTCATCGGATACAATCTGACGTTGTCGACCCTCAGATCGAGCATCGTGCAAGGGTATGCCGCGCGCGCTCACTTTTGAATACGTTCTGACGCCGGCGGGCCTGCAACGCAGCTGCCGCCTGACGTGCGACGATGCCGGGCGCCTCCTCGCGGTCGAGCCGGGTGTGCCCGGGCCTGCCGAACGCGGCCTGGCGCTGCCGGGCATGCCGAACGCGCACAGTCACGCCTTCCAGCGTGCAATCGTCGGGCGAGGCGAGGGCAGCTCGCAGGATTCGTTCTGGAGTTGGCGCGCGGTGATGTATCGCGTCGCGAATGCGATCGACCCCGAGGACCTGCACACGATCGCGCTGCGCGCCTTTGCCGACATGCTGCGAGCCGGCTACACGAGCGTCGGCGAATTCCACTACGTTCACCACCGGCGGGATGGAGCTCGCGGCGCCGAAATGGCGCTGGCGGTGCGCGCGGCCGCCCGCGCGAGCGGGATTCGTCTCGTCATGCTGCCCGTCCTCTATCAATTGGGCGGTTTCGGGCTCGGCGGCTCCGGTCGGGACCCTGCGCCCGACCAGATGCGCTTCGTGCATCGCTCCCTCGATGAGTTCGGGCACCTGCTCGAAGCGCTGCGCGACGAGCCGTGCGGCATCGCGCCGCACTCGCTGCGCGCAGTGGCGCTGCGGACCTTGCCCGAAGTCGTGGCGCTGGCCGATTCGATCCTGGGGCGGGAGGCGCCGATCCATATCCACGTGAGCGAGCAGCAGCGCGAAGTGGACGAATGCCGCGCGACGCACGGGCGCCCGCCGATAGAGTGCCTGGCCGACACGATCGAACTGGGCCCGCGCTGGAGCCTGGTGCACGCGACACACGCCGTGAGCGCCGAGTTGAGCCTGATGGCGCGCCACGATCCCAATCTCGTCCTGTGTCCGCTCACCGAAGCCTATCTCGGCGACGGGCTCTTTCCGCTCGAGCCGTACGCGCGCGCTCGCAATGGCGCTGCGCCGTTCGCCGTCGGCTCGGACAGCAACGTGCGCATCGACGCGATCGAAGAGCTTCGCCTGGCGGAATACGGCCAGCGTCTCGAGCATCAGCGACGCATCGCGCCCGGCGGCGCACGAGACGTCGGTGCCGCGCTCTGGAACCGAACGTCCCAGGTGGGCGCGCGCTCGCTTGCACAGCCGGTCGGCGCACTCGAGCCCGGACGTTTCGCCGACATTGCCGTGCTCGATCTCGACGATCCGTTGTTCGCGGGCCTGCCCGCGCAGAGCGTTCTCGATGCGTGGCTCACGGGCGGCAGCGCCACCCAGATCGCATCCGTGTACGTGGGTGGCGAGCGCCGGGTCGAGCGCGGAGCAGTGCTCGCATCTGCCGGCCTCGAGCGCTTCGCCAGCGTGATGCGGAAGATTCACGAGGAACGATGAGCGCGCCGCCGGTCGTTCGCTACCTGCCGAGCCGCAGCGAGGAGATCGCGCTGCTCGTGACCATTCCGCACACCGGTGTCCACGTGCCGCCGGACGTGGCGGTGCACCTCGCAACGCCCGAGATGGGCACGGGCATGATGGCCGACTGGCATCTGCACGAGCTGTATGCGTTTCTCCCGCAGCTCGGCATCGACGTCATCCACGCCACCCATCACCGCTTCGTCGTGGATCTCAATCGTCCGCCCGACGCCACGCCGCTCTATCCGGGGCGCTTCGAAACCGGGCTCGTGCCCACCGAGACGTTTCAGGGCGAGGCGATCTGGCGCACCCCGCCCGACGAGGCGGAGATCGCGCGACGCGTGTTGCAGTTTCACCAGCCGTACCATGCGGCGATCGAGCGGCGCCTGCGGGAGAAGGTCGCCGAGTTCGGCCGCTGCTACCTCGTCGACGCGCACAGCGTGGAGTCGCGCGCCAGCCGTCTGCATGGGCGCCTGCAGGAGGACATCTACCTCGGCGATCGCGACGGCACGACGTGCGATCCGTGGGTCACCCGGTTCGTCCGCGAGCTGTTCGAGGCACAGCAGCTCAAAGTGAGCCTGAACCAGCCCTACAAGGGTGGCTACACCACCGCGCACTACGGAACGGGTGGGGCCGGCGGGATGGAAGGGGTCCAGGCGCTACAGATAGAGATGTGTCAGCACTTGTACATGGCGGAGGGCATGCCGCAGGGCGCGCCCGCCCAGCCCCGCTTTCGCGAATTCGCTGCGCGACTTCATGCGGTGTTCGAGGCGGTCGCCGACGCGATCCGCGCACAACGGTCGAAGTGTTGAAACGGTCGAAGCGTCGCAAGGCAAGACACTGAGCAAGACTTCCGGCCAGGAACTTCGAGCTGCCGCCCTGCATTGCTTGCAGACCGGCGTCCCTCGCTGCTCGGAGATCCGAATGTCCTCTCTTGTCTCGCCGCCGCGTCGCCTGGAATCGATGCTCTCCACGCTGCAGGAGCGGCGCAGCGCCTGGCTCTGGTTCGCGCTGTCGCTGCTGATCGTCGTCGTGTCCTGGACCGGGATCGTGGTATCCGGACAGAGATACGTGGCGCGCACCGGATTCCCTCCGGAAGGCATGGGCAGGTTGAGCCTCATGCTGTTCGCGATGCTGATCTACGTGCCGGTGGCCGTCGGCAGCTTCGTTCAGGCGATCGGCGCCTGGCGCAGCGCGCGACGGCCGCGCAGGTTCCTGCGCAGAGCGGAGCTGGCGCTTCTCACGTCGCCCGTCTGGGTGCCGTGCCTGCTCGTGCTCTATGTCGTGGGCTGGTTTCTGTGGCTGGGCGGGCCCGTCAGCCGTTGAGCGGCTTGTAGCGGATCCGGTGCGGCTGGTCAGCGTCGGTGCCGCGGCGCCGATGCAGGTCAGCGTCGTATTCCTGGTAGTTCCCTTCGAACCAGACGACCTGCGAATCTCCCTCGAAGGCGAGGATGTGCGTGGCGATGCGATCGAGGAACCAGCGGTCGTGCGAGATCACCACGGCGCAACCCGGGAATGAGAGCAGCGCCTCTTCCAGCGCGCGCAGCGTTTCCACGTCGAGGTCGTTGGTGGGCTCGTCGAGCAGCAGGACGTTGCCGCCCGAGCGCAGCACCTTGGCCAGGTGCACGCGGTTGCGCTCGCCGCCCGACAGCTCGCCGATGAGCTGCTGCTGCTGCACGCCGCGGAAGTTGAAGCGCCCGACGTAGCCGCGTGACGGCGTCTCGTAGTTGCCGACGCGGATGATGTCCTGGCCACCCGAGATCTCCGCCCACACGCTCTTGGAATCGTCGAGGGACTGGCGCGACTGGTCGACGTACGCTAGCTGCACGGAGGGGCCGAGTCTGATCTCGCCCGCGTCAGGCTTCTCCATCCCGGCGATCATGCGGAACAGCGTGGTCTTGCCCGCGCCGTTCGGACCGATGATGCCGACGATGCCACCGGCCGGCAGCTTGAACGTGAGATTGTCGATGAGCAGCCGGTCCCCATAAGCCTTGCGCAGGTTCTTCGTCTCCACGACGAGCTCGCCGAGCCGCGGCCCGGGCGGAATATAGATCTCGTTCGTCTCGTTGCGCTTCTGGAATTCCTGCGACGCCAGCTCCTCATAGCGTTGCACGCGCGCCTTGCTCTTCGCCTGGCGCGCCTTCGGGTTCTGGCGCACCCACTCCAATTCACGCTGGAGCGTCTTGCGCAGCGCTTCCTGCTGGCGCTCTTCCTGCTCCAGGCGCTTGTCCTTCTGCTCGAGCCACGACGAGTAGTTGCCTTCCCAGGGAATGCCGTGGCCGCGATCGAGCTCGAGAATCCACTTCGCGACGTTGTCGAGGAAGTAGCGGTCATGCGTCACCGCGATCACGGTGCTCGGGTACTCCTCGAGATAGCGCTCGAGCCACGCGACGGACTCGGCGTCGAGGTGGTTGGTCGGCTCATCGAGCAGCAGCATGTCCGGTTGCGACAGCAACAGGCGGCACAGCGCGACGCGGCGCTTCTCGCCGCCCGACAGGTTGGCGACTTGCTGGTCCCACGGCGGCAGGCGCAGCGCGTCGGCGGCGATCTCGAGCTTGCGCTCGAGCTCCCAGCCCTGCACCGCGTCGATCGCATCTTGCAGCTTCGCCTGCTCGTCGAGCAGCTCCTGCATGTCGTCGTCGCCCATCGGCTCGGCGAACTTTTCGCTGATGGCGTTGAAGCGATCGATCAGCGACTGCGTCGATGCCACGCCCTCGGTGACGATTTCCTTGACGTTCTTCGCCGGATCGAGCTGCGGCTCCTGCGGCAGGAAACCGACGGCGATGCCCGGCTGCGGCCGCGCTTCGCCTTCCACGTCCTGGTCGATGCCCGCCATGATCCTGAGCAGCGTCGACTTGCCCGAGCCGTTGAGGCCGAGCACGCCGATCTTGGCGCCCGGAAAGAAGCTCAGAGAGATGTCGCGCAGGATGATGCGCTTCGGGGGTACCACCTTGGATACCCGGTTCATCGTGTAGATGTATTGCGCCATGCCGTGGTCGTGAGGTCGTGGGGGAGGGCCTGGAAAAAGGCCGCGCATTATCCACCAAGCCCCGCACGCGTGCTAGGCTTGCCGCTCGCTCCTCCGGGGGTCGTTCCAATGGCGCAGGACTCGCGCTCGCCGGTCGTTCTGGTCGCCGGCGAGAAAATCGCCCGCTACGGCTTCCCGGACGGCCACCCGTTCGGCCCGGATCGTCACGACGCGTTCATGCGCGAGCTGAAGGCGGAGGGACTGGAAGCTCAGGTGCGCCAGGTCGCGCCGCGCATGGCGACGCGCGAGGAGCTGGAAACTTTCCACGCACCCGCATTCGTCGACCTGGTGATCGAGCGTTCGGCCAACGGCCAGGGATATCTCGACGCCGGCGACACGCCCGCGTTCCGCGGCGTCTACGAGTCGGCCTGCAGCGTCGTCGGCGCTACGCTGACCGCCCTCGAGTCGATCATGGAAGGCGACGCGCGTCGCGCGTTCATTCCGATCGCCGGCCTGCATCACGCCTCGCGCGGCCACGCGGCGGGCTTCTGCGTCTTCAACGACATCGGCGTCGCGGCCGAGCTGCTGAGGCGCAAGTACGGCGTCAAGCGCATCGCGTACATCGACATCGACGCTCACCATGGCGACGGCGTCTTCTACAGTTTCGAGGACGATCCCGACCTGCTGTTCGCTGACATCCACGAGGACGGCCGGTATCTGTATCCCGGGACGGGCGCAGCCAGCGAAACAGGCGTCGGCGCCGCGAAGGGCACGAAACTCAATCTGCCGATGCCGCCGGGCGCGACCGACGAGCAGTTCATGTCGGCCTGGGAAAAGATCGAGTCGTATCTCGAAGTGAGCTCACCGGAGTTCATCCTGTTCCAGTGCGGTGCGGACAGCCTCGAGGGTGACCCGATCACTCACCTGCGATTCAGCGAGAACGCGCACGCCCACGCCGCGGCCCGTCTCGCCGCGATCTCGCGGCGCACCGCGAAGGGGCGCGTGCTGGCGATGGGCGGGGGCGGATACAACCGCCGCAATCTCGCCCGGGCGTGGACTCGCGTCGTTCGCTCCCTGATCGAGGCCGAGTAGCTCGGGGCGCGGTCGGACGCCGAGGTCTGGCCGAGGTCAAGGTCCGACCGACCACCAGGAACCCGTCCGCTCCCGCGAACCTCGGCTACAATCACCGTCCCTTCCCGGAGACCGTGAATGTTCAGCCCGACGACCCTCGGTGACTTCGATCCCGACCTCAAGCGTGCCCTCGACGGCGAGCTGCGCCGGCAAGAAGAGCACATCGAGCTCATCGCCTCGGAAAACTACGTGAGCCCGCGCGTTCTCGAGGCGCAGGGGTCGGTGCTGACGAACAAGTACGCCGAAGGGTACCCGGGCAAGCGTTACTACGGCGGCTGCGAGTACGTCGACCTTGCCGAGCAGCTCGCCATCGAGCGGGCGAAGAAACTCTTCGGCGCGGCGTACGCGAACGTGCAGCCGCACTCGGGCTCGCAGGCCAACGCCGCGGTGTACCTCGCTCTCATGAGCCCGGGCGACACGCTGCTCGGCATGAGTCTCGATCACGGCGGGCACCTGACGCACGGCGCGAAGGTCAACTTCTCCGGCAAGCTGTTCAAGGCTGTCCAGTACGGTCTCGATCCCGCAACGGGCCTGATCGACTACGCGCAGGTCGAGAAGCTCGCGCACGAGCACAAGCCGCGCGTGATCGTCGCCGGCTTCTCGGCGTACTCGCGCGTCATCGACTGGCAGCGCTTTCGCGCCATCGCCGACGCGGTCGGCGCCTACTTCTTCGTCGACATGGCGCACGTCGCCGGCCTGTGCGCGGTGGGCGTCTACCCGAACCCGGTGTCGATCGCCGACGTCACCACGACCACGACGCACAAGACGCTGCGCGGCCCGCGCGGCGGCCTGATCCTGGCGCGTCCCCACGAGGAGATTCACAAGAAACTCAACTCGATCGTCTTCCCGGGCACCCAGGGCGGCCCGCTGATGCACGTGATCGCTGCGAAGGCGGTGGCCTTGCTCGAGGCGCAGCAGCCGGAGTTTGCCGACTACCAGCGCCAGGTGGTGGCCAACGCGCGCGCCATGTGCAAGGTGCTGCTGTCGCGCGGCGTCAACATCGTCTCGGGTGGAACCGACAATCACCTGTTCCTCGTGGATCTCATCAGCCGCAACATCACCGGCAAGGACGCGGATGCGGCGCTCCACAAGGCCAACATCACCGTCAACAAGAACGCGGTGCCCAACGACCCGCGCCCGCCGATGATCTCGAGCGGCCTGCGCATCGGCACGCCGGCCATCACCACGCGCGGCTTCAGGGAGCGCGAAGCGGAGCAGCTCAGCAACTGGATCGCCGACGTGCTCGACGCCATCAACGACGAGGCGGTGCTCGCGCGCGTGAAGCGCGACGTGCTCGATCTGTGCCGCCGCTTCCCGGTGTACGGACCCGCGGGCCGCTGAGGGCGCGGGCCGACGTACATCCTCTGACGGCAACGGGCGACGCGCATGCACTGTCCGTTCTGCGAGCACGTCGAGACCAAGGTCATCGATTCGCGCCTGGCGGGCGAGGGCAGCCAGATCCGCCGCCGGCGCGAGTGCCTGAAGTGCGGCGAGCGCTTCACCACCTTCGAGACCGCTGAGCTGGTCATGCCCGCAGTCGTCAAGGGCGACCTGCGCCGCGAACCTTTCGACGAATCCAAGTTGCGCTCCGGCATGCTGAAAGCGCTGGAGAAGCGGCCGGTGAGCAGCGAGGCGGTGGAGCAGGCCGTTGCGCGCATCTGCCACAAGCTGCGCGCCACCGGCGAGCGCGAGGTGCAGGCGCGCCAGGTGGGCGAGATGGTCATGGAAGAGCTCCACCACCTGGACGAGGTGGCGTACGTACGCTTTGCCTCGGTGTACCGCAGCTTCCAGGACCTGGAGGCGTTTCGCGAGGAAATCGAGCGCGTGCGGCGCAGGCGCAGACGCGAAACGAACGTGGACCAGTTGCCGCTGTTGCCCGGCGAGAAGCCGGGCGAGAAGCCGTCGTGAATTTCACGGCTACCGACCATCGCCACATGAGGCGCGCGCTCGAGCTCGCCGCGCGTGGGCTCGACACCACCGATCCCAATCCGCGCGTGGGCGCCGTGATCGCGCGACAGGAAGATGTGCTCGGCGAGGGCTGGCATGAGCGTGCCGGCGGCCCGCACGCCGAAGTTCACGCCCTGCGCGCGGCAGGCGACGCGGCACGGGGCGCGACCGTCTACATCACTCTCGAGCCATGCAATCACCATGGCCGCACTGCGCCTTGCACGGATGCCTTGATCGCAGCCGGTGTTTCAAGGGTCGTCTGCGCGATGGCCGATCCGGGGCGCGGCGCCGGAGGCGTCGACCGCCTGCGCGCCGCCGGCATCGCGGTCGAGCAGGGGCTCCTGGAAAGCTCCGCGCTCGACCTGAATCACGGCTACGTGAAACGGTTGCGCGAAGGTGCGCCATGGGTGCGGCTCAAGCTCGGCGTGAGCCTCGACGGACGCACGGCACTCGCCTCGGGCGAGAGTCGCTGGATCACTGGCGAGGCGGCGCGTGCGGACGTGCAGCGCTGGCGCGCGCGCAGCTCGGCGATCGTGACCAGCTCGACCACGGTGTTGCGCGACGATCCGCGTCTCGACGTGCGCCTGGCAGGCGCAACGCGGCAACCGTTGCGCGTGATCCTGGACAGCAATCTGGAGACGCCTCCCAACGCACGCATTCTCGACGCTCCGGGTTCGGTCCTGATCCTGACTGCCGCAACGAGCGCGATGACGCGGGCGGCGCTGGAGCAGCGCGGCGCGCGTATCGTGAGCATTGAGCGGGCGCCCACGGGCGGGCTCGATCTAAAGGCCGTGATCCGACATCTGGGTTCGCTCGAAGCCAACGAGGCCTGGATCGAGTGCGGGCCGCGGCTCGCCGGGGCACTGGTCGAAGCGCGGGTCGTCGACGAGATCGTCGTCTACGTCGCGCCGACGCTGCTCGGCAACGACGCACGCGGCATGTTCGACCTGCCACCCCTGGCCTCGCTTGCGGCGAGGCGAGAGTGGACTTTCGCCGACGTGCAGCGCGTCGGCGACGACCTGCGCATACGCGCGCAGCCGCGGAGCTAGGCATGTTCACAGGCATCGTGCAGGGCATGGGCCGCGTGTCGGCGCGCGACGCGGGCCGCGGCGACCTCGCGCTCACCGTGACCTCGGAAGGCATCGATCTTTCCGGTGCCCGCGTCGGCGACAGCATCTGCGTCAGCGGCGTGTGCCTGACCGTGACGGAGATCGACGCGCGGCGTTTCAGGGCGGACGTGTCGAAGGAAACCCTGGCCGTGACCACGCTCGGCGAGCTCGACGTCGGTCAGCACGTCAACCTCGAGCTCGCTCTCACGGCCGGGAGTGCGCTCGGCGGGCACCTGGTGAGCGGCCACGTCGACGGTCTCGCCACTCTGCGCGGCCGCCACGGAGACGCGCGTTCCGAGCGCTACGAATTCGAAGTTCCTGCGCCCCTGGCACGCTACATCGCACGCAAGGGCTCGGTGTGCCTGGACGGCGTCAGCCTCACGGTGAACGAAGCTTCCGGGACGCGTTTCGGCGTCAACCTCATTCCGCACACGCAGCAGGTCACCACGCTCGGCGGCCTGCGGCCGGGGGCGCGCGTCAATCTCGAGGTCGACCTCATCGCGCGCTATGTCGAGCGGCTGCTGGAAGCAGCCCGGTGAGGAGCATCCCGGTAGACTATCGCCCATGAACAGCATCGACGAAATCCTCAGCGAGCTGCGCGCCGGCCGCATGGTCGTCGTCATGGACGACGAGGATCGCGAGAACGAAGGCGACCTCATCATGGCGGCCGAATGCGCCACGCCGGAGAACGTCGGCTTCTTCGTGCGGCACACCAGCGGCATCATCTGCCAGCCGATGTTGCGTGAGCGGCTGGAACAGCTGCGACTGCCGCCGATGGTGCCGGACAACACCGAGTCGCAACGTACCGCGTTCACCATCTCGGTCGACTACCGCCACGGGACGACCACCGGGATCTCGGCGCACGATCGCGCGAAGACCATTCGGGCGCTGGCCGATCCGTCCTCGCAGGCACACGACTTCGCGCGCCCGGGTCACATTTTCCCGCTGCGCTATGCCGAGGGTGGCGTCTTGTGCCGCGCAGGTCACACCGAGGCGAGCATCGACCTGGTGCGGCTCGCCGGCTTTGCCAACCTTTCCGGCGTGCTGTGCGAGGTCGTCAACGATGACGGCACCATGATGCGCGGCTCGCAGCTGGCAGGCTTCGCGCGCGACAAGGGGCTGAAGATCGCCACCATCGAAGACCTGATCCGCTATCGCCTGCGCACCGAGCGATCGGTCGTGCGCACCGCCGAGCAGACGGTGCGCACCGAGTTCGGCGAGTTCCGCATGTGCTGCTACGAGGACCACGTCAATCGCGACGTGCACATCGCGCTGGTGCGCGGGTCGCTGGACGACTCGTCCGCGCCGTTGGTGCGCGTGCATCTGACCGATACGCTGCGCGACCTGCTGGGCGTGCGCGGCGAGCGCGGCCGGCCGCTGAGCGACGCACTGCGGCGCGTCGCCGCCGAGCCGAGCGGCGTGGTCGTGATCCTGCGTCAACCCGAAAGCCCGCGCGAGCTGCTCGACGCGGTGCGATCGCTGCAGGCGCCGCCGCGGCCGTCCGCCCGCAACGAGGAGCGCGTGGTCCTGCGAACCTACGGCATCGGCGCGCAGATCCTGCAGGACCTCGGTGTGACGCGCATGCGCGTGCTGAGCGCGCCGAAACAGATGAACGCGATCGCGGCCTTCGGCCTGGAGATCGCCGAGTACGTCGATCGGGAAACCTGAGTATACTTCGCGGCCCGTTCCGGACCTGGCCATGCACCCCACCCCCATCGAGGGCGAGCACGTCGTCGGCAACCTGCGCTTCGCGATCGTCGCCTCGCGTTTCAACGAGTTCATCGTCGAGAGCCTGATCAAGGGCGCGCTCGCGGCGCTCGAGCGCCATGGTGCCGGCCGTGGCCAGGTCGATGTGGTGCGCGTGCCCGGCGCGTTCGAGATCCCCATCGTGGCGCGCAAGCTCGCCACGCAGCGGCGCCACGACGCGATCATCGCGCTCGGCGCCGTCATCCGCGGCGACACGGCGCATTTCGACTACGTCGCCGGCGAGTGCGCGAGCGGGCTCGCGCGCGTGATGACCGAAACGGGAGTGCCGGTCGCTTTCGGCGTGCTGACGACGAACACGGTGGAGCAGGCGATCGAGCGGGCCGGCACCGAGACCGGCAACAAGGGCGGCGAAGCGGCGCTCACGGCCATCGAGATGGCGAACCTGCTGCGCCGGCTCGAGGTCTCACGCTGAGTATCGTCACGACCAGACGCCCATGAACGCCTCTTCGCACCCACGCTCCGCCACGCGCGCGCGCTCCGTCGCGCGCAAGCTGGCCATGCAGGCGGTCTACCAGTCGCTGCTGAACGAGCAACCCTGGCAGGACCTGCACCAGCAGTTCGTGGCCGGCGAGGAAATGGCACGCGCCGACCGTGACTATTTTCGCGAGCTGATCGAGCAGGCGGACGGACGGCGCGCGCAGCTCGAGGAGTTGATCGGACTGTGCACGGACCGCCCGGTCACCGGGCTCGATCCCATCGAGCGGGCGATCCTGGTGCTCGGCGCCTACGAGATGCACGCGCGCCCCGATGTCCCGTTTCGCGTCGTGATCAACGAAGGCGTGGAGCTCGCACGCCGCTTCGGTGCCGCGGACGGCCACAAGTTCGTCAACGCAGTGCTCGACTGCCTGGCCGCGCGGCTGCGCCCGCACGAGCGCGAGCCGGCTTCGGCCTGAGATCTTGCCGGGCATCCGGGGATCGCACGTGCCGCTCGGCGAGTTCGAACTGATCGCGAAGTACTTCGCACGCGGCGCGCCGGACCGGCCGGACGTCGTGCTCGGCATCGGCGACGATGCTGCGCTGGTGCGAGTGCCGGAGGGCCGCGAGCTCGTCGTTACGGCGGATACCATCGTGTCGGGTGTGCACTTTCCGGCAGACCTGCCACCCGCCGCGATCGGTCATCGCGCCCTCGCCGTGAATCTCAGCGACCTGGCGGCCATGGGAGCGACGCCCGCATGGTTCACGCTGGCGCTCACGTTGCCGCGGGCGCAAGAGGAGTGGCTGGCGGAGTTCAGCCGCGGGTTGTTCGAGCTGGCGCGGCGCTTCGGCGTCGCACTCGTCGGAGGCGACACCACCTCCGGGCCGCTCGCGATAACGGTACAGGCGATGGGCCACGCTGCACCCGGGACCGCAATTCGCCGCTCCGGTGCCCGCCCTGGCGACGGAATCTACCTGAGCGCTACCACCGGCGATGCAGCCGCGGGCCTCGCTGTCCTGCAGGGCGAGCTCGAAATTGCCTCGGAAGCCGCGCGCTCCGACCTCATTGCGCGATTCGTCTGGCCCGAACCCCGCGTCGAGCTCGGCATGGCACTCGTGGGCGTGGCTTCCGCTGCGATCGACATTTCCGACGGGCTGCTCGCCGATCTGGGGAAGCTGCTCGTCGCCAGCGGCGTCGGGGGCAGCCTGGATCTCGACCTGCCACCGGTTTCGCCGGCGCTGATGCAGGTCGCCGACGCGCGCGCGGCGCTCGGATTCGCAGCCGCAGGAGGCGATGACTACGAACTGTGCCTGACGGCCCCCGAAGCGAACGCGGCGGCGGTTCAGCGCATCGCCGGCGCCCTCGGCATTCCGCTCACGCGCATCGGCATGGTCGAAAGCACGAGCGGCTTGCGCTGTTTTCGCGACGGCCGCGAGGTTCAGGTGCAGGCCGCCGGATTCGATCATTTCAAGCGCTGAGGAGGGCCGGCACGCCGCGTAACGTGAGGCGTGCACTGGGTAAAAAGACTACGCCAGCGCCTCTCTTGCGACGCCAAATTGACACCGATTTGGCATCTTGCTGCAACGCCCGGCCCACCGGGGCCGATCCGGGAATTGCGTCACAGTCCGGCCCCTGCGGGGGTACTTATTCTGCGCGCCGTGCGAGGGCTCGCAGGGGGATTCCTGCGGCCCACGCTACGGACAGGCAACGCGGGTAACGGACCATTCGCAACCTCATCGCACAGCGCGCCGCCCGGGCGGCGAACGTCCCGGACAAGATCGGCAAGTACGCCATCATCAACGAAGTCGGGCGCGGCAGCACCGGCGTGGTGTACCTGTCGCACGACCCGTATTACGGGCGCGACGTCGCGATCAAGGTCTACAACATGGACGCCGGCGGCGACGAGGAACGCGCGCGCGTGTCGCGCAAGATGTTCCTGTCCGAGGCACACATGGTCGGGATGCTGCAGCATCCGAACATCCTGCCGATCTACGACGCCGGCGAGGAAAACGGCCACTGCTACATCGTCACCGAGCACGTGCACGGCGCGCGCACGCTGAACGCCTACTGCCGTCCGGACAACCTGCTGCGCGTCGACGACGTCGTCGAGCTGATCTTCAAGTGCGCCAAGGCGCTCGGCTACGCGCATGGCCGCGGCGTGATCCACCGCGACATCAAGCCTTCCAACATCATGCTCACGACCGACAGCGACGTGCGCGTGATCGATTTCGGCATCGCACTGGTGCAGGACTCCGACATCTCCAGCATCCAGGGCATCGCCGGCAGCCCCTCGTACATGTCACCGGAACAGGTGCAGAACGCGGAGATCACCAACCGCTCCGACCTGTACTCGCTCGGCGCCGTGATGTACGAGCTGCTCACGGGCTTCCGGCCGTTTCGCGCCGGCAACCTCTCCAAGCTCCTGCACCAGATCGTGTACGCCACGGCACCGCCGATCCACACGCTGCGGCCGGACATTCCCGAAGACCTCGAGAACGTCGTGGCCATGGCGTTGCAGAAGGACCCGGAGAAGCGCTATCGCACCGGGCAGGATTTCGCGGCCGAGCTCACGCGCGTGCACCAGAAGCTGCGCGCCCACTATGCCCGCATCGACAGCCAGCAGCAGTTCGACCTGCTGCGGCGCCTGAAATTCTTCCACGACTTTTCGCATGGGGAGATCTGGGAGGTCCTGCGCGCCAGCACCTGGCAGGACTACACGGGAGGCGAAGAAATCGTCAAGGAAGGCGAAATGGACGACCGCTTCTACATCATCGTGCAGGGCAGGGTGGTGGTGGAGCGGCACGGCAAGGAGCTCGGTCGCCTCGAGAGCGGCGACTGTTTCGGCGAGACCAGCTACGTGCGCGGCGCCAAGCGGACCGCGACCATCAAGGCCGACGGCGACGTCACCGTGATGAAGGTGAGCTCCACGCTCCTCGAGCAGGTCTCCGCCTCCTGCCAGCTGCGTTTCAACAAGGTCTTCCTGCGCAACCTGATCAGCCGACTGCAGAACAACGAGCGCGCCCAGCCGCAGCAACCCTGAGCGCGTCCCGGCGCTCGATCGCGTCCCACCGCGATCCTCTCCGGCCGTTCAATCCCGTCCCCTGTCTTTGGCGGGTTATGATGCCCGGCGGGATGTGAAACCATGCGACCCGTGGCCCCACGGGAACGCGGCGTGCAGACCACCACCGAACTGCTGGAGCGCGAGGCCGAGCTCGAGAGCCTCGGGACCTGGCTCGCGGCCGTGCCGCGCGCCGGCGGCTGCGTCGTGCTCGTCGGCGGCGAGGCCGGGATCGGCAAGACCTCGCTGGTGCGCCAGTTCACCGCCCGCTGCAATGCGCGCGTGCTCTGGGGCGCCTGCGATGCGTTTTTCATGCCCCATCCGTTCGCTCCGGTACGTGACATCGCGCGCCAGGTCGGCGGGCCGTTGCTGGCGACGCTCTCCCTGAACTCCGCCCGCGAGCACGTGTTCGCGGCCGCGCTCGATGAGCTCGAGCGCGGCGTCGAGTCCGTGGTCGCGGTGTTCGAGGACGTGCACTGGGCGGACGAAGCGACACTCGATCTGCTGAAATTCCTCGGCCGTCGCATCGGCCGCTCGCACGCGATGCTGGTCGTGACGTACCGCGAAGAAGCGGTCGACGGGCGACACCCGTTGCGCTTCGTTACCGGGGATCTGCCGCCCGACGTGGTGCGGCGCATTCGCCTCGCGCCCCTCTCGGAGCAGGCAGTCGTGACGCTGGCGCAGGGCGTGGGTCGCGATGCGCGCGGGCTCTACGATGCCACCGGCGGCAATCCGTTCTTCGTCACGGAGGTGCTGGCCGCCGCCGATGCGCTCGTGCCTGCCTCGGTGCGCGACGCCGTGCTCACACGACTGTCGCAGCTCCCGGCGCGCGCGCGCGATTTCGTGGAGCTGGCCTCCGTGGTGCCTGGGCGCATCGAACCCTGGCTCCTCGAACGCCTCGGCGGGCTCGACGAGGCGCTCGGCCCGGAGTGCCAGGTGATGGGAATGCAGCGTGGCGAGGACGGTTCGCTCGCATTCCGTCACGAGCTGGCCCGGCGGGCGATCGAGGATTCATTGAGTGCGGAGCGCCAGCGTGCGCTGCACGCGCGCGTGTTCGGCGCATTGACCCAGCAATCCCGCATCCGTGTCGCCTACGCACGGCTCGCGCATCACGCGGAGCGGGCCGGCGACGCCGCGGGCGTTCTGCGCTTCGCGGCGATGGCGGGCGATCATGCGGCGCGCCTCGCCTCGCATCGTGAGGCCGCGGCACACTACCGCAACGCACTGCGCCACGCGGTCGAGGTGCCTCCCGCGGAGCGTGCGGGTCTGCTCGATCGCCTCGCGTACGAATGCTTCCTCATCGCCAACCCCGCGGAAAGCGCGCAGGCGCGCACCGCGGCGCTCGATATCTGGCGTTCGCTCGGCATGACGCTGCGCGAGGGCGACGAGCTGCGCTGGCTGTCCCGTCTCAATTGGTTCCTCGGGCGTTACACCGAGGCCGAGCGCTACGCGCTGGAAGCGGTCAGCACGCTCGAACCTCTGCCGCCAGGCGCGGAACTGGCAATGGCGTACAGCAACCTGTCGCAGCTGCGCATGCTGGCGGCCAACGGCGATGACGCCGTGCTCTGGGGCGAAAGAGCGGTGGAGCTGGCACGCAGGCTAGGCAACCTCGAGATCGAGAGCCACGCGCTCAACAACGTGGGCACCGCGCGCCTCGGACTGCCGAACGCGGCGGGGCAGGCTGAGCTGGCGCGCAGCCTCGAGCTTGCGATGGCCGGCGGCTGGCAGGAGCACGTCGCGCGCGCGTACACGAACATCGGCACCAGTGCCGTGACCCGCCGCGAATACGGCGTCGCCCTGCAGAACCTCGACGCGGGCATCAAGTACTGCGAGGACCACGACCTCGATGCGTGGACGCTGTACATGCGCGCCTGGCGCGGACGCGCTCATCTCGAGATGGGCAACTGGTCGCAGGCCCTGCGCGACGCCGAGACGGTGGCGCAGCAGCCGGGCTGCATCCCGGTGAATCGCGTCTGCGCGCTCATCGTCATGGCGCGCGTGCGCATTCGCCGCGGCGAGCCGGGTGCGGAGGAAATTCTCGCGGAAGCCCGCGAGCTCGCGGTCGGTACGCAGGAGCCGCAGCGCATCTGCCCCGTGGCCGCTGCCGCCGCGGAGCTGGCGTGGTTGCGGGACGATCACGCGGCAGCGGTGCGCGACGCACAGTGGGGGCTCGAATTCACGCGCCTGGTGCGCAATCCGTGGCCGCGCAGCGAGCTCAGCTTCTGGCTGTGGAAGTCCGGTGGGGAACCGCCCGCGCAAATCGAGCTGACCGAGCCCGTCGACGCGCACCTCGCCGGGGATCACGGCGCCGCGGCCGCGGCTTGGCAGCGCGTCGGATGCCCGTACGAGGAAGCGCTGGCGCTCGCGCAGACTGAAGTTGAGGAAGCGCAGCGCCGCGCCCTGCAGATCTTCGAGAGCCTGGGTGCGCAGCCCATGGCGGCGCGAGTGCGCCAGCAGTTGCGCGCGCAGGGCGTGCGCGACGTTCCGCGTGGCGCGCGTGCTTCGACCCGCGCGAATCCCCATGGGCTGACCCGCCGCGAGATGCAGATCCTGGAGCTGGTGGCCGAAGGCATGCGCAACGCCGCGATCGCCCGCAAGCTGTTCGTGTCGCCGAAGACGGTCGACCATCACGTCGCCGCGATCCTCGCCAAGCTCGGCGTGAGCACCCGCGGCGAGGCGGCGCGCGCTGCCCACGACCTCGGGTTGACAGCCAAGGGGACGAACGCCACGGACGCCGCTCCAGCGTCGCCGGAAAGTAGGGGGCGGGACGGGTTAAGATAGGCACGGTTGCCCATTCGCCGTGTGCGCAGCCACGCGCAGCATGGCAACTGCAAGTCGAGGAGCCAGGCCGAGGAACGACAGATGCCCAAGTACGTCATCGAGCGCAACCTGCCGGACGCCGGCAAGCTGACGGCGCAGGAGTTGAAGGCCATCTCGCAGATGTCCAACAACGTGCTGCGCGACCTCGGCCCGACCATCAACTGGGTACAGAGCTACGTCACCGACAACCGTATCTACTGCGTCTACATCGCGCCCAACGAGGAAATGATCCGCCAGCACGCCAGGCTGGGCGGCTTTCCGGTCGACAAGGTCAGCGAAGTGCGGGCCATCATCGATCCGACGACGGCGGAATAGCGCTCAGCCGTCCTTGCCGCGCTCGGTGCGCTCTTTGTCGTTCTCGATCAGGGCGTAGGCCGAGTGGTTGTGGATCGACTCGAAGTTCTCTGATTCGATGGTATAGGCCAGCACGCGCTCGTCCTGGTTCAGGCGCACCGCCACGTCGCGCACGATGTCCTCGACGAACTTGGGATTGTCGTAGGCACGCTCGGTCACGTGTTTTTCGTCGGGCCGCTTGAGGATGCCGTACAGCTCGCACGAAGCTTCCTCCTCGGCGATGTCGATCAGCTCCTCGATCCACATGTGTTCGCGGATCTTGGCGGTGATGGTGATGTGCGAGCGCTGGTTGTGCGCGCCGCGCTCGGAGATCTTCTTCGAGCACGGGCACAGGCTGGTGGCCGCGACCACCACCTTGATCCAGGTTTCGGTCTGCCCGTCGCGCCGTTCGCCGATCAGCGAGGCACGGTAGTCCATCAGGCTCTCGACGCCGGACACCGGCGCCTTCTTCATCACGAAGTACGGGAACGTCATCTCGATGTGGCCGGCGTCGGCGTCGAGCCGCTGCGTCATCTCCTCGAGCATGGCGCGGAACGAATCGACCGAGATCTCGCGCTCGTGGTGCAGGATCTCGATGAAGCGCGACATGTGCGTGCCCTTGAAGTTGTGCGGCAGGCTCACGTACATGTTGAAGTTCGCGATGGTGTGCTGCTCGCCGGTCGAGCGGTCCTTGACCCGCACCGGGTGATAGACGTCCTTCACGCCGACGCGATTGATCGGGATGCGCCGCGTGTCGGCGCGGCCCTGCACGTCCTCGATCGGGGCGGGCGCGGGCTTGCTGGAACGGCGGGGCATGTCCATCGGGGGCTCGTTGGGGCTGCGGATGGTGTTACGGGCTCTGATCGACGCTGGCTCGAATCGTTCGCGTTCGCGGCACCCGGATCCGGGGACGGCCGCCAGAATGCGCTCAGGCGGAGGCGGGCGCCACTCGCGCCAGGCCGCTCTGGTTCCAGAACCGCTCGATCGTCGCGTGAATGCTGGCGGCATCGAGGCCGGCCATGGCCAGGCACTCCTCGCGTGAGCCGTGCTCCACGAACCGATCCGGGATGCCGACGTGCAGGATCGGCAACTGCAGGTTGCGCGCGGCGAGCGCTTCGGCGACGGCGCTGCCGGCACCGCCGGCGATCGAGTTCTCCTCGACGGTGACCAGCGCGGCGTGCCGGGCCGCGATGCGCTCGATCATCTCAGTATCCAGGGGCTTCACGAACCGCATGTTCACCAGCGTGGCGTCGAGGCGCTCGGCGAGCTTCTCGCACGGCGCCACCATGGTGCCGAAAGCGAGAATCGCAAGGCCGCTGCGGCCGTCCCGGCGCAGCTGGGCGCGGCCCACGGGCAGGGCCTGGAGCGCTTCCTGGATGGCCACGCCGGGTCCCTGACCGCGCGGATAGCGCACGGCGGCGGGCGTATCGAGCGTCGTCGCCGTGTACAGCATCTGCCGACATTCGTTCTCGTCGGCCGGCGCCATGACCACCATGTTCGGAACGCAGCGCAGGAACGTCAGGTCGTAGCTGCCCTGGTGCGTCACGCCATCGCTGCCGACGAGGCCCGCGCGGTCGATTGCGAACAGTACCGGCAGCTTCTGCAGCGCCACATCGTGGATCAGCTGGTCGTAGCCGCGTTGCAGGAACGTCGAGTAGATGGCGACCACCGGGCGCGCGCCCTCGCAGGCGAGGCCGGCGGCGAAAGTGACCGCGTGCTGCTCGGCGATGGCGACGTCGTAATAGCGTTCCGGAAAGCGTTTCTCGAACTCGACCAGGCCCGAGCCTTCGCGCATGGCCGGCGTGATGCCGACGATGCGCGGGTCGCGCGCGGCCATGTCGCACAGCCACTGACCGAAGACCTGCGAGTACGTCGGCCCGTTGCTCTTTTCCTTGTAGATGGTGCCGCTCAGGGGATCGAACGGACCGGGTCCGTGCCACTTGATCGGATCGGCCTCGGCAGGCGGGTAGCCCTTGCCCTTGCGAGTGACGATGTGCAGGAACTGCGGGCCTCGCAGCTGACGCAGGTTGCGCAGCGTCTTCACCAGCGCCTTGACGTCGTGCCCGTCGATGGGCCCGATGTAGTTCCAGCCCATCTCCTCGAACATCGTGCCGGGCAGCACCATGCCCTTCATGTGCTCTTCGGAACGGCGCGCCAGTTCCCACACCGACGGCATCTGGCGCAGCACTTTCTTGCTGCCTTCCTTGAGGTGCGCATACATCTTCCCGGAGAGCACCTTGGCGAAGTAGTTCGACATGGCGCCGACGTTCTGGGAGATCGACATGTCGTTGTCGTTGAGGATCACCAGCAGGTTGACGTCGAGGCTGCCCGCGTGATTGAGCGCCTCGAAAGCGAGGCCCGCGCTCATCGCACCGTCGCCGATCACCGCGACGACGCGCCGCTGCTCGCTGAGCTGTGCGGCGCCGATCGCCATGCCGAGCGCCGCGCTGATGGAAGTGCTCGAGTGTCCGACGCCGAAAGTGTCGAACACGCTTTCGGCGCGCGACGGGAACGGGGCCAGGCCGTCCTTCTGCTTGATGGTGTGCAGTCGTTCGCGCCTGCCGGTGAGCACCTTGTGCGGATAGGCCTGGTGGCCCACGTCCCACACGATGCGGTCGACCGGCGTCTCGTAGACATAATGCAGGGCGATGGTGAGCTCGACGGTGCCGAGGCCGGCAGCGAAGTGTCCGCCGCGTGTGGCCACCGTTTGAATCAGGAACTCGCGCAGCTCGCGCGCGAGCTTGGGCAGCTGCGCGAGGCCGAGCTTGCGCAGATCCGCGGGCGCGCGGATCTCCTCGAGCAGCGGATACGCGGGTGCGGGCGCGGTCGCAGCCGCGGTCGCAGCCGGGTCGATTTTCCGGTCTTTGCCCATGCGCGCAGTGTACTTCAGCTGTCGCGCGCCACGACGAAATCCGCGAGCCAGCGCAGCTCGTCTGCGCCGGGGCCGAACTCGCCGAGCGCGGCGAGAGCCTGGGCGTGCAACTCGGCACAGCGACGCTTCGCCGCCGCCATGCCCGCGATGCTGGGATAGGTGGGCTTGTTCTTGGCCAGGTCTGAGCCCACCGGCTTGCCGAGCGTGCGCGGATCGCCCTCGATGTCGAGAATGTCGTCCTGGATCTGAAAGGCCAGGCCGATGCGCGCTGCGAACGCGTCGAGCGTCGCGTGCTGGCGCGCGCTGAGATTCGGCGCCGCTGCCGCGGCCATCAGCACGCTCGCGCGGATCAGCGCGCCGGTCTTGCGCGCGTGCATCTGTTCGAGCTCGTCGAGCGTCAGCGTGCGGCCGATCGCGGCGAGGTCGAGCGCCTGCCCGCCGGCCATGCCCTCGGTGCCGCTCGCTTCCGCGAGCAGCTCGATCATGCGCACGCGCGTCGCGGGATCCGGCGGGAGGGCCGGATCGCTCGCGAGGATGCGAAAGGCGAGGACCTGCAGCGCGTCGCCCACGAGGATGGCGGTGGCTTCATCGAAAGCCTTGTGACAGGTGGGCCGTCCACGGCGCAGATCGTCGTCGTCCATCGCGGGCAGATCGTCGTGCACGAGCGAGTAGGCGTGGATCAGCTCCACGGCGGCGGCCGGGCCGTCGAGCTGCGCGAGCGGTACACGCAGCGCAGAGCCTGTCGCGTACACCAGAATGGGGCGCACGCGCTTGCCCGTGCCGAGCACGCTGTAGCGGATGGCTTCGTGCAATCGCTGTGGAACCGCACTCGACGGCGGCAGCCAGCGCTCGAGGACCGTCTCGATGCGCGAGCGGAACGTGCCGATGGGCGTCGGCGCGGCAGGTGAGGGGGTCGCCGCGCTCAAGATTCGGGCTCGAAATCCTCGATCTTGACGTCGGCGCCGGAGGCGCTCGAAGCCTTCATCAGGATTTCCACTCTCTGCTCGGCGGCCTTCAGGGCCGTCTGGCAGGCGCGCGTGAGCGCGACGCCGCGTTCGAATTGCTGAAGCGCTTCCTCGAGCGGCAGATCGCCTTTCTCCAGACGCTCCACCAGCGTCTCGAGCTCGCGCATCGACTCCTCGAAATCCTGAATGCGGGGTTGGTTCATAGGTCTGAGAAGCGGCGTAACTTACACACTTCCGACATTGACAGACACCCCACCCGCGACTAGATTCCTGACCTCTAGAATAATTCTAAAGCAGCTCATTCGACCACGAACCGGAGGACGGAGCGATGAACCTCAAGGGCAGCAAAACCGAGAAAAGTCTGAAGGATGCGTTCGCCGGCGAGTCCATGGCGAATCGCCGCTACCTGTATTTCGCGGCCAAGGCCGACGTCGAAGGCTTCAACGATGTCTCGGCGGTGTTCCGTTCGACCGCAGAGGGCGAGACGGGTCACGCCCACGGGCACCTCGAATACCTGGAGCAGGTGGGCGACCCGGCGACCGGCCTGCCGATCGGCGAGACCAGCAAGAACCTCAAGGCCGCGATCGCCGGTGAGACGCACGAGTACACCGACATGTACCCGGGCATGGCCAAGATCGCGCGCGAGGAGGGTTTCCAGGAGATCGCCGACTGGTTCGAAACGCTGGCCAAGGCCGAGCGCTCGCACGCCAATCGCTTCCAGAAGGCCCTCGATCAGATCTGATCGATCGGTCGCTGCCCGCCTGCCGCATTGCTGAGGGTGCACGTCGTCCTCGGCACTGCCGGGGCGCGAGTGCGCAATGAGCAACGACAACCCGACCCGTCCCCGCGAAGGCAGTCTCGACGCCCCGACGCGCCATCCGCTCGACTGGCGCAATCCGCAGTTCTACGACGAGAGCGCGCTCGAGAAAGAGCTCGAGCGCGTCTTCGACATCTGCCATGGCTGCCGGCGCTGCTTCAGCCTCTGCAATGCCTTCCCGACGCTCTTCGACGCGGTCGATGCCTCCTCCACCGGTGAGGTCGACGGCGTCGAGCGCAAGGTTTTCTGGGACGTCGTCGACCACTGTTACCTGTGCGACATGTGCTACATGACCAAGTGTCCGTACGTGCCGCCGCATCCGTGGAACGTCGACTTTCCCCACCTCATGCTGCGCGCCAAGGCGGTGAAACACTCGCAGGGGCACACGTCGACGCGCGACCGCATTCTCAGCTCCACCGAAGCGGTCGGCCGTATCGCCGGCATTCCGGTCGTGGTCGAGGCAGTGAATGCGGCGAACCGCAACCCGACGGCGCGCAAGCTCCTGCAGAAGGCGCTCGGTGTGCATGCGAACGCACCGGTCCCCGAGTATTTCCATCGCACGTTTCGCAAGCGCCGGCGCAAGGTCGAACGCGAACGCGAGCGCGCGGCGCTGGCTACCGGCGCAGAGACTCCGGCCGTGAAGGCTACGGAGGAGACGACCGGCAAGGTGGCGCTGTTCGTCACCTGTTACGGCAATCGCAACGAGCCGGACCTCGCGCAAGACCTGGTCGCGGTGTTCGAACACAACGGCATTGCGGTGCGCACGGTGCCGCAGGAACGCTGCTGCGGCATGCCCAAGCTGGAGCTCGGTGACCTCGAAACCGTCGCCAGGCTCAAGGATGCGAACGTTCCGGTGCTGGCGAGGCTCATCGACGCAGGCTACGACCTGGTGGCGCCGATCCCGTCCTGCGTGCTCATGTTCAAGCAGGAGCTGCCGCTCATGTTCCCGGACGACGCCGACGTCGCGCGCGTGCGCAAGCGCTTCTTCGACCCGTTCGAGTACCTCGTGCTGCGCCACCGCGCCGGCCTGCTGCGCACGGACTTCGTCGAGTCGCTCGGCAAGGTTGCCTATCACGTGCCCTGCCACCTGCGCGTGCAGAACATCGGACTCAAGACCCGCGACGTGCTGCGCCTGGTGCCGGACACGACTGTCGAGGTGATCGAGCGTTGCTCGGGTCACAACGGCACCTACGCGGTGAAGGAAGAGTTCCACGAGGTATCGATGAAGATCGGCAGACCCGTGGCGGGCAAGGTGGCGCAGAGCGGCGCGGCTCATTATTCCAGCGACTGCCCGATGGCGGGACACCAGATCGAGAAAGGTCTGCACGGCGCCGGTCCGCCCGAGCCGCCACTCAAACTGCTGCGCAAGGCCTACGGAATCTGATCATGCGACCGCTCGCGGTGACCGATCTCATGTCGCTCGAGCAGTACGCTCGCGAGCGCCCCGCGTTTCGGGCGCGCGTGATGCAGCACAAGCAGGCGCGCAACGTCGCAGTGGGATCCAACTGCAGCTGGTGTTTCGAAGACCGTCTCACGGTGCAGTACCAGATCCAGGAAATGCTGCGCGCCGAGCGCATCTTCGAGCCCGAGGGCATCGCCGATGAGCTGTCCTCGTACAATCCCCTGATCCCCGACGGGAGCAACTGGAAAGCGACGCTGCTCATCGAGTATCCGGATCCGGAGCAGCGGCGCGTGGCACTGGCGCAGCTGAAGGGAGTCGAGCGCCGCTGTTGGGTGCAGGTCGCAGGGCACGCGCGCGTCTTCGCAATCGCGGATGAGGACCTCGAACGCGAGAACGAAGAGAAGACCTCCTCGGTGCACTTCCTGCGCTTTGAGCTCGAGGCTTCCATGCGCGCCGCGGCACGCAACGGCGCCGCCATTTCGCTGGGGATCGACCATGAGGCGTACCGGCACGCCAGGGAGCCGCTCCCCGAGACCTCGCGTGCCACCCTCGTGGCGGATCTCGACTGAGACGAGTCAGATCTCCAGCCGTTCGCGCAACTCGCGCGCCTGCCGGCGCGAGACCTCGACTTCGGTGCCATCGCGCAGCTTGACGATGAACCCATCGCCGACGCCGGGGGCGACGCCCTGCACCCAATCGAGATTGACGATCTGGCCGCGGTTGGCGCGGAAGAACACGCGCGGGTCGAGACGCGTTTCGAAGTGACGCAGCGGGCGCGGCACGATGGGCCGCTCATCGCCGACCAGCAGGCGACTGTAGTTGCCGACCACTTCGATCAGCCGCACCTCGCTCAGCCGCACGAGCCAGCAGCGCTCGCCGTCGCGCACGAACACATGGTCCGAGCGCGAGCGGGGCGGTACCGCGGAATTCGCCGCCTTCACCTTGTCGAGCGCCTGGAACAGCCGTTCGGCGGCGACCGGTTTCATCAGGTAGTCGAGCGCGCTGACCTCGAACGCGCGCAGCGCGTGCGCATCGTACGCGGTCACGAAGATCACGGCCGGGACGCGTTGGAGTTTCTCCAGCAGCTCGAAACCGTCCGCCCCGGGCATGTGGATGTCGAGCAGCAGCACGTCGGGACGGCTTTCCTCGATCGCTTCGATTGCCCTCGCCGCGTCGCCCGCTTCGCCGACCACTTCCACGTCGGGCCGCGAGCGCAGCAGGGTGCGAAGCTCGGCACGCGCGAGGCGCGCGTCGTCCACGATGAACACCTTCATTGCGGTACGCTCACGGCGGCACGCACGCGCGGGCCGACCTGTTCCAGGGTGAGGGACGCTTGCGAGCCGAAGGTGCGCGTCAGCCGCTGCGAGAGGTTGGTCAGGCCGACGCCCGCGGCAGGGGCACCGAGCTCGCCATCGTTGAAGACTTCGATCCAGACCACCTCGCCGTCCTTCGTCGCTCGAATCTCCAGCAGTCCCGGCTGCTGATGACGCGAGACGCCGTGCTTGATCGCATTCTCGACCAGCAGCTGCAGGAGCAGCGGCGGCACGCACGCCTCGAGCGCCGCCGGCGCAACGTCTTCCTGCACGCTCAGGCGGTTCTCGAAATGCAGGCCCATGATCGCCAGGTAGTCACGCACCGCGTCCAGCTCTTCGCGCAGCGTCACCCGATCTCGCCGCGCATGCTGGAGCACGTGGCGCAGGACCTGCGAAAGGCGCGTCACCATCTCGCGCGCGCGTGCCGGGTCTTCGGTGATCGTGGCGCGAATGTTGTTGAGCGCGTTGAACAGGAAGTGCGGATCGAGTTGTGCCTTGAGAAGCGAGAGCTCCGCCTCGCGCAGCGCGCTCTCGGTGCGCCAGTGCTCTATCTGGCCGGATCGCCAGCGGTCGAACCAGGTGTAGCCGACGTAGATGAAGGTCCACAGTGCCAGGATCAGGGCGCAGTTGAACCAGTAGAAGAACGCAGAGATCGGCGTGTAGACGAGCTTGCCGGAAGGCATCGTGATCCAGCCGAGCTCGAACGTCGGTATCAGGACCGCGGAGATCAGCAGCTGCACCAGGGCTGCGCCGATCGAAACGGCAATGACCAGCCGCCATGCGAGGGCGCCCGGCGTCAGATCGAACCAGTGGCGTCGCCGGAGCACTTCGCCCATGGCGTGGCTCGCGGCGAACAATCCGGCTGCGAGCGTCGAATAGATCAGCACGACGCCCGAGGTCAGCGTTTCGAACAGGGCGCCGATCGCCAGGTTGAACGTCGCGTAGCCCGCCCAGGTTAGCGTCTGCACGGTCCAGTAGTAGCGCCCGATGGCCTTTACCGGCACTGATTGCTGCTCCGGCGGCATTCTCAGATCGTCCCATAGAGCCGCGGCGACAGCCACGTGCAGGCAACCCAGCCCTGGGCGCAGGTGACTTCGAGGCCGCGCTCGATGAGGCTGCGGCAGAACTCCACTGAACCGCAACCCGCGCCTGCCACGATCAGGATCACGACGAGCGCCGCGAACCTGTGCCTGCTGAACATGCGGACGCCTCCATTCGAACTGGCGGCGATCCTGCGCCGGGCGCAAGCTGCGCAAGCGCGCAAAATGACGAGCGGCTGCCGGTCGTCGCCAGCGGTCGGCAGCACCGGGGCGGGTCGCGCCTGCTACAATCGCGCGCGCAAGGAGAACAGCGACGCCCGATGGCCCAGTCCTATACCGCATCCGACATCGAGGTCCTCAGCGGCCTCGACCCCGTCCGCCGCCGGCCGGGGATGTACACCGACACCCGCACTCCCAACCATCTCGCGCACGAAGTCATCGACAACAGCGTCGATGAAGCGCTCGCCGGCCACTGCACGCAGATCGACGTCGTGCTCTACAGGGACGGCTCGCTCGAGGTGGCCGACGACGGGCGCGGCATGCCGGTCGACATCCATCCCAAGGAGAAGATTTCCGGCGTCGAGCTGATCCTCACGCGACTGCACGCGGGCGGCAAATTCTCCGACAAGACCTACCAGTTCTCCGGCGGCCTGCACGGCGTCGGCGTGTCGGTGGTGAACGCGCTCTCGAAGAATCTCGAGTGCTGGGTGCGCCGCGGCGGGAAGGAATTCAACATCGGTTTCCGGGACGGGCGCGTGAAGTCGAAGCTCGAGGAGGTCGGCACGGTCGGGCAGAAGAACACCGGCACCACCGTGCGCTTCTGGCCCGACCCGCAGTTCTTCGATTCCGACAAGTTTTCGGTACCGCGACTCAAGCACGTGCTGCGCGCCAAGGCCGTGCTGTGCCCGGGCTTGCGCGTGCGCCTGAAGGTCGAGGCCACCGGCGAGAAAGAGGAGTGGTTCTACACCGGCGGCCTCACGCAGTACCTGCTCGATCAGATGAAGGACTGCGAGTGGCTGCCGCAGGAGCCGTTCGCCGCCAATTTCAAGAGCGAGAACGAAGCGGCCGAGTGGGCGTTCGCCTGGATCCTGGACGGCGAGCACGTCGTCGGCGAGAGCTACGTCAACCTGATCCCGACGTCCGAGGGCGGGACGCACGTCAACGGGCTGCGCGGCGGCGTCGCCGATGCGGTGCGTGAGTTCTGCGAGTTCCGCAACCTCGTGCCGCGCGGCCTCAAGCTCGCCGCCGAAGATGTGTGGGATCGCGTTGCCTACGTGCTGTCCGTGAAGATGCAGAACCCGCAATTCGCCGGCCAGACGAAGGAGAAGCTCGGCTCGCGCGAGAGCGCGGCGTTCGTCGGCGGCGTGGTCAAGGATGCGTTCGCGCACTGGTTGAACCAGCACCCCGACGCGGGCGAGCGCATCGCGCAGATCGCGATCGCCAACGCGCAGGCGCGCCTGAAGGCGGCCCAGAAAGTCTCGCGCAAGCGCATCACCGCGGGCCCGGCGCTGCCGGGCAAGCTCGCCGACTGCGCCAGCCAGGACGCTGAGCGGACCGAGCTGTTCCTCGTCGAAGGCGACTCGGCCGGTGGCTCGGCGAAGCAGGCGCGCGACAAGGACTACCAGGCGATCATGCCCTTGCGCGGCAAGATCCTGAACACCTGGGAGGTCGAGCCCGCCGAGATTCTCAAGTCACAGGAAGTGCACGACATCGCCGTGGCCATCGGCGTCGACCCCGGCTCGCAGGACCTCGGTTCGCTGCGCTACCACAAGGTCTGCATCCTCGCCGACGCAGATTCCGACGGGCAGCACATCGCCACGCTCCTGTGTGCGCTGTTCCTGCGTCATTTCCGCCCATTGGTGCTGGCCGGCCACGTCCATGTCGCGATGCCGCCGCTGTTTCGAGTCGACGTCGGCAAGCAGGTGTTCTACGCGCTCGACGATGCGGAACGCGGAGGCATCATGGATCGCATCGCCGCCGAGAACATCCGCGGCAAGGTCACGACCATGCGCTTCAAGGGCCTCGGCGAGATGAACCCGGTGCAGCTGCGCGAGACCGTGATGGCGCCACAGACGCGCCGGCTCCTGCAACTCACCGTGTCGGGCAACGACAAGACCGATCAGCTGATGGACATGCTGCTGGCCAAAAAACGCGCCGGAGACCGGCGCGAGTGGTTGGAAGAAAAGGGGAACCTGGCGCAGGTCTGACGGCAGGCGCCGCGCCAGGTGGGAGCCTCAGTCGCATTGCTCCGGGCCGGTCGTGTCCGGGTTCGGACCGTAGATCCGGCACAGGCGGCTGCGCACATTGTCCATCTCGTTCGATTCGTACACGCGGCCCCAGACCTGCGAGCTCATGGTCGGCGGATCCACGGCCGAGATCAGCTGCAGGTCCCAGTCCTGCGAGGTGCTCGGCAGCGTGATGGTGCCGAGATAGATGCGCGGCGTCTGTCCCACCGTGATTGCCGGCACCGCGGCCGTCAGGGCATGCGTAACGGTCGGCTGCACGCCGGCGGGGTCGACGACGTTGACCATCAGCGCCACGTCGGTCGCGAGCGAGTCCTTGGTGCCGTCGTTGCGGATGTCGACGTGCAGGTCCACCTGACCCATGGTCGTGAACACCTTGTTCTTGCGCGGCAGCAGGTTCGGCAACGCAAGCTGGTAGCGCGCCACCGAGTGCTCGACGGCGACGTCGAGTCGGTAGTCCTTGCGGGCGAGGGAAAGCTTGCAGTTGGTACGCAGGTGGCCGAGGTCGTCGCGCCAGACTTCGCAGGCCTGTGCGGCCTGTGAGGCTGCGAAGGTGACCAGCAGGGCTGCGGCGATTCGAAGGCGTGGTGAGCGAAGCATGAGCGAGGACCTCCCGTTGTTGATGCGCGCCCGTAGGTCACGAGGTGCCGGTGCGCAGTTCAATGCGTCGGGGATTGAACGGGCGCCGCGGGGTGGCCGGTTGAACGGCAGCGCAGGCGAGGTCATCGCAGGCCCATCGCAGGCATTGACCGGCGCGGAGCGCGCGTCTACGGTGTCGGCCCGCAAGAGACGGGGGAGGCAGTGACTCAGCAGAACCAGCTCAATTTCGAAGGCATCGAGAAGCAGCCGCTCAGGACCTTCACCGAGAAGGCCTATCTCGACTACTCGATGTACGTGATCCTCGACCGCGCGCTGCCCGCGCTCGGCGACGGCATGAAGCCGGTGCAACGGCGCATCGTCTACGCGATGAGCGAGCTCGGATTGAATTCGGGCGTGAAGCCCGCGAAGTCCGCGCGAACCATTGGCGATGTCCTCGGCAAGTACCACCCGCACGGCGACGCGGCCTGCTACGAAGCCATGGTGCACATGGCGCAGCCGTTCTCCTTCCGCTATCCGCTGGTGGACGGCCAGGGCAACTGGGGGTCGACCGACGACCCGAAGTCCTTCGCGGCGTACCGCTACACCGGATCGCGCCTGACGCCGTATGCGCAACTGCTGCTCTCGGAGCTCGACCAGGGCACGGTCGAGTGGCAACCGAACTTCGACGGCACTCGCGAAGAGCCGCTGATGCTGCCGGCGCGCGTGCCCAACCTCATCCTCAACGGCGCTTCGGGCATCGCCGTCGGCATGGCCACCGACATCCCGCCGCACAACCTGCGCGAAGTGGCGGCGGCCTGCGTACGCCTGCTCGACGAGCCGGACCTGTCAGTGCGCAAGCTCATGCAGCACGTCAAGGGGCCGGACCTGCCGACCGGCGCGGAAATCACTTCGCCGCGCAGCGAGCTCGTGAGCTTCTACGAGTCGGGCACCGGCGCCTTCCGGGCGCGCGCCACCTGGGAGATCGAAGACGACGAGATCGTGATCACCGCGCTGCCCTGGCAGGTCTCGGGCGCGAAGGTGCAGGAGCAGATCGCCGCGCAGATGCAGGCGAAGAAACTGCCGATGGTCGAGGACGTGCGCGACGAGTCGGATCACGAGAATCCGACGCGCCTGGTGATCGTGCCCCGCTCGAACCGCGTCGACCAGGTGCAGCTCATGAAGCACCTGTTCGCGACCACGGACCTCGAGCGCAGCTATCGCGTGAATCTCAACATCATCGGCCTGGACGGCCGGCCGAAGGTTTTCGACCTGAAGGAGCTGCTCGAGCAGTGGCTCAAGTTCCGCGTCGACACCGTTACGCGGCGCCTGAAGTTCCGGCTCGACAAAGTCGCACGCCGGCTCCACATCCTCGACGGTTTGCTCGCGATCTACCTCAACCTCGACGAGGTGATCCGCATCATCCGCCGCGAGGAAGAGCCGAAGCCCGTGCTGACGAAGCGCTTCAAGCTCTCCGAGGAGCAGGTCGAGGCGATCCTCGAGACCAAGCTGCGTCACCTCGCGAAGCTCGAAGAGATGAAGATCCGCGAGGAACAGAAGGCGCTGGACGCGGAACGCGAGGAGCTGGAGGCGACGCTGAAGAGCAAGGCGCGGCTGAAGAAGCTCGTGCGCGAAGAGCTGATCGCGGATGCGGAGGAATACGGTGACGAGCGACGCACCAAGATCGTCGAGCGCGAGGCCGCGCAGGCGATCGACGAAACGGAGCTCGTGACCAGCGAGCCGGTGACGGTGGTGCTCTCGGCCCGCGGCTGGGTGCGCGCGGCCAAGGGACACGACATCGATGGGCGTGCGCTCGCCTACAAGACGGGCGACGAATACCTGAGTGCCGCGCTGGGCCGCTCGACGCAGCTCGCGGTGTTCCTCGACAGCACCGGGCGAGCCTACAGCCTGCCGGCACATACGCTGCCATCGGCGCGCGGCCTGGGTGAGCCGCTCTCCGGCCGCCTGGATCCGCCCGATGGCGCAACCTTCGCCGGTGTGCTGATCGGCGAGCCGGAGGACTTGTGGCTGGTGGCGAGCGACGCCGGCTACGGGTTCACCGTGCGACTCAAGGAGATGCATTCGCGCAACCGCGCCGGCAAGGGCGTGCTGCGCGTGCCCGAAGGCGCGAAAGTACTGACCGCCGCGCCGGTGCCCGCCGAGGGCGACGCGCTGGTCGCCGTGGTCAGCTCGGACGGCAAACTCCTCGTGTTCCCGGTGAGCGAAGTGCCCGAGCTGCCCCGCGGCAAGGGCAACAAATTGTTCGGCATCTCGGGCAAGAAATTCGCGACCCGCGCCGAATACGTGGCGGCGATGACAGTGGTCGCGCCAGGGCGCAAGCTGGTGGTGTTCAGTGGCGAACGACGCATGACCGTCGATGACCTGCAACAGTACCGTGGCGAGCGCGGCCAGCGCGGCGCGGTGCTGCCTCGTGGCTGGCGCAACAACATCCGCCTGGAGACCGCGGCGGAGTGAGGTCGGCATGAGCAAGAACACGGTGAGCGCGGAGTCCTTCGAGCTCTATGACCTGCGTGTCGAGGTGGTCGCGCCTCCCGGCGCCCGGATTTTTTGCGGCGCGCAGCCCGGTGACTACTTCACGCTGCAGGGCGAGATGCTGAACCTGCCGCCGGGCCAGGGCTTTTCCATCTACTCGATCGCCGCCGTCCTGCCGCTGCTCGCGGCGAAACAGCGCGACACGTCGGCCAACGACTGGATGACGACCGATGCAGAAGTGGCGTGCCCGGACCCGAACTGTCCAACCCGCTTGCGCATCACGCGGCTCGGTAGGCGCAAGTTCCGGCACGCGGAAGTCACCAAGGTGACGCTCCCGGGCCCGCCGTAACCTCGCGATGGGCGTAGTTTCGCGATGACCATCGCGCGCGCCACGCTCGCGCCCGGTTACGAGATCTCGCGCCTCATCAAGGGCGGCTGGCACCTGGCGGGCGGGCACGGCGCCGTCGACGCGGCGCAGGCGTGCCACGACATGGCTGCGTTCGTCGAGGCCGGCATTACGACCTTCGACTGCGCTGACATCTACACCGGCGTCGAGGAACTGATCGGCCTCTTCCGGCGCGATTATCCGCAGCACGCGAGTCGCTTGCAGATCCACACCAAGTTCGTCCCGGACCTGGACCGCCTGGCGACGTGCGACCGGGCGTACGTCGAATCCGTCATCGACCGTTCGCTGCGGCGCCTCGGCGTCGAGCAGCTCGATCTCGTGCAGTTTCACTGGTGGGACTACGCCGCGCCGCGCTTCGTCGAGGCGGCACTCGAGCTCGAACGCCTGCGGCGCGCGGGCAAGATCCGCCTGCTCGGCGTGACCAACTTCGGCACGGCGCAGCTCGGCGCGATGCTCGATGCCGGAGTGCCGTTCGTGGCGCACCAGCTCCAGTATTCCCTGCTCGACGATCGTCCTGAGAGCGCAATGATCGACCTCTGCCGCCGACGCGGCCTCGCGCTGCTCTGCTATGGCACGGTCGCGGGTGGATTTCTCTCCGATCGCTGGCTCGGCCAGCCGCCAGCGCCGGCCGGACCCCAGGCGAACCGTTCGCTGACCAAGTACCGCCTGATCATCGAGGAGTTCGGCGGCTGGGACTTGTTCCAGCAACTGCTGGGAGTCCTCGCCGCCGTCGCGAAACGTCACCACTGCGACATCGCGACCGTGGCGACGCGAGCCATTCTCGACCGGCCCGTCGTCGCCGGCGCCATTGTGGGTGCCACTAACACTGCGCATCTCGCGAACCACGGACGCATCGATACGGTGCGGCTCGACGCGGACGACGAGGAACGGATCGCCGCGGTGACGGCGCGACGCAGCGGCCCGCGCGGCGATGTCTACGAGCTGGAACGCGACCGCGAGGGCGCGCACGGACGCATCATGAGGTACACGCTCAATCGCGAGACGCCGGCGGATTCGCGCGGCTCGTAGGCGGAGCAGTGGCAGCCGTGGAGGCCGTGAGCAGGCTCGTCAGCACAGCGCACGCGAGATTCACCCCCATCGCCAGCAAACCACGGTCCCAGGCCGGTGCGTGCGCCTGCCAGAACGATTCCGCTGCGGGCAGGAGCAGCGCCGCGTAGCCGGCGACGATTCCGACGAACACGCCGATTGCGGTGGTGCGTCGCCAGAGGAAAGCCAGAAAGACGCCCGGCGCCAGCATGCCGATGGCGGCGTACGCGGACAGACCAATTTCGACCAGCGAGCGGCTGCTGGTGACGGTGAGCCACACCGCGATACCCGCGAAGGCCACCATCGCGGCGCGCGAGGTCCAGAGCACACCGCGATCGGAGAGCTGGCGCCGCAACGGCAGGACGACGTTGCGCCCGAAGATCGAAGCGGCGGTCAGCAGCAGGATCGAGCCCGGCACCAGCGCGAGCAGGCAGGCGGTGCCCGCCAGCAGTCCCGCAGCCCACGGCGGATAGCGATCCGCGACGAACTGCAGCAGCACGGCGTTCGGATTGCCGTCCGGCGGTGCGGTTCCCGCCAGCAGGGCGGCGAAACCGAGCAGCAGAATGAAGAAATAGGAGAGGGAGTAGAGCGGTTGCCACATCGTGTTGCGCCGGATCGCTTGCACGTCACGCGCCGCGTAGATGAGCTGGAACATGTGCGGAAAGATCCACGTGCCGAGCGCAACGTTGACGGCCGCCGTCACCAGCCAGGTGTTGGTGAGGCCGGCCGCGGGCACGAGGCCGGGGAAAGAGCCGATGCCCGGATGCTGTTGCTGCACCAGTCGAAAGACATCGAGCATCGAGCTCGCACCGACCTTCGCCGCCGCCGTGACGCTGAGCGCGAGGACCAGCACGATCATCATCACGTCCTTCACGCCGGCCGCGAACGCGGCGGAACGCAGGCCCGCGAGGTAGACGAAAGCGAGCATCGCCGCCGCAGCCGTCAGCGCCGATTCGAGTGGCGTGAACTGCGCCCCGAACGTGAGACGGAAGACGAGAGCCAGCGCCGTGAGCTGGATCTGCACGTAGACGACCAGCGCCGCGATCCCCGCCAGGCCGACCACCACCCCGAGCCAGGTGGCGCGGTAGTGCTGCGCGAAGAAGTCCGCCTGCGTCACCAGACCGTCGCGCCGGCCGGCCTCCCAGATGCGTGGCATCAGCCAGTAGCCGAGGGCGCAAGCAAGGGAGACGGAGGTGAATGCGAGGTAGGCGGGCGCGCCGTACGCCCAGGCGTAGCCGGCGATGCCGAGCACCGCGAACGTCGTGTAGATCTCGCCCGCATTCGCAAACCAGAAGATCCAGGAGCCGAAGCGCCGGCCACCGATGGCCCATTCGCTCATCGAACGCTGGCGCGCCTGCGCGTGACCGTACAGCAGCGCCCCCGCGATCGTGCCCGCGACGATCGCCAGGCACAGGGCGAGCGCCAACGGCTGCCCGCTCACGCTCACGCTCACGCGCCCCGGCGCCGGTCGATGCGCAGCACGATCGCGATCACGACTGTCGTGAGCACGATGCCGGCCATCTGCCAGAACATGGGGAAGGGAAGGGAGAACGGCCGCAGGGTCACGTCGTTCACGGCGGGGGCCAGCGCCACCTGCCAGAGGAAGGGAACGAGCAGCAGCCAGCGGTGCGAGGCGCGTTGCTTCGTCATCGGCCCGTACGTTATAGAAGTGACGGGATCGGTGCCAGGCATCTTCGGACGCTCATGTGAACGCTGACATGCAGTTCTCGCGCCGGAGCGCGATCCAGCTCATCGGTGCGGGCGCACTCACGTCGTGGGCTGGCGGACTCGCGAGAGCCGGACACGGTGGCGTGGCACCGCCCGGGACGGCAGCCGCGCGGCTGCGCGCCCTGATCGAGGCGAGCGAGGCGGCGGCGCAGCGACTGGAGCCGATTCCGCGCCACGCCGCCGCGCGGGCGCCGGGCGATCCGGTATTTCTCGACCCGCTGGGCGACGCCTACTTCGATGCGGTGCGCGGCAACGCAGAGCGCGACTGGGCCGGTTTGAGCGGCATCGATCCCGCTGAGCTGCCGGAGGTCGATCGTATCGCCTGCAAGGTTTTCCGGTATCGCACCGAGCGGCAGCTCGAGCGTTTCCGGTCGGGTCGCTGGAGGATCCAGCGCTGCACCCCGCTCAACGCGTCGTCCGGCCTGCACGTGCAGCTCGCGGACTACGTCTCAGCCGGCGGCGCTCCGTTCGCGAGCCTCGCGGACTACGAAGCAGGTCTGCAGCGCCTGAATGGCTTCAGCGCCTATCTCGGCTCGATCGTCGCGCGGCTGCGGGAGGGCGTTGCCGCGGGTTATCTGCAGCCGCGCCTGGTCGTCGAGCACGTACTGGGGCAGGTGGATGCGTTCCTCGGTCTCCCCGCCGAACGCACGCCGTTCTACGCCGCCATGTTGCGTGTTCCGGAATCGATCGGTCCTGCGGAGCGAACACGCCTGCAGGGAGCCTACCGTGAAGTGATCGCGCAGCGTGTGCTGCCGGCCTACGCACGCCTGCGCGACTACCTGCGCGAAACCTACCTCGAGCGAGCCAACGAAGCGCCAGGACGGTGGGCGCTCAAGGACGGCGATGCGCTGTACGCAGCCGAGCTGGAAACGCACACGACCCTGCGCACCACGGCCGCCGCGCTGCACGAGACCGGCCTCGCGGAAGTCGATCGCTATCGCCGCGCCATGGAGGCCGTGCGCCGCGACCTCGCTTTCGACGGCGATCTCAGCGCGTTCTTCGAGCACGTGCGCACCGATCCGAAGTTCTACTTCGAGCAGCCCGGGGACCTGGTCGCACGCTTCGAGGACATCGAGGCGCGAATCTGGAAGGGCGTGCCGCGCCTCTTCGCACGTTCACCGAGTGCGCCGTTCGAAGTGCGCGCGCTGCCGGGTGTCGGCGGCCAGCGCGGTACGGGCTACTACCGCCCCGGTCCGGCGGACGGCCTGTCGCCCGGGGTGCTGTTCTTCAACATGGAAATGCTGGGCACGCGACCGATTCCGACGCTCGAGACGCTCACGCTGCACGAAGGCATTCCCGGGCATCACTTCCAGATCACGCTGGCCCTCGAGGACGCAACACTCCCGGCGATTTTGCGCTACGGCAGTCTGACTGCGTACGGCGAGGGCTGGGGACTTTACGCCGAGTCGCTGGGTCGCGAGCTCGGGATGTTCGAGGACCCCTGGCGATGGTTCGGGCACCTCGACATGGGCATGCTGCGGGCTGTGCGACTCGTCGTGGACACCGGCCTGCACGCGATGCAATGGAGCCGCCAACGGGCGATCGACTACATGCTGGCCAACACTTCGATGGCCTCGCGCGACGTGGCGGTGGAAATCGACCGCTACATCTCCTGGCCGGGGCAGGCGTGCGCATACAAGCCGGGCGAGCTCAAGATCCGCGAGCTGCGCGAGCGCGCCGCGCGCCGGCTCGGCGCGCGTTTCGACGTGAAGGAATTCCACGCGCAGGTGCTGCACACGGGCGCGCTGCCGCTGGCGGTGCTGGAAGCGAAGATCGAGGAATGGCTCGCGCCGGCCTGAACCGCGGCTTGACTGCGGACGGCACATGGCGTATTTAGCTAATTAGCTAATAGTTCCTGGCGGTCCACCGGAGCACGCGCATCCACGCCCTGGCACAAGACCTTCACGTTTCCCGGCGCGGTGACGGGAGCGACCAGGACGACCCTGCGAGCCGCGGGGCCTGGGATGCGGACCAGCGCCTCGGTCCGTTCCGCGTACATTCCCTGGTGGTGGGCCCGGGGTGCGATCCGGTGCACGGCGTCGTGCAATGGGATCCCGCGCGCTCCCTCTGGAACGGCGGGATGCTTCTCGCAAGCCTCGTTCTCGCTCCGCTGCTTTTTACCTGGGGCGCGGTGGCAGCCTGCCTGGTGCTGCTGCTCGTCACGCTTTGCACCGGGCATTCGGTCGGTTTTCATCGCCGCCTCATCCACCGGTCGTTCCAGTGCCCGAAGTGGCTCGAGCGCGCTCTGGTCTGGTCGGGGACCCTGGTCGGGATGCAGGGGCCGCTGTGGATGATCCGCTCGCATGACCTGCGCGACTGGGCGCAGCGCCAGAGCGACTGCCATGGTTACTTCAGGCACGCCGGCGGCATGTGGCGTGACGGGTTCGAGCAGCTGCATTGCCGGATCCAACTCGACCGGCCGCCGCGTTTCGAGCCTGGTACCGGCGTCGGCGACGACGGCGTCTATCGTTTCCTGCAACGCACGTGGATGGCGCAGCAGCTGCCGGTCGCGCTCGCGCTCTTTGCCCTCGGGGGATGGCCATGGGTGGTGTGGGGAATCTGCGTGCGCGTGACCGTGGGTGTGACGATGCACTGGTTCGTCGGTCACCTGTGTCACACGCGCGGCCCGCAGACCTGGCTCGTCGATCGCGGCGCGGTGCAGGCGCACAACGTGCCGTGGGCCGCGCTCCCGTCCTTCGGTGAGAGCTGGCACAACAACCACCATGCGTTTCCCGCCTCTGCCCGCCAGGGTCTGTATCCCGGGCAGAGCGATCCCGGATTCGCGTTCATCCTGCTCTTGCAGCGCTGCGGCCTGGCATGGGACGTGAAGACACCGGAGACGTTGCCGCCGCGTCCCGGCATCACGCGGGTCTGGCCAGAGTCGCAGTCGTGATCGCGTTCCTCGGGCGTGCACTTGCGGGCGATCGTCCGCTCGGCCGTGGCTGGTTTGCACTGGCCGCCGTTGCACTGCTCGTCCTGAAACTCGGTCTGCGCGTTGTGCTGCTTCCGCAGGCGTTGACATTCCTGCAGCTGTTCGACCCGGAGGTCGTCAAGGAGATCATGCGGCTCTGGATGCCGCTTCTCGTGCAGGATGCAAGCTTGCTCGTCTGGCTCGCGCTGGATCTCGTCACCTCGTGGCTCATCGTGATGTTCGGCCTGCGGCGCGCCGCCGACGCCGGCCGCGGTCAGTTCGCCGCGGTGCTGGCGATGATTCCTCTGCTCCTGGTGCCGGCTGCCGCATACTTGTGCCTGCTTCCATCGCGGCCCGTGGGTACGTCACCGGTCGGCGTGCCCGTGCAGGGCGACACGCCTTCCTGGCCGGACGCGGTCCTTGCCGTGCTCGTCGGCGCATTGCTGACCGTCGCGATGGTCGCCGTCGGGGGCCTCCTGCTCGGCACCTATCAGTACGGGCTGTTCGTCCTCACGCCCTTCCTCATCGGCGTGGTGGCCGGATACCTCGTCAATCGGCACGGCGATCGCGGCCTGGCGACGACCACGAAGGCGGTCGGCTTGAGCACGCTCGCCGGGTCGGTCGCCCTGGTGAGCTTTGCGATCGAGGGCCTCATCTGCATCGCCGTGATCGCGCCGCTGGGTTTTGCCGTGGCCTGGCTCGGCGCCCTGGCGGGTCGCGCCGCCGCGCGCACCGCATCCTGGGGGCGCATGAACGTCGGAGGCGCGGTGGCAGCCTTATTGATGGTTCTGGCACTCGAGAGCCTGGCGCAGCGCGAAGCCGCGTTTGAATTGCGCAGTACGATCGACATCGACGCCCCGCCCGCGGCTGTGTGGCGGGCGCTGGTGCGCATGCAACCGATTGCGGAGGCTCCGGCGCTTCCGTTCCGGCTCGGCGTGGCGTATCCGATGAGTGCGAGCCTGTCGGGCGAGGGTGTCGGCGCGATCCGGCGCGGCGAGTTTTCCACCGGAACCGCCATCGAGCAGATCGTCGCGTGGCAACCCGAGGTCGAGCTCGCGTATCGCGTGCTCAACGAGCCGCCCACGATGCGCGAGCTCAGTTTCCACGAAGTCGTCCACGCGCCGCATGTGCATGGGTATTTCACGACGGGAGACAGTCGCTTCAGCCTCGAGCGTTTGCCCGGGGCGCGCACGCGCCTCAGCGTGACCACGCAGCACGCGCTGCGCCTGGAACCTTCCGCTTACTGGCTACCGGTTGCTCGCTGGGCCGTGCGCGAGAACCATGGCAGGGTCCTGAGGCACATCAGGAGCGATGCGCAGTCGCAGATCCTGGCGCCGCTCTAGCGGCTGCCCATCACCACTTCTTCAGGGGCATTGACGAAATAGCCCTGGATGAATTCGATGCCGAGCTGCCACAGCACGGCCATCGTGTTGGCGTCCTCGACGCGCTCGCCGATGGTCTCGATGCCGCGCTTGCGCGCTTCCTCGACGAACGTGGTCACCTTCTGCTGCAGCATCTGATCGTTGGCGAGACCCTGCATCAGTGAGCCGTCGATCTTGATGAACTGCGCCGGCACATTGGCGAGCAGCGCCAGTGGGTCGCGACCGGCGCCGAAGTGCTCGAGCGCGAAGGCGAAGCCGAGCGCCTTGAGCGTGCCCACCAGCTCGCGCGTCTGGTTGAGATACTGCGCGGCAGTTTCCTCGGTCACCTGGAAACAGATGCGCTGCGGCTCGATCTTGATGGCCTTGAGCTGGTTCTGCAGCCAGATCGACAGCGACTTGTCGATCACCGTGTCTTTCGAGAGGCGCACGAAAATCTTGGCCGGCTTGCGCGCCGCGCAGAACGACATCGAGGCGCCGATGACCCAGCGGTCGATGTTCTTCATCAGGTCGTTGCGCTCGGCTGCCGCCATGAATTCCGCCGGCAGCACCTCCTTGCCCTGTTCGTCGAGCATGCGCACCAGCACGTCGAACATGCCCTTGTCCTCTCCCTGCAGGCTCGCGATCGGCTGCTGCACCAGGCGAAAGCGGTTCTCCATGAGCGCGGATTTGATGTGCTTGACCCAGATCTTGTCGTAGGCCTGCACGCGCGTATCGGTGTCCGACTTGTCGACGATGTAAACCTGGCTGCCGCCCTGGTCGGCGCCGCGGCGGTTCGCGTCGATCGCATCGCCCAGGCCGCCGGCGAGATCGGGATTGGTTCCCGGCGGGATCAGGCCCAGGCCCACGGTGCAGGTCGCGGAGAACGTCTTGTCGCCGACCGTGAAGACCTGGCTGGCGACCTTCTTGACCACGTGCTCGCCCCAGGCCTCGACGTCGCGCTGGTTGCCGCGCTCCATCAGCACCACGAAACCGTTCGCGTCGAAACGGCCGGCGACGTCGTTGGGCGTGAGCTGATCGCGCAGCAGGTCGGCGAACGTCACCACGAAGTCCTCGCTGGCGATGACGCCGGTGTCCGCCTGGATGCTGTCGAACTTGTCGGGCTTCACGTAGGCGATGAGACGCACGCCGCCGCGCGCGGGCGTGGCCAGACGTGCCTTGAGCTGCTCGACCAGATAGCGCCGGTGCAGGAATCCGGTCGAGGGGTCGCGTCGCACGGCATCCTTGAGCTCCTGCTCGAGCTCCTTGCTGCCGCCGTCGCGCCGCGCCGGCACGCAGATGCGCACGCACGAATCGCCGTCGAACTCCGATTGCGACAGCTGCAGCTCGAGCGCGAGCACCGAACTGTCCGAGAGCAGGGCGTTGACGCGCAGCGCGTGGTCCGACCACTTGCCCTGCATGCAGGCGACCAGCGCGCCCTTGATGGCGGCGTGCGTGTCGCTCTCGAACAGATCCATGAGCGGCTGGCCGGCGAGGGCATCGGCCTCGGTATAGCCGAACAGCTCCACCCAGGCCGGGTTGGCGTTGACGATGATTCCTTCGGCGATCTGCGCGATCGCATCCGCCGATCCCGTCATGAACTGCTGCAGTTGCTGCTTGTACTCGCGCGCGGACGACAGGGTGGTGTTCAGCGCACGCTCGAGACGAAAGGCGCGCAGCTCGCGCGCCACGACGGCTTGCAGGCGCTCGCGGTTGGCGAGCGAAACGACGTCCTGGGCGCCGAGTTGCATGGCATGGGCGATCGCGGCCTCGTCGACGGCGTCGCGCGCCACCAGCACCGGCACCTCCGGCCCGAACTGGCCGCGGATCTTCATGATCACGTTCAGATCGTCTTCGCCGCCCGCGAAGACGACCAGCATCTCGGGATTGATCTGGGTGAGCGCGTCGCCCAGGTCGCGCACGTCCGGGATCCACGTGCAGTGCACGGGGTGGCCCGCCTTGCGCAGCGTGCTGTTGACCGCCTCGACGTGATCCTGACTGCGCGTCATGACGATCATCGGCACGGCCCCTTGCTCGCTCAATGTCGTCTCCTTGAGTTCCGCCAGACCCGGCGGCAGTGCGGCGGTCCGATTCATCGTTCCCCGGAGCCAGAGCGCGAAAATAGGTCGCGGATTGTAGCACCGCGGAGCGCCGCGCCAGTTCCCCGGGGGTGCACGCTGCCGCATCCTGTGAGCCATGTCCGCTTCGCGCCGTGCCGGGCGGCGTCGCAACTGGAGCGCGGCACGCACGGCCGCGCCGTGTGGCTGGCTAGGGGCGGAGCTTGCCGTTATCATACGCGCCCTTTTTACGCCGGCCGGCGCGCCCCTCCGAGCCGGTCACGCCAACGAGCCAGCGTCATGTCCAGCTACAGCACCAACGAGTTTCGCGGCGGCCTCAAGATCCTGCTCGACGGCGATCCGTACACGATCATCGAAAACGAGATGGTGAAGCCGGGCAAAGGGCAGGCGTTCAACCGCGTCAAGATTCGTAATCTCAAGACCGGCCGCGTCATCGAGCGCACGTTCAAGTCGGGCGAGTCGGTCGAGGCGGCCGACGTCGTCGACACCGACATGCAGTATCTCTACAACGACGGCGACTTCTGGCATTTCATGGTGCCGGAGACGTTCGAGCAGTACGCGGCCGGCAAATCGGCGGTGGGCGAGGGCGCCATCTGGCTGAAGGACGGTGCGGTGTGCATCGTCACACTCTGGAACAACGTGCCGCTGCAGATTACGCCGCCCGCGCACGTCGAGCTCAAGATCGTCGCGACCGATCCGGGCCTGCGCGGCGATACCGCGACCGGCGGCCAGAAGCCGGCGAAGCTCGAGACCGGCGCGGTGGTGCGCGTGCCGCTGTTCATCAACGAGGGCGAGATCATCAAGGTCGACACTCGCACCGGCGAGTACATTTCGCGCGCCAGGTAGGCGCCGGTCCCGCCGCTCCGCTACGTCCTGGTCAAAGGTGATTCAGGAAGATGTGCGCGAGCTGTTCCAGGCCGACCTTGTCCTGCTCGTCGAAGCGGCCGACCGTCGGGCTGTCCACGTCGAGAACGCCGATCAGCTCGCCGTAGCGGATGAGCGGCACGACGACTTCGGAGTTCGAGGCCACGTCGCAGGCGATGTGGCCGGGGAAATCGTGCACGTCGTGGACCAGCATGGTCTGACGCAGGCGCGCGGCTGTGCCGCACACGCCCTGCTCCAGCGTGATGCGCACACAGGCCGGCTTGCCCTGGAAAGGGCCGACCACCAGTTGACCGTCCTCCATGAGATAGAAGCCCACCCAGTTCACGTCGGGCAGCGAGTGGAAGAGAAGTGAGGAGGCGTTGGCGGCGTTGGCAATCAGGTGGCGCTCGCCCTCGAGCAGCGCTTCGAGCTGGCGCGCCAGGTCCGCATAGCCGCGCTCCTTGTTGCGAAAGTCGATGGCCTTGGCTGCGTACGTCATCGTGCTCACCTCGCGTCCTGTCAATCTCACGCCCGCTCGATCGGAAACGCAATCACTTCCTCGATGCGCCGGGCGCCCGCGGCCAGCATCGCCACGCGATCGAATCCGAGCGCGACGCCGGAGCAGTCGGGCAAGCCGTGCTGCAGGGCGGCGAGCAGGCGTTCGTCGAGCGGTACGCCGGGCATGCCGCGGCGCGAGCGCTCGCCCAGGTCGCGCTCGAAGCGTGCGCGCTGCTCGCTCGCGTCCGTGAGCTCGTGGAAGCCGTTGGCCAGCTCGACACCTTCCAGGTAGATCTCGAAGCGCCGGGCCACGCGCGGATCGCGTGGATTGAGGCGCGCCAGCGCAGCCTGCGAGGCCGGATAGTCGTGCAGGAAGCACAAGCGACCGGCGCCGAGCCGCGGACCAACGACCGTGGACATCAGCAGGTCGAGCCAGAAGTCGCGATCCTCGGGCGCCTCGCGCGGGGCATCGATGCTGTGCCGCCCTACGCAGGCGCGTAGCTCGGCGGGGGTCGCTTCAAGGGCGTCGACACCGGCAAACTCGCTCACCGCTTCGCGATACGTCAGGTACTGCGGCGTGTCCAGCTTGCGTCGGGTACCGAGCAGCCTCGCCAACAGCTGTGCGCAATCGCGCATGAGTGCGTCGAGGTCGAAGCCACGTCGATACCACTCGATCAGCGTGAACTCGGGATTGTGCTGGGCGCCGCGTTCACCGTCACGGAACACCCTGCCGATCTGGTAGATGTCGGGCGCGCCTGCTGCCAGCAGGCGCTTCATCGCGTATTCCGGTGAAGTCTGCAGGTAGAACTCGCCACGTCCGGCGACGCGCGTCACGAGAGAGGCGAGATGGACGTCAGTGACCGGCGCGACCGCCAGCACCGGCGTCTCGACCTCCATCACGCCGGCTGCGGCGAAATATTCCCGCACTTCGGCCAGCAGGCGCGCGCGCAGGGCGAGCGTTTCGAGGGCAGCCGCGGGCCGCCAATCCTGCGCCGTCATGGCTTGCGCTCCGCGATCAGCGAACCGATGGCCCCTCCCATCTGTACGGTGACGCCGGCTTGCAGGGTCCGGTCCCAGCGCACGCGCTCAGGCTGGAAGAGCAGGATCACGGTCGAGCCCATGTTGAAGCGTCCGAGCTCGCCGCCGCGCCTCAGGAACACGGGCGATCGGGGCGCGGGCAGACGCACCGGCTTCGAACGGGGCGGGCGGGCGAGGTCGCCGGTCCAGAGGGTCGACATGCTGCCGACGAAAAGCGCACCGACCAGGATGACCGCCATCAGGCCCGCCTCGGTTTCGAAGATGCACGTGACGCGCTCGTTGCGCGCGAATAGCGCGGGAACGCGCGCGGCAGTTGTCGTGTTGACGCTGAACAGGGCGCCCGGCACGAACGTGGTGCTGATCAGGCCACCGTCGACGGGCATGTGGATGCGGTGGTAGTTGTAAGGGGCGAGGTAAATGGTTGCGAACTCGCCGCCGGCGAAGCTGGCCGCAAGCTGCTCCTCGCCGGCCAGCAGGGACGACAAGCTGAAGTCGCGACCCTTGGCCTGGATCAGCCGGTCGCCGTCGATGTGGCCAGCCTGGCTCACCGTGCCGTCGACAGGGCTCGAAATCTCGGGCGGGCCGGCCAGCGGACGCAGCTCCGGTCGCAGCGGGCGCGTGAAAAACGCGTTGAAGCTGGGATACGCGAACGCGTCCGGCTCCACGGCTTCGTCCATACGCACCGCGAAATGGCGCAGGAACGTGCGGATCAGGAAATTCTTCCACGGCCGCCAGGTGCTGCGTGCGAGGCGGCCGACGAGGCGCGACAGCAGGTGCTGCGGAAGGAGGTACTGCAGGATGATGAATGCGCGTGCGCGCACGTCGTGCGCCTCAGGCGCCATTCATCAGCCGCCGCATGTCGCCCGCGATCTTTGCCGCATCGAGCGGCGGGGAAAAGATCGCCGCACGACGCCCCTGCGGATCGATCGCGAACACGGCGGCGGTGTGATCGACCATGTAGTCGTCGCCGCTCATCGGTACCTTGCTGCGCGCGACGCCCACAGCCGACGTGAATGCATCGACGGCCGCCGGCGGTCCGGTGATGCCGAGAAAGTGCGGATCGAAACCGGACAAGTACTTCGCCAGCACTGCCGGTGTGTCGCGCTCGGGGTCCACGCTGACGAGCACGACGCGCGGTGCGGCCGGCCCGAAGCGCTTGCGCACGTCGCCGAGCAGCGCGAGAGTCGTCGGACACACTTCCGGGCAGTGCGTGAAACCGAAGAACATCAGGCTCCATTGGCCGTGCAGTTGCGTCTCGTCGATCGGAACGCCCGAATGTGCCACGAGGCTGAACCGGGGCAGAGGCTGCGGCTCGGGCAGCGCAGTACCGGCTTGCAATTGCACCGGCGGACGGTCCGTGCCGCGTTCGAACGTGGTGCTCGCGAGCCAGGCGCCCGCGGCCGCGGCGAGCACGATGACCGCGGCAAGGACAACAATAACGGTGGGTTTTTTCATGGGGCGTGCGATTGATTATTGCACAGCGACATGCACGACCGTTGACCTTACAGTGAGCGCATGACGAAGCCGCAAGCCACCCGGCCGCGCACCGCCAGGTCCGGCGCGACGAGGACCGGTGCCACGCGGACCGGTGCCACGCGGACCGGCGCCGGGGCACGCGTGACGGTGGGCGATCTCACGCGGGAAGGGGCACGCCGGTTCACGCGCGGACGCCTCTTTTTCGGACACGGCACCGACAACGCTTTCGATGAAGCAGCCGCGCTGGTGTTCCACGCCTTGCGCCTCGACCACGCCGAGGCGCCCGCCGTGTACGCGAAGGTGGTCGACGCCGCGGGCCGTCGCCGGGTCGAGGACCTGTTCGAGCGTCGCATTCGCGAGCGCGTACCGGCGGCCTACCTCATGAAACGGATGTGGTTCATGGGCCTGGAGCTGGAAGTCGACGAGCGCGTGCTGGTGCCGCGTTCGCCGATCGCCGAGCTGATCGAGCGTCGCTTCGCTCCCTGGATCGATGCACGCCGGGTGAAGCGAGTCCTCGACATCGGTACGGGTTCGGGATGCATCGCCATCGCCTGCGCCGTGGCACTTCCCGGCGCGCGCGTCGATGCGGTCGACATTTCGGTGTCTGCGTTGGCCGTGGCCCGGCGCAACATCCGCCGCCACCGTCTCGGCACGCGCGTGCGCGCCCTGCGCTCGGATCATTTCGCAGCTCTCGGCGGGCGCCTCTACGACATCATCGTCAGCAACCCGCCCTACGTCGGCACCCGCGAGATGCGTTCGCTGCCGCGCGAATACCGCCACGAGCCACAGATCGCGCTCGCCAGCGGCAGCGACGGGCTCGACTCGGTGCGCGTGATCCTGCGCGAGGCGGCGCGATATCTGCAGCCCTGGGGCATCCTGGTGGTGGAAGTCGGCAACTCGCAGGCCGCTCTGCAGCGAGCCTTCGCCCGCTTGCCGTTCACCTGGCTCGAATTCGAGCGCGGCGGGGGCGGCGTGTTCGTGCTGAGGTGCGAGCAGCTGGAGGACGTCGGCGATCGGCCGCGGCGCGCGGCGATGCGATGACCTGCCGGCTGACCGACGTGACCGCCATTCCGTTCGCCGTTGTTGTCGCCTGCTACTTGTCGGACTGGCTGGAAGCAGCGAAAGTCCCGTCCGGGACTCTCGGGAAGTAACACAGGTGTCTGGCAATACCTTCGGCAAGCTGTTCACCGTCACGAGCTGCGGCGAGAGCCATGGGCCGGCGCTCGCCTGCATCGTCGACGGTTGTCCGCCGGGCATGGAACTGAGCGAGGCGGACATCCAGCCCGACGTCGACCGGCGCCGCGCCGGCACGTCGCATTTCACCAGCCAGCGGCGCGAGTCGGACCAGGTGCGCATCCTCTCCGGCGTGTTCGCAGGGCGCACCACCGGCACTCCCATCGGCCTGATCGTCGAGAACACCGACGCGCGCTCGCGCGACTACGACAAGCTCGAGGATCGCTTCCGGCCGGGTCACGCCGATTACACGTACCAGCAGAAGTACGGCCTGCGCGATCATCGCGGCGGCGGTCGTTCCTCGGCGCGCGAAACCACGATGCGCGTGGCCGCCGGCGCCATCGCGCGCAAGTATCTGCGCGAGCGCGTGGGCATCCGCATCTACGGCTACCTTGCCGCCATCGGTGCGGTGGCGCTCGAGCCGAGGCAACCGGACGAGGCGTACAACAACCCGTTCTTCTGTCCCGATCCCGCACGCGTGCCGGAGCTGGAGGCGCTGATCTGGAAGCTGCGCGAGGACGGCGATTCGATCGGCGCGCGCGTGAACGTCGTCGCCAGCGGCGTCCCGCCGGGACTCGGCGAGCCGATCTTCGATCGTCTCGACGCCGACATCGCGCACGCGATGATGGGCATCAATGCGGTCAAGGCGGTGGAGATCGGCGACGGCTTCGCCGTGGTCGCGCAGAAGGGCAGCGAGCATCGCGATGAGCTCACGCCCGCGGGGTTTCGCAGCAATCATTCCGGCGGAGTGTTGGGCGGGATTTCCTCGGGACAGGACCTCGTGGTGAGCATGGCGCTCAAGCCCACCTCCAGCATCCGCATTCCCGGCGACACGATCGACGTGGACGGGCAGCCGGTCGAGGTGGCCACGACCGGTCGGCATGACCCCTGCGTGGGCTTGCGCGCCACGCCGATCGCCGAGGCCATGCTGGCCCTGGTGCTGATGGACCACTACCTGAGGCACCGCGCGCAGAACGCCGACGTCGTCTCGCGCACGCCGGTCATCACCCGCGCGCCGGACCGCGGCTGAGGCGCGAAAACCAGCCGAAAACCAGCCGAAAACCCAGCGATGGCGGGCCCAAAACTGGACGATTCCGGGCCCAATTCCGAAAAGCGCGGCGGGAAAACGCTGTTATAGTGTCCGAGGGTTTTCAATCCGGAGCAGGTTCGACGGTGGGCAGAGAGTGGCGCGTGGCCGTGGTCGGAGCGACCGGGCTCGTGGGCGAGACGATCATCCAGGTGCTGGCCGAGCGCGGGTTCCCGGTCAGCGAGCTTCATCCGCTGGCGAGCAACCGCTCGCTCGGCAAGAGCGTCGAGTTCAAGGGTCGTCACTACGCCGTCGAGGAGCTCGCCGGCTTCGATTTCTCGCGGGCGGACATCGGGCTGTTCTCGGCCGGCAGCGAGATCTCCGCCGAGTTCGCGCCCAAAGCCGGCGCGGCGGGCTGCATCGTCATCGACAACACGGCGCAGTTCCGCTACGAGCAGGACATCCCGCTGGTCGTTCCGGAAGTGAACCCGCAGGCGATCGGCGCCTACAAGGCGCGCAACATCATCGCGAACCCGAACTGCTCGACGATCCAGATGGTGGTCGCGCTCAAGCCGATCCACGATGCCGTCGGCATAGAGCGCATCAACGTCGCGACGTACCAGTCGGTGTCCGGCGCAGGCAAGGAAGCGGTGGAGGAGCTGGCGAGCCAGACAGCAGCCCTGATGAACGGCCGCGAAGCCGTGCCGCGCGTCATGGCGAAGCAGATCGCGTTCAACTGCGTGCCGCACATCGACCGCTTCCAGGACAACGGCTACACCAAGGAAGAGATGAAGATGGTATGGGAGACGCGCAAGATCATGGGTGACGAGTCGATCCGGGTGAATGCGACCACGGTGCGCGTGCCGGTGTTCTTCGGCCACGGCGAGGCGGTGCACCTGGAGACTCGGCGCAAGATCTCGGCGCGTGAAGCACGCGAGCTGCTCGCCCGCGCGCCTGGAGTGCAGGTGCTGGACGAGCGCCAGCCGGGCGGATATCCGACGCAGGCTACCGAGGCCGCGAATCGCGACACGGTCTACGTGGGCCGGATACGCGAGGATATCTCCCACGAGCGCGGGCTCGACCTGTGGATCGTGGCCGACAACGTGCGCAAGGGTGCGGCAACCAACAGC